>ENA-OQCP01000668-OQCP01000668.1-human-gut-metagenome-genome-assembly--contig:-NODE-668-length-14837-cov-1.684092_pt1 | contig 14837 bp, 15 predicted proteins | sample MGYA00242760_ERZ504583 | MGnify/ENA primary metagenome ERZ504583 (study PRJEB26092, sample SAMD00036308) | human gut metagenome | host: Homo sapiens | study: EMG produced TPA metagenomics assembly of...
CCGCGAGCACGCTCCCGAATCTGACATTAGAGTTCTGACATCAGAGTGATAAAAATGGCGAAAAGTTGGTTGTCGATTCTTGAGCAAGTTCCATCGCTTTTCGACTACGACCATATTCCAAAAATAAATACACAAAGAGCCTGCCATACGTGAGGTGACGCATGGCAGGCTCTTTTCGTATCGCAATCTTCAGAAGTAATCGGATATTGCGATGTGCTGACGATCAGAACACTTGAATGCTTTCGATGTACAGCTGGTTGCCCGGCAGGCTATCAAGTGGAACCCACAGCATGATGTCCTGCGTTTCCACGGCCTTGTCGAACTTGATGTCGGTCGTGCCGGAAGCGTCAAACTCGAACTGCGCACTTGTTCGCCTTGGGACGGGCTGTTTGTCGCATTCACGCGAATATATCCCTGACCACCGGAAGAACGAATTTTGATGACCATGCGATACGCCTTCTGCGGCTGGCTCAGATGCACGTAATATCCGTAGCCCTGCTGTCCGTCAGGATTCGACAGGAACTGACGATTGTCGATTTCGTACGCGGTCGTGTTTTCCGGTTGCTTCGGATCCGGCACTTTCTTCGACTGCTTGTCGGCGGTCACGACCTTGTCCTCGGTTTTCTTGGGTTGCTTGGACGCCGTAGACTCGCCGGATGCCGGCGTATTGGCGGAAGCATCGGAAGAATCCTTGGAATTGGACGAATCGGTATTGCCGGACGTATCGGAATTGGAAGAATCCGCGGAATTCGCATCCGACTGATCTCCCTCGCCGAACGGCACTTCGTCAAGATTTATTTCCGGCCATGGTCCTTTTGAATCAGTCGTAACCGAATCTGAAGGCTGCATCAAACCATGAACTGCAAACCCAAGCGCAACCGCAACAACGATGACCGCAACGATAATCGCAACGACCTTCGTTTTCAGCTTGCCAAACAGTTTCGCTTCGGCAACGTCAGTATTCGCCGAAGCGGAAGAAGGATTCTTCGGCGTGAAGCTCGGCGGAACCGCGGCTCGACCGGCGGCATACGCGGCATCGATCGCCTCCTGCTCTGCTTTCAACGCACGGGCGGACTCCTCGCCGGGCTGAATGACCTGACCATCCGCGCGATCACTGGAATGCGACCGGTTTTTTCCAACTGGGAATCGTCGGATGACATGCCATCGGCCGTACGAAACCCTGATGGGGAAGGAGAAGGGAGAATCGCTGGTGTCGGTCACGCCATCGATGTCTTCTTCGCTCAGCAGTTCACGGCCGCTGCTCCACAACGATTTCACCGCTCCACTGGTGGCCGCGACGCCTTTCGCCAAAGCCTCCTTGCCATCGGAAAAATCGTTATGCGGTTCGGGAGCCGTGAACGTCATTTCCGGAATGCTTCCAGCCGCTGCCAGCGTATCCGGCAGCGGGAGCACATCCTTCTCAAGAATCTGCAGTAACGGAACATTGGCGATTGAGCATTCCGAATCCATGGAAGGCAACGTGATATCCATGCTTCCCAACGATGACAGCGGTTGATACTCGCCAAGCAACGCTTCCAATTCCGCAATGGTTGCCATCGGAACGGTGGGGAAGCCGTCGTCCTCTTCAAGTTCGAGACCGCGCTTGCAGATCACGCGGAATTCCATCGGCGTGGTCGGCGCGAGCGCTTCAAGACGGAAATCCGTCGACAGCGTGGACGGCGTCGGATCAGCATAGCGTACAACAGCGCTGAGATTTGACGGATCGCAAGCTGTTCCCGATTTTCCAAAGCCTGCGCGCGGGAAGTGTCGGCAAGCATGATGCTCACTGGAGCATCTGCGATCTGAATGCCGGAACGGGTCAGTCGCACCGTGTCGGTGCTGATGGAGAAATGCGTGAGATTGTCTTTTTGCAGCGCATGCAATGATTCGATGACTTCGCCAATGATGGAGCGCATGGCTGTATAGCTCAACGGCTGGTTGGCGTTCAGCGCAAGATATTCACTGAGGGTCATGCCTTCGTCAAGCTGCGTCACCACCAGCGCGACCTGGCCGGCATGCTGGAGCTGCAGCACTTTCGTGAAGTGGGAATCATGCGAAATAGCCAGCATGGAAGCGGTTGCGTTGACTTCCTGCAATGCCTTGCTGCTGCTGACAATAAACAGCTGGCAATCCCGTGCGAGCACATGGTCGCTGGCCTTCCAGACCTGCAGTCCGGTTTCTTCGCGCAATGGCGAAACGAGCACGTAGCGATTGCTGATGGTATCTCCCAGCTGAGGTTTCATGGGTTCCTTCAACTTTTTGTAAACGTTTGTTCTGCCTATGGTCACTCGCCGTTTTCGGCGTCGCCTGTTCCAGTCTATCGTTGGGGCTGGTCGCTTGCGAAGTCCGGGAATACGTGAGGAAATCAGTGCGATCGCCTCCTTGAATTCCTCGGAACGTAGCAGCCGCAACATGCCTACGTAAACGATGAAGGCCACTATGGCCAGCAGTGCGGCACACGCCACTGCCTGAATCCAGTTCATATGACCGTCCACCGCTCCGATTTGGGCGCCGACAAGCTGGTAGACGCTGTCACGTACCGTCACGCCGATGAACATGGTAGCTACTGCCGCGCCAATCGATTTCAGATACGAGATGGCTATGCGCGGACCGTCGATATTGTTTTCGAATCGTTTGCGCAGCATGGCATACAGGATGGGGATCGGCAGTATGTAGCTCATGGCTCCTACCATGCCGATCATTGTCGTCCATTCGGTAGGGGGGAGTAGTTTCGCGCCGATGATCACGCTTACCGCTTGAATGCCCATGGCGAACAGCATGAAAATGAACGGCGATTTGCCGTCTTCGAAGGCATAGAACGTGCGCTGGATAATCAGATACGCGCTGGCGAACGGAAGTCCCACGCCAAGCGTGACCAACGGTCCCGCCATAAGAATCGCCTCTCTGACGCTCACAGACGGCAGCAACGCGAGAATGATCGGAACGGGCATCACCACGAAAGCGACCGCGAAATAGCACATGATCACACCCATATTGCGCAGCGCCTGGCTGAGATCGATGCGCGCTTCGGCGATATTATGATCGGCGACCGCACGGGATATTTTCGGGAAAATCGCGGTTGCCAGCGAAACGGCAATCAGCGAATACGGCAACATGTAAATCGTGTACGCGTTCTGGTATGAAGCATTGCCGGCCACGTCGAGCGGATTGATGCCGAACTGCTGCTGCGCGAGCATCGGCGCGTTAGTGGAGGTACGCGTGATTACGATATTGGCGAGCTGGTCGATTACGACAATGCCGACACTCCAAGCCGCGACCGGTCCCATAGAACGCAATCCAATGCCACGAAGGCCGAAGATGGGGCGGTATTTCAATCCGATTTTGGTCAGTGGAATGAACAGTACCAGCGCCTGGAATGCCACGCCCAACGTCCACGTGCCTGCGGTCAGGGCGATTTTGTCGGCGGTCCAAAAATCAAGCGGATGCTCGGTGGCACGGCCGAATAGCGCGATGAACGTGCCGAAGCCGATGCAGCTGATGATGTTCGCACCCACGGAACTCCACGCATACGCGGTGAAATGGTCTTTGGCCGCGAGAATCTGGCCGACCACCGTATATAGGCCGTAGAAGAAGATCTGCGGCATGCACCACAGGGTGAATGAGGTCGCCAACGCCATGGTTTCGGGGCTACCGTTCACATACAGCTTGGTGAGCAGCGGCGTGCATAGGGCCATCAGGATCGTCACCGCCAACAGCATGGTGATGGCAAGCGTGATGAGCTTGTTGAGTTTGGTTTCGGCGTCTTTTGCCTTCAACGTGCGTACGATCTGCGGCACGAGCACGGCGTTGAAAATACCGCCGGAAACCAAGGTGTAGATCACCTGCGGAATCATGGATCCGGCTTGGTAGCGTTCGCCGCATAGCCGGTGGTGCCTAAAGCCCAAGCGAGCAGAATGGTACGGATTTGCCCGGTCACGCGCGAGGCCGCGGTGCCGGAGGCCATGATCAGTGAATTACGGCCAACGGAAGAACTCATTCGTCTGGATCCTTCTTACGGTGGAATTGGCGCCACAGTCCCAAAGCTCCAAGCAGCACGCGATGCCGATGATGATGAAGCCGGTTTGTCGCTGATCTGCAATGCGCTGGTGATGTGGGTGGTTTGTGTCGCTCCGAATGTGATGCCCTGCCTGTCCTGCAGGCTGAGCGTGGCGTCCGCGGTGCCGGAGGTGGCCACGCGGATAATGAACGCCACTTGGCTTCGCCGTGCGCGGGCACTTCCACGGTGTCGAAACGCGAAGTGACGATCTGCATGGAGTTGGTCAATGATGAGACTTTTACCGTGACCGGATAGGGGTGGCTGTTGCTGATGGTAACGGGCATTTGCGCGGTTTCGCTGACCACGTTGACGTTTTCCGTCGGTGTGATGGCCACGCCGTTGATGAGCAGGGACGCCAGTTGCCCGGCTCCTTCCACCATGGTGCTTCCGGCTGGATTTTCGCCGCCTAGCGCGTGCAGGGCCATGATGCCGTGCGCGTTGACGAGCTGCCTGCGCCACGCTTTGAGGCCTGCGGGGGCCTGCTTGGCATCGTCGGCGACGTCGGTGAGGATGGATGCGTTGAATCGTTTGATGTCGTTTGTCGAGGCTGCCAGTGTGTTGAGCGTCTGCCTGAGATTGGCTTGCGTCGCATCATTGATTCCGTCGGATTGCGGCACGATCGCGGCTGCATCGTCGCCGCTCAAGGCGGGGTCGGCGTTGTTGAGCGTGTTCAGATCGGTGATGTTCAGCCATGGCGATTGTTCGACGTCCGTCATCAGTGCGTCCACGACGGCCGGATCAGAGTTGCCGTTCAGGCAGACCAGCAGATTGCGTTCCGAATACGGCTGCTCCATCTGGTAGAACGCGCTTTGCGCGACGAATCGCGCGAGACGCCCGGCCGTTGTTCCCTCGCCGTCCGCTTCGGCGTCGGCACTGGTCGCCTTGCCTTGTGCAAGGTTGGAAAGCACGCTTTGCGCGGTCAGTACGGTGATGTCGCCGGCGTCGGTGGTTACTACGGTCTTGCCGGTTTCCGCGGTGGCCGCATCATCCTCTTCGAAATCATGCGTGGCGATGACGGTGTCGTACCCCTGCTGCTTGCCTTCGCCAGCGCGTCGGCGGTCCAATTGCCGGTGCCCTGCCATGCATACGTGTCATACTCGCGTTCGGGTCACCCAACGCCGATTGATAGTTTTTCAAGGCCTGTTCGGCGTTCCATTGCGAGGTGCCGACGCCTGCCGAATCATAGGTTTTGCTGTCGTTCAGCGCGGAATAGGCGGTGATGTCGAACAGGGCCGGTTGCGTGATGCCGTCGACTTGCGTCGGCATCGGCATCGCCTTCAGATAGGTTGGATCGGCCACCACCTGCAGTTTGTCATGTCTTGGGTGAACGTCTGTTCCAGCGACTTGAGTCGTGCCTCGTCTTCTTTGCCGGGAACGGCGATTTTCGAGAGTTCCGCGGAGGTGACGCCACCTTTGTTGACGAGCTGTTCCAGCATGGTGTTGTCGGTGGTCCATCCTTGCGCTTCGAGCGGCTGCACGATGGTGATATTCATCGCGGGCGTGTCGGGGGTATTGATTCCAGCTCCGGTCCGTGTTGCGAAAGTGTGCGCTTCGTCTTGTTGAACGCCATTGGCCTCATAACTGAGCGTGACCGGTTTCGGCCCCCAGGAGTTGACGGACGCCAGCGTCTCCTGATTCGAGTCCGCGTCGATGTGCACGTTCGCCGAAGCTCCCGGTTGAAGCGCGGGAACCTCGCTCTGCCCAACGATATTGGGCGTGGGAATCTGCCCGATGCCTTCCGACCATTCCTGGATATCGTTGCGCGACACGAACGTGTAGAAGGCGTTCATGGCAAGGGTGAGCGTGCCTGAAGGGATTTCCTGATCGGTGGTGTTGGTCACCGTCGCGCTCAAATGATAGCCGGAAGTGTCGGTCAGCACGGCGGTGGAGGAGTCGATCGACAGCATGGTGCCGGATTGCGATTCCTGTGTTTCTTCGGCTTCGGCTTTCGGCACAGGTGCGTATAACAACATCAACGCATGGTCATAACCATGGCGAGGATTGCCGAAAGCGCACGCATGCCGTGCGGAACGTTCGTTGTGCGGGTTGATTCACCTTCACGCCTGTCTGTTGAGTTTCCTTGCGTACAACCATGCTATCTTTCGTTCGTTTGGGTAGCTGAGAACGTCGTCCAAATCAGCAAAATCCACCAAATCGCGTCTTCCGCCTCATGATCCGGGTCGCCTTCCACCGTCAACTCGCCGCCGATCTGACGCAATGCGAAATGATGCACCAGCTTGTGCACACGCTGGCTGGTTCCGGTGAACCAGTAGTCGATGGTGGCGATGGAATCGACCACTTCACCTAGGATTCCTGTTTCCTCGTGAACTTCGCGAACGGCGGTTTGCTGCGGTGTTTCGCCTTTTTCGATATGACCTTTCGGCAGGCACCATTCCAAATGTCCGCTACGCGAGTGGCGTGCGATGATCGCCACACGGCCCTTGTCGTCGAATACGAGACCTCCCGCCGAATATTCGCGCACTACCGGCAGTTCCTGCGCGTCGAGCGAGGCGAACGTGGTCGGACCGTCCGTGGCGCGCCGCTGCGGCATTATTGCCGGGGTGGGTGCGTTGGGCGTGATGATGGTCTCTTGCCGCAAGGAAACGGACTGCGATGTGTACAGCAGTTTGTCCGGTTCCATCGGATTTTGGGCATGGTCGTCCGCAGCATGGGCAAGCATGCGTGCAAGGTCTGCGGGCGTAATCATGATTCCAACCATACTCAATTCTGTGTGCAGGTGGGGTAACGGTATGCTGGTAAGGCAGAAACTTGTGGTGCCGGAAAGGGATGGCGTGAACTTCGAAGTGTGGCCAGAGCCATTGAATTAGGCGTATGTTCGCCGCGGAAGGCTATGAATTGGCGTTGGTGGGAGGTCCCGTTCGAGACCTGCTGTTGCATCGTAAATCGCATGATTTGGATTTTTGCACATCGGCGCGTCCTGAGCAGTTTGAACACATTTTGCGCCGTTTCGGGCGCGATGGCTTTTGGGATATGGGCCGTAAATTCGGCACGTTGGGCGCCATGCGCAGGCGTGAGGATGGCACGGAAGTGCAAGTTGAGGTAACGACCTACCGTTCCGACACGTATGACCCCGACTCGCGCAAGCCGGAAGTCAATTATGGCGACACGCTGGAAGGCGATCTTTCCCGCCGTGATTTCACGGTGAATGCCATGGCGTTGCGTGTGCCGGAATTGGAATTCGTCGATCCGTTCGGCGGCGCGAACGATTTGGCCAAGGGCGTGTTGCGCACGCCGGTCGATCCTCGCCAGTCGTTTGACGACGATCCGCTGCGCATGATGCGCGCCGTACGTTTCGTGGCGCAACTGGGCTTCCGTATCGAACCGGAAACCGCTGAAGCGCTGACCGACATGGTCGATCGCATTGAAATCGTTTCCGCTGAGCGCGTACGCGACGAACTGGTCAAAATGCTGCTGTCCGATCGCCCGCGCGCAGGTATCGAAGCGCTGGTCGATTCCGGTCTTGCCGATATCGTCTTCCCGGAAATTCCGGCATTGCAGCTCGAAATCGACGAACATCATCGTCATAAGGACGTGTTCGAGCACACCATGATCGTCATTGATCGTGCGGTTGCCCTCGAAACCGGCCCGGACGGCCCTGTGCCGGCACCGGATCTGACGTTGCGTTTGGCCGCGCTGATGCACGATATCGGCAAGCCGAAGACGCGTCGTTTCGAATCGGGTGGCAAGGTGAGCTTCCATCATCATGATGCGGTCGGCGCGAAAATGACCCGCAAGCGCCTTAAGGCATTGCATTTCGACCATCATATGGTCGAGGACGTCAGCGAGCTGGTCAATCTGCACTTGCGCTTCCACGGCTACGTGGAGGAGCCGTGGACGGATTCCGCGGTCCGCCGTTACGTCAAGGATGCGGGTCGCTGTATGAGCGCCTGAACCGCCTTACGCGTGCCGACGCGACCACGCAGAACAAGCGCAAGGCCATGGTGTTCTCGTCGGCGATGGAGAGATGGAACAGCGCGTGCGCGATTTGAAGAAGAAGGAGGATTTCGACGCGATCCGCCCTGATCTGAACGGTGACGAAATCATGCAGCTGCTCGGCATTGACCCGGGACCGCTGGTTGGCAAGGCGTACAAGCACATGCTGGAATATCGCCTGATAACGGCCCGGTCGAGCGTGATGTCGCTGTTGCCGAGTTGAACCGTTGGTATGAGGAACAGCAGGCCGAGTAGTCTGCTTGCTGACCTCACGATTTGGATTCTATGACCGCACGATTCGATTTTTCGGGAAAAAAAATAGAATCGTGAGGTCAGTCGGTTCCGAAAGTGCGGTTTCGGGGGTATTCTCTGGAGGATTTCGCCCGCGATTTAACCCACGAATATAAGAATTGACCTCACGATCTTGATTTTCAGTGAAAAATCGAAATCGTGAGGTCAATCCGAAAATCTGCAAATCAAAAAATCTGCAAATCACACGGCGTCGTGTTCGGGGGCCTTCTGTACGTCGGTCATCTTGTCGACGGTAACGCATCCCTCGAAGCTGTCGATCTCCTTGCCGGCGGTCGGCACCTTCTTCTGATTCTGCAGATTGTCGAAAGTCGCGCCAACCACAACGTCGATCAGCATATCCTCACGATCGTCCATCACCATCGTCGCGTCGGTGAAGTTGCTGTTCACCGTGTACGCCTGATTGATGGCGTTCTTGCCGAAGATGATCATCGTGCGTTCCACTTTGGAGCTGGTGTAGTTGCCGGCTGCCTGGGTGTTGAACTCGCGGTTCTGCAACGCGCTGCTGACGGCTTGCGCGAAGCCGGCGAATTCAGTGCCGTTGAGCACGCGCACGGTGATGTTGCGGTTTTCCACGTACTTGCCTTTGCTGCCGTCCTGTTCCTGTGCTGCGCAAGGGGCCTGCTGGCCGTAATTCGGCTGTACCGCGGCCGACTTGACATTGCCCAATCCTCCAACATGGAAGAAGAACAGCAGGGAAATCACCAATGCGATCGTCAAAATGGTGCCGGTGATGGTGAACACCACCTTTTGACGGCGGCGAATGTACTGTTTGCGCGCGGCGCGCTCGTCGTTAGCCTGAGTCATGTACGAGTCCTTCTCCAAAAATCGGTTGACTTCAACCTTACTGTTACGCGATGATATGCACAATCGGATGGGCCGGTGCCTTGGTGGCGATGATGCGGTCGACGCAACGGCTTTGTTGCCATGCCGACTGCACGCGCGTGCCGCATCGTCGGTTGGCACGAATGCGATTACGGAAGGGCGGATCCGGAGACGAACGCCTGCTTGGCGCCTGCCTGCAACGCTTCGTCGATCGCCTGTCCGCTGCGTGGATGCAGTGAGATCGACGCCTGTTGCAGATGATTGTTGTCGGTTGCACCGGCGCCGATTTGGTCGAACATGGCATACACTTCCGGCGTGCGCAGTTCCGCCTGATACGCGCCGACCAGCAGACGGCCTGCAAAGCCCTGATCCGTCAGTTCCAGCACGCGTCGCTGTTTTCGCTGAGTTGTTCGATCTGCTCGCCGAAGCCGGTGCCTCGCGCATAGCCTCCGGTCAGGCAGAACGGCATATCCGCGCCCAATGTGGCGGCAACCTGTTGCAACCGTTCAATGGACCAATCAAGATTCCATAGCGTGTTCAATGCCAGAATCGTGGCGGCCGCATCCGCGGAACCTCCTGCCATGCCCGCGCCAACGGGAATGCGTTTTTCGATGTTCAACGCCACATCCGGTTCATGGCCGCTCGCTTCGGCCATGGCGAACAGGGCGAGCACGGCATGGTTGCGTCGCATGTCGCTGCCGGAGGAGGCCAGATCGCCAAGATAGGCACCTTCAAGATTCAGGGAGAAACCGGATCCGGGCTTTTTGCGACTGGTGGTGACGGTGTCGTACACGCCGACGGCGCAGTAGATGGTGTCGAGCTCGTGTCGGCCACCCCATTCGCTGCGTGGCCTGCCTACGTGCAGGGTCAGATTCGTTTTCGCCGGGCAGTCCACGCTGACCGTGTTGATTGCGGTGTTGGTGTCGCTCATGCTTGCGACACCTCGCCCACGGCTCGTGCCAATGCCACGAATTCGTCGATGGCAAGCGTTTCGCCACGGCGCGTCGGATCGATGCCCGCCTGCTCGAACGCTTCGGAGGGCACGATCTTCTTCAACGCGGCATGCAGGGTTTTGCGCCTCTGGCCGAATGCGGCGTCGATAAGACGGAACACGTTTTCGCGGTCCACTACGGAACCGTCGGGATTGTTGGCCGAAGGCGTGTGCCCGCCCTCATATCGTTTGAACAGCACCAGCGCGGAATCCACATTCGGTGCCGGCCAGAACACATTGCGCCCGATAATGCCCACACGTTCCGCGGTACCATACCAAGCGAGCTTCACGCTTGGAGTGCCGTAGATCTTTGAACCGGGCTTTTCGCTCAGTCGGTCCGCGACTTCCTTCTGCACCATCACGAGGAACGTGCCGAGATTGTCGAAACGTTCCAGCAAGGTCAGCAGAATCGGCGTGGCCACGTTGTATGGCAGATTGGCGACCAGTGTAAACGAATCATCATTTGGAAATCAGGCAGATTTCCGGCGTCACGGTCAACGCATCGCGATTGACCACGCGGAAACGATCCACCGCATCCGGCATGAATTCGGCGATGGTGCCGGGCAGTCGTTCCGCAACGGGCGGGTCGATCTCCACGGCGGTCATCGTGGCGCCGGTTTCCAAAATCGCCAATGTCAGTGAACCGAGTCCAGGTCCGACTTCCAGCACATGATCGTCGGCGGTCACACCTGCCTCGCGCACGATACGACGAACCGTGCCCGGGTCGATTACGAAATTCTGCCCGAATTTTTTCGTCGGGCTGATACCGGCCTCGGCCGCGATACGCCGAATGTCGGCAGCCCCCAACAGGCGGCCTTGCGCGGTTTCGTCGGTTGCGTTGGTTTCGTTCGCGTGTTCTGTCATTACCTCATTATCCGTTCAACTGGTATGAAAAGTGTGCGCTGTTGCGTTTGCGTATTGTTGCGATCGGCGTTGTTTAATACCATCCGACCTGCTCGGAATGCTCCCATGCCTTCGACGGGCTGCCGTAGCGTTGCGCGATGTAGCTCAGGCCCCAGTCGATCTGCACGGCCGCATCGTCACGCCAGTTTGCGCCGAATGCCGCCATTTTGCTGCCAGGAAGCGACTGCGGGATGCCGTAGGCTCCGGAAGATGCGTTTTCCGCATACCACAGCCAGCTCGATTCACGCGTCCACAGTTTCACCAGATCGGTCCAGTTTTGCCCGGTCCAGCCATATTGCGCCGCGGCTCCGGCCGCGTAGGCCTGTGCCTGCGCGGGGGAGGGGTGATAGAGGCGGCATCCTGCCGAAGGATCGGAAGGTTGCGGTGTCGGGGTGGGCGTCGGATCCGGCGTGGGGGTCGGGTCAGGAGTTGGCGTGGGGGTCGGGTCTGGAGTTGGCGTCGGATCCGGGTCCGTTTTCGATCCGGAATCGTCCTTCTTGTTGTCGTCTGAATTATCCGTATTGCCGGAATTACTGTTCGAATCGTCTTTCTTGTCGGAATTATCGGAATTGTTGTTCTTGTTCGAATTGTCGTTCTTTCCGGAATTATCGGAATTGCCGGTATCTCCGGAATTGCCGGATCCGTCATCCGATCCCGAATCGTCGGAAGATGCTGCCGGTCCTACTGCGATAATCTGATCGAGGGCGATTTTCGTGGTCGTTTCGTTGGTCAGCGTCTCGCTTTCCTTCTCGCCGTCCACATACGTGACGTCGTACGTTTGCTGGATTTCGCCGTCCTCGCCTTCCTGCCTGACTACGACTTCGCCGGGCTGCAGGCTGGGATCGACGATGGTTTGCGTGCCGAAAGGCACCGCTTTCGTGCGTGTTTCCTCGCCGTGCGTCACGCGGCGGACGCGCAGGATCGTTTCGCCGTTGTCTTTTTCGACGCTGACGCGATCCTCCTTGTTCAGCGTGATGCCTTTGGAGTCAAGAATGGAGCCGCCGGCAGTTTGCCATTCGGCGATTCGGAGCTTTGCCCGTCTGCGATGACGGTGACCGGCCCGTTTTGGTTGATGATCAGTCCGCCGGTGAGTTTGTTGTACACGTTGTCGATATTGACGGTGACTTTTGCCGCGTCTGCTTCGTTTTGTTCGAAGAATCCGATCAGCTGTTCGGCGCTGGTCGCCACTGTCCAGAAGGGCACTTCCTGCCCGTTGATGGTGATGGTGGTCTGGTAGGCGCTTCGTACCGTCACCACGTCATGGTTGCTCAGCATGCTGGTGGGCTGGTGGATTCCACGAGATCATGCGTTTTGACCTTCACGCCGCGTTCCTGCAGCAGACGGTCGACGCTCATCGCGTATGTGGTTACGGTGGTGGTTTCGCCATCGATGGTCAGAGCCACGGTTTTGCGCGCGCCTACGCCGAATGCGAGCGTCGAGGCGAGCGTCAACGAGACCACGCATGCCGTCACTCGAACACGCCGAAGCGTCACGAATCTCCGGGGGGTCCACCTTCTTGTCATACGTCCTCTTTCCAGCGACTGCTACATCGCCGTCATTGTAACGGTCAGATCGGGACGAATGGCATGGTTTCCGCTGGCTTTATCTATACCGCCACATTTTCGAGGAAAAGGAGTAAAGAAAAAAGGGGGCAGGAGAGAAGGGGATGTCCTGCCCCCTGCCCGGACGAGGCAGGTTGGGGGAAGCCTCGTCCGGTCGCCAGAAGCCATAAGTTGGGGGAAGGCTTCTGGATCACTTACCCATGGTAAGAGGTCAAAGCCCGTCAAAACGGGTTTCGAGCCTCCTGTCGGGATCGAACCGACGACCTGCCGCTTACAAGGCGGCCGCTCTGGCCATCTGAGCTAAGGAGGCTTGTGCCGCTTTCTAGCATAATGCATAAAAACGGCAACGATTGAATAGCATAACCAGCGTGCCCGATACCGTCAACTTGGAACTGCGCTTTGGCTGGCACGCTGGCGAGTAGGGGGTATGATTTTTCGATTATGAGGATTGCGTAGGCTGATCACTCGCCAGTGGTGTTGGAGATCGGATCCTTGTCGGAGCCGATGGAGGCATCACGCCTTCCTTGCCGATGTCGTCGGACTTGATTCCGATGGCCTCCAGCAGGCCTTCCTCAATGGTCTCCTGCGCAGTGCTCAACTGGTTCATATCCCAGAACTTGCCGTTGATGGTCACCGTTGGGGTGGTCATGCTGTCTTTGTAGGTTCCGGACGTGTTCCACAGTTCGGAGCGCTTCGGCGTATAGGTGTCGATGGCGTCAAGCAATCCTGGTAGTCGCGGCCGAACGCCTTGTCCGCCACATCCTCGGAAACTCCCGAGGCGATCATCTGTTCCTTGATCTGATCGTCGCTGACGGACTTGTAATTCGAGCTTTCCTCAGGCTGGAAATCCTCGGCGTACATTTTTTCGAGGAAGGTGATCAGATGGCTCGGATCGCTGTCATGCTCGGCCAGATAGATCGCGGCATTCGCTGCGCGGCTTGAATAATCGTCGGTGGACCACTTGTCCATAAACGCCATGAAATGCAAATCAAGATTGATCTGACCCGCGTCGACCATCTTCTGCAGATCCTCATCAAGCTGGCGATGCAGATTGCCGCAGCCCGGGCACAGGAAGTCCATGTAGATCGCAACAGTCGGTGCGCCTTCGACGGACTTGCCGTAGCCATCCTTCGAAATCAGCAATCCGCCCTTCTTATCGACGAGCTTAGGGGTGTTTTCGACTTGCTGCAGCTTGTCGTACGCTTCTTCCACGGTCTGGGTGGAAGCCTGCGTTTCGGTGTTCTTGTGCATGTTGTGATACACGGTGAACGCGCCGATCGCCACCAGGATCACCAGCACCGCCATCACGATGCGCCGATGAGGGTCTGCTGCTTGCGCTCCTTCTCCATCTGTTCGGCGCGAGCCTTCATCTCCGCGGCCTCAGCGGCCCTACGCTCGGCGCGGCTGGCGCGCTTCTGCGCATCCTTACTGTTCTGGGCCATCCACATTCCTTTCGATGTTCACATCACGATGCTGTGCACCATAGTAGTGTGGGCACGCTATTGCTGAATGAAGTATTTCGTAAAAGCTCACGTTGCCATACTACGTGCGATTATCTGATGTTTTTCTGATGATTGCAAACGTTTGCCGATTTTTGATTTTCGCTGCGTATTTCGTGAGATGGCGTCACTACATATCGTACGATTCGGCAGTGGTGCCGGATTTCGGGCGGCCGCGCAATGCGCCGGCACCCAATCGCAGCACCAATGCTCCCGGAGCGAGGCGCATACCAGCCAGCCGATGGCGCAGCAACCGGCCTGGGCGACGCCGCTTTGCGAAACCGGCCCTTCAATCCAGGTCGGCAGCGGAATCGTGAATCCGAATATCGACGTATCAACCATGGCAAACGGCAGTTGCAGCGTGACTGTGGCAATCGTCAATCCTAATGCGGCGATGACCGCCATGATCAGTGCGCGTGGCACCGCATAACCCAGCCCCTTGAGCACATGCCAAGGCAGCGTGGCGGCGCGGGCGAACCAGTCGGAAGCCTGCGGCTGCCCCCACGGCGGCCTTCGCGTTCCAGCTGCGCCTCCATATTGAATCCAATGGTGGCGAGCAACCAGCCAGCAGCGCGCCCGCGATCAGGCGATCCATGCGAGAACAGGCCGCATACGGCCACAGGAATCGCCATCAGCACGCAGAGGGGCACGCCTCTGCCTAGCAGTTCGCCGCGTTGCACGTCGCCGGATTCGGCGGCTGCAGTACACTCTGCGGCACGTTCGGGTTGAGCGGCGCG
>ENA-OQCP01000669-OQCP01000669.1-human-gut-metagenome-genome-assembly--contig:-NODE-669-length-14830-cov-3.946405_pt1 | contig 14830 bp, 24 predicted proteins | sample MGYA00242760_ERZ504583 | MGnify/ENA primary metagenome ERZ504583 (study PRJEB26092, sample SAMD00036308) | human gut metagenome | host: Homo sapiens | study: EMG produced TPA metagenomics assembly of...
ATTTTTTGATAATTTTAGCAGATAGTTTTTATTTAATTCAGTCTTTTCTTTATCTTGATTTGTAAAATGACAAAGAAAAGAAAAATGGCTTACTACATCAAAACCCATTAAATCTTTAAGGTCAACTTCATTTTTGTCTGCATATTTACATGTGTCGATACATTGCCCTAAAATTATAGCACCAGCACTACCTCCAAAAACAATGCCGTTATTCTCAATAAAAACTTTTATTTTTTCAAATGAACCACTATCTTTTAAATCTTTTAGTAATTTAAATGTATTTCCACCACCAATAAATAATGCAGAATAATTTTCTAAATTTTTATTAAATAAATCGGTACCCGAAACAACCATATCTATATTTGGAACATCAATACCTTTTAATTCATCTTTAATCCATTCATAACAGCTTGGATATCTTTCACTTGGCATAGCAAGTGGAATATATAATATAGGTTTATTATGATCTATAACTTCATTTAATTTCTTATTTGCATCAACTGTTTGTTGTCCACAACCTCCACCGCATAAAAATATTCTCATTCTATCTCATCTCCATATACATTTCTCTTGTTATTAGAAGTTGTTTTGCTATACTTTCTTTGCCAAAAACTAACTCTTTTTGCTCTGAATCAGTATGAATAAATCCAGCTTTTTATTAATTTGAACAACCTTCTTAATTTACAAACTAGTTAATCAGTAAAATTATACTATATTCAGACATATTTTTCTATAATCCTATTGAAGAATCAAAAATGCTATAATTAACACAGTTGATTTAATCAATAATGAAATGATATCATCGGCTGATAATTTGTTCAATGAACGCTTCGTTTAATGCGGTTCAGGGGCTTGAGACAGAGCACGCTTGTTATCGCGGTCAGCGGCAGGGCGGCGAGAATACCTATCGAGCCGGCGAGCGCCTGAAGAATCTCAACGGCGATCTGCTCGCGGTTGAGTATCTGGCTGACATTGCTGCTGTAAGTGACCATGAGAAGCATGCAGCAGAGCGCCGAGCCGATATAGGCGAGCACGAGCGTGTTCGCCATCGTGCCCATTATGTCGCGCCCGATTGTCAGGCCGGATTTCAGCAGCTCACGCGCCGGTAGATCGGGCGATTTTTCGTTTATCTCGCACAGCGACGAGGCTATCGACATCGCAACATCCATCACCGCGCCGACCGCGCCGACGATTATCATCGCGAAGATTATCGCCTTGAGGTCGATCGGGTTGTCCTTGCGGAGATTGTAGAGATACAGCCACTCCGAGTCGAGCACGCCGGACATTTTTATCTGATCGCGCAGCAGCAGTTCGAGAGCGCCCGCGACGAGCACGCCGCCCACGCATCCGACTCCCGCGGCAAAGCACTTGACATTCAAGCCCTCAATCAGAACGAGCGTCATGACCGTGATATAGACGCAGGTGACTATCGACCAAATGTAGATATTCTGTCCGTTGAGTATCGCAGGGATCAGATTAATGAACACTGCAAGACAGGTGAACACGAGCGATATTATCGTATCGAGTCCCTTCTTGCGCCCGAAAATCAGTATCAGCAGGAAGAAAAACGCGCAGAGCATCACGAGCGGCGTTATTCGCGAGAAGTCGGAGAGGTAGTAGTCCGCCGTGCCCTCGTCGTTCGGGTCATAGACGAGAATGACATTGTCACCGACCTCGACCTCGGGTTGGGGCAGACCGTAGAGCATATCCTTCTCCTGAACGGCGTAGAGGGTCTTGCCGCGCACTTTGCCGGAGGTTGCCTTCGCCTCAAAGAATATGTACTGCATGCTGATTTTTCCGCCGCTTTCTTCTTCGCTGACGGTTTCTTGTTCGTCCGTGATGCGCAGTACCTTTGCGCGCACGGAGACAACGTCCTCCTTGTCGCCGAAAACGCCGTTGCCTATGGCAATTTTGTATGCTGTGAACAGATAGACTATCGACAAAATTATCGTCGAGACATAAACTATTATTTTTTTCTTTTTCGCTTTATCCAAAATAATTACCCGCTTTATTCTCTGTACGTCTCCGATGCTGCCGGAGCATTTTTGTCTGATATTCGTCCCCGCAATGGATTTGCGGCTTGGAATATATCTAATTATATCACACCGCCGAGCATAAATAAACCGACGAATTGAACAAAAAACCGCCGCGCTCTTTTGGAGCGCGGCGGAAAACCGTATGTGTTTATTTATCAGTCAGCCTTCGGTGCATAGAGATCCTTGAGTCTGAGCAGGTGCTCATATCTCTCGACGCTCTTGACTTCAGCTTCGCTGAACAGCTTCTCTGCGCGCTCGGGGAACGAGCGGGTCAGCGAGGAATAACGAGCCTCGTTGAGCAGGAAGTTGCGGTACTCTTCGGTGACAGGCTGCTTGCTGTCGATGGTGAAGGGGTTCTTGCCCTCTGCCTTGAGCATCGGGTTGAAGCGGAACATGTTCCAGTAGCCGCACTCGACAGCTCTCTTCATTTCCTTCTGGCAGTTGACCATGCCGCCCTTGATGGAGTGCATCTCGCAGGAGCGTAGGCGATGACGATCGACGGACCCGGATAAGCCTCAGCCTCTTCGATTGCCTTTATCGTCTGGTTCATGTTAGCGCCCATAGCGATCTGAGCAACATAGACATAGCCGTAGCTCATTGCTATCTCGGCAAGGCTCTTCTTGGCTATCGACTTACCGGCAGCCGCGAACTGAGCGACCTGACCGATCTGAGATGCCTTGGAAGCCTGTCCGCCGGTGTTGGAATAGACCTCGGTATCGAAGACCATGATGTTGACGTTCTCGCCGGAAGCAAGGACGTGATCAACGCCGCCGAAACCGATATCGTATGCCCAGCCGTCGCCGCCGAAGATCCAGACGCTCTTCTTGGAGAGGAACTCCTTGTTCTCAACGATATCCTTGCAGTCTGCGCAGTCGATATCCTTGATAGCGTCAGCAAGTGCGTCGGCAGCAGCGCCGTTGGTCTTGACATCGTCCTTCGTGTCAAGGAATGCCTTAGCAGCAGCCTTGACCTCGTCGGAAGCCTTGTCGGACTCAGCGATAGCCTCGACCTTTGCGATCAGTCTGTTGCGGACAGCATTCTGGCCGAGGAGCATACCGAAGCCGTGCTCGGCGTTGTCCTCGAACAGGGAGTTAGCCCATGCGGGACCGTGGCCGGCCTTGTTGGTGGTGTAGGGGGAAGTCGCAGCGGGGCCGCCCCAGATGGACGAGCAGCCGGTGGCGTTGGAGATATACATCTTATCGCCGAACAGCTGGGTTATCAGGCGGGCATAAGCGGTCTCGGCGCAGCTGCGCAGGAACCGGAGAACTCGAGCAGCGGAGTCTTGTACTGGCTGCCGATAACGGTGCCGTCTGCAACCTCATCCTTGACGGAGACGTTTGCGACCATGTAATCGAATACGGACTGCTTCGCATCCTGGCTCTCACGGGAGACCATCTTGAGCGAATTGGTCGGGCAGACGCCTACGCAGACGCCGCAGCCCATGCAGTCGAGGGGAGAAACAGCGAGGGAGTATTTGTAGACGCCCTTGCCTTGCCTGCCTTCTTGTCGACGATAGCTGCGCCCTCAGGAGCGTTGGCAGCCTCTTCTTCGGTCAGAAGGTACGGGCGGATAGTTGCGTGCGGGCAGACGAAGGAGCACTGGTTGCACTGTGCGCAGGTCTCTGCGTTCCACTCGGGAACCATGACCGCGACGCCGCGCTTCTCATAGGCGGATGCGCCCTGCTCGAATGTGCCGTCTGCGTGATCAACAAAGACGGAAACCGGGAGAGAATCGCCGTTCATAAGACCGACAGGCTCATGATGGAGTCGACCATCTTGACGAGCTTCTCGGGGCCATTCTCGCTGACAGCTTGGGAGCGTCAACAGCGTCAGCCCAGTCCGCGGGAACGTCGATCTTGACGTATGCGGTAGCGCCGGCGTCGATAGCCTTCTCATTCATCTCGACTATCTCTTTGCCCTTCTTCATGAACTTCTGGGCCTTCTCCTTCATGTAGCCGATAGCCTCTTCCTCGGGAAGAATCTTGGCAAGGGAGAAGAATGCGGACTGAAGAACGGTGTTGGTGCGCTTGCCCAGACCGATCTTTGCCGCGATATCGATAGCGTTGACGGTGTAGAGCTGAATGTTGTTCTTGGCTATGTAGCGCTTAGCCTCTGCGGGCATCTTCTCGTTGAGCTCATCAGCGTCCCACTGGCAGTTGATGAGGAAAACGCCGCCGGGCTTAACATCGTTGACCATCTTGTAGCCCTTCTCGACATAGGAGGGGTTGTGGCAGGCAACGAAGTCAGCCTTGTTGATATAGTAGGGGCTCTTTATCGGGTTGTCGCCGAAACGAAGGTGGGAGATGGTGATACCGCCCGTCTTCTTCGAGTCATACTGGAAGTAAGCCTGGATGTACTTATCGGTGTGGTCGCCGATGATCTTGATGGAGTCCTTGTTCGCGCCGACTGTGCCGTCGCCGCCGAGACCCCAGAACTTGCACTCGATGGTGCCGGGAGCTGCGGTGTTGGGAGCTTCCTTCTCCTCGAGGGACAGGTGGGTAACATCATCGTTGATGCCGATAGTGAACTGGTTCTTGGGCTCGTCCTTCTTGAGCTCGTCATAGACAGCGAACACGCTTGAAGGCGGAGTGTCCTTGGAACCGAGGCCGTAACGGCCGCCGCAGACCTTTGCGGTCACGCCCTTTGTAGCAAGAGCGGTAACAACGTCAAGATAGAGGGGCTCGCCGAGAGCGCCGGCTCCTTTGTTCTGTCGAGAACAGCGATCTTCTTGGCGGTTGCGGGGATAGCTGCGACAAGTCTGTCAGCGGAGAAGGGTCTGTAAAGGCGAACTTTGACGAGACCGACCTTCTCGCCCTTAGCGGTGAGGTAGTCGATAACTTCCTCTGCAACGTCGCAGATGGAGCCCATAGCGACGATGACTCTGTCAGCGTCGGGAGCGCCGTAGTAGTTGAAGGCTTGTAGTCAGTGCCGAGCTTGGCGTTGACCTTGTCCATATACTCCTCGACAATGCCGGGGATAGCGTCATAATACTTGTTGCAGGCCTCACGGTGCTGGAAGAAGATATCACCGTTCTCGTGAGAGCCGCGCATTACGGGACGCTCGGGGTTGAGAGCGCGCTTTCTGAACGCCTCAACAGCGTCCATGTCGCACATCTCCTTGAGGTCTTCGTAATCCCAGACCTGGATCTTCTGTATCTCATGCGAGGTACGGAAGCCGTCGAAGAAGTTGATGAAGGGAACGCGTCCCTTGATTGCAGCGAGGTGCGCAACAGCGCCGAGGTCCATGACCTCCTGCGGGTTGTTTCTGCAAGCATTGCGAAACCGGTCTGACGACATGCATAGACGTCGGAATGATCGCCGAAGATGTTAAGAGCGTGAGAAGCGACGCATCTTGCGGATACGTGGAAAACTGCGGGAAGCAGCTCGCCTGCGATCTTATACATATTGGGGATCATGAGGAGCAGACCCTGAGAAGCGGTGTAGGTGGTTGTGAGAGCACCTGCGGCCAGAGAACCGTGAACGGTTCCGGCAGCGCCTGCTTCGGACTGCATCTCGGCGACCTTGACGGTCGTGCCGAAAATGTTTTTCATGCCCTTTGCCGACCACTGATCAACATAGTCAGCCATGGGGCTCGAAGGGGTTATCGGGTAGATACCGGCAACCTCTGTGAACGCGTACGACACATATGCAGCAGCATTGTTGCCGTCCATGCTCTTTGCTATTCTTGCCATTCTATGTTCCTCCCTATTTTAATAAACGTTTGAACGTATGGCATTGGTCAAATGACACCACGAATATAGTAACATTTTTGAGCTTCAATGTAAACAGATAAATAAACTAAAATAATAGAAAATATTTGTTTCGCCCTTTCTGAAATTTGTCAAAGTTCACATATTCTGCCTATATAATGTAATATAATACCCAATATGCAGCCGGGCACGGCTCCGAACGGACACAAAAGCTCCGATTTTCCGTGATTTTCGCCGAAAACAACTGATTTTGTCTCTCCCTGCCCTTCGCATCCGTGCGCGGAGTCCTCACGCGCTCCCGCTTTGAATGAGACGGAGTTTGAATATTTGACAGAGAATATGTTTATGTGTATAATAAAACTTAACATCTCGGCGTATATGCGACGGTGAATAATACTTATACCGAAAGGAGCTAATCCATTCATGGATGACCCCGACCCCGGCAATCTTATTTTTCAGATAATTTTGCTGTTCGTACTTATTCTTCTCAATGCTTCTTTGCGATGAGCGAGATCGCGATAATCTCCCTCAACGATACGAAGATCGCGAAAATGGCCGAGGAAGGCAACAAAAAAGCAAAGCAGGTTTTGAAGCTCACCGCGGATTCGAGCGGATTTCTTTCAACCATTCAGATCGGCGTTACCCTCGCAGGCTTCCTGACCTCCGCATCCGCATCGCAGACATTCGTTGATATGCTCTCCGGAGCTATCGGAAAAATATCTGTCCTGAGCGGAATCCCCGCAGGCGTTATCAACGGCTTCTCCGTCGTTGTCATTACGCTCATAACCTCGTATTTCTCTCTTGTCCTGGGCGAGCTTGCGCCCAAGAGAATAGCCATGCAGGCGCCCGAAAAGGTCTCGTTCAAGGTCGTCGGCATACTGCTCGGCTTCAAGAAAATAACCAAGCCTTTCGTAAAAATACTCTCCCTGTCGACCAACGGTCTCGTCCGTCTGCTGGGCTACGATCCGAACGCATCGGAGGAGCCCGTGACCGAAGAGGAGATACGCATGATGGTCGATGTCGGCGGAGAAAAGGGCGTTATAGAGGACTCGCAGAAAGAGATGATAAACAACATCTTCGAGTTCGATGACCTCGACGCCGGAGATATAATGACCCACCGCACCGATATGACGGCGGCTGAGATAAGCGATCCGCTGAGCGAAATAGTATCGCTCTCGATGGACAACGGCTATTCGAGAATCCCCGTCTATGACGACGACCCCGATAACATAGTCGGTATAGCTTATGTCAAAGATTTGCTCAAGTATATCGGCACCGACCTGCCGGAGGATGTGACTCTGCGCGATATTATCCGCGAGCCCGTTTTCGTCCCCGAATCGATGCCCTGCGGCGATCTGTTCAAGCAGATGACCGACAAGCACACGCAGATGGCGATAGTCGTTGACGAGTTTGGCGGCACGGCGGGAATAGTGACGCTCGAAGACGTGCTCGAATCGATAGTCGGCAATATTCAGGATGAATATGACGACGAAGAGGAAGAGATTTCTAAAATCGACGACACCACTTTCACCGTTGACGGCGTGACCTATATCGACGAGCTTGACGAGGTGTTCCATGTCTCCCTCCCCGAGGGCGATTACGACACTGTCGGCGGCTTTATTATCAGCAGGCTCGGCTATCTCCCGCAGGACGGCGAGATGAACGTGGTCGAATATAAGAACCTGCGCTTCACCGTTCTCAATGTTGAGGACAGAAGAATCGGCAAGGTCAAGATTGAGATTCTCCCCGTCGAAGAGGAAAAAGAGGACGCGGAGGACGACTCAAAGCGCGAGAAGGGCGGCTGGTTCGCCGAGCGCCGCGAGGAAAAGGAAAAAGATAAAGAAAAAGCCGAATAAATTAAATGAAGGCTGAGCAATACGCTCAGCCCTCAATTTATTGATAAACCCGTTTTTTGACTTCGCAGGGAACAATCCATCCTTTGTGTAAAGGGAGGGATTGCTTTGAATAAGTTGTAATTTTCCAAAATTGCCGGGTATTTTGAACTTTTACGCAACAACCCCTCAGTCACGGCTTCGCGTGACAGCTCCCCTTACACAGGTGAGCCTTGAGACCGTGCATGACGGACTTTTTCGACAGACTGAAGGCTGAGCAAACGCGCTCGGCCCTTTTTATATTGCATAAAAAACGAGCCGGAAGATTTTCTTCCGGCTCGTTGTGTTGTTCTGTTACGGCATGAGGCGATGGATTATCGCTATGCAGTCGTCGAGATCCATGATTCTCGGCACGGGGTAGAGGGGATTTGCCTCTTTGCATGCGCGCTTTGCGATGGTCTCGATGTCCTTCTCCTGAATTTTCTCGATCTTGTCGGGAATGTTCATTCTAGCGTTCATGTCTCTGATAGCCTGGATGAAGTCGAGAGCCTTCTGCTCGTCGGTCTGACCGGCTTTCGCAACGCCTGCGCACTCGCAGAGTCTTGCAAGGCGCTCATAGGCGGTCTCGCCGTAGAAGTCGAGGACATAGGCAGGATAATGGCGTTAGCAAGTCCGTGCGGTACGCCGTAGAATCCGCCGAGGTTATGGGCTATAGCGTGGACGTTGCCGACATAAGCTCTCGTGAACGCGATGCCCGCATAGTGCGAAGCGAGGAGCATCTGCTCTCTTGCGTGGAGATCCTTACCGTTCTTGTAAGCCTCTTCGAGGTTCTCGAAGATGAGCTTGGTGGCGACCTCTGCCTTCTCGGAGGTGTCCTTGGTGTTGGAGTGGCCTATGTAGGCTTCAACCGCGTGGGTCAGTGCGTCCATACCGGTGGTCGAAGTGATGTGGGGCGGAAGACCGACTGTAAGCTCGGGATCGAGAACTGCGTACTTCGGACGGAGCACGGGATCGTTGAGCGCATACTTCTCGTGGGTCTTGGTGTCGGTAACAACGGCGGCGAGAGTGGTCTCGGAGCCGGTGCCGGCGGTGGTGGGAACCGCGAAGAACGGAGGCAGCTTCTTGCGTATTTTGAGCTGTCCGCGCATCTTCTGAACAGTCTTATTAGGGCAGACGACTCTTGCAGCCGCACCCTTGGCGCAGTCCATCGGAGAACCGCCGCCGAAAGCGATGAAGCCCTGGCAGCCGTTGTCAAGATAGAGCTTGCGGACTTCTTCGATATTGTCTATCGAGGGGTTCGGCTGAGTCTTGTCGTAGACGATGTATCGATACCGTCTGCCTTGAGACCCTCATAGAGGCCGTCGAGCAGGTTGAGTCCGGTGAGACCCTTATCGGTGACGATCAGCATCTTCGACAGACCCTTCTCCTTGATGACCTGCGGCAGCTTCTTGACGGAGCCGGGGCCGGAGATTATCTTGGGCGGAGTCCAGTCAAGGAAGTTGACGGCGATCCTGAAAACCGCCCTGATAAAGCCTGTAGTACATGTGTTGATTGACATTTCTATCACCCTTTGTTTAATGATGCTATTATTTTACATTATTCCCGCCGTTAAATCAATAAGCGGAGAACAAAAAACGGCTTGATTAAAGCTCAAAATCGCTCGCATCGAACTGCGGCAGCTCGACTGGCTGCTTCGGCTTGCGCTTGAGCGGGTCGTAGCGGAACGCGGAACAGCTCGAATCCTTCTGCATGACGCCCTTTTTGGGGCACAGCACTGTCTTGCCGTCCGGTGCGCCGCTGCCTCTGGTGCAGTATTCGCACGCCGGCGGTATGCTCTTTTTGTTGAGCAGTTTGCTTTTCAAAATTATCATCCTAAATGCTTTTTTTATTATTCTAACACTTTTTTTCGCTTGTATCAAGCTCCAATATCAGCATCGCGCCGCTCAAAAGCATCGCAAACGCGGCGGGCGCGGAGAAAGAGAACATCTGCGGAGCGCCTACCGAACCCAGCGAAACGGTGTTTACGGGACAAGGGAACAGGCGGAGCAGTCCCTCGCAGAACAGCGCGGCGAGAGCGGCGCAGACAAGGCGCGCGCAGAAAAAATACGGCAGCGGCGTCCCGCAGGTCTTTATGTGCCGCATTATCTGGCAGTGTACGCTCACTCCGCCCCAGCCGAGCACCGCCGCTATGGCGGGGATATTGAACACCCCGGCTGCGAGGCACATCCTCCGGTGACTTCGAGCGTGCAGCCGAGAAGCAAATTTGCCCAGTCGGGCAGGCGCAGCAGGGGAATATATTGGGCGGCGCAGGCGAACATGACTATCCACGCGCATATTGAGATCATATTTTTCGTCCCCTCGCCGACCGCCTCGGTCAGCGCGCGGGAGAGCGGCAGACCTGAAATAGCCGGGGCGGCGTGCGCATCTGTCTCATTATGCGGGATAAACCGCGTCAGCACGCCGAGCGCGAGACTCGCGAGGGTGAGCGACACAAAAATTATGACTCCCGCCCGAACGCTTCCGAGCATCCCCGCGCCGACTCCGCCTATGACAAACGCCGGACCCGCGTTGACGCAGAACAGGGTCATTTTCTGCGCGTCGCTCTGCGAGATGCGCCCGTCGAAAATAGCGCGGCGGTCATTCCCGCGCCGACAGGGTAGCCCGCGACAAAGCTCATGCACGCCGCCGCGCCCGCGCTCCCGGGCAGGGCGAAAAGAACCCGCACGGGCTTTTGGAGAAATTTTCCGAGATAGCCGCATAGCCCCGAGCGTACGAAAAAAGCGGAGAGCACGCAGAACGGATAGAGCGACGGCACGGCGCTCGAAGCGCAGATAAGAAGCCCTTTTTTTACTCCCGCCGCGCTGACCGACGGCATGGCGACAATGAGCGCGGCTGCCGATAAAGTCGTCGCCAAAAGCGGCAGACGGCGCAGAGCCTTTTTAAAATACTCTCTCATGTCATCACCCCTCAGTCATATTGATATTCACCCTGCGTTCTTTTTATTGCCGGGGGAGCATACATTATTTGGGAAAAGAGGGATGCACATGCCAAAACGCAGGGAGAGCGGGAAGATGCGCTCGGCGGCGGACATGATAAAAAAGATAAACGCGCTCGACTCGTCGAGAAAATATTCGCAGGTGCATGTCGAATTTTTCGGCAGGAGCGAGGCGAGCATAGACGGACTCTACGGCGTGCTCGAATATGACGGCGAGCGTATACGCCTGAGCGCCGGCAAAGAAGAGATAATTTTCTGCGGTAAAGGCTCAGCATAGATGTTTTCGACCTCGGTCAGGCGGTCATACACGGGGAAATAATGAGCATGGAATTCTGTAAATAGGGGGCGGGAATATTTCTGATGTATTTAATTTCTTGCGCGGCTATGTCTGCATGAAAGCGAGCGGGGGATTCCCGGAACGCTTTCTGAATCTATGCTCGCGCGGGAATATTCCGTATTGGGATGTCTGCTGCACAAACGGCGTCGTTTCGCGCGCACGACGCCCGAGGGCTACCGCATGATGCGCCCCTGCGCCAAAAAAGCGGGCATGCGCATGAAAATAGTCAAGAAGAGCGGTCTGCCTTTTCTGCTGTCAAAAAACCGCGTCCATGCGGGGCTTGCAGTCGGCGCGGTGTGCTTTATATTGATAACGGCGGCGCTCTCCGGGCGAATATGGACGGTCAATGTGACGGGCTGCGAGACAGTGCCGGAAGAGGATATAAGAGAGACGGTCGAGCGTTTCGGCGTCTATCCGGGGATGAGAAAAAAACAGCTCGACACGCACACGGTCGCCGAGGAGGCGATGTCCGCTCTGCCTGAGGTTTCGTGGCTGTCTGTTAATATAATCGGCTGCTCGGTCAATGTCGATGTGCGCGAGGGAGTCGGCAAGAGTGTCAAAAAAATGATGCGCCGTGCGATATAGTCGCCGCGGCGGACGGGCAGATACAGACTCTCGAAATTTTCAGCGGCACTGCGATGCAGGAGCGAAACGCCGCCGTTTTAAAGGGCGACACGATAATCAGCGGAATCGTCGAAAACCGCGACGGCGGCATGAGCATGCGCCACGCCGCGGGGTATATCACCGCGCTGACAAAGCATACTTTTTCGACCTCTTCGCACAGCCTGCCGTCAAGGAAAATAAGCGATGTCAAGTCGCGTTACACTCTGCTGTTCTTTTCGCTCAAAATACCCCTCGGCGCGCGGATAGACCCGGATTTCACTGAGGACAGATTCCTGACCCTCGGCGGTGAGAAGCTTCCGATAGGCATAAGAGCCGAGCGGAAATATATATTCGCGCCCGCAGACGCGACGGACGACAGCCTCTCCAATCTTATCACGCTTGAGGAGCACTTCTATAAATCTTCAAATAATCTGCGCGATATGCTCGTGATGAGCCGCACGACGACCGAGCGGCAGTCCGACGGCAGAGCAGTGTTTTTCAGCGAATACGGCTGCCTGCAAAATATCGGCGAGGAGAGAAGAATAGAGGCGGGGGATGAATATGCATCGCCATTTTATTCGGACGATGCATATGACGAAACTTTTTTTATTCTAATGGGTTTATTGAATTCTTTAGCATATTCTATTAAAGAGGCAGTCCCGCGGCTTTGGTAATCCCAAAAACAGATAACATAATCTGCGGACATTATCATTGTTCGGTTCCTTATTGGACCGGCGGCTTTGCCGTAAAGCTGCCATTTGCAGGATGACGCTCAACAGCATATCCGTTACTAATGGCGTAACTCTCTCCAAGTGCATCGGCACCGCGACATCCGCCGGAAACGAAAACCAGATTATACTCTTTTCTAATTCGGCATATGCAAAAGTTTATATACGATTCTGCTTCCTGATAATTGTGATAATTTCTGCTTCCAGCAACAATGATTCGCTTAATCATAGCCTCACCAAACATATTCTACTATTAAATAATAGTAAAATCAATACTATTTTTTGATAGTAGATATACTAAAAATGAGGTGAGGCTCTTGTATTATCCGCGATTAAGAGATCTGCGCGAAGATCACGATATGGTTCAAAAAGAGGTTGCCGCTTTTCTCGGAATCGATCAGCGGGTATACAGCAACTATGAGACGGGCAAGCGCGAGATACCGACGCGGTTTGTTGTGTCCCTTGCGCGGCTCTATAACACCTCGACCGACTACATCCTCGGCATGACTGACGAGATAAAACCGTATATATAAAGGCTCGGTGCAATTCACACCGAGCCTGATTTTTATTTGCTTTTGATGTCCGAGGGCTTTATGTTTATCGTCACATAGTCGCCGTATTTCAGCTGGGCGGTCGTGATATTTGTCGGTATCTCGAAGATGAGATATCCGTCTATCGAGAGCCCCGCTGTCACGGGCGACGAGGATATGCGCTTGTAGCCCGAGAGAAAACGGCTGTCCTGCGCTATGCCGTTGACAACAAAATCGGTCTTTTCGTTGAGACTTTCTTCCTCGCTGAGATTGTTCGTCAGCACGAGATGAACCGCAACATATCTGTAGCCCTTCTGCACCGTCCACGGGTAGCTGTCGACTTCCTTTATCTCGTCGCACAGCACGGTGTACATGGGCGTGACCGCCTTTTCGCCGAAATTCACTTCGACCTTTTCGGGCACTGCTTCCGTCTCTTCGTAGTCGGAGAATTTTTCGGAGACAACTCCCGAAAGCAGATCGTCAACGCTGCGCCCGAGATCTGGCGAATCACCGAAAAGGCGATAGATAGTATTATTATCAGCGCAATTACAACTATCGGGATGAGGCATCCCGCTTTCAGCGCGCGTGAATTTCTGACTGAATGTGCGCGCCCCGTGACATTTGTCACCGCGTCGAGTATCATTTTGCCGCGCTCGGCTTCTATCCGCTCCTGTTCGAGCTTGCGCTGCTTCTCGCGCGCCTCGCGCTCGTAGGCTTCTTTTTTCTTCTGAGCCTCGCGCAGCTCTGCCTCCTTTGCCTTTCGGCTGTCCGCCAGCGGCGCGCCGCAGTTGGGGCAGGTGTCGTTCTTTTCGGCGTCGACGACCGATTCGCAGTATTCGCAGGTTACCTTCATCTTTTCTCCTCAATTCTTGCTCTTTGAGTTATCGTAGCATATTGCGCCGCCGTTTTCAAGTCCCGATAAGATTATATAAAAATAACGCGGCGCACACCGTTTGATGTGCGCCGCGAATGTGTGTGGTTTTTATGCGAAGAATTATTTGCCGAAGTATCTCTTGAGAAGTCCTGCAAAAGCCTTGCCGTGTCTCGCCTCGTCGCGAGCCATCTCATGGACTGTGTCGTGGATAGCGTCGAGACCCTTTGCCTTTGCAAGCTTTGCAAGCTCGGTCTTGCCGAGGGTAGCGCCGTTCTCCGCCTCAACTCTCATCTCAAGGTTCTTCTTCGTCGAGTCGGTCACGACCTCGCCGAGGAGCTCGGCGAACTTGGCGGCGTGCTCAGCCTCTTCGTAAGCTGCCTTCTCCCAGTAGAGACCGATCTCGGGATAGCCCTCTCTGTGTGCGACTCTCGCCATTGCAAGATACATGCCGACCTCGCTGCACTCGCCTGCGAAGTTGTCTCTGAGTCCCTGGAGGATCTCGGGATCAACGTCTTTTGCAACGCCGACAACGTGCTCGGAAGCCCAGGTCATGCCTTCGTCCTGCTTGATAAACTTGGAGCCGTCAGCTCCGCAGAGGGGGCACTTGAAGCCCTCCGGAACAGAATCGCCTTCATAAACATAACCGCAAACGGGACATACGAATTTCATAATGATTTCTCCTTTACACTTTAAAAATTATTTTTATTGTAAAACTCCGGCGTCGTCATCCTCCGCCGTGTTTTGCTGGCAATCGGGACAGAGTCCGTAATAGATAATCTTCTTATGCCGCACGAGCAGCCCGAGCTCGGAAATATCTTCGGGCAGTCCGCGTTCAACTCCGAGATCGATTATCTTCGAGCATCGCTCGCAGATGAAGTGGCTGTGAGAGTCGGTGTTGCCGTCATAGTGGATGCTCTTGTCGAGCGTCTCGAGCGTCGTTATCAGCCCCATATCACTGAGCAGGCTCAGATTGCGGTAGACGGTGCCGAGGCTTATCTTCGGCAGCTCGGCGCGCACACGCGAATATATCGTGTCCGCAGTCGGGTGATCGCGAGCCGCTTTTACGACTTTCAGAACAGTATCACGCTGTGACGAATATCTCATATTGCTTCCTCTCAGTTCATAATCAGTAATGATTACTGTTATTAGTATATCATACTTTTTATGATTGTCAACACTTTTTTTTA
>ENA-OQCP01000671-OQCP01000671.1-human-gut-metagenome-genome-assembly--contig:-NODE-671-length-14787-cov-4.038404_pt1 | contig 14787 bp, 15 predicted proteins | sample MGYA00242760_ERZ504583 | MGnify/ENA primary metagenome ERZ504583 (study PRJEB26092, sample SAMD00036308) | human gut metagenome | host: Homo sapiens | study: EMG produced TPA metagenomics assembly of...
ACGCAAAAAGAGGTGTTTATTGATTTTTAACACCTCTTTTCAAATGAAATTTTTTATCCTTGAAGGTGAACAGATGTTCGATATACAATATAAGCAAGATGTTCGCAGTTCGTCGAACAAATGAGAGGTGAATGCTGTGGGCAATATAACTTTTGGATCATTTATAGCCGAGAAACGCAAGGCGCACAAATTCAATTTACGCGATACAGCCAAGCATTTGAATATTGCTTACGGCTATCTGTGTGATATTGAACAAAGCCGCCGTCCTGCACCCAATGGAGATTTTGTGGAACGCATTTCTGCCTTTCTGAATTTGGATAAATCAGAACATGAGTTGCTTTTGGATCTGGCTGCAAAATCACGCAATACAGTATCTGCTGATTTGCCAGACTATATCATGGAAAAAGATATTGTTCGGGCAGCCTTGCGTGTGGCAAAAGAAGTAGACGCTACCGATGAAGAATGGCAGACATTTATGAAAATGCTAAAGGAGCGTAAACGATAGGGGGATAGCTTTGTCAATTCCACAAATCCGTACAGAAGCAATCGAGGCGGTAGGGCGAAAAATCCTGATGGAATATGATCCCTCTCTGCTATCCGGGCAACCATGTCCTGTGCCAATCGAAACCATTATCGAGACAAAGTTTGATCTAATCCTGGAGTTTCATACACTAAGAAAAAACCCCAAGATATTAGGGGAAACAATTTTCGATGACGGTGCCGTTGTTTTATATGACCAGATACAGAGACAGTATCGAATGATTGCAGTAAGAGCCGGTACAATCTTAATTGATGAACGGCTTTGTGATCCATCAAAATTAGGGCGGCTCCGTTTTACCTGTGCCATGAGCTGGCTCATTGGGTACTACATAAGAAGTTATACTCCGGTACTGGAGATGTTGCTGCTTATAACGGAAATGTTTCTTCCGACGAAAGTCATGGCATAATTGAGCGTCAGGCGGATACCCTGGCCTCTGCTCTGCTGATGCCTTTACCGCAGATCAAAAAATGTTTTTACCGGCTTAGAATAGGCCGGACAGATGAACAGCTCATTGCTGAAATGGCAAATATTTTTGAGGTTTCCAAGCAAGCAATGCAGATTCGTCTAAAATCCAGAAACCTGATATAACCAAATGGGGGAATAGAGAGAGGCACTGCCCTCTCTCACGCTCCTCTGCTATGCTATTTTGTACCTAATATGTTCGCAATATTGCGAACAAGGAGGGATGTTCTATGAGAAAAGAAAGCACAACAATCCAAAAATGTAACAGCAGGCTAACAGCTTTGGGGCTTAACAGCGACGCTGCGTTTCATAGAAGTAAGCTGATTCTAAAGATTTACCGTGATGTAGTCTGGGTTCTGAGTGAACGGGCAGAAGAATTGCAAGAAACTGCTTGGATTATGGGAGAACAAGATATAGAGTCTGGCCTCTGCTATCTTGAAAATTTTGCACCAGATATTGAACTGCAAGCCTTTGAAGAAAAAGTTTGCTGCCTTGTTCAAAATCAAATGCTGGTCAATATTATTGACCGTGCACTCCTTCGTCTGAAACGGTATCCGGATCGAGGAGAACTTTACTATGAAATTTTGACTAAGCAATTCATCTATCGGTTTAACAGTACAGAGAAAGAATTGCTGGAAGAACTAAATATAGAACGCAGTGTCTTTTATGACCGAAAACGAGAAGCCATCTATTTATTTTCTGTTTGCTTGTTTGGATATTCTATTCCAGAAGTCCTGGAGGAGCTGCCCCGACTAAATCCCGACTAAATCCCGACAAATCCCCGACCTAATCCCTACTCCCTTCCGACTTCCGACCTGCTATACTTGGTATAGTGGCAGGAATGCGCTAAATTGAATACTTTTCTACATAAGGCCCGGCATTAACCGGGCTTTTTTCATTCCTGCTGCAATATGGCGGCAGGAACATGGCTGGAGGTGAAAACACTTCCGGCCTTTTTCTTTGCCCGGTATTAGGAGGCCGGTATGCGCTGGGAGGCGTACATAGCAAAATATCCATGACACCGTTCAAATTCGCTGTCTACCAAGAATGAACGGAGGAAAGGATATGACGAGAGTATTCATTTGGAAAAATAACAGCCCACAGGAATGGGAGGAAATCAGTTTTTCAGCGTTCAGTAAGGCACGCCGCAATGGTTGCTTTACTGGGCGCTTTTTTGTTGAAACAGTCAAAATGTTCCGTGATGAAGATGACCGCATTATCATGGAATGTTCTCGCAAAGATTTTGAAAAATACCAGCAGGAGGACCGCCACAGCCGCTATCTCCAGGAACATGAGAAAAGTTGCTCTATATTCCGGCTTCTCATGTGGGAGATCGTGACGGCACAGAGGAAGGTTATCAGGATACAGATTTGTTTGTGGATGAATCTGTTGATACTGCGGAACAAGCTATTCAGAATTTACTTCTTGAGGATTTACACCAAGCTCTATTGAAACTGAGCCCGGCAGAACGAGATTTTATATTGTCCTATTATGAAATGAAGATACCAAATGCAACTTGTTTAGCCCAACGATATGGTATTACTCGGCAAGCCGCAGATAAGCGATTGAAAAAAATCGAAGAAAAAATAAAAAAGTTGGTTGCGATTTTCTAAAAAAGTGGCAGTAGCAAGTGAGAGGGAAATCCTTCACTTGCACCTTGACAACCTCATATACGAATCATTAAGTTTGATCCTCTTTGGGCGTAATAGCCGCTACATCAGCGGTATATTTTCTGAGAGCTGCCACTCGCATAACAGGCCAACCCATTTTTGCTGTATAGATGAGTTTGCGTTTTATCAGAAATATATCAGGCTGGAATACATCGGATGGCATCCGGTCATGGCATAACAAGGAGGAAAGCTCTCTTACAGCCATAGTCCGAGCGTGATAATAACCGTCGCAGGCCATGGGTAAGACCAAACGAAGTGGAGGTGAAACTCCTGAGAAGCAGGCCAGCCACCTGCGGCTTAATGATTACCCAAATCCCTGGGGTGTCGTGGACAAGTAAGGGATAAAACAGGCGCTAAATTGAAGGAGACTCTGTAATTTGCAGAGCCTCCTTCTTACATAATCAAATCTCAAAACATAGGAGGATGAACATGAAAGAAGATTGGATTTATAAGCGTGGGGATTTATATTATGCCAATTTGAACCCTTATTTTGGATCAGAGCAAGGCGGCACCCGTCCTGTCCTGGTTCTTCAAAACAATGTGGGGAATTTTTTCTGCCCCACTTTGATCGTAGCTCCGCTCACCAGTAAATGGATTAAGAAAAAGGAGCTGCCCACACACTATGCACTGGAGAGCGTTCCAGAGCTTGGACTGAAATCTGTTGTTCTGCTGGAGCAAATTAAAACGATTGATAAAAGGCGTGTTTTATCGTACATTGGGCGCGTATCTCGCGAAGAAATGAGAGCGATTGATGATGCTCTGCAAGTTAGTTTAGATATTCATATTCCGGAGGAAATGGAGGCTCCGTAAGGCCACTTACCGGATAAAGGAGGCGTTTTTATGTTTGAAGCAAGAATTGCGGAATTGAACCGCTTTAATGAACAAAATCCTGTCAGCTATGACAAAAGAACCTATACGGTCGATGAGATTCAGGACATTCTGGGTATCAGTCGTCCCACAGCATATAATCTGGTAAAACAAGGTGTATTCCACAGCGTCAGAGTCGGCGGTCATATCCGCATTTCCAAAAAGAGCTTTGATGACTGGCTGGATCACACAGATGAATGATTTGTCAAGGATGCCGATCTCCAAATCGACATCCTTAACTTTTTTCTGCTTTCTCTTACAATGAGGCCATAGCAAGAAAAACTTTATAGAGGAGGCAAAAGCCATGCAGAAACAAAGAGTAAAGACCAGTATGTCTGTACCAGAGATGGGCAAAATGCTTGGGCTTGGTAAAGTAGAATCCTACTGGTTGGTTAAAAAGAACTATTTCAAAACAATTCAAGTGGCCGGACGAATGAGAGTTATGCTGGATAGCTTTGAAGATTGGTATGCCGGCCAGTTCCACTATAAAAAAGTGGATGGTACACCGCCCGGAGAGAAATGGAGGCATACTACGATGTCAGTTCCGGAAATGGCGGATCTTTTGGGGCTGAAATCTGGCACAGCTTATGACCTTGTTAAAAGGGGCTATTTTGAGACGATCTTGATTGATCGAAGAATTCGTATCATTACCAGCAGTTTTGAAGCCTGGTATCAAAAGCAAACTCATTATGTGAAAATCTCAGAAAGGAGCAATGAAAATGGCATCTATCGTGAAGCGTAAAAGCAAATATTCTGTGGTGTATGATTACACAGATGAAAACGGAAAACGCAGACAGCGTTGGGAAACCTTCAGCACAAATGCAGAAGCAAAAAAACGAAAAAAGCAAATTGAGTATGAGCAGGACTCTGGAACCTTCTTTATTCCTACGGCAAAGACCCTGAACGATCTGCTCGATGAATATATGTCCATCTATGGTGTAAATACCTGGGCAATGTCAACATATGAAAGCCGCGTGGTCTGGCGAGAAACTACATAACTCCTATTATCGGAGATATGTTACTATCCGACATCACTCCAAGGATGATGGATAAGTATTACCGCGATCTGCTCTCTGTGAAAACGGTAAGCGTCAACAACCGCAAACCCACAAGCGAATATCTGACCCCGCATACAGTAAGAGAAATTCACAAGCTACTTCGCAGTGCCTTTAATCAGGCGGTGCGTTGGGAACTAATCAGCCGTAACCCTGTCCTGAATGCGACACTTCCCAAAGAAGAACATAAAGAACGGGATATATGGACTGCCGAAACGCTGAGCAAGGCGATGGAAGTCTGTGATGATCCTATCCTCTCCCTTGCCTTAAATCTGGCGTTCTCCTGCTCTTTACGCATTGGCGAAATGCTGGGCCTTACCTGGGACTGCATTGATATTGCACCACAGAGCATAGAAAATGGTTCAGCTTATATATTCGTCAACAAAGAGCTGCAACGGGTTACACGAGGTGCATTGGACGATTTGAGCGACAAAGGTGTTATTAAGAAGTTTCCACCTTGCATAGCCAGTACCCATACTGCTCTGGTCCTGAAAGAGCCTAAAACCAAAACCAGTATTCGCCGTGTGTACCTGCCGAAAACAGTTGCCTATATGCTGGTAGAGAGAAAAAAAGAAATCGACGAGCTGATGGATCTGTTTGGAGACGAATACATCGACAATAACCTGGTCTTTTGCTCCAGCAATGGCCGTCCGATGGAAAGCCAGGTGATTAACCGTGCTTTCAATAAACTTATCAAAGAAAACGGACTGCCTCATGTTGTATTCCATTCTCTCCGCCACTCCAGCATCACCTACAAGCTGAAACTCAATGGCGGCGATATGAAATCCGTCCAGGGCGATTCTGGTCATGCTCAGGTAAAAATGGTTGCAGATGTCTATTCTCACATCATCGACGAGGATCGCTGCATAAACGCTCAGCGATTGGAGGAAGCATTTTACTCATCCAAGACTCCTGATCCTGTTGAAGATACAGAGCCTAAAACTGCGGATACTGCCGTCACTGAAAGTGATGAAAGTGATGCAGCGAAGATACTGGAACTGCTTAAAAATCCCGAAACTGCCGCACTGCTCAAGCAGCTGGCAAAAGCTTTATAAAGTCCCTCCCTTAGAAGAACGCCTCTCACTTTGTGAGAGGTTTTCTTTGTTTGAACCACTTTGCACAGTGACCAAACACTTTTTTTGTTAGCAAGGTTCTGAAAGCATTTTTGAGCGATGTTAGCAAATTCGCGATTTTGTTTGCAACTTCCTCTAATTTCTGCTAACAAATGTTTGCAAGTTCCTTTGGTAAAAATCGAACCTCTGACTTACCGCCTTTCTTAGCAAAAGGCCAAATCTCGTTAGCAAATGTTAGCAAACCAAGGTTTTTTGCAAAAAAGCCACAAAAGCCGCAGAAATAAGAAAAGCCGAAAACCCTGATAAATCAAAGGTTTTCGGCGTGTTTGCTGGCGTCCCTGGCGGGATTCGAACCCACGGCCTTTCGCTTAGGAGGCGAACGCTCTATCCTGCTGAGCTACAGAGACTTATATTAAATTGAGACTGGCAACGATCACTTTTCCCCGTAAGGCAGCTGGTAGAGCACAACCTTAGGAGGGGGCTGTTATATCCATTTAACTAAGGAGGCGTATATGCTTTTTGACGCTCAATATTTTATCAGATAAGCTCTTCAAAGTCAAGAAGAATCGGTTCGGGCAAAACAATATAAAAACTTTTAGGATAATTGCCTGTTTTACATGGTATCATACATACAAATACACTTGAAATATTTACATTTATGTTATAAAATAATCAGTGGTGCAAGCGTAAAAAGCTGGCAAATTCAACTTTTGAAAGGACGATCAAAATGAGCGCACTTAACAAAAAGTCAGTTAAGGATATCGACGTTTCCGGCAAGAGAGTGCTGGTACGCTGCGATTTCAATGTCCCGCTCCAGGACGCAAAATCACCTCGGATAAGAGAATTGTTGCCTCCCTCCCCACTATCAAATATCTTATCGATCATCACGCAAAGGTTATTCTTTGCTCCCATCTGGCAGACCCAAGGGCGAGTTCAAGCCCGAGTTCTCCCTTGCTCCCGTAGCCGCAAGACTTTCCGAGCTTCTCGGTCAGGATGTAAAGATGGCTAAGGACGTTATCGGCGACAGCGCAAAAGAGCTTGCCGCTAATCTCAAGGACGGCGAAGTCATGCTCCTTGAGAACGTGCGTTTCCACGCAGAAGAGACCAAGAACGATCCCGCATTCTCGAAGGCTCTCGCCTCCCTTGCGGATATCTATGTAAACGACGCTTTCGGTTCGGCTCACAGAGCTCACTCCTCCACGACCGGCGTTGCCGACTATCTGCCGGCAGTCTGCGGCTTCCTCATCCAGAAGGAGATCGAGTTCATGGGCGGCGCTCTTGAGAATCCGAAGAGACCCCTCGTCGCTATCCTCGGCGGCGCAAAGGTCTCCGACAAGATCGGCGTCATCAACAACCTCCTCGATAAGGTCGATACCCTTATCGTCGGCGGCGGCATGGCTTATACTTTCTTTGTCGCCAAGGGCTACCATGTCGGCACCTCCCTGTTCGAGGCCGATAAAGTCGAGCTTGCAAAGGAAATGATGCAGAAGGCTGTTGACAAGGGAGTCAAGTTCCTTCTCCCCATCGACAACGTTATCAGCAACGAGTTTGCCGAGAACGCTGAGTACAAGACCATCAACTCCGACGAGTTCCCGGACGGCTGGATGGGCATGGACATCGGTCCCAAGACCCGCGAGCTGTTCGCAAACGCCATAAAGGGCAGCGGAACCGTTATCTGGAACGGCCCGATGGGCGTTGCCGAGTGGGATCACTTCGCAGACGGCACCATTGCCGTTGCAACCGCTGTTGCTGACAGCGGCGCTATCTCCATCATCGGCGGCGGCGACTCCGCAGCTGCTGTTCAGAAGCTCGGCTTCGCCGACAAGATGAGCCACATCTCCACCGGCGGCGGCGCATCTCTCGAGTTCCTCGAGGGCAAGGAGCTGCCCGGCATCGCTGCGCTCAACGACAAATAATTATCTGCAAATTTTAAGCCCGCGGGCGGCAAACCCGCGGGATTTTTCAGGAAGAAAGGAAGTTTCAGAATGAATAAGCAGCTCAGAAAACCCGTTATCGCGGGCAACTGGAAAATGAACAACACTCCCGCAGAGGCTACCGCTCTCATCGAGCTCTCAAGCCCCTTGTAAAGGACGCCGACTGCGAGGTCGTCTGCTGTGTCCCCTATATCGATCTCTATGCGGCTCTTGAGCCGCAAAGGACAGCAATATACAGATAGGCGCCGAGAACTGCCACTGGGCAGAGAAAGGTGCATTCACCGGCGAAGTCAGCGCGAAGATGCTCAAGGCCGCGGGCGTGCCCTATGTTATCATAGGCCACAGCGAGCGCAGACAGTATTTCGGCGAGACCGATGTCACCGTTCGCAACCGCGTTAGAGCCGCTCTCAACGAGGGTCTGAAGTTATCCTCTGCGTCGGCGAAGTCCTCTCCGAGCGCAAGGACGGCATCACCTCTCAGATAGTCAGTGCGCAGACCGAGATAGCTCTCGGCGGCGTATCCGCTGACGAGCTCAAGAACATCATCATCGCCTACGAGCCCGTCTGGGCTATCGGCACAGGCGAGACCGCAACTCCCGAGCAGGCAAACGAGGTCTGCGCCGTTATCCGCTCTCTTATCGAGAGACTTTACGGCAAGGACGCCGCGGACGCTATCGTTGTCCAGTACGGCGGATCGATGAACGACAAGAACGCCGCAGAGCTGCTCGCTCAGCCCGATGTCGACGGCGGTCTTATCGGCGGAGCTTCGCTCGTTGCAGAGAAGTTCACCGCTATAGTCAACGCCGCAAGCGCAAAATAAACAAGATTTGCCGCCGGTCGGTCACATGCCGAACCGGCGGTAATTGAAAGGAAAGTTAAAATGAGTAAAAAGCCTGTGCTTCTTTGCATCATGGACGGCTTCGGCAAGAATCCCGACACCTACGGCAACGCTATCGCCGCGGCGAAGAAGCCGAATCTCGACAGAATATTCGCGGAAAATCCGATGACATATATCGGCGCATCGGGTCTCGATGTCGGTCTGCCCGACGGACAGATGGGCAACAGCGAGGTCGGCCACACCAACATCGGCGCCGGCCGCGTTGTGTATCAGGAGCTCGTGCGCATAACCAAGGCTATCGAGGACGGCTCGTTCTTCAAGAATCCCGCTCTTGTTGACGCCATGGAGAACTGCAAGAAGAACAACTCCGCGCTTCATCTCGCGGGTCTGCTCTCAAACGGCGGCGTCCACAGCCACAACACCCACCTCTATGCGCTGATTAAGATGGCCAAGGATTTCGGCATCGAAAAAGTTTTTGTCCACTGCCTTATGGACGGACGCGACGTCTCCACGACCTCCGGCAAGGGCTTCATCGAGGAGCTTGAGCAGAAGATGAAGGAGATAGGCGTGGGCAAGATAGCTACTGTCGAGGGACGCTATTACGCCATGGACAGAGAGCGCAAGTTCGACCGAGTCGAAAAGACCTATCGCGCCATGACGAGCCTTGACGCTCCGAAGTTCGACGACGCAGCGCGATGATGGAGAAGTCATATGCCGACGGCGTGACCGACGAGTTCATCGTCCCCTGCGTCAGCAGGATGCCGAGCCCGTCAAGGACGGCGACAGCATCGTGTTCTTCAATTTCCGCCCCGACAGAGCGCGTGAAATTACCAGAGCATTCGTCGATCCCGATTTCGACGGCTTCAAGCGTGAGAAAGAGCCTAAAGTCTTCTATGTCTGCATGACTCAGTATGAGGCGGAGATGCCCAACGTCGAAGTCGCATTCAAGCCCGAGAGAATCGACATGCCTCTGGGCGAGGTATTCAGCAAGGCGGGTCTTCGTCAGCTGAGAATCGCCGAGTTCACAAAATATGCCCATGTCACGTTCTTCTTCAACGGCGGCGAAGAGACTGTCTACGAGGGCGAGGACAGAATCCTCATCGACTCCCCCGATGTCGCGACCTATGATCTCAAACCCGAGATGAGCGCATACGAAGTCACCGACACGCTTGTTAATAAGATCAACGAGGACATCTACGATGCGATAATCCTCAACTTCGCAAACTGCGACATGGTCGGTCACACCGGCGTATTCGATGCGGCTGTCAAGGCAGTTGAAGCGGTCGACGCCTGCGTTGGCAGACTCGTTGACCTCGTCGCTTCCAAGGGCGGCGTAACGCTCATCACTGCGGATCACGGCAACGCAGACCGCATGATAGGCGACGACGGCAAGCCCTTCACCCCGCACACGACGAACCCCGTTCCGTTCGTTGTTGTCGGCTATCCCTGCAAGCTCCGCGAGGGCGCAAGCTCGGCGATATCGCGCCGACCATGCTCGAGATAATGCATCTCCCCCAGCCCGAGCAGATGACAGGCAAGAGCCTGATAGTAAAATAAGACAAAAGTATAAACCCCGGAGTTTTCGATAAGCTCCGGGGTTTCAGTCTGTCGAAAAATCCGTCATGCACGGTCTCAAAGCTCCACTGTGTAAGGGGAGCAGTCACGGCAAAGCCGTGACTGAGGGGTTGTTGCGTAAAAGTTCAAAATACCCGACAATTTGAAAAATTACAACTTATTCAAAGCAATCCCTCCGGTGCTTTGTGCCGCCCTTTACACAAGAGAGGCATTGATTCTGAGCCTGCGAAGCCCAAAAAACGGGTTTATCGATAAGCTGTAACCCCGGAGTTTTTGATAAAAGCTCCGGGGTTTTATTATATCTTTATCTGCCTATAGGCGATATACTCGCGGTCGTATGTGTAGGTTATGTGCAGCACCCCGTCGCGCTCGGTTATCGCGGGATAGGAGAACTCGCCGCCCTCCCTGTCCTCAAGGCGCATGAGCAAATTGAACGTCTCGCCGCCGTCCTCGGAGACGAGCAGATCAAGCGGCGAACGGCCGCCCCAGTTCTTTTTGACCGGGTTGCAGACGAGATAAATCTTCCCGTTCCCGGCGAGCACAAGATCGATGCCGCTGTTGTTGTTCGGCATCTTCGTGCGGTAAGCTCTGCTCCATGTCTCGCCTCATCGGACGAATCGCTGCGGTATATCCTGCCGCGCGAGGTTCTTGTGAGCATATGCACATTTCCATCCTCGCTCTGCCACAGGTCGGCTGGATCATCGGGACATAAAAGCCCCTGAGCGACTTTGTCGGCACGGTGCGCATACGCTTCCAGGTGCGGCAGTCGTCGTCCGAAATATCAACAAAGCAGACCCAGAGCGTATTTCTTTCGTCCGAGGCTGGCGCTATGACCCTGCCGCTCCTGAGCCTTATCGGCTTGTTCTTGACAGGTCCTCTGCCGCCGCTTATATCGCCCGGCACAAGCTCGGCAGGCTCAGTCCAATCGACTCCGTTATCGGAGAGCGAAAAATACGTCTTCCACATCGGTATCTTCTTGCCGACTTTGAAAAAGAGCATTATCTTCCCATCCGCACGTCGAAAAAGCACCGGGTTCCAGTGCGGGATATTGCTGTCCGCGCTGACCTCACGGGCTCGCTCCAGCCGTTATCGCCGCGCACGCTCGTCAGAATATCGACATCGTCGGCACTCTCTTTCGTGCCAGCAAACCATGCGGCGACAACTCTGCCGTCGTCAAGCGGCAGAACGGTCGAGGCATGGCAACTCTCAGTCGGCTTGTTTTCAAATATAAATTCCTTCAAATCTTCCAAAGCTTATCCCTTACCTTAACTTTTGTTGTTATCATTATAGAATCCCGCGCCCCGGAATGTCAACTTCGGGTCGCAAATTTCAACTCATTTTCAAACAATATATTTCGCGCATCGAACCATTTCCGCAAATTACATTTATATTTTAAAATTTTCTCTCAATCATTGACAGTATTGCCATAAAATGGTACAATGGAGTCGAAATAGGGTATAGGTCAAGTATAGGAGGTTTTTAAAAATGGAATCATTGGGTATCGTCAGAAAGATCGACGAGACCGGACGCATCGTGCTGCCAAAGGATTTCAGGCGCAGGCTCGCGCTTGAGCCCAACGCGGACGCGGTGGAGCTTTTGCGGACGGAGATCAGATCATCATCCGCAAATATGCCGCGCGCTGTATCTTCTGCGGCTCGTCCAACGACACGATCGAGTTTTCCGGCAAGCGAGTCTGCAAAGACTGCTCTTCGAGACTCAGCGAAGTCATTCGACTGCAGAGCAAATAATAACACAAAGAGAAAAATCCGCCGAATGTTTTTTCGGCGGATTTTTATATTCTTTTTACAGCTTCTCTATCGCTTCGACGGCGTCCTTTACATACTTGTCGCCGACAAGCTCCGCCGCGCCCTCATCAACGAGCTTCGCGGTCTTTTCTTCCATCGGGATCCTGCCGAGCACGGGCACTCCGAGTTCCCTGGCGGTCTCGTCGATGTGGCTCTCGCCGAACACCTTTATCTGCCTGCCGCAGTCCGGGCAGAGAACATAGCTCATGTTCTCGACCAGTCCGAGTACGGGGATGTTCATCATTTTTGCCATGTTGAAAGCCTTTTTGACTATCATTGTGACAAGATCCTGCGGGGTCGTGACGATAATTATTCCGTCGACGGGCAGGCTCTGGAAAACGGTCAGCGGCACATCGCCCGTTCCGGGAGGCATATCAACGAACATGTAGTCGACATCACCCCAGACGACCTCCGACCAGAACTGCTGGATAACTCCGGCAATAACAGGTCCGCGCCAGACTACCGGCGCATCCTCTTTTTCGAGCAGAAGATTGACTGACATTATTTTTATCCCGGTCTTGCTCTCCATGGGCAGAAGTCCGCGCTCGTCGCCGACGGCGTTGCCGTGGAGACCGAACGACTTCGGTATGGACGGACCGGTGACATCGGCGTCCATTATAGCGGTCGCGTGTCCGCGCGCCTGCATAGCAGAAGCGAGCAGGCTCGTCACAAGGGACTTGCCGACGCCGCCCTTTCCGCTGACTACGCCGATAACTTTTTTAACGTTGCTGAACTGACCGCACGGAACGCGCAGGTCTTTTTCAGAGCACTTTGATGAGCATGTTGAGCAATCGTGGGTGCATCCTTCACTCATTTTAAAACTTCCTTTCGGTTATATATCTGTTGAATATCTTTTAGTATATGCATCGTCCGCATGGACAACGCATCGATTATCAATAAAATCGGATCTGCCTTTTATTGCTGGGATTGAGACTTTTGGGCATTTCCTGTCGTAGGGGTCGGCGACCCCTACAAAAGCGCTTATATGAGAAACTTGTTATTTTGCTATGATCTTTTCAACGACCCAGAGTATGCCGTAGATGATCGGCTGATGGGCTATGTATATCACGAGCGCGTGACGTCCGAGAAAACACAGAGCCTTTGAGCGCTGGCGATAAGTGAACGCGGGGAATCTGCCGTTCGTCGCATATACGCCGACGAATGTGCCGGTCAGGAACATAAACAAATGCGGCAGCAGCGGGAAATAATCCGCCGAATGAAACGAGGAGTTGAAAAATCCGAGCGGCATGAAATAGTTGGTTCTGTAGAGCACGGCGGGCAGATCAAATGTCTTGAGCCCCGCTATGCCGACATAGCCGGCCGACACGCCGTAGGTGAAAATATATATTGCTATACATACTATAATGCCGACTATCGGGTTTATCTTACCGAGTCCCGCGCGCAGCGCCGAGAAGATGAGCATCGACAGCGAGAGCAGATGGAGGATACCGAAATATATCTCCGCGCCCTCGAAGTGCATCATCGGCATAATAACCGCCGTCACGACGGTCAGCGCGAGCGCGACGCATAAAAGGCGCACGCCTCGTTTAGTATTATTGTGAGACAGGCGCGAGGATATGCCGGATATGACTATAAACAGCGCCGCAAAAAACGGCTCTGCAGGGGTGAAGAAATCGAGCAGCTTCGTTCCGACTGCAATGTTGAAGAACTCGGACATGCTGTAAAACGCATGATAGAACACCATGCAGAACACGGCAAGTCCGCGAAGCTCGTCGAGCAGATATATTCTTTTCTTTCCGGCTGCCACGGCGCACCTCCCTGTATTCGGTAATGTATATTCTATCACAACCGCTCTATTTTGCAAGCCTTTCTTGACAACAGACGGGGTTTCGCCGTATAATTTTATAGTATGTCAATACGACTTCAAATAAAACGGCAAAGGATGGGCTCAGCATGAAAGACACCTATGAATCCCCGCTCAACTCCCGCTACGCGAGCGACCGAATGAAATATATCTTCTCGCCGGACTTCAAATTCAGAACATGGCGCAGGCTCTGGATAGCTCTCGCAGAGAGCGAAAAGGAGCTCGGGCTCAACATAACGGACGAGCAGATAGCCGAACTCAAGGCACATAAGGACGACATAAACTATGATGTCGCCGCCGCCCGCGAAAAAGAAGTTCGCCACGATGTTATGTCCCATGTTTACGCCTACGGAGTGCAGTGCCCGAACGCCAAGCCGATAATCCATCTCGGCGCGACCTCCTGCTATGTCGGCGACAACACCGATGTTATTATCATGCGCGAGGCGATGCTGCTCATCCGCAAGGAGCTTGTCAATCTGCTCAATGTCCTCGCGAAATTTGCCGTTGAATATAAGGACATGCCCTGCCTCGCCTTCACCCACTTCCAGCCCGCTCAGCCTACGACTGTCGGCAAGCGCGCGGCGCTCTGGCTCAACGAATTTCTCATGGACTTCCAGAACCTCGAGTTTCAGCTCTCGCAGCTCAAATTACTCGGCTCAAAGGGCACGACCGGCACGCAGGCGTCGTTCATGGAGCTTTTTGACAACGACACCGACAAAGTCAAGGCTCTTGACAAAATGATAGCCGATAAGATGGGCTTTGACAGCTGCTTCGCAGTCTCCGGTCAGACATATTCGAGAAAGCTCGACTATCAGATGCTGACCGTCCTCTGCGGCATAGCGATGTCGGCGACAAAGTTCTCAAATGACATCCGTCTGCTCCAGCACATGAAAGAGATAGAAGAGCCGTTCGAGAAGCATCAGATCGGCTCGTCGGCGATGGCATATAAGCGCAACCCGATGAGAAGCGAGCGCATAGCCTCGCTCTCGCGATATATCATAGCGGACATACAGAATACGGCGATGACCTCCGGCGCGCAGTGGTTCGAACGCACGCTCGATGACTCGGCAAACAAGCGTCTGAGCGTCCCAGAGGCGTTTCTCGCCGCCGACGCGGTGCTCGACCTGTGCATCAATGTTGCGG
>ENA-OQCP01000672-OQCP01000672.1-human-gut-metagenome-genome-assembly--contig:-NODE-672-length-14775-cov-1.440879_pt1 | contig 14775 bp, 14 predicted proteins | sample MGYA00242760_ERZ504583 | MGnify/ENA primary metagenome ERZ504583 (study PRJEB26092, sample SAMD00036308) | human gut metagenome | host: Homo sapiens | study: EMG produced TPA metagenomics assembly of...
ATCAAATGCTTGTTTTATTCTCTCCTTCATAGGTTCAAAATCCACATTATCATTGTCATTTATACATATCATAGGCATTGCTTGATTTTCTATAATCTTAAATAATTCTTGATTTTGTTCTACTCCATTATAAACTTCATAAACTCTACCTTTCTATGTCTTCCTATCGGTACAAATTTGCCTTTTTGCCAAATGCCAATATCGTATAAGCCACTGATTAACATCATCTCTAGAACGAAATTTATGTTACATGTATTATCTAACTCTTCAAATTCAACATTCCATAAATCTTCTATTTCACTTTTTTAAATATGAAAAAGCTAAATGATTATTTGCAAATCCTTTAAAATGATGTTCACCCATAAAAATTAAATTTCTTAAACTATTCCAGCCATATTCTAGATTTATCCATTTATGTAAATTTTTTTTCATTTGTTCTTTTTTATCAAAATGAGAATTCAATATTACTATATTATTAAATTTAGCATATTGTACAGTATCTTTTTTATCTGTCACACTCAATGTACTAGTTATAGCAAAATCTGTTGGCAAACAATCTTTACCTGCAAAAAATAATTCTCTTTTTACTGGTCTTAACAAAAACATATCGTCATTAAAATAAACAAATCTTTCTGTTAAGTTCTCTATTCGATGTAAATTAAATTCTATAGTTCTAGAGCTAAATGTTGGCAAATATTTTTGTGGTATAAAATCACTATGTTTAGCAATATTTAATTTAGGATTATTTGTATTTAACCACTTAGGTAAATGGCCATAGGTCACAAAATGTATTTTATTTACCCATGGTGCAAATTTTTCTACAGCCCTAAACCAATATTGCATATTATCCCAATCGCGAAAACGCACATTGCGATTATCTGCATTTTTATTAGGGCTATATTTTGCTTTTTCAGCTTGCCATATTGGATCATTACCATCAACCCAAGTGACCACAAAATCAATAGGATAATTTTTACTCATTTATTAACAACTCGATTCGTTTTAACTTTTCTATGACTTGATTTGGTTTTATACTTGCTAAGCAATCTATATTCTTAGCACAAGTACGCTTCCAACAACCATCACATTCATGACCTGCTAAAATCACATTTTCACTTTGTTTATATGGACCATTTCTATTAGGATCTGTTGGTCCCATAAGCATAATTGCAGGAATATTTAAAGCTGCTGCTAAATGAAGATTTCCTGTATCTCCGCCTACAACAGCCTTTGATAATTTAATAAGTCTAGCCGTTTGCATCAAACTCGTTTTCCCCACAAAATTTATAATATTATTTTCTCTAGCTAATTTAATAATAGCTTGTGATTTTTGTTCATCATCTTTTCCAAAACCAATTAAGACTACTTTTAGCTTATATTCTGCTAATAAATCGCTTGATTTCGCAAAATTTTCCACAGACCAACATTTATTTATCCAATTAGTGCCCACTGCAAAAATTATAAATTTTTGATTTAATATATTCTCTTTAATCAATAAATTATCTACAAAATCAATTTCATCTTGTGTATTAACTAAAGGAAATATTATATTTTCTGTATCACAATCTAAATATTTAACAGTATCTAAATATCTATCTACAATATGACCATTTTTATTATTGCCTACTATGCGTTTACTGATCAAATTGCTACCTTCACGCATATCTACATAGCCTATTTTTCTCTTTGCCTTAGCAGTAAATACTACAGCTGCTGACTTAAACAATCCTTGCAAATCTATAGATATATTATATTTTCTTTTTTGCAATAACTTAGCAAATGGTCGATAATTTTCTTTAAAACCATTCCATGATTTAAATGCTTTTTTATGAAAAATAATTATTTCATCTACATATGGATTGTGTTTCACCAATTCATATGCTGTAGGTTCCACAACCCATGTAATGTGCGCATTAGGATATCGTTTTTTCAAAACATATGCTACAGGTAATGCATGAATCACATCTCCTATTGCACTTAATTTTACAATTAAAATATTCATAAAAACCTCATCAAATTCTTATCAAATATTATATATTTTCCATTCTTTGATTTTACCAATATTTTACAAAATAGTAAATACTTATTTACTATTTTATCTAAATAAAACTACATCTCTAAAATACATACCTTAAAGATGTAGTTTTTATTTATCAATATATCTCTAAAATTCTCTGTATGATATTTGTAGTAGAACAGCCCTCTACTACTTTTATAAATTTTATCTTACCACCATATTTTTTACTGTTGCTGTTTCTGGAAGAGATTCTTCTGTATAATCCCCACCTTTTACATAGATATCTGGTTTTACTTTACTGATTAATTTATCAGCTGTTGTTTCATCAAAAATAACTACATAATCTACAGCTTTTAAACTATCTATAACCTCTGCTCGCTCTTTTTGCGGAACAATTGGTCTTTTGTCTGATTTATACTGCTTTACAGACTGATCACTATTTAACCCTAAAATTAAATAATCTGCTAATTTACTAGCTTCATTTAAATAACGAACATGACCTGCATGTATTAAATCAAAAGTGCCATTAGTAAGTGCTATAGTTTTATTACCCTTACGCAAGATTTCACAAAACTTTTCAATATCTTGTATATCTATAATCATCACTAAAATCCTATCTGTAACTATTATTTTTTCAATACAGCAATTAATTCCTCATCAGAAACTGTAGCTGTTCCCATTTTACGTACAGCAATACCAGAAGCAAAATTAGAAAGTTCAGCTGCTTGACTTGGCATCGCACCTGTAGCTAATGCTGTGATAAAGGTAGCAACACATGTATCACCTGCTCCTGATACATCAAATACTTCTGATTTATCAGATACTGGAATATTATGCACATCTCCATTTGCTTCAAATAAAGTCATACCTTTTTCGCCACGTGTAACTAAAATTCCCTTTGCTTGCATTTTTACTAAAAATTCCTGTGCCGCTTTATATAAGCTATCCTCATTATCTATTTTATAACCTACAGCACTGGCTAATTCTGCATCATTTTGTTTTACATAATCAGTACCTACAAAATTGAAAATAGCATATCGAGAATCTATTATTGATGGTATATCATATTCTTTACTTAAAGATAAAATTAAATCACGAATTTTAGGTGTAATTGTTCCACTGCCATAATCGCTCATTACTACACCTTGCATCTGTGGCATAACCATTTTAATGTAATTCATCAATTCTTTTTCATATATTTCACTGATAACTTCATTACATTCTCTATCAATACGTACTACCTGTTGACTTACTGTAGCTCTGCCACCTGCAATAACACGTGTCTTAGTAATAGTTTTGCGATTTTGATCACAAAACATACCTTCAGTATTTACATTATTCTCTTCTAATATTTGCTTTAAATTTAAAGCACCTTTATCTTCGCCTAAAATGCCTACAGCAAAAGCTTTCCGCCCAATGTAGCTACATTATTAACTACATTAGCAGCACCGCCAGCCACTGTTTTTTCTTCTGACTCTATCAATACTAAAACTGGCGCTTCACGAGAAATACGAGAAATATCACCTTTTAAATATATATCAGCAATCATATCACCAATAATTAAAATGCGTTTTCCCTTAAATTTTTCTACAAAATCAATCAATTCCGGCTTCATAAATTCACCTTTTTTCTCTATATATTAGAAATTCAAGAAATTAAAATGTAAACTCCATTTATCTTTTTTCTGTTCATATTTTAATTCAGTTTCTACACAATGCCAATCATGATACCAATAATAATCTAAATCTCTTAAACGAAGCTGATCAGAAGCATCATATCCTGTTGCTACAACAAAGCGATTTTTATCATCTATAGTATAACTTAGACCTGCGGATACTTTTTTGGAATAATCTTCCAATCCATACTGGAATAAGTATTTTCTGCACTAACTCTTGAATAATGATATCCTGTATAAGCTACTAATCTATCAGTTAATTCACCAAGTAAAGTCACATCATAATATAAACTATTATAATTGCTATCATCATAATCTTCATAAACTAAGCGATAACCTATGCTTGGAAATAATCTAAATTTACCTTCTGTATCTAAATTTATAGGATCATGATGGAGAGATAAATTATGTTCACGATGCCAACTTTTAATATTTATTTTCTTCCCATAAACCATATTCATTATACAAATTAAAACTAAGTGGTGTATTACCTATTCTACTGCCATAATTATATATATATGCTATGTTTTTTTCTAACCAACGATCATCATCATCTTCATATTTACCATTTTCTACTTTTAAAAGTACTACCTGCATTATTCCAAGCTACACCATAAATATTTTCTCATATCATGCTTAGTAGTATATTTTTAAATCAGCATAAGCTTTTACATTATCCATAAGTGGTGCATCTAATTTATAACCGATAGATAAACATCATCATCATTTATACGAATACGCAATGGTATCCATTGATTATTTCCATCGCTATTAGCACCTATTTTAGTACTATATTCATCTGTTTGATAAATAACTTGTCCTTTGATCAAAAATTTCGCATTATATGCTACCATATGATCATCAGGATAAATTTCAATTTTATCAGCAGTCAAACAGTAATCTGGTTTTTTTGCAGGACAACGTGTCATAGTGCCATTGTAAATTATATAGTAATCAGGATAAAATTCTACTTGTTCCCCTGAAATATATCTATTATCTACACGACCTTTTACATTATTCATTACACCAGTTTTTTCATTATAATTATATTTTGTTTTCTCACTGTTGATATCAAGTGTTGGATTAGCTACCTGCATAATATGAGCATGAACAGGTATATCCACATCACCTGTATTTAAATTACCATTTGCATCTTCAGTAGTCATGCGTGAATAATTCTGAGTGATTTTTACATTTCCCTTACCATATACTTCACCTGTTACTGAATCATACATAATATCATTGCCCTCAAAAATAATTGGTGCTTCTTGAGGATTTTGTATAACAATGCCTTCTTTTTCATATTGAGCATCTAATTCTGCTTTAAATTCATTAATAGCTTTATTTTTTTCTTTATCTCTAGCTTCACGACGTTGGTCTTCAACATAATTTAAGATTTCAACATCAGTATCTGAAGCTAATACTGGCTGATTATATGTACATAAAGATAATGCACTTAATGATATCGCCCACAATATTTTTTTCTCTATTTTCATTAAAATATTCACCTATCTTAAAATAAATTTAACTAAATACACTTAAATTATTATACCATGATAATATCCTCTTTGCCGAATTACTTTTTGCTAAAATCTAAAAGGACTCTACATTTATTGTAGAGTCCTTTTTATTTATCTATTATATTTTTCTACTAAGGAACACAAATGCATTGCTTTTTCGTCTGTCAATGCATCTTTTTGCATACGCCAGCCCCAGTTAGTGCCTACTGTACCAGGTAAATTCATTCTAGCATTACTATCCAACTTCAAAACATCTTGCATTGGCAATATCGCATCTTAGAAGCACTAGCATATGCTAATTTACCAATTCATCTAATAAAGCCTCATTATCATCAACTTTAACTTCTAATAAATCTGCTAAAACTGCTTTATCCTGTGGAGATATATCCTCTTTAAGCCAGCCTAAAGTTGTATTATTGTCATGAGTGCTGTATAGACAATGCTATTTTTCGGACTGATAAAGTTTAATTTATGATATTTATTTGCATATAATTCAAATTGCAAAACTTTCATGCCTGGGAAATTACAACTATTTTTCATCAAGCTTCGACTTCTGGAGTGATTACACCTAAATCTTCAGCGATAATTGGCACATCACCTAGATATTCTTTGATTTTATCAAATAAGTCTTTTCCTGGACCTTTAACCCATTTACCAACACGAGCATTTGTAGCCATACCAGATACTTCCCAATAAGCTTCAAAACCACGGAAATGGTCAATGCGAATTATATCTACTAAATTCAACAATGTAGCTATGCGTTTACGCCACCAACTATAGTCATCTCTTTGCATTACCTTCCAGAGATAATGTGGATTACCCCAAAGTTGACCATCTTCACTGAAATAATCTGGTGGTACTCCCGCTGCTGTCTTTAAAGTGCCATCAGCATTCAAATTAAATAAATCTTGATGTACCCATACATCAGCGACTATCATGTGATGGGAAAATTGGAACATCACCGACTATTTGTATGCCTTTTTCGTTTGCATAAGCATGTAAATCTTGCCACTGTTTAAAGAAAATATATTGTTTAAACTTAGCATAAGCAATATCTTGTGCCAAAGAAATTCTGCAAGACTCTAAAGCTTGAGGTTTACGCAATTTTATATCTAAATTCCATTCATACCATGGTAAGTTTTATAATATTTCTTTAATGCATGAATAATGCATAATCTTCAAGCCAATAACTTTGTTGCTGACAAAAAGCTGTATAATCTGTATTCTGCTATCAAAATTAGCAAAAGCTTTTGTTAAGATTTTTCTTTATAAGCTTCTACTTTTACAAAATCTACTTTATCAGCATCAGCTTTATAATCTAAAACAATATCTTTAGCTTCTAATAAATTGATTTCCACCAATTTTTCAGGTGAAATAAGCATAGTATTGCCAGCAAAAGCAGATGGAGATTGATATGGAGATGCTCCATATCCCACTGGATTTAATGGAAGGACTTGCCAAATCTTTTGTTTAGCTTTTACTAACCAATCCACAAAATTATAAGCTTCTTTTCCTAAATCACCAATACCATAATCAGATGGAAGTGATGTTGGATGCATGATGATACCAGCTTTTCTAGCATATTCTATATTTTCTTTTTCTTGTTCAAATACTAGAGCTGTGAGCGGTTCAATTTCTATCTTAGCTTTATTATCTATGATTTCCACATCAGGATACATATTAGTTATTTCATGTAATTTACGCTGACAAAAACCATGAACATCAATTTCTATCGTCATAGTCTTTTCTTGATGACGATTTAACACCACTAAAATGCAATCATCATCCATTTTTTTGTCCAAATCTATCTTTTCCTAATTTTGTAGTTCTCATATAAGCTAAGACATCATCTTGAGCATATACTGGTATATACCAGCCAGTTTGCAATACTTGTCGATGATTGCGCAGTGCTATCATACGCGTAAAGAAATGACGTAAATTATTATCAGCTTCATCCCATTTATAGCTTGCTCTATTATGTGGGTCGCGATATCCTTGCATACCGATTTCATCGCCATAATAAATTGATGGTACCCCCGGCAATGTCATCTGCCAAACAACAGCTAATTTCAAACGAGCAATAGCTAAACGTAAATGAGCATCATCTAATTTGAATTTTGCCTGTACACTAGCTGGTACATTTTCTACACTTGGAGCTTCGCCTAATAAAGTCAAAATACGTTCTACATCATGACTACCCAATAAATTCATCATGGCATAGAGATTTTCTTCAGGATAATTTTCATGCTGATTTAAAATACTTACTTCTGTTTCTTGAGCTGATTTATTTTTCAAAATAAAATCTAAAATAATTCTGCGCAATGGATAATTCATCGCACTATCCATCTCATAACCACAAAGATATTCACGATGAACATTATACGCTATTTTATTTGAAGCATCTTCCCATACTTCACCGATGATAACTGCATCTTTATCTAATTTCTTCAATTTTTGATAAAAACAACGTGTAAATTTCTGTGGCAATTCATCAATTACATCTAAACGCCAACCACTTATGCCTTTATCCATCCAAAAATTCATTACACTATCTTCACTACGAATGATGAAATCCATATATGATGGTGTTGTTTCCTTTGTATTTGGCATACTTGTAAAGCCCCACCAACAATCATATTTACAAGGATATTCCTTGAAATCATACCATTCATAATATGGGGACTCTTTAGATTGATATGCACCTACACTGTCAAAATTGCCGAAGCGATTAAAGTATATACTATCACTGCCAGTATGACTAAATACACCATCTAAGATGATGCGAATTCCCATCTCTTTAGCTTGACTACAAAGCTCAGCAAATTCTTCATTAGTGCCAAACATTGGGTCTACTTGGTGATAATCTGCTGTATCATAATGATGATTAGCACGTGATTTAAAAATAGGATTAAAATAAAATCACAGATATTCCCAAATCTTTTAAATAAGATAATTTCTCTTTTATACCTTGGATATTTCCGCCAAAATAATCATAAGTGATTACATTTTTAGTATCTGGGTCTAAATAATACATTGGTGGTTCATTCCAATCACAATGAAGCACCGCATGTTTTTTCTGTGGAATATTATTGCCACTACGATAAAATCTATCAGGAAAAATCTGATACATAAACGGGTCTTTTTTAAACCAATCTGGCGTTTTTACATCTTTTTTAAATACTGTAATCTGATAAGATGGTGGCACCTCTAATGCTTCTTGACCAATACCACCCATTTGCGCCTTATTATTGCCATAATATAATAATTTGCCATCAGCTAATTCAATTATAAAATAATACCAAACAAGACAACCATCTTCAGGCATATCTAAATCAATAAAATAATGTTTTTCATCCCATGAAGATTTTTTTAAATTATAATATATTGAACCACAAGTTTCTTGCCATGTATGTAAACGCACCAAAGAAACTTTATCTTTTAAATCAACATCAATTGCCAATCTCACAAAAGATTGTGTCGGCACTGCCCTATAGGACTGCGATAATATAGATTTTGCGAATCATGAAAAATCATTTATATTATCCCTCCCCTGATTAAAACTTTAATTAAAACTTCAATCATCTATAAAATAATTATCGCTTAATACAGACCTTATTTTGTTGAGTAAGCAAAATTTTATAAAAGTCGTATTAAGCGATAAAATTTTTATTTTAAACTAATTATTAAGCCTTTAAGCTATTATACAATTCTTTATATTGTTTAGCTGATTCTTCCAGCTGTAATCAGCAGTCATAGCATTGTCTACAAGATGAATATGTTTTCTATCATCAGCAATACCATCTATTGCACGTTTGATGGAGAATAATAATTCATGTGCATTGTAGTTATTAAAGCTAAAGCCATTACCAGTTTGAGTGTAATTGTTATATGCTTCAACAGTATCTTTTAAACCACCTGTAGCACGTACAATTGGCACAGTACCATAACGAAGAGCGATAAGCTGACCAATACCGCATGGTTCATATTGAGATGGCATCAAGAATAAATCACTTGCTGCATAAATTTGATGTGCTAATTCATTATTAAAGAAGATATTAGCAGATACTTTTTCGGATAGCGCCATACAAGACCTTTGAACCAGTCTTCATATTGTCTATCGCCTGTACCTAAAATTACAAATTGTACATTTTCATATTCAAGTAATTCGTCTAAGATACGTGTAACTAAATCAAGACCTTTAGCTTCAACTAAACGAGTTACCATACCAATCATTGGAATTTTGCGATTTACTGGTAAGCCCAATTTTTTCTGAAGTTGTTCTTTATTATCACCTTTGATAGCAATTGCATTATGTACATCAAATTTTTAAAGATGTACTTATCAGTTTCTGGATTATAATCTTCATAATCAAGACCATTGATAATACCAGATAAATCTGCATCACGTTTTTGAAGCATACCTTCAAGACCTTCACCATAATAAGGATCTTGAATTTCTTTAGCATAACTGCGACTTACAGTAGTAACTTTGTCAGAATATACGATAGCACCTTTCATGAAGTTGATATCATCGAAGTATTCTAAATCACCATTGTTGAAATATTTCCAATCAAGACCTAAAACATCTGGTAAATATCCTTTCCAGAAACGACCTTGATATTTCAAATTGTGAATAGTATATACTGTTTTAATCTTGTTATAGCGTACATCTTCATTATGTTCGAGTTTTAAATAAACGCTAATTAAACCAGTTTGCCAATCATTCATATGAATAACATCTGGCCAGAAATCAATATGAGGAAGCATTTCAAGAACAGCTCTGCAGAAGAAAGTAAATCTTTCTACATCATCTGGATAACCATAATATCCTTCACGATAGAAATATTCCTGATTATCAATGAAATAAAATGGTACATCTTTATAATCGTATCTATCAATACCTAGATATTTTTTACGCCAGGAAACATTGATTTCACCATCATAAATATGTTCCATATTATTGCGATATTCTTCTTTTATACCACTGTATTTTGGTATAACAACACGAACATCTACACCTTTTTGTTTTAATTCTTTAGGTAAAGAACCCGCTACATCTGCAAGACCGCCTGTTTTACAAAAGGCACAGCTTCTGAGGCTACATATAAAACTTTTAACACTATAACACGACCTTCCTCTATGATTGTATATATAGCATATAATAAAAATTATATGGGCTATAACTTAAATTATTTCAAGGCATAAGCTTTAGCCTTTTGACGTTGTTTTGATCTATTACCATTAAGTTTTACCTTTTCTGGTTTTTCAGCTTCAATTACTGTCTGTTTTTTAGCTTCAACAGGACGCAATTTCAATCTGAAATATACTGTACCAAGTGGTGGTAAAGTAATTTGATAGATTGATTTAAATTATGCCAGAATACATCTTCTGATTTAAAGTCACCTTCATTTAAATACATTAGAACCACCATATTCTTCTTTATCTGTAATTAAATACTTCTTGATAAATACCTTTTTCAGGTACACCAGTACGGTAACCACGACGCACTTCTGGAGTGAAGTTACATACTACAATGATGAAATCATCTTGGTCTTCAGCATAACGAATAAAGGAAATAACGCTATTTTCATTATCGTTACAATCAATCCAGCGGAAACCACGCCAATCAAAGTCTACTTGCCATAAAGCTTTATGTTCACAATAGAATTTATTCAATTCTTTAGAGAATCTCTGCATTTTTGTATGCATTGGATACAATTCAGCTAAATGCCAATCAAGACTATCATCATATTTCCATTCGATAAATTGACCAAATTCGCCACCCATGAATAATAATTTTTTACCAGGGTGAGTCATCCAATAACCAAAGAAGGAACGAAGACCAGCGAATTTACGCCAATAATCGCCTGGCATTTTTTCAATTAAAGAGCATTTACCATGAACTACTTCATCATGAGATAATGGCAATACAAAGTTTTCAGAGAAAGCATACATCAAGGAGAATGTAATTTTATCATGATTCCATTTACGATAAATAGGATCAAGGCTCATATATTTGAGCATATCATTCATCCAGCCCATATTCCATTTATAGTTAAAGCCCATACCGCCCATATAAGTTGGACGAGAAATCATAGGCCATGATGTAGATTCTTCTGCCATCATTAAAGCATTAGGATGATATTTGAAAATCGCTTCATTTAGATTTTTAATCAATTCCATAGCTTCAAGGTTACCAGTGTCACCATATTTATTAGGTTCCCACTGACCTTCTTCACGACCGTAGTTAGATACAACATATTAGCTACGGCATCAATTCTAAGCCCATCAATATGATATTCATTTAACCAAAATAGAGCATTAGAAATTAAGAAGCTATGCACTTCACGACGACCATAGTCGAAGTTAGTTGTACCCCATTGCCAATTTTCACGGCGTTTTCATTATCAGATTCATATAAAGTTTCACCATCAAAACGGCGAAGACCATGAGCATCGTTACAGAAATGTCCTGGAACCCAGTCCATGATTACAGCAATACCATTTTGATGAGCTAAATCTACTAAATACATGAAGTCTTTTGGTTCACCATAACGACTAGTTACTGCATAATAACCAGTTGCTTGGTAACCCCAAGAACCATCAAATGGATGTTCACAAAGTGGCATAAACTCAATATGAGTATAATTCATTTCTTTAACATAAGAGATGAGCTGTTTTGCTGCTTCTCTATAAGTTAAATAATTACCTTCAGCATCACGACGCCAAGAGCCTAAATGCACTTCATAGATGAGCATAGGTTTATCATAAGAAGCTTCTTGTTGCTGTTTTTTCTGCCATTTTTCATCATGCCATTCATAACCGCGTAAATCATAAACGCGAGAAGCTGTTTTTGGTTTCTTTTCAGCATAAAAAGCATAAGGGTCTGCTTTTAAGAAACGTTCTCCACCATTGAATGGCTCTATAGAATATTTATAAATTTCACCTTGCTGTAAATTAGGAATAAAAGTCACCCAAATTTCACCATCAGAAATTCTCTGCATTGGATTTTCATTGTAATCCCAATTATTAAAATCTCCTACTACACTTATGGCTTTAGCATGAGGTGCCCAAACAGCAAAGCGTACGCCTTCTACTCCGTCTTCTACTACAAAATGAGCTCCTAACATTTGATACGCATAGAAATTTGTACCTTGATGATACAAATACAAATCAAATCTTTTAATGCGGATACTTCCATATTTTTAGTTCTCCTTTGGAGTCATTTATTTTAATAAATTAATAGGTTCTACATTCCAGATATCTTTTGCATATTCGCTGATAGTTCTATCACTAGAGAAGATACCAGAATGTGCAATATTGATTAAGCTGGATTTTAACCAACCATAGCGGTCGAGATATTTACCTCTAATTTTTACATGAGCATCAATATAAGAATTGAAGTCTTTGAATACAAAATATTCATCATTACTATTGAATAAATAGTTGTGTAAGTCATGGAAATCACCATTACCTACGAATGGACCAGTCAATAATTCATCAATTACATTGTGAATTGCTGGATTTGTATTATATTCAGTCCATGCGGAATATAATCCATTTTTATAGTATTCCATTACTTCATGTTCTTTTAAACCAAAGATAACGCAGTTATCTTCTCCAACTGCATCGCAGATTTCCACGTTAGCACCATCTAAAGTACCAAGTGTGATAGCACCGTTCATCATGAATTTCATGTTAGATGTACCGGAAGCTTCTTTACCTGCAAGAGAAATCTGTTCACTAACATCAGCTGCTGGGAATAATTTTTCTGCTAAAGTAACACCATAGTTTTCTAAGAATACTACATGTAAACAATCGTTTACATCTTTATCATTATTAACAATATTAGCTACATTGTTGATTAAACGAATTGTTTCTTTAGCGATATGGTAACCAGGAGCTGCTTTACCTGCAAACATATAAGTACGAGGTAACATTTCAGATTTAATAGATGGATTTGCTTTAATCAAATTATAGATATGCATTACATGTAAAATATTCATAATTTGACGTTTGTAAGAATGAATACGTTTAACTTGAATGTCATATAAAGAGTTAGGGTCAATAGTAAATCCACTACGACGTTTGATATGACCAGCTAAATAAATTTTATGTTCTTTTTTAACTTCTGCTAATTTATCAAGGAATGCTGTATCATCTTTATAATCTAATAAATCGATAAGACGAGATGGGTCTTTACGCCATTTATCAGAAATAGCTTCATCTATTAAGCTAGAAAGCTGTGGATTTGCAGCAATGAGCCAACGACGATGTGTAATACCATTAGTTTTATTATTGAATTTACCTGGGTAAATTTCATCAAAGTCACGCATAGTATGTGCTTTTAAGATATCGCTATGAATTTTAGCAACACCATTTACGCTGTGGCTACCTACAACAGAAAGACGAGCCATATGAACTACGCCATCTTGAATGATAGATACTCTGCGTACACGGTCTTCATCATTTGGATATTGTTTACGAACATCTTCTAAGAAGCGTGCATTGATTTCTTCTACGATCATGTAAATACGTGGTACGAGATTTTTAAACATATCAATTGGCCAAGTTTCTAATGCTTCTGGCATAATTGTATGGTTAGTATAAGCTACTGTATTTTTAGTGATATCCCAAGCAGTATCCCAATCCATACCTTCTTGGTCAATGAGTACGCGCATAAGTTCAGGAATTGCCATTGCTGGATGAGTATCATTGATATGAATAGCAATTTTTTTCGCAAAATCTTTTAAATCACCTTTACGGCGTTTATAATGACGAACAATACTTTGAACGCCTGCAGATACAAAGAAATATTCTTGAGTCAAACGAAGCATTTTACCTTCATAGGAGCTATCTTCTGGATACAAGCAAGAAGTGATTGCTTGTACACGATAAGATTGACGCAATCTTTCTTGTAACTGTTCTCTAGTACCTGATAAAGAAGCAAAATCTTGAGGAACTTCAGCATTCCAAAGACGAAGAGTATTTACTACATTGTTGTGGTAACCTACGATTGGCACATCATAAGGAACAGCTGCAACTGTATTATATCCTTCATGAACTAATTTTAAAGAACCATCTTCTTGTTGAGCCATATAAGCATTACCGCCAAAATGAACATCAACTTCTTTGTCAGCTTTGCGATATTCCCAAGCGAAACCATTTTTAAGCCAATTATCAGGAATTTCAACTTGTTGATTATCTATTATTTTTTGTTCAAACAGACCATATTGATAACGGATAGTACAACCATGACCTGGAAGGCCTAAGGAAGCCAAAGAATCAATAAAGCAAGCAGCAAGACGGCCAAGACCACCATTACCTAAACCTGCATCTGGTTCCTGTTTAAAGAGTTCTGTAATATCAATATTCAAGTCTTTCAAGGCTTCTTTACAGATTTCTTTCATATCAAGATTGATCAAGTTTGTATTTAATAGACGACCTAATAAGAATTCAATGGAAAAATAATATACTTCTTTGCATTGATTTTCTTCATAGTATTTATTAGTCATAATCCAGTTTTCACTGATGTACTGACGAACTGTTCTAACTAAAGTCTGAT
>ENA-OQCP01000674-OQCP01000674.1-human-gut-metagenome-genome-assembly--contig:-NODE-674-length-14730-cov-2.246730_pt1 | contig 14730 bp, 19 predicted proteins | sample MGYA00242760_ERZ504583 | MGnify/ENA primary metagenome ERZ504583 (study PRJEB26092, sample SAMD00036308) | human gut metagenome | host: Homo sapiens | study: EMG produced TPA metagenomics assembly of...
AGCGCCTGCAGGGTGCCGTAGCTTTTCAGGCCCGGTGCGCCAAGCTCCCGCAGGCGGGCGCGGTTCGCGCCCTGCAGCGTGCCGAATACGACCGCCTTGCCGAACCGCCCGCGCAGCTCCGCCACGCAGTTGATCATCCGCTTGGCGGCATCGGTCAGGTCGGCCTGCTCATAGACATTGTTGCAGCTGCCGCAGCTGCCGCAGGGCGCGGTGGGATGCTCGCCGAAATAGGTCAGGATCGTGTTGCGCAGGCAGGCGGTGGTGCGGCAGTACTGCTCCATCACCTGCAGCCGCTGCAGATCGCGCTGGTACAGCAGCGCGGCGTCCTCCTCCTCTAAATCAGGGTTCTCCCTGCGCTCAAGCAGGAATTTGTTGATGATGACATCCTGCGCCGAAAAAAGCAGCACACATTGCGGGCAGTCCGTCACGCCCGGCGCGGCCGGCCTCCTGATAGTAGTTTTCCATACTGGAGGGCATGTTGTAGTGCAAGACAAACCGCACATTGGATTTGTCAATACCCATGCCAAAGGCGTTTGTGGCTACGATGACCGGCGCCTTGTCGTAGATGAAATCGTTCTGGTTGGTGCGGCGGGCCTCGGCGGTCAGCCCGGCGTGGTATTTGGCGGCGGCAAAGCCGGCCTCGGCCAGCAGCTCCTGCAGCTTATCGACATTTTTGCGGGTGGCGCAGTAGATGATGCCGCTCTCGCCCGGGTGGTCGCGCAGGTATTGCAGCACAAAGTCGTCCTTGCGGCGGGTGGCCTCGACCTGAAAATACAGGTTCGGGCGGTCAAAGCCCGTCACCAGCACCTTGGGGTTCTGCAGCCGCAGCGTGCAGCGTATATCCTCCTGCACTGTCCGGGTCGCTGTGGCCGTAAAGGCCGAGAGGATCGGCCGCCGGGGCAGACTGTCCACAAAGGCAAGGATCTTGAGGTAGCTGGGGCGGAAATCCTGCCCCCACTGGCTGATACAGTGCGCCTCGTCTACTGTGATCATCGAAAGCTCGGCCGCTGCGGCAAAGCTGCGGAAGGCGCTGCTCTCCAGCCGCTCGGGTGCGACATAGAGGAGCTTGTAGCTGCCCTCGGCGGCAAGGGTCAGTGCCTTGTCGATCTGCGCCTCGCTCAGGCTCGAGTTGATGAAAGCGGCGCGGATACCGGCGTTGTTCAGCGCCTTGACCTGATCCTGCATCAGCGAGATCAGCGGCGAGATGACAAGGGTAATGCCCGGCAGCAGCAGGGCAGGGACCTGATAGCAGAGCGACTTGCCTGCGCCGGTGGGCATGACGGCCAGTGCGTCCCGCCCGGCCAGAATGGCGTTGACAATCTCCTCCTGCCCGGGGCGGAAGGAATCGTAGCGAAATAGCGTTTGAGCGCTTCAAGCGGTGTCATGGTGCGGATGCCTCCGGCCTTACAGGATCGTAAACTGGCAGGCACGCATGCGTCCAGCGCGGTGCGGTGGGTGCCCGGTGTCACCCCGGCGCAGCAGTCGGAGAGGATCTCGATCTCCGTTTCGGGGAAGGCGGCGCGCAGCACCATCGCGTTGCTGATGACACAGATGTCGGTGCAGTAGCCGTAGATAACGATTTTTTCAAGGTCGGTCACGGCCTTGTTGTGGGCCATCAGCTCGTCCAGAATATCGCTGGGCAGCATATAGCTGCCGAAGGTGCCTTGTTGATCACGCGGCAGACCGCAGGCTCGGTGCCGGCCATCGCGTTTTCCAGCTCCGGGGCAAGGTTCCAGCCGTCCTCGCCCTCGATGCAGTGCTCCACCGGCAGATGGCGGCCCTCCCGCGTTTCCAGATAGTTGTCGGGGTGGGTGTCGCGGGTAAAGAACATCCAGTGCCGCCTCGGCGTGGGCCTTGGCGGTATCGGCCAGATGGGCTACATTGGCCTGCGCAGCGGGGTTTGCCAGCGCACCGGTGATAAAGTCCTTCTGCACATCGACCACAATATCAAGAATGATTTTTTCGCTCTCCATGTTTGCTCTCCTTTTAGGGAAATACCTATACTGTATTCGTATCCAGTATAGCCCCGATGCGCCCTTTTGGCAAGGGCGGCCTTATGCGGCGCGGCGTCTGGCCTTTTTGACCAGCTTTCGGATCAGCAGTACAACCAGCACGATCAGCAGCACCGCCACGGCCAGCAGACCGGCGTAAACGGCGGTGAATTTGTTGGGATTCTTCAGCAGGGCAAGGGGGCTGCGGCTGGTATCGACCAGCTTGCGGCCGTGGGTGGTGCTGTAATACGCCGGCACATTGGCAATGCCGTCGCCGTCCGTGTCGGCAAACGAGGCCATATAGCGCGCGATCGAATCCCATGCCTTCAGCTCCCGGCCGTTTTCCGTGATGATGACATCCTCAAAGTCGGTGATGGGGGTGCCGTCCGCATACTTCGGCACGATGGCGAGGATGCCATAGGACATGTCGGTCACGGCGCTCAGCATCTGGCCGCTGTACAGGTCAGCCACGATGCGGTACAGCTTATCATCCTCCAACGCAACGCGCTGCCCGTCATCCTCAAGGCAGACATCGGTCACCTTGTTCAGCAGCAGCCGGTGCGGGTTGTAGGTGAAGTTCAGCCCGCTGCAATACAGGCGCGCCGTTGTCATAAAATCGGACACGGAGGCATCGATCTCTGCAGCAGTACGGATCTCCCGCCCGGTCAGGTAGACGCTGATGAGCGGATAGCCGGGCACGCCGTCCGCACCGATACCCAGCGAGAAGGAATTGAACACCTGCTCGACCGTAATGTCGCCCCGGGCGTAGGTGTCGCGCACTGTGCCGCTCGGCACAACGGCCAGATCCACCGGTACACCGTCATAGTCGGCGGCGTTCTCCACGGCGTAGACATAGCATCCGCAATGATGTCGCCGAGGTTATGCTCCTCGTGGATGTTTTCAAGATCCTTCTGGGTGGAAAAGACAATGTCGTTCTCTGCAAGGACCTGATCCTTCGTGTAGCCGAACCGGGCAAGATAGTCGGTATCCACGGTGTCCATAAAGCTGTCGATCGTCTGCTGCGTGGCGGCGTGCACCGCAATATCCGATGTGATCGGGATCAGCTCATAGGCAGACATGGCCCACCGGCCGTCCGCCTGCTGTGTCAGCGTAAGCTCGCCAAGTTCTTGCCGTACTCGCCGCAGGATACCACATAGGTGCTGCCGTGTTGGATCGGCTTCTCGAGCTCGGTGTGGGTATGGCCGCTCAGGATCAGATCAAGGTCGGGCACCGCCTTGGCCAGCAGCTCGTCCTCGGACTTGCTCTCGTCCTCCCATGTGCCGCTGTGGGAAACGCAGACGATCATATCCACATCCTCGTTGGCCTTGATGTCGGCCACGGTCTGTTTGACCGCCTCGATCGGGTCCTCAAATTTCAGCTCGCAGGTCGGGGCGCAGGCAAGCGCGTCCTTGCCGAAAACACCCACCACGCAATGTCCACATCGCCCTTCTCCAGCACGGTATAATCGCTGACGCCGTATGTGGCAAAGGCGTCCTTCAGGCGCTGCTGCCCCTCGGTCAGGCCCTCTGCTCCATCGTGTCCCAGTCTACATTGCAGACCACCATGGCCGGGACAGCATCCCCGGACGCCTGTGCGCTGGTCAGCATGTTGGCAAGCCCCTTGGAGCGATAGTCAAACTCATGGTTGCCGAGGGTCGTTACATCGCACCCAAGATGCCCCAGCATGCGCAGCTCGGCCGCCTGCGTTTCAAACACGGTCTGGATCAGTGTTCCCATAGAGAAGTCGCCGCCGTCGATCACCAGCGTATCGGGGTTTTGCGCCCGCTGCGCCTCGATCAGGGTGTTCATGCGTGCAAAGCCGCCCAGCTCTGTTTCCAGCCCGTCCACCACCGTGGTGAAGGTGTTCAGATGAGAGTGGGTGTCGTGGGTAAATACGATGTCTACCGCTGTGCCCGGTGCTGCGTCCTGCGCGCAAACGGGCCATGCGCAGGGCACAGCCGCAAGCAGCAGCACGCCCGCCAGTGCCAGCGCGGTACATTCTTTTCTCATTTCCTATTCTCCTTTACCAATGCCCGCCGAAGTCACAGGGCCGCAAGCTGCCGCCTCCCTCCGGTATATAAGAGCATTACTGCTATATAGTTGTAACCATATTGCTGATATTTTAGCATATATGCACAGCCCGCACAAGCCTTTTCGGCAAGGGTAAAAGAAAGCGGAAGAAATAGGATTTGACAGACATTGGAAGCTCTGGCAATGGCACACAAGGCGCAAATACAGCGCGGCCTCTGGCGAGCAGGGGCCGCGCTGTGATGACGAAGCGATGGAAAACACTTTTTATATCCGCACGACAAGGGTGCTGAAGCTCTCATACTGCTGGTAAGAGAACTCCTTGGCCTGCTGGTGGATGACCTGCATACCACGGCCTCGATGTCCAATGTGCTTTTCCGCCAAGGCGGTCGGCCTGTGCGGAGAAGGAGTCGAAAAAGTCGGTGTTGTCCCGGATGTGCAGCTCAAAATCGCCGTCCTCAAGCGCGACAAGCGTGATCTGTATCTCCGCGATATGCCGGGTGCCTGTTCGAGGAACGCCGAGCAGCTTTCTGCTGCAGCCATCGAAACAAAGTACCGCTGCCGTGGTGCCGCCTGCCACCGGTCGCAAAAGGCTGCAATGCCGCCGGCCATGGCCGTGAACTCCCGGCTGCTGCCGTGCATCGTCAGTGAGTAGACCCGCGCGGCATCAAACAGGCGTTCCCGGCCTGTCAGGCAGCGCCATACAAAAAGCAGCAGCAGAGAAAGCAGCTCGGTCACGGGGTAGAGCCACCAAAACTGCGGCAGGGAAGTGGCAAAAAATACCGTGCAGGGCAGCAGTATTACAAAGTTTCGCAGCAGGGTGATGATAAAGGCGTTTTGCTCCTCATGAATCGAGCGATAATAGGTGTGCAGCACCATGCTGACACCGGCCCCTATACTGCTCAGGGCATACAGCCGCAGCGCCGGTGCGCCAAGGTAGTGCAGTGCCTCCTCGTGCAGACCGAAGGCACTGCAGATAGGCCCGGAAACAGGAAGATCAGCGCCGCTGCGGTGCTGCCGGCATAGAGGCCCCACCGCAGCGCAAACGCGAGGGCGCGTCGTGCCGCCGGCAGGTTTTTCTCACCGTAAAAGGTTCGGAACAGCGGCTGCGCCGCCTTGGCAGCACCGATGTATATGTACAAAATCAGATACGCGGTGCTTTGCACCACGGCGAAAACCGCCACGCCGTTTTCCCCCTCGAGGCGCAGCAGCAGATGATTGGCAAAGAGGAAAAACACCATCCGGTACAGGTACGGGGCCGCGGCGGGCAGCCCGCTTTTCAGGCAGGAGAGTGTCTCGCGCGGGTTTGGCCGGGCAGCGGCAAGGTGCAGCGTGCGGTCTTTCGCAAAAAGGGCGGGCATATAGCACAGCACCGACACCGAAAGTCCAATCAGGGTAGCACCGGCGGCACCGGCTGTGCCCATCCCCAGACCCGGCACAAGCACAAGATCCAGCGCGATGCGGATGGCGTTGCCATACAGGGAACCACGCGTTGCCAGCCGCCGGTTGTCATCGCTGCGCAAAAAGTCGTTGAGCACATACTTTAAAAGAAAGAGCGGCGCACCGGATGCGATCAGACACAGATAGCCTTTGGCGGCGGTGTACAGTGTGCCGTCAGCGGGTGTGGTGCCCAAAAGCTCCAGAATTGCTTGCGGGAACAGATTGACAAGCGCGGCAAGCAGCACGCTGACGGCAAGCCCCGCCTGCAGGACGCGGTTGAAGCAATCTGTTGCCTGCGCGGGCTTTCCCTCCGCCAGAAGCCGGGCATAGCGCGTGCTGCCGCCCAGCCCCAGACCATGTACAAAGGCAAGGAGCATCGTATGCAGCGGCAGACTGAAGCAGAGCGCCGCCAGGCCGGTGACGCCCATCTGCCAGCCGATTACTATGGCATCTGCATGCAGCAAACGCCAGCCCTAAGGAGTACGCCAGTGAGGGGGCGAGCAGGCGGTGGAACATCCGCGGTGTAAAGTGATCCTTATGTTGACTCATAGCAGAGGATAGGCCTCCCGTATTTCATGCTTTGCAGTGCTTGAAAAGCGGTTTTCTGCAGACTGGGTATCTATACTCTGATTATAATCGGATAATCCGGCTTTACCTCATTTTTGCGTGAAACGCCGGTTATTCTGCGTGAAATACAGCGGCGGCCGCCGCAAAAAAGCGGAGGCTCACCGGGAGCCTCCGTGATAACTTGTTATGCTTTTGCGCCTGTTGGGGCTGCGGTGTTGCCTTAGCAGTTCAGGACAAGGCTGGCCGTCACGATGCCGTCCTGCAGGTGATAGCGGATGTTGCCGTCGTATTTGTCGACCGCCATCAGGATGCTTTCAATGCCGGTGCCCTTCGGCTCGATCATATCGTCCACGATCACAAGGCCGGGGGCACAGGGGTTGCTGCACACGATCACGAGCTTCCCCTTTTTTATGCGGAGGCTTACCGTGATCTTTCCGTGGGAGCCGCACGCCGTACAGCCGTTGCACGCGTTTTCCAGCAGATTGGAAAGGATCGCCACAAAGTCCATGTCGCAATCGCCGTATCCTCGGGCACCTCGGCTGTCACCGAAACGGCAATGCCCTCCTTCTGCGTGCGGTTGTAAAAATTGTTCAGAATAGCGTTGACCGTGACATGCGGGCAAAAATCGATCTGGCTTGCGGTGTCCAGACTGTGGATAAATTCCTCAATATAATGCTCTGCCTCCTGCGGCTTTTCCTGCTGGAGCAGCAGCGCAAGATTCTGCATATGATGCCGGAAATCATGGCGCATGGCCTTGGCTGCCATGGCGTTTTCCCGCGCGGTGGCAAGCTGCCCCTGCAGGTATTGCACATTTTTGGCTGATCAGCTCCATCCGCGCCTCGGCGCTCATGGATTGGATCGTGCCGAATATGACCCAGAGAACGGCAACGAAAATCACCGTGGTCGTGCCAAACAGCATGGAATACACGGTGTCGCGCGTATTGCGCATGATGAGTGCGACCAGCAGGGAAAACACAAATAAAAACAGCGCCGATACAAGCGAGATGGAATACCATGTCCGTTTTTTGTCCCCCGGTACCGTGCGCATATACGGGCGGGCATGGCGCAGATACAGCAGGATTGCCGGTACAGTCAGCGCTATGCGCACGATGCTGCGCGCGTATATCTGCAACGCTCGACAGGCCCGGCAGCAGACTGTCACACAGCAAAACCGAAAGACAGAGTATGATGCAGAAGATGTTTGCATAGGTGAGGATCAGGAACAGCTTTTTGCTGAAGGAGTCGGCCGAGGTGTACAAAAACAGCGCAACGGCCGGTACGATGGTGCCCACGAACGAGAAGGGGATCACATGCGGGGAGCTTTGCCCAGCAGCATAAACGCCAGCAAGGTCCATACGATAAAGAACACGGTGTAAAGCCCGTAGAGCAGCAGGGTCTTTTTGACCGAATACTTCCGCTCGGTCATTGCGGCAAAGCAGGCAATATGCGTTGCCGCCATAAGCAGGGAGGTCATAACCAGATGATTCATTGCTATGCTACCTTTTCTTTCAAAAATCGGGCGGCGCGGCGAAAGCGTGATTGTCAGCCTAACATCAGGACGCCTGCACAATCAGACATTTGTGTAAAGGAAAGAGCCGGGAAATCTTTTCTCAGTTCTTCAACGACAAAGTAGATTTCATCAGAATCCCATGCGTCGCCGGCCTTCCACTGGCACTGCTCCAAAGCCTCGCGTGTTTCAAAGGCAACATCACCGATGATGATTTTGCCGTTCTCCTTTTAATAGCTGCGCAGGTCTGACAGAAAGTTTTTCTTTTGCGCATCCGTCAAATGATGCAGCGAGTATGTAGCAACAATATAATCATAGCGGCAGCTTCGCAAAGGCTTAACAAGCCCTTTTGAAAAGTCCCCCTGATATAAATGTGCATTTGGCATTTTCTCGGATGCCAGCGCAATCATTCTTGCTGAAAAATCCTGCCCATAGATGGCGCAGCCGTGCTCATACAGCTTGGTTGTCAATGTGCCTGTTCCGAACCCAATATCCAGCACAACGGCATTTTCTAATTCCATTATGGTCTGAAAAATGAGCCCAAGCACCTTTTTATAACCGGCAAAGGGATAGGTGTTTCCCTCGTCAGAAAGGCCGACCGCTTTGTCATACCCATCAGCCCAAAGGTCAAATTCCTTGTTGTTCAGCATGTGTATATCCTCTATGACTTCTGATTTATCTGCTGTTCCCGGCGGGCTTGCAGGGAACGCAGTTTTCCTCACAAAGCGGACCATAAAAAGCAGGTCTGCCCCGGCGGAGCCGCAAACCATTACACTATTTTTAAAGGATACCGCACCCATGGGTGCTTGTCAAGGCACGCTTGCTATACCCTGAGTGCCTCGGTTCTGCACAGCGGCTCCCAAAACAGGAAAAAGCCCGTTGTTGGTTGCCACAACAGGTTTTTTCAATGTTTTATAGTGCTACTGCACAGTAGTGGTCATACGGTGGTCAAGAATCTTCCATACCCCAGCACGCGGCGTTCCGGAAATATCTTGAAAAAATTGGGCGATTCACTCGTAAAAGGTTGACGCGGCTGCGTTCGGGGGTATATCATATTTGTATAGAACCTTGCGCGGAGGGAGGAACGCACGGTGATCCGAATCGGCATTGTGGACGATGAAAAACAAGAAAGAGACCAACTGAAACAGGCGCTGGCGCGGTTTAGCGCGGAGAACGGCACAGAACTGAACGTACAGGAGTTCGACTGTGCGGCGGTCTATCTGGCGGCGCAAGACCGTGATTTTGACATTTTATATCTCGACATTGATATGCCGCAGATGTCCGGCATGGAACTGGCCGAAAAAATCCGGGAGACAGATCAAGACGTCATCCTCATTTTTTGCACGAATTTGCAGCAATTCGCGCTGAACGGGTACAGTGTCGGTGCGCTGGGCTTTATTGTAAAGCCAATACAGTGGTACTCTTTCCATATGTATCTGACGCGGGCGCTGAAGGCGCTGCAAAAGCGCGCCGGTCAAAAGGTCACGCCGCCGCACATTGTCGTCAAGGACGGCACCGTGACGCGGCTGCTGGATGCAGCGGAAATCGCCTATGTGGAGGTGCGCCAGCACGACCTGCTGTACAACCTGTGCGGCGGGGACGGTAAGACCGAGATCATCAAAAACCGCGGTTCGATGCAGGAAATCGCGGCGCAGCTGACACCCTATGGCTTTGTGCGATGCAGCGCCAGTTATCTTGTGAACCTGCGCTGTATCACGCGGTAAGCCGTATGAATGTCTATATCGGCGGGGCGGCACTGCCCATCGGGCGCACCTACAAGGACGCCTTCACCGAGCATTCTCCCGATATATGGCAAAAAAGGAGTGGGAAGACCCATGCCGGTCATAAATTGGATACTGAACCAGCAAATCCAGCTGGGTATGATTCTGTGCGCCTGCCTGTTTGTCCCGTGGGGGCAGCGCCGCAGCTGCTTCGTTCCGCGGCTGGCGGCGGGTGTATGGGCCTTTCTCGCACTGACGGATGCCCTGACATTTCTGCCGCTTTGGGTAAAATTGCTGCTGTATACAACGCTGCTGTTTGGTCTGATATGGTTCAGCTTTGACTGCAGCCCGCTGCACGCCCTGTTTTATACAACCTGTGCCTATGCGGTGCAGCACATTGCCAGCAAGCTGGCGTATATGCCCATTGTTTGGCTGGTTCACCATGGGCGCACGGACAGGCTCGATAGCTTTTTCATTCTGCTTTTCAGCAACCTTGTGGTCTGTCTGGTCATCTACCGGCTGCTCACCCTGCGCATCCGGCGCGGGCGCCTGCTGTTTGACAATGTCAAGACTGTGCTTTACTCCGGCTTTTTCCTGATTGCCGCGGTCTACCTGAGTGTTGTGCTGGAGGATGTTCTGGACGGCAGCGCAGAGTCCTACCTGACCGCCTATCTGGCGCTGAATGCGTTCTGCATCCTGTTTGCCATCACGATTCTGGCGCTGGAATTTTCAAATTGCAGCATCAAGAGTCTGGAACAAGAGAATGAAATGCTGGCGCAGTTGCTGGAATGTGACAAGCAGCAGTATGAGCAGGCAAAAAAAAGACATGGAAAAAATCAACATCCGCTACCATGACCTGAAACAGCAGTATTCCCGCGCCACAGATGAGGAACGCGCCCGTCTGGAAGAAGAAATGGACAACCTGAACCTGCGCTATCTCACCGGGAATAAGGCGCTGGACATCACACTGACCCAAAAGTCGGCACTCTGCGGGAAAGCAGGGATTCAGCTGGTCTGCTCGGCAGACGGCAGCTGTCTGGAGGATATGAAGCACTACCACATTTACTCCCTGCTGGGCAATGCGCTGGACAATGCCATTGAGTGTCTGACGCAGGTAAACGATGCGTCTAAGCGGGTCATCACACTGGACATCAGCCGCTGCCGTGACATGGCGGTCATCCGCGTGCAGAACTACACCCCCGCACCGCCGACGCTGCGGGACGGCGCTATCGTCACAACCAAACAGGATACCGAGGAGCATGGCTACGGCATAAAAAGCATCAAAAGCATTGCTGAGCTGTACGGCGCAAGCGTGACCGGTGTGGACGACCTGAACCAGACCTTTGAGCTGCTGCTAAGCGGCCGCATTGATGCCACGCTGAACGCTGAGGTGACCTACTATGATTACATGAAGGAGCACCCCGACGCGAACGCGAAAATCGCCGTGCTGACTGCGGACGCGAACGAGGTTGCCATCCCGATGCGCAAGGCGACGAGACCGCACCCTGCGCGCTGCCATCGACACCGCCATTGAGGAAATGCGCGCCGACGGTACGCTGAAGGAATTGAGCGAGAAGTACTTCGGGACGGATATCTCCACGAATGAATAAATGAAGCATCCCCCGCCGCGTTGAAACGGCGGGGGAATTTTTGTGTGGGGGAGATGGATGGGAAAACGGGAAATTGCCGGAAGGCTGCGGGCCGGGTATGCCCGGCCCCTACAACTCTGTCTCGCGGCTCGTAGGACGGGGCTCTGCTCCGCCCGCGCCGCGTACCCGCAATTTTGCACAAAGGGATGCGACCTTGTCTTGTGCGCTTTGCACTACGCTTTTTGTAATCTTTTTGTTACAATTACAGATTGCGCGCCCAAAACGACAGGTTATGCAAATTTTGTGCCACAAAGCCCCTTTTCTGCTACAATAAGGTCAGAACAAAGGCAGGGGCCAAAAGCCCCACCAAAATTCAAGGAGGAGAAAAATGCAAAAGAAAAAACTCACACCACTGCAAATTGTAGGCCATATTCTGCACACAGGTATTCTGGCTGTGCTGGCAGTTGTCATGGCAGTGCTGTTGTTTGCAGCCAACGTCATTCTGCCTAGTTACGCCCGCATGATAAATGCAATGCTGGGCTACAAGAAATCTTGGGACAACAGCAAAGTACAGACCGAAGGCCTGGACCTGGACTATAACACGGCGGACTATACCGCCGACACCATCGGTGATGCCGAAAAAGACCTGACCGACCGCATCAACAATGAAGGGGTCGTTCTGCTGAAAAATGACGGCGCCCTGCCCCTGGCCGAGGACACGACCGTGAGTCTGTTCTCTGCCAACAGTAAGCAGAATGTGGGTGCCGGGCTGATGGGCGGCGGCTCGCCGTTGAATACGGCCCTGACCGAGCGCGGCCTGAACGTGAACGAGACGCTGTGGAATTTCTACACGCAGGGTGCAGGTGCCGGGTATGGGCTGGCCAGCGGCTCCATCAGCTTCGGCGATGCCGAGGACTTCCGTATCAACGAGTGCCCGCTCTCTGTCATGCAGGGTGAGAGTGGTCTGCTGGACAGCGTACAGGGCACGACCCCGGTCTATATTCTCAAGCGTGTGGCAGGCGAGGGCCGTGATATGCCCCGTTCGATGTACAACCACGCTGCCAGTGAGGAAGACAAGGTCCGCAGCTATCTGGAACCGGACTCCACCGAGCGTGAGATTCTGCAATACCTGAATGATAACTACGACAATACAGTGCTGATCGTAAACTCAACGCAGCGCTGGAGCTGGACTGGCTGGCCGATTACCCCAACATCAAGTCGGTGCTTTACGCGCCGACCATCGGCGCAGCTATGGCGGATGTGCTGACCGGCAAGGTCAGCCCCAGCGGGCGCACGGTGGACACCTTTGCGGCCGATGCCTCTGCATCCCCGGCGGCGCAGAACTTCGGTGATTATGCCTACTATGACGAAAACGGCAGCATCACAAAGTATAACTACGTCACGTATGAGGAAGGCATTTATGTCGGCTACCGCTATTACGAGACTCGGTATGAGGACGTTGTCCTCGGCCAGGGTAATGCGGGCGATTACGACTATGCCGGCGAGGTCGTGTATCCTTTCGGTTACGGCCTGAGCTATACGACCTTCGATTGGAGCGACTTTAAGGCAGACTGGAGCGGTGACACCTGCACGGCACAGGTCACTGTCACCAACACCGGCGATATGGCAGGCAAGGACGTTGTGGAGCTTTATGTACAAAGCCCCTATACGGATTACGACAAAGCAAACGGTGTGGAAAAGCCTGCCGTGGAGTTGGTCGGCTACGGAAAAACGTCTGAGCTGGCACCCGGCGCAAGTGAGACGGTAAGCGTTACCTTTACGAAAGACCAGCTCAAGGCATATGACGCCAGCGGTGCGAAAACATACATCCTGGATGCAGGTGACTACTATATTACCGCGGCAGAAAATGCCCACGACGCTATCAACAATGTGCTGGCGGCCAAGGGAAAAACCGTTGCAGACGGTATGACCGCCGACGGTGATGCGGCATTTGCCACCGTGTATACCCCTGCCAACACCGAGACAGATACCACCACCTATGCAGTCGACAGCCGCACGGGTGCTGCTGTCACAAATCAGCTGGATGCCGCCAAGGGCGATGCCGGTTACCTGACCCGCAGCGATTGGGCAGGCACGTTCCCGAAACCGGACGGCGAACCCAGCGATGTGATCAGCACCTGGGGCAATGAAATCAACGGCACGGATGCTGACGGCAAGCCCGCCTCTTACCAGTACAAAAAGACTGCCGGTGCAGAGCTGGTGGCGCAGCTGGATTCCACCGATTCCGGCAACCCGACTGTGGGTGATACCTACGAGGATGAAATCGTCTACGGTGCCGACAACGGGCTGAGCCTGATTGACCTGCGCGGCAAGAGCTACGACGACCCGATGTGGAACGACCTGCTTGACCAGCTGACGGCAGACGATTATTACAACATCATCACCTGCTCTGGTTACGGTGTGCCCGCCATCAATAGTGTGGGCAAGCCCTTTGTGATCGATGCTGACACAGCAAGCGGGCTGATCTACGGCGGCACCGGTACTATGTTCCCCAACATGATGACCCTTGCCCAGACCTGGAACCAGGATCTGGCGCAGGAATACGGCACGATGATCGGCAATGAGGCGGTCATCGGCGGCTGCGACGGCTGGTATGCACCGTCCATGAACATCCATCGTACCCCCTTCAGCGGTCGTAATGGTGAGTATTACTCCGAGGATCCGTTCCTTTCCGGCACAGTAGCATCCAAAGAAGTCTACGGTGCTGCCACCAAGGGGCTGTATGCTATATCAAGCACTTTGCCTTTAACGACCAGGAAAACCACCGCGCGACCGCGATGGGCAGTACGGCGCGGCAACCTGGCTGAATGAGCAGTCTGCACGCGAAATCTATCTCAAGCCTTTTGAGATGTGCATGAAACTGGATGACGTCACGCTGAACTATGTGGAGAAGCAGGCCGACGGCAGTTACAAGAATGCGACTACTACCATCCCGGCGGCACTGGGCGTTATGACAGCTTCAACCGCGTTGGCGCGACCTGGACCGGCGGCAGCTACGCGCTGATTACCGGAATCCTGCGCACCGAGTGGGGCTTCAATGGCGCGGTTATCACTGATAACGCCAATACCGGCGTCTTTATGGGCGGCCAGCAGATGATCGAGGCAGGCGGCGACATGAAGCTGACTTACGAGAAAAACTCCGCCCGCTGGGATGATTTCGACAAAGACAATGCCGAAACCTACCACTATGCACGCGAGGCACTGCACCATGTGTTGTACACGACCGCCAACACCAAAGCAATGAACAGCGCAATGCCGGGCAGTATCTACAAGGATGGTCCGCAGGTCAGTACGACCGTGCGCACAGTGGTCAACATCCTCTGCACGCTGCTGCTGATTCTGCTTGCTTACCGGGTATTCCGTGTATGGAAGCCCAGCAAGCGCAAGCTGGCAAAGATGGAGGCAAAAGCGGCCAAGAAAGCGGCCAAGAAGGCAAACACCTAATTCGGAAAGTAAGGGCAACACCGCACAATTCCCGCCTGACGGCTTAAGCACCTCGCTCGCCGTATCGGCACTTAGAATTATGCGGTATTACCTAAGGGCGGCAGAATGCGCTGCCGCCCTTGCTTTTATGCGGGGAGAGACCCATGAAACACACAGATATTATAACCAAACTAAACCTTGAACAAAAATGTGCTCTGCTGTCCGGTGATACCGTGTTCACGACGCGGGGCTACAAAAACGCGGGCGTGCCGTCCATCACCCTGTCCGACGGCCCCAACGGCGTGCGCAAGCAGGCCGGGGCGGCGGATCACCTGGGCTGAACCCCAGCCGTGCCGGCACCTGCTTCCCCACAGCCGCCACCGTGGCGTGCAGCTGGGATCCGGCGCTGGGCGAGGAAATCGGCCGGGCCATGGGCGAGGAGGC
>ENA-OQCP01000675-OQCP01000675.1-human-gut-metagenome-genome-assembly--contig:-NODE-675-length-14727-cov-3.993425_pt1 | contig 14727 bp, 16 predicted proteins | sample MGYA00242760_ERZ504583 | MGnify/ENA primary metagenome ERZ504583 (study PRJEB26092, sample SAMD00036308) | human gut metagenome | host: Homo sapiens | study: EMG produced TPA metagenomics assembly of...
ATGCTATTCAAATCTTGTAAAAATCTTTGTACCAGCGGGCAAAATTGCGAAGCCCGGTTCTGAGATCTGTCGAGGCTTATAGCCGTAGTCGCTCTCGAGCGGGGTCGTGTCCGCGTATGTCACGGGGACATCGCCCGGCTGCATCGGGACGAGCTGTTTGTGCGCCTCAAAGTCGTAATCGTTCGGCAGAACTCCCGCGGCGATAAGCTCCTGCTGGAGAATGTCGACGAAGTCGAGCAGGTTTTCGGGGTTCTGGTTGCCTATATTGTAGACCGCATACGGCGGAACGGGCAGACCGTCTTCGCCGTCTTTGCGCTCAGGCGCGCCCTGCATGACGCGCACAACGCCCTCGACTATATCGTCGATGTATGTGAAGTCGCGCTTGCAGTTGCCGTAGTTGAAAATGCGTATCGTCTCGCCGCGCAGAAGCTTGTCGGTGAAGCCGAAATACGCCATGTCCGGGCGGCCTGCGGTCCGTAGACCGTGAAGAAGCGGAGTCCCGTCGAGGGATATTATAGAGCTTCGAATAGGCGTGGACCATCAGCTCGTCGGATTTTTTCGTTGCGGCGTAGAGGCTGACGGGGTTGTCAACTTTGTCGTCGGTGCTGTAGGGCACTTTTTTTGTTGCTGCCGTAGACCGACGAGCTCGAAGCGTATACAAGATGCTCGACGGGTGTTGCGCCGTCGTCGTATGAGTGGCGGCAGGCCTCGAGGATATTATAAAAGCCGATTATATTCGACTCGATATAGCGTCGGGGTTCGTTATCGAATAGCGCACCCCCGCCTGCGCCGCGAGGTTGACAACTATCTGCGGCGAGTATTCGCCGAACACTTCGCTCACTTTGTCCTTGTCCGCGAGGTTCGCTTTGATAAAAATAAAATTTCTATGCTTTTGAAGCTTTTCGAGCCGCGACTCTTTCAGGCGGATATCATAGTAGTCGTTGACGCTGTCGAAGCCGATGACGCGGATATCTTCAAGTCCGAGAGCAGACGCTCCGAGAGAAAAGAGCCGATGAATCCCGCCGCGCCCGTCACGAGCACGGTCTTGCCTTTTAAATCAATTTTTGTCTTGACTGATTTTTCCTGCATATCCGCTTATCCTTTCAGAAAGGGGCTGTCGCATTCTCAGCGCAGCCCCTGCTACCCTGCAACACCTAAAACTTTACAAGCATTGCGTCATCTGATTGCGTTTAACTGCGTCTTCAAACTTGACAGGCGGCAGCATGCCTGCGTTTCATCCTTCAACCGGATGTAGACTTTTAGATGTTACAGGGTAGTATATTTATCTTTTGAATTTTTCCAGTATTACGCTGAAAGCTACTATCGCGGCCTGAACTATAACCGCCGTCAGGGGCGACACAAACGCGAACGCCTTCAGCGCGACGCAGAGTATCGCACCCGCCGCCACGACCGCCTGCACGATAAGGCGAACACTGCCCAGCGCGAAGCGAAGTTTGCGAGCCTGCCGCACGCCGCGATGCTCTTGAAGTAAGATCGGGCGGAGCCGTCGTGCATGACCTTTGCGGGGGCTGAATCAACAACGCTGTCGCGGTATGCGCTGAATATGCGCGCGCCGTGGGAGAGCGTCATTTTGATATCTTTCTGCGCTATGCCGAAGCGGGCGGCGATGAGCTCGTCGGTCACATTCGGGTCGTCTGTGCGAACGACAAGGCTAAAGCCGTTGTCCGCCATCTCGTTTATCGAATCCTTGAGCGATGCGTCCTCGGCGTAGTTGAAAACGAACATCGCCGCGACCTGTGAGTCGATGGCTATGTAGAGAATCTTGCGCCCGTTGCGCTTTACCTTGTCCTCCTCGGACTTGAGCGGAACTTCAATATTGTGGTGCGTGAGCAAATTACGGTTGCCGAGCAGCACGCGCTGATTATATATTGTCGCGGAGAGACCGAGTCTGTCTTCGTATATCATGTCGCGCACGGGCGGCAGAAGCTCGGTCGAGCCGCCGATAATGCGGTTGAAGACATCTGTGAGCGGACCGCCGGATTTGAGCACTATAGCGACTGCGTAGAGCAGAACGTCGTCTATGCGCACGGTGTGGAAGTCCTTCATTCCGTGCATCTCGCACGCCGCGCGGTCGAAGAGATCGGCGCTGTCAACGGAGGCGGCGACCGCCTCGGAGCATTCGAGAGCCGCGTCGTAGCCCGCTATCATGCCGCCCTCTGAGTTGAGCTTCCTGTTCTCAAGATAGAGCGGAATCATCAGCGCGAGTTCAATAGCGCAGGGCGAGGTCAGGCAGAACGCGCCGGTGAGCACGCCGAACGCTGGAAGATATCTTTTGTTATTATGCCTGATATAACTGCGAGCAGCACGGAGACAGCGACGAAATTATCAGACTGCGCTTTATGCAGCTGTCCGCAGGGGAGTTGGCTTCGGAATTTTTGATGAAGTCGGCGGGGAACTCGACCCTGCCGGAATATAAAATGTCCGGGTTGCCCATCTTGAGCGCACGTCCGACTTCAAATGCGTCTTTCTCGCTCTCTATAGCCCTTATGCCGTAGAGCCCTGATTTGCGTTTTGCGGTGCAGAAGAGGAAATTCTGCATCACGCGCGCCGTGCCGCGGCTGCTGTTTTCGGCGGTCATGAGCAGGGCGAATATCGTCGCCGCGCAGTAGAACATGCCCGAAGCGCCCTCGGGCGATTTGTTGAAGAACGAGAGTATCGTCTGGACGAGGGCGAGTATAAATGTCAGCCCGCCGACTGCGCCGCCGGTCACGCGGCCGTTTGCAAGCGCTTTTACGCCGGATAAAATATTCGGGAACGCGAGATAGAACGACGCGAGCAGAAGCACTATATTAGCCGCCGCGAGTCCCGCACCTCCGCGGTCGAACGCGGGCGCGTCTATCGCCGCCCACTCGAGAATTTTCGGTATGAGCAGCAGAAGCAGCGACACGCCTTCGAGCACGCACAGACCGATAACCGAGGCCTTGAACTGCGATGCGGCGTTCTTGAGGCTGTTATAGACTCTGCCGCGCTGTTCGGGTTTCTCGTATTCGAGGGGAGCTTTCTCGGAGTGCTTTCTCTTTTTCTCGTGCTGCTCCTCCGGCTCGTACTCTTTCTCTTCGGGCAGATTTTCGTCCTCCTGCGGCTCATCGTCGCCGAGTCCGCCGAGCAGAACAAACTTTTTCTTCTTCTCCGCCCTCTTTTTGTCAAGCTCGCTGCGAAGCTCGTCTTCGTCTATTTTTTCAGTCTCCGGCTCTTCGCCGAAGCCGCTGAGCATCATCTGCTCCTCCTCCGGCTGATTGCCGGCGGCGGGATTAGTGAAAGGCTGATCCTCTATCGACGCGGCTTATCGTCCCCCGAGCCGACAAATTCTTCGGCGGGAATGACCTGCGGCAGGGGCTCGAGCCCCGATGTCTCGGAGAGCGGACCGCGCTTTAAGATAACGCCGGGCTTCTCTATCGTCTCGGCGCTCTGCGGCGCTTTTGCCGAGCCTATCGCGGTCATGAGCTTTGTTTTATATTCGTCGTCGGGTTTATTCTGCGTCGGCTCGGAAAGGGATTTCATCGGACCGAACACGACTGTGTCGCCGAACAGGCCGGGTATGGCGCGGCTCTCACGCTCGGAGTCCTCCTCCGGCTCTTCTGTCGGCTCGCCGAAATATCTCGAAGCGGGCGCACCGAAAAGCTCCTCTACCGTCGGCTTTTTCTCGGCTTCATCCTCGTCCTCGGATTCTTCTTCCTCGCCGTGGAGCGTCAGAATGTTATCGCTGTTGTCGGACTCGTCGGTTTTATTTGATTCGTCCGTGTCAACTTCATCTTTAGGTTCCGATTCCTGTATATCATCATCTTCGCCGTCGGTTTTCACAACAGATAGCTCGATTTTTGAATCGGAGTATATATCCTCGCTCTCATCGGCGGGAACTTCTTCAGCCTTAACTTTCTCGGCTTCCGGCTCAATTTCGTCGGCAGACTCCTGCGCCGCTTCGGTTTCTTCCGACTCTGCGGGGGACTCTGTTGCCGCTTCGCTTTCGGGTTCTGTAAAATATGATTCGCCGGCTGATTCCGTCTCTTCAGGCTTCGCAAAAGACACTTCGCTTACAGGTTCTTTGTTTTCGACGGTCTGCCCCGCCTCGTCTGATTCTGCGGGCTCGGCAGGCTCTTCGGTTTCTGCTTCTGCCGAAGCCTCCGGTTCGTCCGCCGGAATTTCGGGTTCGGCTTCTTCCGGCTCGGGCTCTTCGTCGGGCTCGGATTCCGGCTCTTTCGGGTCTGTATATATAGTCTCATACTCCGACGATATGTCATCGTCAGAGTATCTGTTTTTATAGTAGGCGATGCTCATCAGAAGCTCATCGTCGTCATCGTAGTCAAGTGCTGTGGAATCGGCGTCCGTGCTCGCTATCAGATCATCTATGTCGGTTATTTTCCAGATCTTGTCCGGTTCGCCGCTGTCGTGTTCAATCTTCGCCACTTGGTAGAGAACTTTGTCAAGCGGCATGTTGCTCCGCTTATCGGAAGGTTTGTTTTCCACTCATCTCACCCCAATTTATATATGCTTATATGCTGAAAAAATCGGATAAAAGTCAGTTTCTGTGTTTCGCCGCTTCAAACATGAGAATTCCCGCCGCGACGGAGGCGTTGAGAGAATTTATCTTGCCGCGCATCGGCAGGGAGGCGATGAAGTCGCATTTTTCGCGCACGAGGCGGCTATGCCCTTGCCCTCAGAGCCGATGACGAGAGCGATGCTGCCGCTGTAGTCGAGGGCGGTGTAATCCGTGCCGTCCATGTCCGCGCCGAATATCCAGACGCCGCGCGATTTGAGCTCGTCTATGGCGGCGGGGAGGTTTGCGACTTTTACCACGGGGACATATTCAATAGCACCCGCCGAGTCTTTGCGACTGTGTAGTTGAGGGTCACGGAGTTGCGCTTCGGGATAATTACCCCGTGAACTCCGGCTGCCTCCGCGCTTCTGAGGATAGCGCCGAGGTTGTGCGGGTCTTCAAGTGAGTCACACACGACTATGAACGGGCTTTCGTTCCTGCTCTCGGCGAGGGCAAAAATATCGTCCATCTCGGCGTATTCGTGAGCCGCGGCAAATGCCGCAACGCCCTGATGCGCCGCGCCGTCGCAGAGGCGGTCGAGCCTGCGCTGATCGGCAAATTTGACGGGGATCTTGCGCTCGCGGCAGATGTCGATTATTCTGCCTGCCTGTCCGCCGCGCTGACCCTGTGCAACGGTCACGCTGTCTATCGTTCTGCCGCTTTCGAGAGCCTGAAGCACTGCGTTGCGCCCGACTATGAGCCCCTCTTTATGATCCATTGAATATACCTCTCAGCCAAAAAGTCTCTATATAAGCTTTATTATATCATATACTGTTATAAAACGACAATAGAAATGCTAAAAATTTACGCGGAATATTTTTCCTTTCTGCGCATTGCGATTGAGTTACTATAAGAATTATGAGCGTGAGGATAAGTGTACCCGTCAGCGCGCCGAGGTGTCGACTCCGACATCGAAAATGCGGCATGCTCGTCCGGGGACGAAATACTGGTGTATCTCGTCGCTGACTGAATAAAGGGCACTGCAAATGACGGAGATAACGGGCGAAAAACGCCTGCGGCTGAGGAAAAGTGCGCAGCCGATAAGAAATCCGAGCGCCGCATATTCAAAGAAATGCGCGAATTTTCGCACAATGAAGCTGCCGAGCGGCGAGCCGAGAATTTTGGCTAAAATTCCGCGTACATTGTCGCTCATGTCCTTTGACTGGTTGCCGTCACGGCTCGAAAGCCAGAATATGCATCCGGCGCACGCCGCCGCCAATAACCAGAAAAAGACGGCGAGCACGATGCGCACCGTCCGATTTTCGGGGAGTATATATTTGAGTTTATTTTCCTTTTTCATCTTGTCAGTCCTTTGCCGTTACGAAAACAAAATCGACCGCCGAGCTCTCCGGGTCAACGCTCAAGCCGTTGACGCCCTTCGCCGTTGCAAAATAGCTCGGGGTTATGAACATCGGGAGCACCGCGCCGAGCGAGAGCAGTCTGCCCTCCGCGTTGCGGCAAGCCTTGACGAGCTCAGAGCCGCTCAGCGCCTTGAGGTTTTTGACGGATGCGTCAAACTGCGCGTCGCTGAGTCTGATTATATTATTCGTCCCATGCGAGGTGAGCGTCGAAAGGAAACCTGCAGCGTCCGTTATGCCCGCGGACATGGAGGTCAGGGTTATCTGATAGTCGCCGTCCTGCACGCGCGAGGAAAGAGTCGCGCTGTCGAGCGCAGTGACTGTAAAATTGACGCTCAGACCGAACACTTTCTGCCAGCCCTGTATCATGCGTCGCATGGCGTTTTCGTGCTCGGGCAGGCAGATTATCTCAAGGCTCAGTTTGCCCGTGAGATCTTTCTGCGCCTGAGCCCAGTATCCGGCGGATCTGTTCATGTCGTAGCCGAGAATGCTGACGGGCTCGCTGCCAAGATCCGCTCCCTCGCCGACAGAGCAGGCGGGCGGGATTACAGAATAAGTTTTTTGCATATCCTCGCTTTCGAGCGTCAGCGAGTTATAGTCGACCGCCGTGCAGAGCGCGCGGCGCAGCGACACATTGGAGAGCGGCGCGTCGCGCAGTTGAAGCACAGCGCCCAGACGGTGTCGTAGTTCTTTGTTACGGAGAGGTCGGACGAATCGGGCGCAGTCGTGCCGAGCTGGGCGGCGCAGTAAGTGCCGTCGAGCAGGGAAGTGAGCTTCTGCTCGTTGTCGCTGTCGATTACGAGCGACACGCTCGCGGCTTCGCCGGGAAAGGTCCGGTGTAGTCGTTGTTGTTTTTTATAGTCAGTGCGGAGTCGTGCAGCCAATATGAGAGATAGAACGGACCGTTGCACAGGAGCGTCGAATAGTCGAGCCCGTAGCGCCCTTTGGTCGCGTTGAAGAAAGTCTCGTTGCAGGGCATGCATATTGCCTTTGTCAACAGATCGAGAAAAGCCGACTCGTCAGTTGCGCTTTCGAGCGTTATGCGCAGCTCAAAGTCGTCGACCGCCTGCACGCCGAGCTTGTCGGAGGACATCTTGCCGTTTATTATGCTCTTTGCGTTCTTTATGACGCCGAGGCTCAGCGCTTCGGGCGCACCCGTTGCGGGGGCTACCGCGCGCCTGAGCGCGAAAACGAAATCAGCCGCTGTGACGCGGGAGTCGAAAGTCTTGTCTATGTTGTCGCCGAGTATGGCTTGAATGCCTTTTTCATTATGACCCAGCGCGCGTCCTCGCGGAGCTTAAATGTATAGGTGAGAGTGGACGCATCATAGCTCCAGCTCTTTGCCGCGGCGGGGGAATACTTGCCCTCCGCGTCATTGCGGACAAGCCCCTCGAAGCAGTTGAGCACAACGGTCTTTGCCTCCGCGCCCTGCGCTATCTGCGGGTCGAGACAACCCGGCTGGGCTGCTATCGGATAGCTCAGCGCCGCGCCCGAGCCATCCTTGCCGCAGGCGGCGGCTGAGAATATCAGCGCGAGCGAAAGAAATATTGAAGCTATTCTCGTAATTTTTTTCATGCTTTTCCTCCGTATATTAAAAACCGCGGCGTATTTATACAAATTCTGCGGGCGGTCTGAGGCATAATTTTTTCGGGGCGCGCAGCCCCTTTCAGATACATTATATAGTAGCATAAAACCACTCCCGTTATCAACCGTTAATTGCAAAGATTATCCGGTGGATATAATATTATTCAAAAGATTTTTATTGTTTAAAAATATATCTGTGTAAATGTTGCAATTTTTTTAAAAATCTGTTACAATTCTTTATCATATCTTACAGATTTTGGAGATTGGAATTATGGACGCTGTTTTATATATCGCGACGGCTCTTTCGGCTGTCTGCGCCGTGCTGCTTGTGATCATTATAATGAAGCTCAACCGCCCCTCCGCGCAGGAAGGCAGATAAAGGAGCTTGAGCATAAAGTCAGCTCGCTCGAGGGTCAGCTGCGCGACGAGTTCGAGCGCAGCCGCAGAGAGAGCGCGGGCAATCAGAAGGACATGCGCTCCGAGCTCACCGAATCGCTCGACAAGATGAATGAGCGTCTCGCGCTCATGACCGAGGCGAATTTCAAGCATCAGCAGCAGCTGACGGATATGTTCTCGAAGTCGCTTGACACTATCCGCCGCAACAACATAGAACAAAACGACAGACAGTCGAGAATTATTGCAGAGTCGATAGAGAAAATGCAGCAGAGCAACGAGAAAAAGCTCGATGAGATGCGCGCGACCGTCGACGAGAAGCTCTCCTCGACCCTCACGACCCGACTCGACAGCTCGTTCAAGACCGTTTCTGAGCAGCTCGAGAATGTCTACAAATCGCTCGGCGAGATGAAAGAGCTTTCGACGGGCGTTACAACGAATGTCACGAATCTTAACCGTGTGCTGACGAATGTCAAGGCGCGCGGCACATGGGCGGAAGTCCAGCTCGAGGGCATACTCGACCAGACGATACCCAATATGTACGAGAAAAACTTCGCCACCCGCCCGGGCAGCTCCGAGCGCGTCGAGTTCGCTATCCGCATCCCTGCCGGAGACGGCGGCGCGGACGCTTATCTCCCCGTTGACTCGAAGTTTCCGATGGAGGACTATGTGCGCCTCTGCTCCGCCGCGGACAGCGCGGACGCCGAAGAAGTCGCCAAGGCGCGCAAGGCTCTTGAAGACAGAGTCCTGAGCGAAGCGAAGCTCGTCACAAAATACATAAATGTTCCTGCAACGACCCCGTTTGCGATAATGTATCTCGCGACCGAGGGACTCTATGCCGAAATCGCGTCCTCGCGCACGGGAATAGCCGAGCGCATCCAGCGCGAATATAACATCATGATAGCGGGACCGACCACGATAACGGCGCTTCTCAACTCCCTCTCCATGGGCTTCAGAGCGTGGCGATAAACGAGAAGGCGAACGAAGTCCGCCGTCTGCTCTCAGTCGTCAAGGCGCAGTATGAAAAGTTCGGCGACGTGCTCGACAAGGCGAAGAAAAAGATAGACGAGGCGGGGCGTACTCTTGTTGCCGCGCAGGACAGAAACCGTATCATGGCGGGAAAGCTCAAGGGAATCGAGAGCATGGACGCCGCGGAGGCGGACGCATATCTCGGCATAGCCGAGCAGACGGACGGCTCGGAGGATTAAGCATTTTCGTTTTTGTTTAATATAAAACCAGAAAAAAGGAGGAAACGAAATGAAAAACAAAGGAAGACTGGCAAGACGCATCATTGCAGTTATAGTCTGCATGACCCTCGTCCTTGCCGCCCTCCCGACCGGAGTTTTCAGTGCCTTTGCGCAGACCGAGAAGGGCAAGCTCAAAGTCACATCCATCTCCGACATTCACTATTTTGCTGATTCCGAAAAAGGAACCGGAGACACGGAAAACGGATTCAGCGAAGCCTACAACGAATGGAACGACAGGGGCTACCGCGAGCACAACGAAGTCAACGCCCTTATCGACGCGGCGCTCAAAAAGGCTGTTGCCGAGAAGAGCGACTATGTATTCATCCCCGGCGACCTGACCTTCAACGGTGAGCTGGCTGGTCACAAGGCTCTTGCCGCAAAGCTCGAAGCCTTTGAAAAGGAGAGCGGAATACAGGTCATCGTTGTAAACGGCAACCACGACATCAACAACTATAACGGCGTTACATTCAAAAACGGCGTCAAGGAGGCCGCGGAGATAACCACTCCCGAGGCTTTCCGCGAGATATACAAGAATCTCGGCCGCGACCTTGTAACGGACGAAAAAGAAGATGTCTTCACCCCCACCACAGGTCAGGCGGGTCAGCTCTCCTACGCTATAAGCCTCAAGGGTGGCTACAGACTCATCGTCATGGATACCAACAAGTATTCGTCCGATGTCACCGCCAAGGGCGACGATGTTCAGGAGACCGCGGGCAGCATCACCCCCGAGCTCATGCAGTGGCTCTCAAGCAGTGCGAAAAGGCAAAGAAGAACGGCGAGACCGTCATAGGCATGGCTCACCACAACTTCGTTCCCCACATGACCATCGAGCCCGAAATATTCTTTGCTTTCGTGCTTGACGATTGGATGGAGTGCACCGAGACTCTCGCAGACGCAGGTATGCACTTCACCTTCAGCGGACATCTCCATACCCCCGATATCGCCGCCCACACCAATGATAACGGCGAGACCCTGTATGATATCGAGACAACCTCTCTCACGGCTTTCCCGAACAAGTTCAGAACCGTGACCTTTGACAATACCACAGACGGCAAGACCGTCTGCGACGTCAAGTCCCACGACATTGACGAGGACGGCCCCATTGTTGTCAACTTCCCCAACGGCACATCGAAGACCTATGCCCAGCCCTATAAGAACAGCTTCTCGTTCTTCAAGACCTATGGCCCCGGCGATATACGCAACTTTGCCTCAACTATGGTCGAGGACGCGCTCTCCGGAATTTTCAGCAATATCCAAAAGGCCGGCGGACTCTATGCTTTCCTTGAGCGTCGGGAATCGACCTTGAGAAGATAATTATCGACGCGCTCGGCACAAACGGCTTTGAGGTAGGTAGCGTCGAGATATTTACGGTCAGCAGCAACATTATGAGCTTCATCAAGGATCTCTGCGCTCAGATAGACGAGGCCTATATCAACGACCCCGACCGTGTCTTTGAAGTCATCAACGGCGTTATCAACAAGGTGTTCGACTATCAGGTGTCCGATTACAAGTGCACCAAGTTCTATGAGCGCATGGGACTTGAGAGCAAGAACGAAAAAGGTACCTTTGAGGATGCAGCCTATACGGTCATCAGCACCCTCTATAGCGCAGACGAGGATATCAGCGACGACAAGTTTATGAACGATGTTCTCGACTATTTTGAGAACAGAGACGGCGCCAAGGAGTTTTTGAACTTCCTTATCGACACCCTGCTTGACGACGTTATCGAGGGAGAGATCCTCTCCACCCTCAAGTTCAACCCCGGCAAGCTCTTCCCCGCCGGCTCTGTCACCAGCCCCATGGGCGTTATGACCGACATCTTCATGAATATAATCTTCCGCGGCAACCCGAGCTACGAGAACGTTATCTACAGCGTGCTCAACCTCCTGCCCGAGAAGTACAGCAGCATACGCAATATACTCAACACCGTCGTTATGGATGAGTATATGACTCAGAGCCAGTATGACAGCATCGGCTACACTATAGGCAGAATGCTTCGCAGCCTCGTTGAGGATACGAATCCTGCCGAGAAGTCCGACCTCGATGTGACTCTCGTCTATGACGGCCCCGTCGAGCCCGAGGTCACGCAGGACAATATGCGTCTGCCCTCGAATATCGGCACGACTTTCACCGGCGACGCTTCGACCGAGAGAAGCATCAACTGGTATACAAAGTATAGCCTCAAAAATTCCGACATTCAGATAGCCGAGTATTCGGAGAATCCGACCTTCACCGATAAGCTTCCCAAGGGAGTCAAGGTCAGCACGACCTCCGAGCTCGTCAAGAGAGAGTATCCCGGCGTCGATCTCGGCATTATCGGATTCATCTCCTACGGCATCAATGTCAACCGCCACACCGCGACCATAACCGGCCTCAAGCCCGGCACAAAGTATTGCTACAGAATCGGCGATGCAAAGTACGGCTGGTGGAGCGGTACGGGCATAATCGAGACTGCGGACAATTCCGATTCCTTTACCTTCTTCCACGTCAGCGACGAGCAGTCGCAGAACGCTGTTCAGTACGGCACATGGGGCAAGGTAGTCGATACCGCGCTCAAGATGTTCCCCGAGGCAAGTTCTTTGCCAGCGCAGGCGACCAGGTCGATTACACCAAGCACTTCAAGCAGTGGCAGTGGTTCTTCAATGCCTCTGAGAACATCAAGAACACCGCTATCATGCCCGCAGCGGGCAACCACGAGAAGAGCGGATATATGCTCGACCAGAACTTCGTCCTGCCCGAGACAGTCGATCAGGACAGAGAGAGCGGCGTGTTCTATTCCTATGATTACAACAACGCTCACTTCATCGTCCTCAACACCAACAACCTCAGCGAGGATAAGGCGCTCAGCGACGATCAGCGCATGGCTCAAGGCGGACGCCAGGCAAGCGACGCTCAGTGAAGATAGTCGTTCTCCACAAGGCGCTCTATTCCAACGGCTCGCACTATGACGACAAGGATGTCAAGGCTATGCGTAAGCAGCTCTGCGGACTCCTGCCCGACCTCGGAATCGACATCGTTCTCCAGGGTCACGATCATGTCTATCTGCGCACCGATGTCATGGACAACAATAAAGTTGTCAAGGCTGAGGAGCAGAAGATAACCTTCGGCGGCAGAGAGTACACCGCCAAGCTCAATCCCGAGGGCACCGTCTATGTCATCAGCGCATGCGCGGGTGTCAAGGACTACCAGACCAAGGATGTCAAGGATACCGACAAGCTCTTCCCGAGAGCCGAGGCTATCTACGATGCCCACAGCGCAGTGTTCTCTGCGATAACCATCGACGGCAGCAAGCTTTATTTCGACGCTTATATGCTCGACGATGAGGCAAAGGACGGCGCAACGAGAATCGACTCTTTCGCGCTCTCAAAGGCAGAGAAGGAAGAGCCCGAGAAGCCCGAAAGCCCGAAAAGCCCGGTCTTCCCGACCTGCCCGAGCTTCCCGAAATCCCCGGTCTGCCCCATTGGCCCGGAAAGCCCGAGAAGCCGGAAGAGCCCTCAGACCCGTCGAATCCGAGCGAGCCGCTCGATCCCTCCGATCCCGCGAGCCCGATAGTCCCCTCGACGAAGCCCGATACAAATAAGCCCGAGGGCGACAGCAAAGTGCCGAACACCGGTGCGGCAGCTCCCGTAATGCTCATTGCATTCGCAGGCGCGGCATTCGTTATCGGCTGCTCTGCAAAGAGGAAAAAAGAGGACTGATAACAGCTCTCTGATATAAAACTATAAAGACGCCCGGAGAGTTCAGACGCTCTTCGGGCGTTTCTCTATAGATTTTCACGCGCGTTTCTGCTACAATAAATTCAAAAATCACCGGAGACGATATTGTGTTCAGACCTGTTCGCAGAATTAAAAACGCTCTCGGCGAAGAAGCGACAAAAGAAATTTTGCGCTCCGCCCGCCGCGGAGTGCTCGCAGTCAACGGCGACGGCGGATATCCTTACGCGATACCGATAAACTATCTCTATGACGGAGAGGCGGGAAAGATATATTTCCACGGCGCAAAAGCGGGTCACAAGGCGGACTCGATAAATAAATGCGATAAAGTGTGCTTCACGGCTTACGGGGATGAGATTATCCGTGAAGAGGTATGGGCGCCGTTCATGCGCAGCGCCGTCGTGTTCGGCAGGTGCCGCGTCATTGAAGACCGCGCTCAGACGCTGATTTTGGTCAAACGCCTCGCGATGAAATATTATCCCGACGAGCGCCTTGCGGATGAGGAAATCGCCGCTTCGGGAAATGCCGTGCGGATGTATGAAATAGATATAGAGCACATGAGCGGCAAGGAAATTCAGGAGCGATGATTTTTTATACAAAGAAAGCGTCGGAATTTTTTGTACTTTAGTACACTTTTTTGTCGTTTATCGCTTGACTATTACCGATATAAAAAGTATAATAAAGAAGCTAATGCAAATAAATTGGAGGTAAACAAAATGAAGGTATTTATGATTGGCGGCACCGGCCTTCTCGGCAGCGCCGCAGCACGTATTTTCATTGACAGAGGCCACAGCGTCAAGTCTGTTGCTCTTCCGCCCCTTCCCGAAGGAGCTCCCATCCCCGAGGAGATGGAGATCGTAATGTGCAATATTTACGAGAAGACCGACGATGAGATCAGAGAGCTTATGGCCGGCTGCGACTGCTTCGTTTTCGCCGCAGGCGTTGACGAGAGAGTCGAGTTCCCCGCACCCGTTTACGATGCTTACTACAAGTACAACATCGCTCCCCTCAAGAGACTTCTTCCCATCTGCAAGGAGCTCGGTTACAAGAAGGCCGTTATCCTCGGCTCTTACTTCTCCTACCTTGCCAAAGAGCGTCCGGATATGAAGCTCTGCGAGAAGCACCCCTATATCAGAAGCCGTATCGACCAGGAGAACGTCGCTTTCTCCTATGCCGATGACAACTTCGATGTTGCCGTTCTTGAGCTGCCCTACATCTTCGGCACTCAGCCCGGCAGAAAGCCCGTTTGGGTTATCCTTATCGAGCAGATCAAGAGAATGGACAAGCTTCCCTGCACCCTCTATCCCAGAGGCGGTACAGCTATGCTTACCGTCCGTCAGGTCGGTGAGTCCATCGTCGGCGCGGCTGAGCGCAGCACCGGTGCAAAGGCATGGCCCATCAGCTGCTACAACATGAAGTGGCTCCGTTCCTCAAGATTGTCTACGCCGCAAGAGGCATGGGCGATAACAGAAAGATCATCGGCATCCCGCCGTGGATGATGAGAATGGGACTCAAGGGTGTCGTCAAGGAGTATGCCGAGAAGGGCATCGACAGCGGTATCAATCCCATGGGTCTTCCGGATATCATGGATCTTGATCTCTTCATGCCCACTGATTATGCTTACAAAGAGCTCGGTGTTACTGAGGACGACATCAAGGCTGCTATCACCGATTCTATCAAGGTCAGCGTTGCTTCCTATGAGGGTAAGGTTAAGCTCCTTGAGATGAAGGGCGAATAATCAAAACATACACTCATTTTCGCGGAACTTTTATGTTCCGCCGAAATAGTGCTTTTTAGAAGCTTTTATATTCCTGCCGTATTTGGCGGCGGGGCGGTCGTTTGACGGGGGTTTTTTCGTCAGGACGCACAAAGATGCG
>ENA-OQCP01000676-OQCP01000676.1-human-gut-metagenome-genome-assembly--contig:-NODE-676-length-14725-cov-2.542540_pt1 | contig 14725 bp, 13 predicted proteins | sample MGYA00242760_ERZ504583 | MGnify/ENA primary metagenome ERZ504583 (study PRJEB26092, sample SAMD00036308) | human gut metagenome | host: Homo sapiens | study: EMG produced TPA metagenomics assembly of...
CCGAATCCCTCTCACGCTATCCGGGCGTGATAGCCGACGCCCACATGCTGCTCTCGGCCAACAACGGCGACGACACCTTCTCGCCCGTCGTGATAGACATCGCCAAAGAAAAGATGCACTGCTACGACCCCATCAAGCCGAAGCCTTGATACCTTTCCGGATTATGGAACCATCCCCCGAAAACCCAAACAGCCTGCAATGCAAAGGAGGCTATATCGTTTCCCGTGCCAATGGTGGAGATACGCAATTCTGCTTATGGGATACTACTGCCGGAAACTTGAAAGAGCCTTTCGCCACCTACCCCAACGCCGTACGCTCCGCTGCCATGTACTACTCCAAGGACGGGCAGACAAGGAAACTCTACGTGCAGTTTGCAGGCTATCGTGAAGGCGACTTCATCGAAACTTATGATTTCCAGACAAAGGAATGGAGGATGTTTATGTTCTACGTACCGTTTGCAGAGATTTTACTGGCACGATAACCGGCCCCCTTACTGCTTTTTCTCCCGTAAGTCATCCTTGGGTATGGTCGTCTCACTGCCGTCACGCGTAGCTATGTAGTGAGGAGACATGATTTCGATGCCTGCTTCGTTGAAGGCATCCTGGATATTCTGATGCAAATCAGAGTAAATCTGGCTAAGGCTGTTGGCATCCCTGATATAGGCATTCACTTGATAAACCGGATAATAATCCTGAAGGGAAGTCTCCAATACAAACGGACGGGGATCATCTATCACTCCAGGAGTATTCAATGCAGCCTCTATCAACAGCTGATGTGTCTTCCGCCACGGAACATCGTAGCCAATACTGACCTCCGAATGGATAATCAATCCATACTCACGGGCAGACTGGCTGTAATTGACCGTATGGGAAGACATGATGAAAGAGTTCGGAATGGTCACCACCTCATTCTTCGGAGTACGGATGCGGGTGACGAGCGGTGTTTTCTCAATGATGTTGCCCGTAGTATCGTTCAGCTTGATGCGGTCACCCAGCTTGAAAGGCCGCATGTAGGTTATGACCAGTCCTGCAATGATATTGCCGATAACCGTACTGGAACCGAGCGAAACAATCAAGCCGACAAACACGGAGATTCCCTGGAAGACTCCCGACTTGGAACCCGGCAGATAAGGGTAAATCATGGCAATCATAAACGCATAAAGCAAGAAGCGCACAATGTGATAGGTAGGAATGGCCCAATCCGGATAGAAGCCGTTTATCTTCAGCCGTTCAGCCTGCACCTCATTGGCAAGATAGCGCACCAGTCTGACCAGGTACTTCACCGCATAGCATATCACAAAGATTGTGAACAGATTGGGTATATAGTCGTTATTCCATTCAGAATAACCTTTATAGGATTCCAGATGTAGGAGAATAATGTATAAGCCAAACTCTTGGTCTGAGGGAAAATGGAGAATAACAGTGGAACCGTCAGCAGCAACTGCAACAGCATGACCACATAGCGCACCAGTTGGCAACAAACACCAGCAGGTTGACCTGCTTCTGCGTATCCAACAATTCATAATCCTGAATGGAGATCGGTTTCAGCTTGGTATCCTTCAGCTTCTGGATACGTAGTTTGAGTTTTCTGAACAGCCAGTTGGTAAACTTGAACAAGAAGAACTGTCCCACAAGCACCAGGATAAAGTACAAGATACGTTTACCCAACTGCCACAAGCTATGCTCCTTCTGCATGGCTTTCAGCTTGTCCACCACGACATGCCTCTTGCTGGCGGCCAGCTGGTCGCGGGTACAGTTTTCCCACAAAGCATCCTGATCGGTAAAGGAAATGATGACCTTTTCGCCATACATCAAGTCTGTAACAATATCCGTACTCTCTAAATAAACAGAGTCCGGACGCAGATTGAAACGCGTGCCCAATGCTTCGATGACGTTGCTTACATCTTTGGCTCGCTGTTGGGGCGTATGCCCTCCACGCTTGGCATACAGATAGAACAAAGTGTCCTTCTCCACCACCACCGGAATACCCGGCGTCACCGTCCGCAACGAATCAATGCGTTGTTTCTGCAATGCCAGCTTCACCGAATCGGCCGCATAGCCCGCCAGCTTCATCTGTTCCATTTCCATCCGCAGATTCGCTTCGTTCAGCCGGGCTGCTTCCAATTCCTGCCGGACAAGCGACAACTGAATCGAATCGGAGTCAGTCCTTGCCACTGTGACACTCCCCACACTATCCTCACCTAAAACACTGAGCACTTTATCTACCAACTGAGCTGACACTCCGTCCGCCAGCATCAACAGCCAACAAAGACAGAAAGCACGGATAACCTTCATATATAAACTTCTTGATTTGATTCTTTAATTATGCAAATATACCCAATAAATGCTTCAAACATACGGAATGTTTTTAACTTCCTACCCTAATCGACATAACTTTTCATGCAAACATGAAAGTTCTGTATCCGGTTTGCACTATCTTTGTACTCAAAATTGACATACCTATGAATATATTGTTTCTTGTCGGAGGACTGCTCCTCATTCTTCTGGGTGCCAATGGCTTGACAGACGGTGCCGCATCCGTTGCCAAACGTTTCCATATACCGTCCATCGTCATCGGGCTCACCATTGTTGCCTTCGGCACTTCCGCACCGGAACTCACCGTCAGCATATCCTCTGCTCTCAAAGGCAGTGCAGACATTGCCATTGGCAATGTGGTGGGAAGCAATACGTTCAATACCCTGATGATTGTGGGTTGTACGGCCCTTTTTGCCCCGATAGCCATCACCCGCAACACGCTGAAGCGCGAAATCCCTCTATGTATCCTTTCGTCCATCGCCCTGCTGATTTGTGCCAACGACGTCTTTCTGGACGGCAGTGGGGAGAACATACTCAGCATCACCGACGGTCTGTTACTGCTATGCTTCTTTGCCATTTTCCTGAGTTATACTTTTGCCATTGCAAAAAGGGATGGAAGTATGAAGGAACCGGAAAAGGAGCACTTACAGGAAGAAGACGAAATCAGGCTGTTACCCGCGTGGAAGTCCGCCCTATACATTCTCGGCGGACTTGCCGGCTCATCATCGGAGGTAATTTCTTTGTAGACGGTGCCAGCGGCATAGCCCGCGGATTGGGTGTCAGCGAATCCATCATCGGGCTGACGCTCGTAGCAGGCGGCACTTCACTGCCCGAACTCGCCACCTCCATCGTAGCCGCCTTGAAGAAAAACCCCGAAATAGCCATCGGAAACGTCATCGGAAGTAATCTCTTCAATATATTCTTCGTACTGGGTTGTTCGGCCTCCATCACTCCACTGCGTCTGACGGGCATCACCAATTTCGATTTGTGGGTACTCGTAGGGTCCAGCATCCTGCTTTGGCTGTTCGGTATCTTTTTCGGGAAACGCATCATACCGGGTGGAAGGAAGCATTCTGATTCTCTGCTACATTGCCTACACAGCGGTACTGATATACAACCTCTAACAGCAAATTTACAAACACCCTACGCGGTATTTTAAAGATTATCACGTATTTTTAAATAAGGCAAGCTGTACCTCGGCATAAAAATAAGCAAGCTTATTTTGTTCTGCTCTCAGTTTGCATTACCTTTGTGGTCTCAATATTGAACAACTATGGCAATTACAATCAAGAAAGTAACCACAAGACGGGAACTGGAGCGCTTTATCCGTTTCAACTACCTGCTATACAAAAACAACCCCTATTCCGTCCCCGACCTTTTCGATGACATGCTCAACACCTTCAACAAGAAGAAAAACGCTGCATTCGAATTTTGTGAAGCCGACTATTTCCTGGCTTATCGGGAAGGTAAAATCGTAGGACGTGTAGCTGCCATCATCAACCACAAGGCAAACCAAACCTGGAACAAAAAGGAAGTCCGCTTCGGCTGGATAGACTTCATCGATGATGCGGAAGTCTCCGATGCCCTGATTCGCACCGTGGAAGAATGGGGAAAAGAACGGGGAATGACACATATACAAGGCCCGCTGGGATTCACAGATTTCGATGCCGAAGGTATGCTCATCGAAGGATTCGACCAGCTCAGCACCATGGCCACCATTTATAACTATCCCTATTATCCGCAACATCTGGAACGCATGGCTTTGAGAAGGATGCCGATTGGGTGGAATACAAAATCTACATTCCCGACGCCATACCCGACAAGCACAAGCGCATCTCCGACCTCATCCAGCGCAAGTATAACCTCAAGGTAAAGAAATACACATCTGCCAAGAAGATTGCCCAAGACTACGGTCAGGCCATCTTCGAACTGATGAACGAAGCCTATCAGCCACTCTATGGCTATTCTGCACTGAGCCAACGGCAGATTGACCAATACGTCAAGATGTACCTGCCCATCCTCGACCTACGCATGGTGACATTGATTACCGATGCCGATGACCAGCTGCTTGCCGTAGGCATTTCCATGCCGTCACTCGCCGAAGCGTTGCAAAAAGCCCACGGGCGCCTGCTTCCTATGGGTTGGTATCACCTGGCCAAGACCATCTTCTTGAAGAAATATCCCAAGATGCTCGATTTGCTGCTGGTTGCCGTGAAACCGGAGTATCAGAACAAGGGGGTAAATGCATTGTTGTTCTCCGACCTTATCCCCGTCTATCAGCAACTTGGTTTCGAGTATGCCGAGAGTAATCCGGAGCTGGAGCTGAACGGCAAGGTGCAAGCGCAGTGGAGTACTTCAAGACGGAACAGCATAAGAGGAGAAGATGCTTTGTGAAGGAGATAAAGTAAAGGGATAAAACCGATATGAAAAACAAACATAACTATAAAAGCATCTACCAAGAAGTCAAGAGTACAATTCTTGACCAAACCTACCCTACCAACACACTGCTCCCCACAGAAACCACATTGGCCGAAAAATACAATGTTTCAAGGCCCACGATTGCCAAGGTGTACAGCCAACTGCAAAAAGAAGGACTGGTGCATAAAAGCAAAGGCAAAGGAACAGTGATATTATACAAAAAAGAACCTAAAAGCAATTATACCTTTGGGGTGCTATTGCCTGGCGCCGGCGAATCGGAAATCTTCTCGATGATAAACGACCAAATATTGAAACAATCGGAAGCCATGCAGTTCACCTGCTTATGGGACGGAGCAACAGCCAGCAATGCCCAGATACGCAAGAACCTGATTGAATCGTGCTGCGACAACTATATCAGACGGAAAGTGGACGGCATTTTCTTTTCCCCTTTAGAGCGGGTGTCGGATACAGATGTAATCAACAAAAACATCTGCCACAAAATAAGCCAAGCCAAAATCCCGCTCATCTTGATAGACAGAGACATCGTCCCTCCTCCTCAGAAAAGCCCGTTTGATGTCGTGTGTCTAGACAATTACGGAGCCGGATGCGTAATGGCACAACACTTATCGACGCCGGATGCAAAAAAAATCTATTTCCTATACAGGCCCAGCTCTGCCTACTCTGTCAAAGTACGCTGCCTGGCTGTAAAGAATACCGTTCAGGAACACGGCTTGCCCTTCGACCTGCAGCATGAATATTGCGGCAATCCGGAAGACATGGACTTCATCAACCGCATCAGGATAGAGCGAGGCAAGACCGGCATCATATGCGCCAACGACGCAACCGCCGCCGTATTGATGTCTTCCTTGGAATCGGCCGGCTACAAGACCAGGACGGACCTGCTTATTACCGGATTTGACGACATGAAGTACTCGCAACATTTGAAATGCTCCCTTACCTCATTCGTTCAGCCTTGTAAAGAGATTGCAGACATCAGCATCGAATTAATGATGCGGAAAATCAAGTGCTACAACCGTCCTCCGGTAAGCGTATACCTGAGAGGGGACATTATCATAAGAGATTCTTCCAGATTCTTGAAACCATAAAGAGAGCCTCACCATTCACTAGCAACGGTGAGGCTCTCTTGTCTTATCCCATTGTCCGGGTTATTCTGCCAAAGGCATTACCTTCAGATTGGTAATCTCCATTTTATCACACGCAAACTGAAGTCTGTCTACAAATAATTTCTCCCGATAAGAAATCATGGTCCGCTTACCGGCAATTTCCGTATCCACCATCGTGCCATCAAATTTATCGGAAGCCTTAACCAGCATACGCACGGTAAACGGTTTATCGGTATCCGACAACTGTTCTATCGCATAGTTCCTGCCCGATTGCGGTGACCCGCCTTCGCGCAGTGTCTTTTCATCACGCTCGCCCGACCGGTCACGAATGAGTATTGTGCCCGTCTGTTCTTATTGTCCAACCGCCATTCGCAAGCATCTTGAAGAGCCTTGTCTGCCGACGGCAGCAAGTTGACAGACAACCGACCTCCTGTAGCAGCCGGCTTTACATCGAAAGTCATTAAGAAAGACCGGCAAGGAACTTCTTGTGCCTGAGTAGAGGATGCATCTACGGCTATGGCCTCATGCCGGGTTACCGGTATCAGTTCGTCCATCCATTTCGTACCGATCTTCCATCCGGCTGTTGTACCAATTCATGGATGACCAACGGCCTCCCACGCTTTCATCCACATCCATCCGCCATCACATACCGATTGTCGAATATCCTTGAAATGGTAGGTACACAAAGACCGTTATAGAAATCTACTCCCGATGCCACCATATCCTCGTATGTACTGTCGGGCTGCTCTGCACGCTTAGACCACAACCTAGTGAATCCGCCTATGATATAATCGTAAGCTCCCCAATGGAAAAAGAACGTACAGTCTCCTCCCAACGGAAAATTCTCACTCAGACAGTGCCAGCCGCCATTCACCGAATCTGACGCCCACGTGCCTTGCGCTCCATAGTTGGCAAGCATCTTCAACCTTCCTTCCGGATCCACATAGATGCTCGGATTTTCACATGGATGAAACAATATGCCGGTTTTGGCAAAGTGAATCCCTCTTCGCTGACAGAATAAGAGGCACCTGCCGCAACACCTTCCATCCGGTGCCTGTCGAATGCTCCCGTATGTCCCCACTTGCCCAAATACTTGTAAAGCTCGGGAAGCGTAGTCTGCTCCCTCGGATAGATACGGGTGGTGTGATAGCCATAACTGATACAAAGCTTGTCATCGTAGACAAAAGGAGTACCGGTTCCGAATGTTTCCCACTGCTCTTCGATAGGAACCGCCGCCTCGTGCTCGGTCCAATGCTTGAAATCCTTTGTAGACAAGTGCTCGAAATAGTGTCCTCCCCTGCCCAGTTTACTCTGATGACCACGCCTGTCGTACAGATAGAACAGATGATAGGTATCCTGATGATAAAGGCTGACGACATCACCCACCCATGTATTATGGCCGGCGGGTGTCCAGAATTGCACCTGAGGAGCATCTCTCCGGGCCATTCCTTCTTGACGCGTAGGAGTCACTGCCGGATAAATCAGCTCTGCCTTCGAGACAAAATCCGGATTGATTTCCCACTGATTCATTTGTTCGGCCACAGGATAGCCCAAAGGGAAGTCATTGTCAAGTAATTGCCCGTCTACATACATCGTCCATTTTGCTCCCGTAAAGTTCAGCAGAATGTCGTGCCTGCCCAAAGGATTGTCCAGCATAGCCAACGGAATACCTATCGGCATCTTTTCTGCCTTCCCTTCCATGGGTGTCTTGATTGTAATAACCGCCTCCAGCACAGGAACCGAACCGTCGGCCATTTTAAAGGCCGGATAATTTTGCCTGTCTCTATCCAACGGATTGTGCTGACGTAGGCACACATCCAGCACTTCCGGAATTTGCAGCAGATGCCTGTCTCTGTTCGGGACGGACAAATCTGCACTGAAACGGACAGAAAAGCCCTTTGTAACATCTTCCAATACAGGCAACGAACCGCTGCAATTCCTACCGTCCAGCTCTGCTATCACCGGGTTGGACGTGCTTGTGTCCCAACAGTTGCTAAGCAACTCTACTCTTGCTCCATGCTCATCTGCCGGCTGAAGTTGCTTTCCACAAGCAGAAAGACAACCGAGCAAAAGCAAATTCAACGTGACTATACCTAATGCATTCTTCATATCAAACTGATTTTTATCCATATATTACCATAATTCTTCAGACATCACCTCTTTCAGGCATTTATCATGCTGCCCATTGCCATACAACAAGCACCGAAAGCGGCCTCCTCCTTCACATCGGAGAGCCTGAGCTCTTTTCCGAAAATCTCTTCCAGCGTATGCTGCATCAGCGGATTATTCTTCAATCCATTACCGGAACCGACCAGTTCTGTCTTGCCTTTACTTATCGAATCGGGTATCAGAACGAAATAATCGTACAGGCAACTGCATACTCCATCAACAAATTTAACAATCAGATTCTCCGGAGTGAAATTATTTAAAGAAATACCTTCTATTTTCCCCCGTTTATTAGGATCGGAACGAGTACCGCTGAACAGCTCTCCACCTTGATGCCTTCTGCCGAATCAGCCCGATATGCCATCGAGGTCATCTGCCGAAACAAGTACCCATCATCCACTTCTGCTCCGGTGAAAAGCTTCAAGGTCCTTCCGAAGAAGTCCTTCAACAGAGCAAACGATGCCCCACCACAAAGTGATGCCCCAACCAACAAATAGCCCCCACCCGGAAAAGGGCGTGTGTCCAAGCCATTTATTTCGATATATTCATCGGAATACACGGAAATCTGACTGCTTGTACCGATTGTAATGTGTATTGACCGGTCTTTATCCTTGACCGACCCTAGAAAGGCGGCTTGATTGTCACCGATGGATACACAAACGGGAATATCACCATAATGTCCTATCACTGTCCGGGACTCAACAACGGTTGGCAATACCGAACTATCCATATGGAGCCTGTCGAGCAAAGGCTCCTTGAACGCTAATCGCTGCTTGTCGAACAATCCCAAACTTGCCGCATTGGACAGTTCAATACTTGGATTCGCCTGCTTGCACAACCTCATAGCGACATAATCCATAATCGTACACAATTTAATCGCAGTATCGGGAACGATGCCATTGTGCAAGTTATAATAGTGTGTAACAAGTCCATATCCCGTTGCCACATGCCAACCGGTCACCTTTGTCATATAGTCAACATAGGTCTCCCCCTCTTTATACGGAAGATTGCCTCTGCCGTCCTGCCATGTATACAAAGGGCTCACCGCCATTCCATCCGCATCAACGTACAATATGCCGTGCATCTGTCCGGAGAAACCGATGCCCTTTATATCTGTGCATACAGTTCGTAACTCGTCAATTATTTGCTCAACGATGTAATAAATCCGCTCCGGATCTTGAATTTTCTCCCATTGACAGCTCGAAACCATGTTTGCACTGTTCTCTTTGACAATCGTCTTACAGCTTTTGTCAGAAGGCCTGTAAGCGATTCCGCAAATAGAACTGGTTCCAATATCGATTCCTATATATTCCATAATAACATTCAATCTCTTTAAGAACACTTATTCATTTTGCCAGATAAAAACAAAAGATAGGCTACACAGACAGCCAAAATAATAACAGTACCAATCTGCCCACCCATGCCATCGGAAGCCATGCCCATCAAAACCGGGAAAACGGCCCCTCCGGTTATGCCCATAATCATCAGTCCGGAAATTTCATTATTGCGAGAAGGCATATAAAGCAGTGCATGCGAGAAGATTACAGAAAATACATTTGAATTGCCAATACCGATAATCGCCACACAGGTATAAATCATCACCTCGGAGAAAGCAAACATCAACCCCAGAACCCCCAAAAACATCAACACCACGCTACAGGCCAAAAACTTCACCGGTGAGAATTTCGCATGATGATTGTACCGGAAAAACATCCCAATGTACGGAACAGAAAGAAGACACTGGTTGCATAGCCTGCCTCGGATAAAGAAAGGCCGACACGCTCTTGCAGCAACTTAGGAGCCGAAATATTCACGCCCACATCTATACCTACGTGAACCAATATGCCGACAAACAACAAAAGGATGACCCCGTTTTTCAGCAACAGGATGCACTCCTTGAAGGTTGAAGAATTGTTTTGAGCCTTAACTTCTACGATTGGAGTAAACAACAGACAAAAAACTGCCATAACATCTATCACCGCAAAAATCAAAAACAGCAGTTTCCAGTTACCCATCTGCACAGCCGCATGTACAGCTATCAACGGAGCCACGAACGAAGCGACAGACTTTATGAACTGCCCTAAGGTGAGGTAACTTGGCTGCCGTTCCTCGCTAACCAAGCTTGCCAGCAACGGGTTCAGCGAAACCTGCATCAAGGTATTTCCAATTCCGATAAACGAAAAAGCAAAAAACATCGAAATGTCATTATAGACCAAAAGCGGAATAAGCAAACCGACAAAAGTGACTACCATGCTCAACAACACAGTGTTCTTCCGGCCTATCTTATTCATCAACATGCCTGTTGGAACCGAAAAGACAAAGAACCAAAAGAAAACCATCACCGTAAACGAATTGGCTGCCGTATCCGATAGAGCAAAATCCTGTTTAACGTAATTGGCCGCAATTCCCACCAAGTCGACAAAACCCATAGTAAAAAATGCAAGCATCACAGGAACAATGCTTTTACTGCTAACTACACTTTTTTTCATACTACTGTTCTCATTATAACCCGTTGACAGAATGAATTCCTGAGAAGAAAACGGCTCCGCAATCAAAAATATAGTTCTGCCAACAGGCTTATTACTTAAATGAATAACTTGAATGTTCTTAAAGTTCATATTACCCTGCTTAGTGTAAAACCAAAGGTAGTTTCCTTTACGCTCGGGCAATCGGTTCACCATGCAACGCTGATTATTTATACAAACATCTATGATATCATCTTTAAGGATAAGCTCCACTTTTATATGTTTGTCCAATCCCGACACAGCTCAATAAACGCATCATCACCCAAACGCACGGTTCTCTTATTGGGGTTAAAACTAAGTTTGTATCCATCGTTGGCCTTCTCATTGGCACGGATAAACAACCCGAACTCTTCACAGATGCTTTGCGGATCAGCCTCAAACGTTACCCTGCAAGAATAGGGCAAGTCTTTAATGTATGCACCGCCTATGGCTCCCTGAGCTTTCATTGCCACAAATCCTTTTTCTATAATTTCCGCATTCTGTCCGCTTCTCAATTCCACATTCGAGGCCGCTACTGTACTAAAACTTGTTTCTGGAACAAATTTGGTGGCCAAATCTCCGTTTGGCAATTGAATGGCTTCGCGAAGCACGATACTACCTCCGAAGCGTTCCCAACCATAATCTTTATTGTCCTGTTTACTGGGAATCCAACCCGCCACAATTCTTCTGTTTCCTGTAAACGGAGCAGTTTTGGCCACGTTTACCCATTGTTCCAGCAGGGCTTGCGATTCCGGATATTCCCAAGGTCCATACGGTTTTTTCGATTTTACATAGTAAGTATCTCCGGCTTGTCCGTAAACCAGATAATACCAGTCGTTCCATTTAAAATAGTCCGGACATTCCGGAACATCCCTTTGTCCGGTCAGAAGCGGTTCTTCCACTTTCCAGCTTTTCAAATCTTTTGAAGTCAAATGCACCAGACAGCCACGTCCTTCACCTATCACATAGTTGTCGGCCTCGGTAGATACAAACAGATGGAAGACACCGTCATTATCTATGACAACTTTCGGATCACGGAAATGCCGCTTGCTATATCCCGGTGCCGAAGTATAAAACGGATTCGGCTTCTGCTTGGTGTATTTCAATCCGTCTTTACTGACTGCATAACTCAACTGCTCGTTTACGCTGTTATCATCCAGTATAAGCCGGGTTGCATAAAACGCATAGTGTTTCTTCCCGTCATAGGCAACGGAGCCTGTACAAATTGATTTTTCCCACTCCTCGTCAATTCCAATAGCTATAGGATGATGTATCCAGTTCTTAAGGTCCGTACTTGTACTCACGCACCATTGGTGTCCGCCCAAACCGTTCAATGCAGAATGGTGTCCTTCGTCAAGTAACCAATACAAATAAAATGTCCCTTCCCTGAAAAAAGGAATACAATCGCCCACGAATTGGTTTCCACCAACCGGGGTGAAATACTGTATATTCCCCTTAGGTTGCACTTCCGGACTGTATTTCACGGAAAATTGTGCCAAGCATGATGATACGGCAGTAAGCAGCATCATTGCAGTAATCATTGATCTATTCTTCATATTACTTCTATATTTATTTTATTAATTGAACAATTGATGAATCATTTATTGTTACCGATCCGGAATCGGCAAAAAACTCTATCACTTCAATATCATCCATCAGGTAGCATAAGGAAGAAATATTTATCCGGCCATTGGCAGCAACCAGTTCCACAGAATTATAATCGTACAGTATATACCAGTCTATCGCATCCATTGAAGAGCGATAGCTACCTCCCATCAGCTGCCCCATCCAGTCTGAAAGTGCCGGTTCGACACAACCGGAACGGTCTATATAGAAATAGCTAAGCTCGTTTTGATAGCCTATTGAAATGGACCTTCCGTTTTTCGCAACGAATCTGACACCATAATCGCCGGCCTTCCACAATGCAGTATTGTCTTTGTTACCGTAATTCACATGCAAAACAAACGGCTTCCCCCGATACGGGCTGTTTATACTCATCGTATTAGATTCAAGTTGCTTACGATGAATGAGTGCGGATTCTCCTCCATATAGTTTTTCGATGTTGCAGTGCACCTTTGATTGTAAGACATAGTGATTACCTTCTTCTACCAGATTCAGCATTCGCGGTGCTATCATACCGCCACGGCCATTCATACCGGGAATGCTATTGGCATATTCCCAGCAATTCATCCATCCCAAAAATATTCTATCATCATCTGGCAATCCTTCAAAAGTTCCGCCTGCATAATTATCCTTACCATAATCTATCCATAACTTCTTGTTTTGTGTAGGAATGAATTCCTCACCTGAAAAATCGCCCACGAAATAGCGTGTGGCCGGTGCACCATTGGCCGGTCCGTTTGACATATTAACCAATAATACCCATTTATACGAATCCTGTTCCGATACTCTTATGCGGAAGAAATCGGTTCTTTCCATATTGGAGCCGCTACTGTCGTCCACTGTAAATTCGCTCAAATACTTCCATCGCTTACAATCAGTCGATTGATAAAACAGAATCGAATATCCGGTTGAGACTGTCATTAACCAGCACTCCACTTCAGCATTCCACTTCACCTGCGGACTGTTCAATGCCACTCCAGGCTCGCGTTCCAATTGGATTTTACCCAATTTAGTCCAGTTCTCCCCTCCGTCAAGGCTATAGGCATGATATATGCCCACTCCCTTGTCTGCCTGATAAGTATAATAGGCTATTAAAGGTATCTGCGACAAAGAGCCCCAGCCTGAAAGGTTTCTCTCGTCTGCAACCACACTTCCCGATTTCAAATATCCGATACTGTCCGGACACAAAGCTATCGGTCTCTTTTCCCAGTGATACAAGTCTTTACTGACAGCATGCCCCCAATGGATATTTCCATAGACAGAATCCGCCGGATTATGTTGATAGAAGAGATGATAGCTCCCTTCATAGAACAGCAATCCTGTAGGTTCACCCACCCAGAACATATCTGCCGAAAAATGCACCAACGGCTTATCGAACTCATGAGCGCCCCCGACATCACATGCATAAATAACAGAAAACAAATAAAAAACCAGAGTATAACTAAGTAAACGCCCCATAGATACAAATAATTATTATTTTGGCTATATATATTGCTTGTGCCGTGAAGGGTGTGTCAAAAGCATAGAAGTCTTGACACACCCTCTTATGAAAGGCATAATCTATCTTCACAAGGCTCATCACCAACCATAGTTCTGTTCGTACAAACCTTTTACATAACTAATCTGTGTCTGAGGAATGGGGAAATATTCATCCCTGTTCTTTTGGAACTTTGCATCTTTCAGATAAGTACGTCTGGTTCTTTCTACATCGAAATAATCATTCATATAGCTATCTGCGATGCCCCAACGCACCAGGTCGAAGAACCATTTACCTTCTGTTGCAAATTCCAAATGGCGTTCCCACTGCAATGCCTTGAAAGCAAAATCTTGTGTAAGGGCAGGACAATTCACTCCCGGCTTATATACATCTACATCGAATTTTCCGGTAGGCGTTCCATCGGCAAATTTAAGCCTGCCCGTACTGCCGGCTGCCCTTAGCCGGATCTGATTGATTAGCTCAAGGGCCGTATCCAAATCTCTATTTAGTTGAATAAGAGCTTCCGCACGCCACAACATGACTTCGTCCAACCGAATCACATCCCAATTAAGGCCGCTACCCATAAACGGATTGGTTTTTCTGAAGCAATCGCAAGTAGGAAGTACAATCAGCTTTTGACTCATAGAGTAACCGTATACTTCCGGGGTTCTGGCCCAACTCTTTTCCATGACATACTCCGGATCATATTTCCAAGGCATTCCCGGTACACAAGCGGTGTGCATCAATCGCGGATCCATGGGAATCGTCGCAAATGCTTCCTTGTTATCCAATGTCTTACCTTTATTAAAATTTTCGAAATCGGGCAGTCCATTCACTGTTTTAAAGCAATTCATCATGTGCACAGAAGGCTGAAAAGCTCCGCAACAACCATATTCGTCGTTAATGGGATATACCAGCCAAGAGTTGTTGCGTCCTACCGGTGAACCGTCGTTGTTAGCCGAATATTGAATCGCCCATATTGATTCCGAGTTGTTCTCATATTCGCATAAGAAGTTTTCAGCATAATCGTTGACCAACCGTTTTCCTGAATGAGCCATGACATCTGCGCATAGGCTTTCCACCTCTTGTAGTTTTTCT
>ENA-OQCP01000677-OQCP01000677.1-human-gut-metagenome-genome-assembly--contig:-NODE-677-length-14717-cov-5.678410_pt1 | contig 14717 bp, 25 predicted proteins | sample MGYA00242760_ERZ504583 | MGnify/ENA primary metagenome ERZ504583 (study PRJEB26092, sample SAMD00036308) | human gut metagenome | host: Homo sapiens | study: EMG produced TPA metagenomics assembly of...
CCTCCACTGACCGCTTCGATTTGCTGTCAATCCTTTTCCGTGCAACCGTGGGTTTTCACATTCAACAAGATTTTTTCGATCCATGCCTTTATCATTCGCTGCGTGTATCTGTCGAGCTTCTTAAACTCCCTATCAAACCGTTCCGTCGTTTCTACCCCATAGCTCATAAGTCCAATTCCTTCCATAGTTCGGAAATGGGCCGGCTTTTTTTGCCATTTCTCACATACTCTCCATAGGCTTCATTCGCAACTGTAATATCATATTCATCTTCTATCTGCCCAAATAATGCTCTTTTAAATGCTTCTGCCAGGGATATTGAGTGGAGCCTCGCATAACTCTCCGCAAGCATTTTTTCTTCTTCTGTCAGCCGAATTGAAAATGCCATAAAATCAACTCCTTTATAGTACATTGTACTATTTCTATTCTATGATGTCAACTTTATTATGCTCACATTGTCCTGCAGAGGTGGCGGTATCGTTTTTTACTCTCGGAGAGCCGGAAAACGTCCCTAATCCTTATCCAGTTCTAGTGCTCCTACCAGCAGCTCTCACCGCCTGGGAGGACTGATGCACACATCTGGAGGTGAGCAGTCCCACCATTTCCGGATTGTTTTTGGATCGAGGCCCGTATCCCGATGACAGTCGGCCTTGCGGCCTCCGGGTGTTGCTGCCGCCACTCATACACATGCTCCTGGGCCGTCCCGCTACCGATAGGCCGTCCTTGTTTCGTTTCTCCCATATCTCTCAGAATCGCAAGTTGCCCCCGTGCCAATCTTAAGTGCTGCTCCTGTTTGCGCCAGTTCCGCTTATTAACGGGCATAGTCAGGCCGGAGAGTTTCCCAATATCATCCCTGGGGAATGTCACATAGTCCTCATTGAACATTTCCAGAGCACACACCACATCATCCTTCGTGAAGCGGTTGATGTCCTCGATGCTCATATCGTCATAGGGTTTCAGCAGGGAGAACGCATCCTGGCGCAGCTCGTCCTCGCTGATCCCGCACTTCTTCGCGTAGATCGCCAGCGTCATAATGCCATAAAACCGGTGGCCGACCTTGATCTCGTCCTCGATCCGATGCAGCCACCAATCGTAGAGATCCCGCTTGATCGTCCAGCGGCCCCGCCGCTCCTTCTTGACGATCCGCCGCTCGTACCAGTCCGGATACTTCTCCTTCGCCTCGGCCAGCGAGAGCCGACTCTTCCGCATAAGCCCCAGGAGCTGCTGCTGCTCACCGTTGCTGTCCGGGATAAACTCCAGCAGCTTTTCCAGCGTCACCCTCCCGCCGAGCCGGTAGGCCGTCACAGGATACTCCCGCCCAAGTTTGGAGCCGGAGCCAACCACCCGGAACCCCTGCAGAATGCCCTGCAGCTGCGGCTCCTTAATCGTGGAGGTGAACCTGTTCCATATCTGGCGGGTTAGGGAATACTTCAATTCCTTCAAGCATTTCTGGTTGTGTGGGTACATAGGGACCGGGTCCTGCAGCACATAATACAGGTGAAGCCCTGTCCCGCTGTTTACAACAAAGGTTGCTTTGGGAATAATTTCTTTGTTCATCTGGTGGAGGGTATCCCGGAGCTGGGGCATCCCAACTCCATCCAAGTCAAAGACCAGGGCAAAGAGATACCGTGCGTTTTTGCCGCACCGCCGCCGCCCAAAGTAGGACAGCGGAGACATGATGGTGAAGTTCGTATTGTAAACTTCCGACAGCTCCGACAGTTCATCCGTGATGGTATAGCGTTTGGCCTTTCCTTCCTCCTGGATCTCCAGGGCGATCCCTGCAGCCTTCGGCACCGTCACCGCGATCCCGTTGCCCTTTGCGTCCTCAAAATGGCCCTTCCGCTCGAAGCTGCCCACAGGAAAGATCTCCCGGTAAAACTCAAAGGGCGTGACAGGCTCCAGAAACTTCTCCAGATGCTCATTCTTTTCCCGGTACAAGTCCTGCAGCCGCTCCATAGCGGCCTGCTGATCTATCATGCTTTATCCTCACCGCCTCTCCGTAACCGCGCTCTTTCTTGAATTATCATCTGCAAGTACCGCTGGCCGTACCCCTTTATATCAGCCAGAAAAGCAGCCTCTTCACTCTCTGTCATTTCTCTGGTATTTTCTTCATGATAATAAACCGTTACAGGCCCGTCAGTCTGTGTCTCCCATATATAACTCGGCTTTAACGCATCTATTGGAATTCGCCCCAAAAGCCCCCATTGGCGAACCGTCTTACTTTCCTCAGGCTTTCCCTTCCGTCTATGCATCAAAAGAACACCTCCCCAAAAAGAAAAAGTAGCAAAAAGAAAATCCGCTGCGGCGGGGGAATCGCCTGCGGGCGGGAAAAGGGGGAAAGGGGGAGCCAAAGAGCAGCCCCTTCGGGGCTTTAAAGAGAAGTCACCTCCCCCTTTCCCCCTGGCTCCGCCACCCCCCTTTTCCCCTCCGACTTTCTCCCGAAAAAAGAGAACTTTTCTTCGTGTTTTTGTATGAGCCTATCCCCTACAGCTGGCATATATTATCAATAGAATTTTTCCCTATTTTTTGACATCCCAAATTCAGCCTATTTTTTAGAGCTACAAGAGCCTATTACACGGCATATATTATCAATAGATTATTTCCCTATTTTTGAATGTCATTATAGCCTGTCCAGGAGCGAAGTTCAAGCCCCCTGGACAGGCTATAATGCAAACGGCAGAAGATCCTCCGGAACATCCCCCAGCGGCTTCGTATGCATGAACGAAATCTCCCAATACTTCGAGCGAAACTTCCGCTTCAAGTGCTGCTGCCGTGCGATCACCACATTGTCATTGTAAAACGGGTCTTCCGGATGCTCTTCCTTTGCATCCATCATCCTTTCATAGCTGCCATTGAATCTTCCCATTATCCCGATCCGAGCAACCAGCCATCCACCATTCTTCGGGAACAGATCCTCCTCAATCTGTTTTCTTACCACCGCCTCTGAAAGCTGGACAGAATACGGAGTCTGGAGCGTTGTCTCCCAGAGCTTGGCTTTACGAAGATGTCTGCTGCCGTCCTTAAAACTAATTTCTCTCTCTTCCGAATTCATCACAACATATCCGCAGCGGTCCTTTTTCGGCTTCAGGCTCCGATCCGCATTGGCCCGCTCCCTGCTGATCCGCAGCAAATCGGCGTTCAGCGCCCGTTGGTGGGCGTTCTCCGCCCGTTCAGCCTCCAGCTCGCCCTGGATAGCATCCACCCTTTCCTGGGCCTCCTGTGAGGCTCTGTACACCTCCCGGCCGCATCTTCTTTGACCGCCAAAATATCCTTGTCCGCTTTCCTCCGGGCAGCTCTGGCGTCCTGCTCCGCTGCGGAGATCTTTCGCAGAAGCTCATTGTACTCCTGCAGCGTCAAGATCGCATGGGTACACTCTGGATCGGAATGGCCGCCAGGAACTGGCCAATATCCCACCACAGTCTTTTTTACAAATTCACTCATAGCAGCGCACCTCCTTACAGGCCCCGGATGTAGTTGTTCGCCACAACCTCCACCCGGTTATGCCCCAGGGCCTTGCTGCAGACCAGCATGGCCGCCTTGTCCAACTTCTTCCCAGCTTCATCCTTCCGGCAGACATAGACATCCCCCTGGTATCGGCGTCCGGTCCCCTGGTTGATTTTATCATAGGGGATCTCCTCGATCTTCCTGGCATGGGCCTTGTAGATGGCCGTGGCATAGTCTGCCCGGTAGGAGTGAATGTCGGCGCATTGATGAACGAACTGCCAGACTTTTTCCTTCGCCGGCGTCTCCCTGATCCGCTCAATGATCTGCTCCGCATTCTTGCCGATGATGGGGCTTAAACGCTCCCGGCCTCCCTTCCCGTTGCGGACGTGGACGAAGTATCCCTCCTGGAACATCCTCGTGTCCTGGAGCATTTCAAGCCGCTTTGTGAGGGCAGCTGTCCGCTGGCCCTCCGGGATGCCCTCGATCCTGGTGATCTCCGCCTCGATCTGCTCCCTGGACACCAGATCCTTCCCCCGCAGGTTTTCAAGCTCCATCCGGCGGAGTCCCGTCCCCCTGCAGAATTTAATCAGCTCGTCATTGTTGGCCTTGGAGAAGTGCTGATCCCGCACCCGGTCCCCGCGGCTCCGCTTGATGTCCTCCCGGTTCCGCTTGGGTGGCTTGAAGTAGTTTTCATCGTCCGGAGAAATGCCGTAGAGCTTGCCCAGGGCTTTTGCCTCCAGCTGGACCGTCCAGGCGGAAAGCCCCTGGTCCGCCCGCTGCTGCAGCCACTCATTCACGTACTTCCTGGCCTTCTTGAGTGTGGTGCATTTGGGGTATTTCTCCCGGACGTATTTCAGGAAATACTTCGTGTGCTTCCAGTACGCTTTGTAAGTATTGAAGGAAAAGATCTTCTCCTGGTTCGTGCCGTTCGCTACGGCTTCTTTTTTGCTCTCACCAAAGGACAGCATCCCATGGAGCCGTTCATAGGCTTGCTGGTGAAGGTCCTTATAGTACGCCTTGTTCTTCCGGCCCACAGCCCCTCCTTTCTCCCGGCATAGATTTCTATAAAAACAGAAATCTATAAATCTATTTTTCTATAAAACTATATTTATAGAAATCTACATATCAAGATATATAGATTTCTACATTTCTTGCTTTCAGTTTTTCGTTAAAGCCAGGCCGCCTCCTGCCGGCTCCCAAATGGAGACCAGGGCATTCGGCAAAGAACACCTTTTAACGTCTCGTGTATGACGGGGTGAGGATCGCTCCTCCACACTTTTTTGAGCTGCTTATGTGTGCAGCTCCCATTTATTCGTTCTACGGCAGTTGGGAATCTGTCGGCCCCTTTGTAGAGGGAGCAGCTCTCCAGGAGATCTACAGTATCCTGGCTACTATCTGAAGGTGGATCGGGACATGATACGTTTTACTTACCCATCACTTTCAAAAGGATTACTCATGGTGGGGTCGATGGTGCGCTTTCCAATTCGCAAAAGGCTACTGCGGCGAGCCAGCGCATCACAAAGGTGTATCAACTTAAGCGGCTCCTATAATTAGCAAATTGCTAAACCCCCAGCAGGCCGATCCGGCCAGCTAAGACGCTCTGGGCCTAATTACTGTTTACCCTCGCCCAGACGAGCTTTTCCTCCTCTCTCCGGCCGCTGCAGCCGGTTCGTTTTTTTAGTGGAAGGAAAATATTTCCTTCCACTGTCACTATACCATAGATTTCCGGGGCAGTCAACATAAATACGTTATTGTAAGATATAACGGTTTACCCGTTCACGCATAGCGCAAACGGGTAAACCGTTATGTGTGAAATTTTCCCAAATTTAATTTGCTTTTCTTCTAATATTATCGTATAATTACACTACAGGATTATATGATTCGACCAAAGGAGTTTACTTGAAGAGAGGAGATGAAAAATGCAACATATTGTCCGTTCTAAACATTTAGTTCTTTTTTCCCTATTATGCTCTGTTGCTCTCATGGCTGGTTTTTCTCTATCTTCTAAGTCTTTTCTTTTGGACATTCCATCACAATCCGATGTACGTATTAATGGATACCCTGTAAACAAAAATGGCGAATCATATGGGCCGGACATCAAAGATTCCGAGATCTCTCCAGATTTAATCCTTGTCCAAAGTGGCAGTGTGCTTGGTTATGTAAAATCCTCTGATCTGAATGACGGAGTAGATTCTTTAGCTGAGGCTATTTCTTCAACCCCTACTTCAAAAACAATACCAATCTATTTAGAAGACGGAACTACAGTTATCGGTGAATTTTACGTAGGAGGGTAAATATGAAACGCTTTTTCGCTGTTATCAGCTCTCTTCTTTTATGCTGCTCCTTCCTCTTTACAACTGCGTCAGCATCCTTTGTCAATGGCGGCTACACCACCGCAACTGTATATGGTCATACGTATAAATACAACTCTTCTATTGGAAAAAACGAGTCCACTGGTGGCGTATATGGGGTCTCAAACATAACCTCTAGTGAACTGATTCCTATCGGTTATGGGGGTGTTTGTGCTCGTTTATATACCTCTACAGGGGCACTATCAAGAAGCGGTTCCTGGCATTACAATGGATATGAGGTCAACGGAATGGGGAGTGGAGCACTCGATGCTCCATCATCAGGGACATACTATAGTAAAGGTCAAGTTCGTTTTTATAATGGCGATGGATATACTACATATAGTACAAAAGCATCTCCAAACATGACGCAGTATAACTCGATTAGTACGTCTGCATCTCATTTACAAACAAATCAGACTGGCCTAACATATGGCTCTGCACTATTCTCCGAAACAGAACCAGATCTTATTTTGGCGGAAGGGATCTCTGGAAATATTGGATATGTGAAATCATCTGATTTAAATGGCCCCATGCCTGTTTCTGCATATGCTGCGATCCAAATGCAAACTTCTCAATCTCGAGTAATTCCCGTTTACGAAAGCGACGGCATTACTGTAATTGATACATTTGTTATTGATGCCACAACTCCTATCTATTCATAATTTTAAACCGGAATTGACATTTTAATGAAAAAGAGGTGAAGTTCTAAATCGCTTCCCCCCTTTTTCATCTTTAAGCCTGCCCTATCATACCCGAAGTTCTCAATTAACCAATTAGATATTTTGAAAGGCCATCTCGCAATAACTCATTTACAATTTCAGTCAGTTTCTTTCCCTCTTCCAGAGCCATCCTCCGCAGCGCCTTATCTACATCACGATCCAGAAAGTACGACCGCTGCACCCGATCCTGTTTTTTTTCTTTCGCTGCCGGCGTCTCCTGGCTCTCCGCCTCCGGCTCCCGATCAGCTCCAATGATCTGCTTAAACGTTGCATCCCGGTCAAACTTCACTTTCCCTGCCATCACGCATTAACCCCCTGCAAAAATTCTTCTATAAAGACCCTGTAATCCTCTGCCACCGTAGACTTCCCCCCAGCATAGTCAAATATATCCGCCTGGTTCGCCTGGGCTTCCTCTACGGCCACCGCAGCGCGAATATAGGTCTTGTAGATCGGCGCCGAAATGTATGCGCCCAGCTGCTCCGCCAGCTCCTTAATCTGCCTGCTGATGTTGGCCCTGGGATTGAACCGGGTAAAGAGAATCCCCCGGATCTTCACCCCAGGATTGCAATACTTCTGGACGCTTGTAACGGTCTCGTTAAGTTGGGAGATCCCGGCCGTCGCAAAAATCCCGGCCGTGGTGGGAATCAGAATATCGGAAGCGCAGGTAAAGGCGTTCACCGTCAGAACACCCAGGGAAGGCGGCGTGTCGATCACAACGAAATCATAGCTGCCGGCAACCGGAGCCACGGCCTCCTTCAGCCGATGCTCCTTCCCGGTCTGGGACAGCTCCTGCTCGGCTCCGGCCAGCATGATGTTCGCCGGCACCAGATCATAGCCACCCTTTGTGCGCTGCATAGCCTCCTGGATTGTGGCCGTCCGCTTCATCACTTCATAGATCGTCGGGACATTGTAGCTTTGGATGCCGCAGGCCGCCGACAGGTTTCCCTGGGGATCAAGGTCAATCCCCAGCACCTTGTAGCCCTTCCCCGCCAGCCTGCAGCCAGTGCCTGAGCCGTGGTCGTTTTCCCAACGCCGCCTTTTTGGTTCGCTACTGCAATTATCATCTGTCACACTCCCTCTATATTTGTAGATTTATAGATATATAGAAAAATATATTTCTAGATTTCTATTTTACTATATATCTATTTTTATAGCAATATAGAAAGCAAGAAAAAGCCGGTGCCCTGCAGGGCACCGGCTTCTGTTCAATCGGCTGTGGCCTCCCGTGCCCATAGGCCGACCGGCGAGACCCTAGGTTGGTCGGCATATACCATCCGGCGTCATTGTACTCAAAGGAGACGTGACGCCACGTTCCCCCGCCGAGCCGATCCGGGAGCAGCACTTCCAGGCTCTGGCCGCAATGAATCTCCCAGCCATCCCAAGTTAGGCGATCTCTTTCTGTGTCATAGTCGATCTGCAGTACCTTATTTGCCATGGGCGCTACACCTCCCATCATCTAATCTTCATAGTGGTCCCGGCAAGACAGAATCACAATGCTGTCATTCTCTACGGTATATTCCAGGCGGTTCTCTTTGTCAATTCGCTTGCTCATTCCTTTTTTCCCTCGCAAGATCTCACTCTTGCCGAGTCCCTGCACGGCCCCATCCCGCTGCAGCTCCTGGAGCAACTTGTTGATCCGCTTCAGCGTTTTCTTATCCTCTGACTGCCAGTAAAGGTAGTCTGCCCAGGCATCCGGCGAAAAGGTAATGTTATGTGCCATCTTCCGCCATTGCCTCCAGCTCCTCCATGGTCTTTGTGATCCCAAGTCCAGCATGGACCTGTTCAAGACCTCTCTCCAGCTTGCTCAAATAGGCTGCATTTCGCTCGGCCTTCTCCAACTCGTTATACCGCTCTTCACTGATGATTACCACATTTTTTTCTTCTTTTCTCGTTACGATAATAGTTTCATCATCGTCTGTAACTCTGTCACAGAAAGCCTTGAGTCGGCTCCGGGCCGTCGAAAAGTTAATAGCGATCATTCTATACACCTCCGTCTTATATTATGTACTATATTCTGTACCATTTATTGTACTATATGCAGTTATCTAAATCAAGTGTTTCCTTCCTCTGAAGAAAAACTGTCCCACCACTTGCGGATCGTTTTAGGAGCAATACCCGTGTCCCTGTGGCAGTCGACTTTGCGGCCTCTGGATGCTGCTGCCGCCACTCTTGAACCGCACTCTGTACCGTATCTCTTCCAAGAGGACGCCCATTCCCATCTCTCCAATCCTTCACACTCCCTCTATATTTGTAGATTTATAGATATATAGAAAAATATATTTCTAGATTTCTATTTTACTATATATCTATTTTATAGCAATATAGTAAATGAGAAAAAGCCGGTGCCCTGCAGGGCACCGGCTTCTGTTCAATCGGCTATGGCCTCCCGTGCCCATAGGCCGACCGGTGAGACCCCAGGTTGGTCGGCATATACCATACGGCATCATTGCACTCAAAGGAGACGTGACGCCACGTTCCCCCACCGAGCCGATCCGGGAGCAGCACTTCCAGGCTCTGGCCGCAGTGAATCTCCCAGCCGTCCCAGGTAAGACGATCATGCTCAGGATCGTAGCCGATCTGCAGCACCTTATAACGGTCTACCTGTTCACACATAGCGCAAACGGGCAAACCGTTATCAGAAAGAAGGCAGCATATAATACCCTGCCTTCTCTTTTGGACGCTTTTTTCATTATCTATAATACCGAATCGTCCCTGTGGAATATGGGCAATCGTCATAGTCATGTTCAAATAGCCCTAAACATCCCCATTTCGATTCTACCCGGTTCGCTATTCCACCTGAAACAGATGTTACTAGGCCAGAATGTTCCGGTTGACGGTTTATTTTTCCATAGAGAATAATATATCCTACTCTTGCTGTGTCTGTACTGGAATAATCTCCCGCATTAACATAGTTTGATGGATCATTAATCCAGTATCTATTACTCGCTGACGTTGAATACCATGCATAAGAATGACAATTATATTGGGGAGCTGCACTTCTAATAAGAGTTGCAGACGGATATTCTTCAAGATATTCTTGGTTAATAGCGTTTGCTTGGCTCGCTGTTAATCCGTGGGCGCTCCATGTTAGATTGTAATACGCTTCAACTGTAATATCAGGATCTCCGGTCGGCAGATACTCTGTTGAATATCTGTTTGCCACCGCAGGCTCAATATCTGAAAAAGCTGCTAACAATTTTGTTGCATACAGTGAATCAAAATCTTCCGTCTCTTCATTAAGGACTACCGGCATATTTCCTAAAACCAGAAGCAAATTCTCAAAAACTTCTTCTGGGTTTTCATTGAGCCGCTGATCCAACTCCGCAAGCCCATTGAATTCACCCTTTACAACGTTATAACTACGCAAAGGGTCATCGGGGGTATCATGCGCAAACAAGGACGCCGCAAGCGGATAGTCCATTACCGTTTTGATAAGAGCTTCTGTTGTCATCTCCTGTAAAATTTCATCCGGGATCTGCGATAGTTCCAGCTTTTCTTCAAAAGTATCCAACGCCACCCATTCTTCTGTTCCTGGTACAACGGGATACTCATACGGCTCGTCAATCGTATATCCCCCATCATTGGTAGAGCCTTCATAAGCAGACGCCTGAAAGCTGACCATTGTGGTCATCATTGCAAGCGCAAGGACACAGCTCCATAGACGCTTAAATTTCATAAGCATATTCCTCCTTTTCTCTCTGTTCAAAGGTTAAATCAGCGTATCATCAAATTGCAGAAGAGAGAGCGTAATGTCGTTCTCCTCAGAGCCGAGGGCAACCGGAGCATCAACATCAAAGTGCAGGGTGGTCTGCAGGGGAGATGCATCATCCAGGATCCGGAAAACTCGAACCAGCGTATCACCAGCCGGAATTGCAACCTTTGCGAAATCTTCATGCTCCCAAGACGAGATCGTCACATCACGGCGAACCTCAGAATAGACAGTTTGCGTCCCATTATTGGTTACAGAAAACACCACATACGGCCCCGCATATTGGAGACAGTCCATGGTCAGCCCCGGGAAATCAGAATTCAGGAATTGCACCTTCATATCTCTGGCATAGTTTCTGGTGCGGTAGGTTGGATCGTTGATGATGTCCGCAACAGTAGACGGATCAATCTCCTCGATGCCTCCCACGACCTGTCCGTATTTCGGCGCTGAAGCCGTTTCCACCTCCGCTGCTTCTTCACCTGCCACCACCGATACATCGGAATATGGCGGCGCAATGTCTACGCTGTTTACATCTGCATTCCAAGCCACTGCTGCATCCAGCAGCTCACAGAGCTGGCGAACGGACAGGTAGTTGGTCTTCCCTCCGGCAGCATCCGTATAGGTAATGCTGGAGGGAACCTCTTGCCCATTGGGAGCAATATAGGGTTCTCCCGCTGTAACCCTCTGCTCTCCAAAGGTCCGGATTCCAACCTGGTTGTAGGCAATCTGGTTGCCTGCTGCAGAAGCTGGAATGATGGCGGTCACCAGAATAGCCATCGTCACCATTCCAGCAGAGAACGTCACAATTTTTTTAAAAATTCGTTTCTTTCCATAGACACACCCTGAGACACAGCATTACTGCTGCTGAATCGTATAGGAATAGCGCACAGAGTCGCTATTCAGTGCCTCGATGGTCGTTACAGTTCTGCCGACAAGATCCTCGCCGTTTGCGGATTCAATGAAGAAGTTCGCATTCATACGAGGCTCCACCGTCTCGGACGAAGCTTTACTGTTTCGCCATTGATGGTGAAAGAGAATGAAGCTTCCAGCAGGGTATCATCTCGCGATTCATTATAGACATGGGTTCCGCACGTCGGCCCTTCGCCGCGCTCCAGAGTGAACGTGTGTCTCGCTGTCGGGCTTGCAAGGGCATCTTCAATGTAATCAGAACCAAGCGGCATCGGCGTAATTTCATTGGGGGCCTTCACGACCGTGACAATGATATTCCCAAAGGTATAGGTCTTCGTGGTTACATCGGACTCGGAAGAGGAGTCGGCCGCAAACGCAGGGACACCCAGCGCCACACACAGGACCATAGTCAGAATCAGAGCCGTCACTTTTCGCATCGTCTTCATCGTTTACCCTCCTTCATTTTTTGAAATGCTCACATGGATCAATAATTCACAAATCCAGAAACGGCCACCTCGTAGCTGGAGTTGTTTCTTACCGCAAATGTATAGGTCCCTTTGAGATCAATTCTGATCGTCTGGTTGATGCTTCCATCGCTCGCCCGCACTGGATAAAATGTCCCATCAGAGTCGATCAGCCCGAAGTCCATGCTTGCAGACGCAGCACATAGGATGCCGTGATGGTAATGGTTTCCCCATAGTCCATGGGAAAGCTGCTGCTGGCTTTCATCATGGTTTTCCCGGGAATCTCAAAATCAAATTTCCCTGTAGCCCTTCGCTCTGTAATCGCTGTTCTTTGCTCTCCTACATCAGCAGCCGCTGCAGGTACGGAAAAGCAACCGAAAATTGTAATGCAGGCAAGCACCAAACAGAAATGCTTTTTTAGTCGCACTGGATTCACCCCCTTCCTGTTAATCCCAATTCAAATTAAACTCCGGAATTTCAAGTGAAGTATCATCTTCACCTTGAATCATACGTAAATCCAATTCATCGCTTTTCTGACTGCTGTGATACCAGAAAAAGCAACCTGCCAGCAACGCCAAAACAACTGCGCCGATCACCAGCCACCTGATCCACAACTTCCTTTCGCCCCGTTCTCCCCGCCCTGGCCTGTCCTCTGCAGAGGGCAGCTTATCCTTGCTATCATCCAGTAAATACTCCATCGGGACGTTATAGAGCTTGCTCAGAAATTGCAAATTCTCTGTGGATGGCCTGGATGTTCCTGCTTCCCATCCGGATATTGCCTGCCTGGACACAAACAGCGATTCAGAAAGGTCTAACTGGGTCAGTCCTTGTTCCTTTCTTAATTTCTTTAGTTTCTGAGACAGTTCCATTCTTTCATCTCCAAATTTAAGCAAAATCCAATCAAATGTAAACCGTGTGCGGTTTACATTTAGGCAAGTAATACTTGCCTTCGCCGCTCTTTACGCTTTTTTTATGTCTTCGTACTCCCTAAGTGCGTCCTGGTGTTCCCAGCGGTACTTTTCTAAAATGTCACCTACAAGCTCGCTGGTACTTTTCCGCTGCACATAAGCGATCTTCTGGATATCCTCGTACAAGCTGGGCAGCACCGAGAGACCGATCCGCTTTTTCAGCTCCCGGCCTTCCTCCTTTGGCCGTCCTCGGCCTCTGGAGCCGGGAGTTTTCTCTGTCGGCTTTTCGATCATATTTCCAACGATGGACGCTCTCCGGCGGCTCTCCCGCTCTTCCAACTTACTCATGGTACAGTTCCTCCTGCCTTTCTTTTTCGTCGATCAGCATTTTTGCAATGGCTGTGTGCTCCGGAGCAGATCCTGACTCTGCTGGATGTCCTCCCTGATCACCATGCCACCCTTGTTACAATGACTTTCACTGTGTTTCACTCCCCGTATATAAGTTATATCATGTATTTACTGTATATCAAGTAAAAATGGCGAAGCTTGTCGCTCCGCCACAAACAATTATGGTATAATATGAATGGCCTCACTGCCAGGACATTTGAAGCTGTCTGTGGTTGTCGGCGCAATCTCTTAAATAGAGGTTAATCGTAATCTATCTCTTTAAGCGGCTCGCATAGGGATTCTTCCTTGGATTTAATTCATTGATGTTATATTCATCTCTCGTACTATCACCTCAAATTCTGTCAAGATAAATACACCACATAATTTAAATAAATTATGTGGTGTTTATTTTACTGCCCGAACCATGGGGACTCAACCAAATGCACCGTATCGTCCGAATCCGCACGGTAATAATAAAAGTCCGTACCAAAGGCCCGAAATCGAATGTGCCACAGGCCGCAAAATTCAATCTTTTCAATATCCTTTGCTCTAATCCCGACAGTCCGCTCTACGTCTTCCTTTAGGTATTCCTCAGTGTAAGGACAATTCATATCATCCTCCGTCCCTCACGCGCCTATAGGCCGACCGGGGAGGCCCCTGGTTGGCCGGGCATATACCATCCGGCGTCATTGTACTCAAAGGAGACCCGACGCCATGTTCCACCACCGAGCCGATCCGGGAACAGCACTTCCAAGCTCTGGCCGCAATGAATGTCCCAGCTGCCCCAGGTCAGGCGGTCTCTTTCCGGATCATAGCCGATCTGCAGTGCCTGCGGAGACAACCGCAACGTTACAGTCTGCTTATTCTACTCCAGTCTGTTCTGCTCGCTCACCCGGCGAAATCCTTTCAAATCCGCCTCTGTCAGTTCTGGACTGTCCTCGTCAAATACAATCGGTAAGCTACTGGCTCTCGTGAGCATTTCAATCTCTTCCGGAGTAATTGATCCCCTTTCTTCAAGCGTTGTTTTGATAACCATAATACTCCTCTTTCATGGTTCTCACAAACTCCCGATCTTCCGCAGTAAGCTCAAATGGGAGCTGCCCCAACCGAACAGTCTCATGCACAAACAGAAGGAAAGCCTCTTCAAGTGTCATTCCGAGTCCGCGGCATACCTTTTCCGCCTGCCTATACAAGTCAGCATCAATTTTCACGGTGACGTTTACCATATTTCTTCCCCTACAGGTTTACCCCAATCAATCTCTTCCCGCATATATTCTCCATAAAACTTAGCAAAGAGATCTTTTATTGTCTCAGCCTTTAGCCCCGTCTCTCGTTTGGGCTTCAATGCCTCTATCTCTGCTCGAAATTCGGGGTCCCTCAGTTGCTCTTCCAGAGTATCACGAAAATTCTTTCCCATCATTCTTCTTTCCTTGCCTATGCCTATCTCTGAAACCGGCTAACCTGCGTTTGCCTTTCTCAATTATAAACTGCTCGTCTATGTCCCACTGACAAAGCTAAAATCACCAGCTTATTATCGTTGATCTGGCAAATTAGCGATAGTCCCCAATTCTATACCTCCACTGACCGCTTCGATTTGCTGTCAATCCTTTTCCGTGCAACCGTGGGTTTTCACATTCAACAAGATTTTTTTCGATCCATGCCTTTATCATTCGCTGCGTGTATCTGTCGAGCTTCTTAAACTCCCTATCAAACCGTTCCGTCGTTTCTACCCCATAGCTCATAAGTCCAATTCCTTCCATAGTTCGGAATGGGCCGGCTTTTTTGCCATTTCTCACATACTCTCCATAGGCTTCATTCGCAACTGTAAT
>ENA-OQCP01000678-OQCP01000678.1-human-gut-metagenome-genome-assembly--contig:-NODE-678-length-14714-cov-1.261260_pt1 | contig 14714 bp, 22 predicted proteins | sample MGYA00242760_ERZ504583 | MGnify/ENA primary metagenome ERZ504583 (study PRJEB26092, sample SAMD00036308) | human gut metagenome | host: Homo sapiens | study: EMG produced TPA metagenomics assembly of...
TTGGAAATCAGCTGCGCGATATCGGCATTGCGAGACCGACTCATATCAATGCCCCGATACATGGCGGCCGGCCCCGGGTAAATGGCGATTGCTCCACGCGAAGCGAGCGAGAGCACGGAAGCGACATTTTTCGGCTCGACAGTGTTTTCGAATGCTTGTTGTCAACGATATACAGCAGTTCCGCAGCGCTGGCGGGGCTCATTTCCGGCTCGTCACGCCAATACTCGATGTCACCGTGGTATTGCGAACGATCGAAACTGTGCAATGCGAGCACAACGGCGACCACACACAAGATCAGCCCGGCCACGGCAATGGCGATCCACGTGATCAGGCGGATACGCGCTTTTGTGCGCTGCCGGTCACGCCACTGCTGCTCCTGTTGGGCCTCGCTTTCCATAATGCCGTTTTTGATGGTGGTATCGCGAGTGCGTGCCACACCGCTGGTCGCACCGACGTCGAACATGGCGACCACGTCAACATAGTCGCCGGCACGAACGTCGTGCACGGTGAACTGCAACGACCCCTTATCACCACGTTCGGTGGTGGACGTACGTTCGGTGTGCAGCCAGGCCCATGAATTATCCGCCGTAATGCCATCCGGGAACGTGACGGTTCCGGTGACTTTGCCGATGGGAATCTGATTGTTCACGCCGAGCGGCTCCCATTGGAACGTGGCCACGTCTTGATAGGCGGTGGTCACGCCCTGCATGGTCATGGTCACATCGAATTTCAGGCTGCTCGCCGACGTGGTGGCGGGAATATTCCAGCCGATTTCGATTTTCTTGGAACGATCGTCGGTATTGTCGGGAACAAGACCGTCTTTTGCGGGATCGAACGGCTGCGGATTGCTGTCACCTTGCGAAACATCGGCGATATACCACTGCCCCGCATGTTCTCGATTCCATTCGTCGGTGCTATAGCTGCTTGGGATTGCGATATCACCCTGCTGGTAGGTCTCTCCCGTCGTCGCGTTGCGCACGCTGATATCGGTGATATTGGCCAGGTTGCTTTCCTTCAGCGTGTACTGCTGGTACAGCTGCTTCCACGGATGGTCGCCGTCGTCATCGCTGCGGTCGGCGAGTTTCATATCGATGTGTTGGGTGATTTTCAAATCGCCATTGCTGTGCACCTGCACATCGTAGTCGAGCGTTTTGTAGCTCAGATCGGCCCCACCGTCATCCAATGCGATGGCCAGCAATATGGCCGCTACAACGCCAATGGTGACGACGATCGCGATACCGAAGCTGCGCACCGCTCGCGACGCATGCTGTTTGGCCGTCATAATCCCTCTTTCTCGCTTCTTCTTCCCTCAGATGGCCGTACAACAGATGGCCGTACAAGCCGAATTGAACAGTAAAGCCCCATCGTCATCGGACGGGGCTTTACATGCATGTCAGAACTTAACTTGCGGAACCTGACGATCCGCTTCGTCCACCTGGAAGTAGGGGGCCTGTTCGAAATGGAACAAGCCGGCGATAATATTGGTCGGCACAACCTCGGTCTGGGTATTGTACTTCTGCACGACATCGTTGTAGAACTGGCGTGCGTAGCGATCTTCTCTTCCAACGATTTCAGCTGATTCTGCAAATCCATGAAATTCGTATTGGCCTGCAGCTGCGGATAGTTTTCGGATACGGCCTGCAGATTGACAAGTGCGCGGCTCAGCTGGTTTTCCGCAGCGATGCGCTGCGCCACGTCACCGCTTTGCGCGGCCTGCACCACGCCGGCACGGGCCTGCGTGACCTGCGTGAACACTTGGGATTCGTGGGCCGCATAACCTTTGACCGTTTCCACCAGGTTCGGAATAAGATCGGTACGCTGCTTGAGCTGCACGTCGATCTGCGCCCAACCGTTCTTCACACGATTACGTAGCGTGACCAGCCCGTTGTAGCGCTGACGGCCCAAAGCACAATAAGTACAACGATGACGGCAATGATAATGCCAACGACCATGACGACTCCTTCGTTAATGGCTCTTCACACCATTCTTGCATGCGCCCAGGTACGTTATGACAAAACTCATGCCCCCGTGTCTCATTTTCATGCAATCTGCATGGAAACGCAAAAGTGCCCCGTACCTTCCGGTACAGGGCACTTCAGTCAGTCAGCTATGCTGCGAGGGATCCTTTTGAGGCGTCAGTCCTCAAAGGATCAAGTCGCGGCGGACGCGACGGCGAGGACGCTCGGAACGCTCTTCGCGATCGGCACGGTACTCGTCGTAGTTCTCGTCGGCTGCGTAACGCGGATTGCGGTCTCGCGGCGGCTGCTGCGACGACGGTCGGAACGACGATCATCACGATCGTAGTCACGGTCATCGCGATCGGAACGACGACGACGCGGACGATCATCATAATCACGATCGTCACGATCGGAACGACGATCATCACGATCGTAGTCACGGTCATCGCGATCGGAACGACGACGACGCGGACGATCATCGCGATCGCTAATCGCGGTCATCGTCACGAATCGGAACGACGACGACGCGGACGATCATCATAATCACGATCGTCACGATCGGAACGACGGTCATCACGACGGCCACGGCTGCCGCGACGGTCATCGCGATCGGAACGCTCACGGCGCGGAGCGGAGGATTCCTGATCTTCGAAGCCTGGAATGGCCAGGGAGATCTTGCCGCGATCGTCAACGCCCTGCACGACCACCTCAACGGTGTCGCCTTCCTTGAGCACGTCTTCGACGGCGTCGATACGCTCGCCGTTGGCCAGATTACGGATCTGGGAGATGTGCAACAGGCCGTCGGTACCCGGGGTCAGGTTCACGAAGGCACCGAAGGAGGTGGTCTTCACGACCTTGCCGTTGTAGGTTTCGCCGGCTTCAGGAACGTGCGGGTTGGCGATCTGGTCGATGATCTGCTTGGCCTTTTCAGCGCCGTCGCCACCTTCGGAGGAGATGAACACGGTACCGTCATCTTCGATGGCGATCTCCGCACCGGTCTCTTCCTGAATCTGGTTGATCATCTTGCCCTTCGGACCGATGACTTCGCCGATCTTGTCGACCGGAACGGTGGTGGTGATGATGCGCGGTGCGTACGGGCTCATCTCGGCCGGGCCGTCGATGCACTCGTTGATGACTTCGAGGATGGTGGTGCGGGCTTCCTTGGCCTGCTGCAGGGCGGACGCCAGGATGTCGGCCGGAATGCCGTCGAGCTTGGTGTCGAGCTGCAGAGCGGTGATGAACTCGGAAGTACCGGCAACCTTGAAGTCCATATCGCCGAAGGCGTCTTCGGCGCCGAGAATATCGGTCAGGGTCTTGAAGATGTGCTGGCCGTCAACATCGCCGGACACGAGGCCCATGGCGATGCCCGCAACCGGGGCCTTCAGCGGCACGCCTGCGGCGAGCAGCGACAGCGTGGACGCGCACACGGAACCCATGGAGGTGGAACCGTTGGAACCAATGGCTTCGGAGACCTGACGGATGGCGTAAGGGAACTCTTCGCGGTTCGGCAGCACCGGCACGAGAGCCTTCTCCGCCAGCGCACCGTGCCGATTTCGCGGCGCTTCGGGGAGCCGACGCGGCCGGTTTCACCGGTGGAGTACGGCGGCATCTCATAGTTGTGCATGTAACGCTTGGACTGCGGACCGGACAGTGCGTCGATCTGCTGTTCCATCTTGAGCATGTTCAGGGTGGTGACGCCCAGAATCTGGGTTTCGCCACGCTGGAACAGTGCGGAACCGTGCACGCGCGGAACGATGTCCACTTCAGCGGACAGGGTGCGGATGTCACGCAGACCACGGCCATCGATGCGGTAATCCTGGGTCAGGATGCGGCGACGCACGATCTGGCGCTGCAGCTCCTTGAACGCATTGCCGATCTCCTTTTCCTTCTCGGCATCGTCCATGTCGGTGAATTCACGGCGAGAGTGGCCTTGACGCTTCCTTGATCTCATGGATGCGATCCTGGCGAGGCAGCTTCTCGGCAATGGAGAGGGCTTCGTCGAGATCGGCGTGGGCGATCTCATCGATACGGTTGTACAGATCTTCGGTGTACTCCGGGAAGAGCTGGAATTCCTTGGTTTCCTTCGCAGCGATCTTCTTGAGTTCGGCCTGAGCCTCGCAGATCACCTTGATGAACGGCTTGGCGGCTTCGAGACCGCCGGCGACGACTTCCTCGTCCGGCTTGGTCTGGCCTTCGTCGTAGATGAGGTGCCAGGCGTTCTTGCCTGCGCCGGCTTCGATCATGGCGATGGCGACGTCGCCGTTTTCGACGACACGGCCGGCAACCACGATTTCGAACACGGCGCGCTCACGCTCGCTCCAACGCGGGAAAGCGACCCACTGGCCGTCGATCAGAGCCAGGCGAACGCCAGAAACCGGGCCTTCGAACGGCAGACCGGAAATCATGGTGGAAGCGGAAGCAGCGTTCAGAGCGATAACATCGTAAGCATCGTCCGGGTTGACGGCGAGCACGGTTTCCACAACCTGCACTTCGTTGCGCAGCGTGTGCGGGAACAGCGGGCGCAGCGGACGGTCGATGATACGGCAAGCCAGAATCGCCTCGGAGCTCGGACGGCCTTCACGACGGAAGAACGAGCCCGGAATCTTGCCGGCGGCGTACATCTTCTCTTCCACGTCCACGGTCAGCGGGAAGAAGTCGTAGTTCTCCTTCGGGCTGGAACCGGCGGTGGTGGTCGACAGAATCATCGAATCATCGTCAAGATAGGCGGCGACGGCACCATCCGCCTGCTGGGCGAGACGACCGGTCTCGAAGCGCAACGTGCGCTTGCCAAATGAACCATTATCGATTACGGCTTCAACAGCTTGATTTCGGGACCCTCCATAGGTTCCTCCTTTTTCTTTTCTTTGACCAACTATCGGCAGTCCTCTTCAGCGGACTCCAACCGATTTCTGCATGCGTGACGCGACGTTACCTTCGTCGCTTCCTCATCTTTAGATTCTAGACCTCATGCACTAAACCTTGGGCTTTCAAACTGTCTTTTCCTCAACGCGGCTGTCATGCAAAAACGCGAACGCCAAGGAAGGCATTCGGGCGGAAGAATGTAACTATCGGCGCAGACCCAGACGCTCAATCAGGGAGCGGTAACGGTTGATGTCGACGCGCTTGAGGTAATCAAGCATACGACGACGGTCGCCGACCATCAGCAGCAGACCACGACGGGAGTGGTGATCATGCTTGTGCTCCTTGAGGTGCTCGGTCAGATCAGCGATACGCTTGGTCAGCAGAGCAACCTGGACCTCCGGGGAGCCGGTGTCACCCTCGTGGGTAGCGTAAGTCTTGATGATTTCCTGCTTTTCCTCAGCGTAAGTGCACGGCATCCTCCTTATATTGCTGCGCGGTGCTGCCGGTCCAATACCGGCGCGCTCTCTATCCGCGGGCGAAACACGCCAAGGGGAAATCATACACGAAGGGCAGACCAAATCGAATCCACAACAAATGGCGGATCAGACCACGTTCAGCAGACCTCCGAACAACACCACGGCGAGCGCGATGATCTCAATCGCGAAGAACAGCAGGAACGATGCCCAACTGCGCGTCAGCACATTGAATTTCGATTCCTTTTTGATGCATACCAGCAATCCGACCCAGAGCACCGCATAGAAGGCGACACCGCATCCGGCTGCGATAATGCCAAGGTTCGCCGCGTTGGCCAGCCCTGAGGAATCGCCGTACATCACGTAGGTGGCGTTCCAGAAGTTGAAGCTCAGCAGGCACATGCCGGCGACGAATTGCTCCGCGGCAAGGCCGATCACGAAATGGCCCCCCACAGCCATTTCTTCGCGTCCGCGACCATCAGTCCGAGTCCGGTGAGCGCCACGATGGTCACCGTCCATGAAATCAGCGCCACGCCTTTGGGATCGAGGAAATTCAGGTTCGCCACCATCCATGAGGCGTCCCGCACCGCGATGTCGCGCCCCCACCAGTACGGCGCGATCATGGCCAGCAGCACCAATGCCATGAACAGAATCCAGCGGACCGGATGCGATTTGCGGCGTTCGATGTCGGCCAAGGACAGGTCCGACGGTTCGATGGACGCCGTCGGGTGCTTGGAGACGTCGACGGTCTCGACCACGCCATCCACGACTTCCGTTGCCTTGTTGCGTTCCTTCTGACCCATGTTCCGCTCCGTATATATTGCGATATCTTGCGATTGCGCCGCCGCACGCCGCGGCCCGTTCCAGCATACCCGGGCAATCGTATGCCCGGGCATACGGATATACGAAAGGCGTGCCTTGAGGCACGCCTTCTTCTCTGATGCTGTTGTGGAGCGGATGACGGGAATCGAACCCGCGTAATCAGTTTGGAAGACTGAGGCTCTACCATTGAGCTACATCCGCGTGTTGCCGCTACGTCCGAAGCCGACACGAAACGACTCGAGCTATTATACACATCCCGCCAACTTTTGCAAGCGGGAATGGCATTTCAGATTTCGAGCATGACCACGGCGGAGGCGATCGGCCCGTCATGGCTTATGGAGATGGAGATATCGTACGACTGGCGCACCGGATCCAACGGCAGGCCCAACGACTGCTGCACCTTGCGTTGCACTTCGGAGGACAGTATGACGCGCGGCACGCCGTGGGAATCGTCGAGAATTTCGATGCGCACCCATGGGAAGTTGTCGAGCGTGTACGGATATGCGACTTCGGCGCCGTCTTTCGCATGCCGCGAAATGGCCGCGCACCACGCTTTCAGGAACCGGCCTCCTTGCCTGCCCAGCGGGCGGCGAGGTGCACCGCCTCGTCATCATGCTTGAGCTGCGACCGTTGCGCCGTCTGCCATATCTCGCGCATGGAGAACAGATTGCGCATACGCGTCCCCGGCTCATTCAGCTGCTTGGCGAACGCAGGCACGTCAACGACGTCATGCCCTAGACCCAGCATTCCTCCGCCTTCCTAGGAATTATTGATCGGGGTTACCCCGGGAATGCCCCGACCATGTCATATGGAAAAGGGCGATACATCTGTGCAGAAGTATCGCCCTTTTCTTATCAGGCCGTCATCATTTGCCCATATTTAGGACAGATTTCGACGTAGCGTCTCACGCTTCGAAATAGCCGGTGGACGCGAGGCGCGCGTTCGGATCGAGCAGCATGGCCTTCTCCACCTCGTGCGCGTCGTAGCCGCGGCCGTCCTCGTGGAAGCGGCGGTTGTCGATCGGCTCGTAGAGCGCGGCGCGCCCCATCATGCCCTCTTCAAGGCGACGCTGTCCGGCGGCGAGACGTGCGTTGCACGGTCGCGCCATTCGTTCAGCGCGTCCTCGCCGACGGTGTTCGCCACGGAAGCCTCGAAGCGCCCGGGTTGACGATCGCGGCGAAACCGGACACGTGGCCGAAGCCGAGCGACGTGGCCAGACCGGCCTTGACGGAACCGACCTTCAGCGGCTCGCGCAGCCAGACCATGTGGTCGTCGCGCATGAGCTTCGGATCAACGCAGTCAAGGGCGGCATTGGCCGGAATCACGCCGGACTTGAACAGCTGGGTCAGACCGTTGACCTGGAAGATGCAGGCACCGCCCTTGGCATGACCGGTAAGCGTCTTCTGCGAGATCACGAACAGCGGATTGCCGTCGGCGCGGCCAATGGCGTGGGCCAACGTGTTGTGCAGTTCGGATTCGTTCGGATCGTTGGCGTTGGTGGACGTATCGTGCTTGGAAACCACGGCGATGTCGTCCGGGGTGACGCCAAGACGAGCCAGATCGCGTACCAGCTTGGAATCCTTGCCGCCCATGCCCGCTGCAAGCGCACCCAAGCCCGGAGCCGGAATGGAAGTGTGCGCGCCGTCAGCGTAGGAGTGCACGAATCCGATCACGCCGGCGACCGGCAGGCCGAGCTTCAACGCGATATCGCCACGGTCAGCAGGATGGTGCCGCCGCCTGGGATTCCACGAATCCGCCACGACGACGGTCGTTGGCACGGGAGAAGAAGCGCGCGTCGATGCCCTTGGCGTACATTTCCTCCGAATTGGCGGTGGCGTTCATGTTGCCGAAGCCGATCACGGATTCCACACCGATGTCGTCGATCGCACCGGTGACCACGAAGTCGGCCTTGCCGAGCGCGATCTTGTCGGCACCCTCTTCAAGAGAGACGGCTGCCGTGGCGCAGGCGGAAACCGGCTGGACCATATTGCCATAGCCGCCGATGTAGGACTGCATCACGTGGGCTGCGACAACATTCGGCAGAGCTCCTGCAGAATGTCGGTCGGAATCTCATGGTTGAGGAAGCGATCCAAGTACAGCTTGCGCATGGACGCCATGCCACCGAAACCGGTGCCCTGCGTGGAGGCCACCATCGACGGATGCACCGCCTCGAGGATTTCGGTCGGCGTGAAGCTGCGGACAGGTAGGCGTCGACCGTAGTAACGATGTTCCACAAGGCGATCTTGTCGACATCGCCGACCATGGAAGCCGGAATGCCCCACTTGACCGGATCGAAGCCCTTCGGGAACTGGCCGCCGACCGTGCGGGTCATGGCCGCGCGGCGAGGCACGCGAATCATGGAGCCGGCATGGCGGGTCACGTTCCATTCGCCGGATTCCGCATCGGCCGCGAAGCTGGTGTGCGCTTCATCAAGCTTGACGTACTCTTCGGCAATCTCACGAGTCGGAACCGAGAAGGTCACATCGTGGTCAAGGAACACCTCGGCCTCTTCCTCGTCGGTGCCGTCCTTGTAGTCGTTGCCCATGCCTTCGTCGAACGGACGCACGCCGGAACGGGCCACGACCTCGTCATGGTAACGTTCCGCGATATCCTCCTCAGGCACGAGGTTGCCATCAACGTCGTACCAGCCGGCTTGGGGCTGTCGTTCCACGTCAGCAGGCCCATATTCCATGCCAGTTCGAGCACCGCGCCGGCAGACAGATCCACCTGGCCGTCGGAGTGGATGCCGAGTTCGGCTTCGAAACGGGTGCGGCCGGAGCCCATGGGCCAAGTTCACCCGCGGACACGATGACGATTTCGTCTTCCGGACGTGCGCTGACGTTCTGCCAATCGGCAAGATCGACCTTGGCCTGACGCGGAGCACGGCGGGCTTGGCAGCGCTTGATGAGCGTCTTGGCGCGGTATCGGATTCGTTGCCTGCGATTGCGTTCTTGGCATTCGCCGCTTCCGCTTGGGCCGCGTCTTCCATGGCTTCCGCACGCAGTGCCTTGATGTCGATCGGCTCGTTGCCGAGTCCGCCGGTCAGATCCACGTCGAGCGGGGCCTTGGCTGCTTCGATACGGGATTCGCGGGTGGTAAAGGTTCAGCAGTTCGACCGCGATTTCGGCGGTGGAATAGTCTTCAGACCGTGACGCTCCACCACTTCGACCAGCGGATCATTGCCGCCCATCAAGCCCGTGCCGCGCACCAGCCGATCTCGGATGGGCGAAGGTCACACGGCTCGACCACACCTTTTCGGCGCGAGCACGGTTCACAATCGCATCAAATGCGCTCTTCACTTCGCCGTAGGACCGTCGCCGCCGAAATACCGCGGTTCGGCGATCCCGGCAACACCACATGCAACTTATGCTGCACATCGGTGTCGGCACCGATCTTCGCAAGTCCGGCAATCGCACGCTCAACACCCCACAGCATGAGGCGAGCCTGGGATTCGAACAGTTCGCCGGAATCGGCGAGGCTGCCATGCACCGGCGGAGCGCGAACGGAAGAACAGGCTCGGCTCGTAAGCAGGTTTGAGAATCGTGGTGGTCGCACCGGAAGTCTTCTTCTGCACATTGCCGACCCAAGCGACCAACGCGTCCACGTCACGGTAGCTTGACAGGTTCGCAGGAACCAGCCACAACTTGGCGTCACCGGCCGCATGCTCACGGTAGGTCTGCTTGGCCCATGCCTTCACGCTTGGCTTGAAACTGTGCGAGGTGGCCACCACGGTCGCACCGCCTGCAAGCAGGCCGTTGACCACCTGGGCTGCGATGGAGTTCGGAGCCACGCCCGTCACCACGGCGATATCTCCAGCGAAACGGCTGGTTTCCGCCGATTCGGAAGCGTTTTCTCCTGCTTCGGCAGCGACACGATTGAATGCGGCCTTCAGATCCGCGTTGTCGCTCTTGCCTGCATACCAGGCGGCTTCGTCGGCAATGGTCTTGCCGAGACCGATGAAGCTACCGTTCAATGCGGACTCATCGTTGTTGTAGTAGGCGCGTGCCAGATCCTCACGTGCGGATGCCCAACGATCGTCGAACAGAATGGCCTTGCGCTCGTCGAAACGAGGTTCGACCTGCTTCGGCCAGTCAGCACCGAGTTCGGCTTCGACCGCAGCCACAACAGCCGCGTTCTCATCAGCAGTTTCTTCGGCAACCGGAGCGGCAACGCCCAGCTGGTTCAGCACGAACTTCGCCGTGGAGGCGAGCACGCCATCGGCACCGGTCACCTTGGCCGCGAACGCGTCCAAAGCGGCGGAATCAACCACAGCCCCGCCAGCTGCGCCACCAGCGCTCGGCATGGCAACAGCGATGCCCTTGTCGGCGGCAACCTTCTGCACGGCCGCATCGATCAGCGCGTTGGCAGCGCCGCATTGGAAGCGGCATCCGTGCTCAACGAGGCAAGATCACCGCCACGAGAGCTGGCCCCCTCACGGGTTTCGAGCACGAGCGCAGCCACCACATGGGAAGTCCACCCTTCACCAAGCTGCCATGTATCGGTCACACGCTTGGTGATCTGGCCGAGCTTCACACCGGCGGCACCGAACATGCCACGCACACGGTCGCGCACGATGTCAGACAGCACCGGACCGAACGCCTTGTAGTTCGGAGCGACCTTGTTGACCAAAGCGCTCAGCGCCTTGACCGTCGCTTCGGCGGCACCGTCCACGGAAGCCACGCCCAGTTCGGAGCTGATGTCCATAAGCAACTGGTTACGGCGGGAAGACACGCCATTAGTCAGCGTATCGGTGGTATCGCTTTCGCCGATCTGATCGGGGCGAACCTTGGCCGAGTAAGCCAGCAATGTGGCGATCGCATCGGATGCCTTGAATGGAATATCCGCAACGGCGGCACCAGACGGAGCGCCAGCGGAAGCTGCGGCAACCGGAACTTCCGCAACGGCTGCAGGAGCCGCCGCAGGAGCTGAGGCAACAGCCGGAGCAGCAGCCGCAGAAGAAGCCACAGCCGCAACTGCAGAATCGTCGGCATCTTCTTCCGGAACCAACGAATCGGAATCGGTCATATATACGCGGCCCTCATCGCGACCAACGTTGTACACCGTCACATCGCGACCGGCAAACTGTGGCAGACGCAACGTCTTGGCACCAAGATTGGCGAGTGTCGGAGCATTGCCGAGACCAACCTCAACATACTCTTCCACATCAAGACCGCCCTGCTCGGCGGAACCGAACAGCAGAGCCTGCGTCTCAATCCAACGCACCGGGGAGGCGAACTGCCAAGACAGCAGTTCCGTAAGCAGCAATCGACCGAGCTTCTGATCATCAGCAGCATAGGAATCCCAAATCTGCGGATCATCCAAAGCGGCCTGAATGCGCTCGGACGGCACGACTTCGAGAATCTTGGCCGCGAATTCCTTCGTCATTTCGAACGGAGCCGCAACCAGGTTCGGAATGTAGCGTCCGACCAAGCGACCACGGTAATCGATGGTCTGCGGCAGGAGCGCGTCAAGCTTGTCGCGGAATTCCGGCACACCCTTGCGCAACAGCGTGGAATGGAACGGCACATCGATGCCCGGCACCAGCATGAATGCCGGCTTGCCGCCATATTCGGCCACGCGGCGGTCGGAATCGGCCTTCAGCGCCTTCAGACCGGCGATGGTGCCTGCCACGGCATACTGCTGGCCAGCCAGGTTGTAGTTCACGATCTGCAGGAACTCGCCGGAAGCCTTCGAAACGGATTCGACGTATTCGCGCACGCCGTCGTCGCCCACACCGAACTGGTTCGGACGCAGCGCACCCATGCGGTAGTTGGAGCGACCCTTCTCGTCACGCGGAATGAGGTGGTGCATGGTGGAGCCGCGATGGAACACGAGTTCGATCACGGTTTCCAGCGGAATCACGCCGGCGAAGGAGCTCAGGGCGTTGTATTCGCCCAGCGAGTGGCCCGCGAAATAGGCCGGCCAAATGTCGGCGCCGGCTTCGCGCAGACGTGCGGTCTGGGCGAATGCCACGGTGGCGAGCGCCACCTGCGTGAACTGGGTCAGGTTGAGCAGTCCTTCCGGATGGCGGTAGGTCACGCCGTTGGCGGTCAGTTCCTTCGGATTGTCACGCACGACGGCGAGGATCGAGAATCCAAGCTTCTCGCAGGTCACCTTGTCGGCACGCTCCCACACGTCTCGTGCGGCCGGGGACTTGGCACGCTCGTCGAGCACCATGCCCTGCTGCTGTATGCCTGGCCCGGGTAGACGAAGGCGGACTTCGGCGCACGTACGATGCGGTGCCACGAGACACGATATTGCCGTCGATGCGGCTGGTCACTTCGAGCACCATGCCGGAGTGTGCCACGCGTCCGACACGCTCGACGGAGATTTCCACTTCGTCGTCGAGCTGCACCATGCCGTACATGTTGTAGGTCCAGCCTGCGATTTCGTAGTGCGCACCCTTGCCGTCAAGCGCCTGCACCGCGTATTGCGCGGTTGCGGAGAGCCACATGCCGTGCACGAGCGGTGCCGCAAGACGGAAACGGCAGCGCCACGATGCGAGGTGTGGATCGGGTTGAAATCGCCGGAAGTACGGGCGAAGGCGGTCATCTCGTGCGGAGCGGTCACCTTGACGCGGCGCAGCAGTCGGCGCGGAGTGCTTTCGATTTCCGCTTCGATTCCGCCGTAGTCCGGCGCTTCCGGCGGCAGTGCGTCGGAATATGCGCGGCCACGGATGGCGAAACGCTCGGTTTCGTTGGCAAGCACGGTGCCGTCTTGTGCGCTGTGGGTGACGTGGATGGTCACCACACGGCCGGATGCCGATTCGAAGTAGTTTTCGGCCCAGCTGGTCAGTGCGATCTGTTCGCCAGTGTGCTTGAGCAGCTCGTCTTCGCTGACTTCCAGTTCGATGAGATGGTCGAGATGCACTGCGTTGAGCAGGCCTTCGATCACCGGGAAGCCGTTGACGTATACGGATCCGAGGGCCGCGTAGATGGCGGGCCATGCCGGTCCGACGAGTGCGTCCGGTGCGATGCGCGACGGCACCAGATTGCTCGGCAGCGCGCCGCCGGTGGCCGCTTCATGGTCGAAGCCGAGGTTGGCGGACAGCGTGTAGCTGGTATGCGCCTGTCCGAACGGATGGGCGGCTTTGTCTGCCACCTGCTCAATAACGGGCATGGCGGTGAGCTTGTCGCCGGTGATGGCGGTATTGCCGATGCCCGCGGTGTCGGCAAGCATGCGGTACACGTGTTCCGGCAGGCGGTCGCGGTCGACCACCGGGAAGAGCCCGGATTCGTTGCCGTCCACGTTCAGCGGGATGACGATGTCGCGTACGGCGTGCTTGGATGCGCCACCGTCAGGATCGTTGTCCCAGTAGGTATCGAGATGAATGTCGAGATCGTACTTTTCGATGCTTCCTTCGCTGGAAATCTTGCGGATTTCGTAGTTGGCGTCACCGTTGCTGGTACCGTACGCCGGTTTGCCATGAGATGGCCCACCCACGAGATGTTCGGGGATTTGCGAATGAATTCTTCTGCGGAAGATGCCGCGCCGAGCTGGGCAAACGCGGTTTTGTCTGCGCTTGGCGATTCGGCGGAAACGCGCTTGACCATGGCCTCTTCGAAACGGCCAAGAATGTCGGCGACCGGTTCGTCAACGGTGGTGATGCCCGCAACGGAGATCGGACCAGGAATAATACGCACGGAATCGGCGGAGTAACGGGAGTCTTCGGACTGCCACAGCTGATCCTGACCCCACCAACGCAGCAGGTCGTTGTCGATGACGGGCACGAACGGCATTGGCTTCGGGTATTCACGCACGAGCACCGGGAACCAAGCTTCATCCATCGGGGTGACGGTCAGTTCATCAGCTTGCGGATAGCTTCGGCAAGCTTGGCGATGGCCGCATGCGGATCGGATTCCACATCGGCACGGGATGCGAACAGCGATGCGAATTCGCCGCTTTCCTTCGTGGTGACGCGGGCTTCGATACGCTGTAGCAAGTGCAGGAAGCGATCGGCATAGGTTCATCTACCCACGGGAAAGCGAGATCGGCGAAACGCTGCGCCCATGCGAGATAGGTCATGGCCTTCAGGTCACCGAAATACGGCTTCGCTGTGGCGTTCAACGCATCGATGATTTCCTCACGGCGGCTTTCCAGCTCTTCCGGATGCTTCATCACGCGCACCAGCAGGCGTCCGCAACGCGCGGAAGAGTTTTCCAGCTCGTACATATCGGCATGCAGGTGGCTCAGGCCGGAGGTGACTCCACCCTTGGCTTGGCCGCTCGGCACCCACTGTTCGCCCAGCGGAGCGAACGGATCGACGTCTGCTCTTGGCGGGAATGCCTGGGGTGTTGACGAGCATCTGCTTGACTTCAGGCTGGTGTGCGCCTCTTTGGCGGTCATCACGCGGTGCCGACAAGCACGCCGTCCACCGGCATGAGCGGGCGACCGTATTCGGCGGACCATTCGCCGGTGATGTAGTCGGCGCCACGTTCCGGCGTGCCGATGCCGCCGCCGACCACGAGCACCAGATTGGCCTGTTCGCGCACTTCGGCATAGGTGCTCAGCAGCAGATCGTCCAATGATTCCCACGAATGGTGTCCACCTGCGGAACCACCTTGACTTCGATGAGCACCTTGACCGGCGCGACGCCTTG
>ENA-OQCP01000679-OQCP01000679.1-human-gut-metagenome-genome-assembly--contig:-NODE-679-length-14707-cov-1.789986_pt1 | contig 14707 bp, 23 predicted proteins | sample MGYA00242760_ERZ504583 | MGnify/ENA primary metagenome ERZ504583 (study PRJEB26092, sample SAMD00036308) | human gut metagenome | host: Homo sapiens | study: EMG produced TPA metagenomics assembly of...
CCGCCGCCTTGCTGGCCAGCTCCTCCAGAAAACCTTCACAGCTCAAATTCATCAGTTCCACGATATACTTTCCTCTCTGTTACAAATCCATCCAGCTGCCAGTCCTGTTCATCTGCAGCCGCTTCCGGCACCCGCTGGGCCTCAAAGGCCACGCCCAGCGCCACGGCGTTCCGGCACCTGGGCAGATAGCGGTCATAGTAGCCCTTGCCCATGCCCACCCTGCGGCAGACCGCATCAAAGGCAGTGCAGGGCACCAGCACCAGATCAAGCGCCTCCGGCCGGATGAGCGCCGCCCGCTCCAGAACCGGTGTGCGGATGCCGTAAGCCCCCATCTCCCAGCCGTCCGGCCCCGGCACGGCAGCGGTCAGGGTAAAGTTTTCCCCACAGACCGGATAGGCACCGTTTTGCCCAGCCGGGCCGCCTGCTCTGCCAGCCCAGCAAGATCTACCTCCCCGCCAAAAGCGGCGTAGATCAGCAGGTTCTCTGCCTTTTGGAAGCAGGGCATGGCCAGAAGGCGGGCACAGATGGCTGCATTGGCCGCCGCTCTTTCTGCCTGCGGCAGACTCCTGCGGGCCATGATGCCCGCCCGGCGCTGCGCTGCTTTCCGATCCCGGATCTCCATTGCCGCTTCTCTCCCCCTGAAATTTCATACCCACTCAATATATCTGAAATGCGGAAGAATTGCAAGAGCATGGCTGGAAAATAACTGCAAAATAGGCTATAATGATGCAGAGTAAACCAAAAAGGAGAACGATTATGCTCATTTATCTGCTGCGTCACGGCCAGACGGAGTACAACGCGCAAAAACGATATCAGGGCCAGCGGGACATCCCCCTTTCCGCCGCAGGCATCGCCCAGCTGCGGCAGGCAGATTTTGCACCGGAGGTGGTCTATGTCACCCCGCTGCAGCGCACCGCCCAGACGGCGCGGGTGTTCTTTCCCGGGGCAAAGCTCATTCCGGTGGACGGGCTGAAGGAGATGAACTTCGGCCGGTTCGAGGGCCAGACCTTCGTACAGGTGGAGCAGGACCCGGAATATCTGGCATGGGTGCAGGAAAACGAGCACGCCGCCCACCCGGATGGGGAGCGCAGGAGCGATTTCTGCAACAGGGTGTGCAAAACGCTGGCCGACCTCATTGACAAGGCACTTGCCGAAGGGCAGGAGCGGCTGGTCATCGTGGCCCATGGCGGCACCCAGATGGCCGCACTGGAGCGGTTTGGCGTGCCCCGCCGCAGCTTTCCCGACTGGTGCGGCCCCAACGCGGGCGGCTATGTGCTGGATGCCCGGGACTGGCCGGAGCAGCACATCCTGCACCTGGTGGAGACCGTGCAGTACACCAAGGAGAACGGATGATGGAACAGGGCCTGCTGCATCTTTACTGGGGCGACGGCAAGGGGAAGACCACCGCCGCCATGGGCCTTGCCCTCCGCGCACTTGGCAGCGGCAAACGGGTTGTCATCGTGCAGTTCCTCAAGGGCGGGCAGAGCGGCGAGATCCCTCTGCTGGCCAGCTGGGGGCAAAAATTTTCCGGGGCAAGGGCGGGCAGAAGTTCGTGTTCCAGATGAACGAAGCGGAAAAGGCCGCTGCCCGGGCCGTGCAGAACGAAAACCTGACCGCCGCACTGGCCGAGCCTGCCGACCTGCTTATTTTAGATGAGCCGGTTCGGCCTGGGAGCTGGACATGGTGGACAAAGACCTGCTCCGGCGGGCCGTTCTGGAGCGTCCCGCCGCGCAGGAATGCGTGCTGACCGCCCACAAGGCCCCGCAGTGGATGCTGGATGCCGCCGACTACTCCACCGAGATGAAATGCTGCCGCCACCCCTACCAGAAGGGCATCAAGGCGCGCAAAGGCATCGAATACTAAAAATGCCCGGAGAACCGCAGCTTTCAGCGGCCTCCGGGCGTTTTTGTGTTTACTGTTTTGCGATGATATTGCGGCTGGCCGCCAGCAGGCCAAGGGCCAGCGCAGCGCTCAGGATGTCGGCCACAGCCTGAGCCATCAGCACGCCCTGATACTGGAACAGATGTACGCAGACCACCAGTGCCAGCAGAAACACCACGCCCTGACGGCTGATGGAGAGCAGGAAGGACGGTATGATTTTACCAGTTGCCTGGAACAGCACCGTGAGCAGGAGCACCACGCCGCCAAAGGCTGCGGTGTAGACCTGCCAGCGGAGCATCTGCGCACCAGTGGCGATCATCCCGGCATCCTGCACGAAGAGCCGCATCAGCGCCCCGGAATTCAGGCAGAGGATGAGGGACAGCACCACGGCAATGGAGACGAGGAAGGTCAGACAGAAGCGGATGAGCTTGCGCATCACGTCCCGCTTTTTTGCGCCGTACAGGTAACCGAACAGTGGGATGCCGCCGAACGAGAAGCCCACCAGCACCAGCTGGGCGATCATGCTCACCTTGCTGGCAATGCCCATGGCGGCAATTTTGTCGTTGCCGTAGGGCAACAGGAACTGGTTCATCACAATGACAGTCAGGCTCTGCATCAGGTTGCTCAGCGCGGCAGTAACACCCACGCCCAAAATCTGCTGCAGCTCCCTGCCCGTGACGTGGCACTGGGACAGCCTGACAGACAGGCAGCGGCTCTTTTTGTGGAGCAGCCACAGGAAGTACAGGTCGCTGCACAGGTAGCCCACAATGGTGGCAATGGCCGCGCCCCTTGCGCCCCAGCCACTGTGGTGATGAGGATGGGATCGAGGATGATGTTGATGACCGTGCCGCCGATGCTGCCGATCATGGACTGGGTGGCCATGCCCTCACAGCGGACGAGGTTGGAATGGATAAAGTTCAGCACCGTGGCCGGGGCACCAATGGCCAGCACGGTGTAATAGGCCTGTGCGTGCGGCATCGTCTCAGCAGTCGCACCCAGAATGCCCAGCAGCGGGACGCGGAACAGCATCATCAGGCTGCCAACACCACGCCCGTGGTCAGGGCACATAGAAGCAGAACGAGCTGACCCGGCCGGTGCCCTCACGGTCGTCCTGTCCCAGCAGGCGGGAAATGAGTGAGCTGCCGCCCTGGCCGTAGATGTTGCCGAAGGCATGAGGGCCGTGAACACCGGCGCACAGAGCGAAACACCCGCAATCAGCGCCGTATCGTTGGACTGCGCAATGAAAAAGGTATCGGCAAGGTTATACACCACGCTCACCATCAGGCCGAACACCGAGGGCAGCGCCATCTTGAAATAGGTGCGGTACAGATGATCGAGATCAAAAATAGAATCCATTGGTTTTTTCCTCCACTTTCATCCCTATTATAAAGGTTTTGCTTGCATTTGTTTGTGACACATGGCACAATGAAACAAAAGAAATGAGGTGAACTCATGCAGGAAATTCGTGACCCAGCCTGTCTAGAAACGCTGTACCGGAAGCTGGAACTATCCTCCCGGACCAGCACAGCAAAACGCCCGCACAGGAGCTTTCCTGTGCGGGCGCTGCATTTCCTTTTGTGTTTTACCGCACCAACAGCAGCAGCCAGGCGGATGCCACAGCCTGCAGGATGAGCCAGCGGGCCACGACCTGCTCATCGCTCCAGCCCAGACGCTTGCGCACATGGTCGTGCAGCGGGGTCAGGGTGTTCTTGAGGATGGAGATGTGCAAAAACCGCTTGAAGCTGATCTTCAGGATGCCCAGGCTGCCGTCCACGATGAACACCAGCGCGGCCAGCAGGAAGGCGAAGGGGTGGCTGCTCTTGAGGCCAGAACGGCCAGGAAGAAGCCCATGGCGCGGCTGCCCGCGTCACCCATCAGCAGGGTGGAAGGCTTGGCGTTCTGCCACAGGTAGCCAGCAGGGCACCAATGAACACGATACCGGCGGTGGCGTAATCCCCCAGCTCCTCCCAGTAGGCCAGCAGGAAGGTGCCGATGCTGACCACGGCAAGGCTGGCGGAAAGGCCGTCCACGCCATCGGTGCAGTTGACCACGTTGATGCTGGCCCAGATCAGGACAATGATGAGGATAAGGTAGACGGCATAGGGCAGGCTGAAGCTCCAGCTCAGGAAGTTGACCTCCGTGCCGTTGAAGTTCAGGTAGGTCACGCCCGCCACAACGGCGATGACCAGATCGATCAGGCCCTTTTTGTACTCGTTCCAGGCAGTCTCGGCGGCATCGTCAAAATAGCCGGAGAGCATGGACGCAATGAGCAGGACGGTGTAGATGACATACTCTGCTTTAAAGGGCACCACGGCCAGCGTGACCAGTGCGATGCAGAGTACAAAAATGAGGCCGGAACCCCGGGCCTTGCCCTTGGAGAGTTCGCCGTTCACGCAAACGCGCGGCCATGGTCGTGGGGGAGCTTATCGTGGAACACCGAGTCCATCAGCGCGGTCAGCGCAAATGCAAGCAGAAAGCCCAGCGCATCCACGGTGCGCGGTTGCCAGAAAGCAGTTGAAGCATAGTTTTTTCCTCTTTCCCGGAGCGCAGAGGCCGTTCCTGTTCTTTCACGGCTGGATACAAATGAAGTGTATCACGCCCGGGCCAAAAAATCAATCTCTGGGGCAATGGCTCCCCCGGTAGATGGGTTGACATTTTTCGCCCCCCTGTCTATAATGAATGAACAAACGCCCTTTCGAGGGTATTTTTTTGTCTCACAGGAAAATCGGAGAAAAAGGAGAAGACATGAAACTTTCACTTGAACAGCTTTCGGCCCGGATGCGGCAGGGTGAGACCATCCCCTCCCGCCAGACGGCCCAGGTGGCTCTGGCGCTGAGCATCCCCTCCATTCTGGAGCAGCTGGTGGTCACTGCCATGGGCTACATCGATGCTGCATGGTGGGCCACATCGGTGCAGAAGCTACTGCTTCCATCGGCATCGTCAGCTCCAGCACCTGGCTGCTCCACGGTGTTCTGGTGGGCCTGTACACTGCCCTCTCCATCCAGATCGCCCAGTATCTGGGGGCCGACCGGCAGGATGATGCCCGCAGCGTACTGCGGCAGGCCATGCTATTCAATGTGATCCTGGGCGTGGGAGCCGCTCTCTTCGGCCTGGGCATCAGCCCCTTTCTGCCGGGGTGGCTGGGAGCTGATCCCTCCCTGCGGGCAAACGCCACAGCCTACTTTGCCATCTGGTCAGCGGCGCTGCCCTTCACCATGGCCATGGGCTTGTACCTCTCCATCCTCCGGGCGGCAGGCAACGCCCTGACCGCCAGCCTCATCAGCGTGTTGGTCTGCGTGCTGGATGCCATCTTCAACTTCTTCCTCATCAACCCACGGACGCTGTGGGGCATCACCGTCTGGGGTGCCGGGCTGGGTGTGCCCGGCGCAGCCTGGCACCGCCCTGGCCACTGTGTGGGCGGCCTGCTGGCTTTGGCCATCCTGCTGCTGCGGGAAGGCCCCTCTGCATCCGGAAGCCCGCTCCCTGGAAGATCACCCGCTCCTGCCTGCGGAACCTGCTGTGGGTGGGCGGCCTCTGGCGGGAGAGCGCGCCGCCATCTCTCTGGCGCAGGTGGTGCTCGTGCGCATCGTGGCCGGCCTGGGTACCGTGGCCATTGCCGCCAACAGCCTGGCTGTCAACGCCGAGGGCCTGTGCTACATGGCGGGCTACGGCATCCAGAGCGCAGCTGTCACCCTCATCGGCCAGGCCGTGGGTGCCAACCGGAAGGATATGGCCAAGCGGTTTGCCTGGCTGTGCACCGGCCTTGGCATGGGGGTCATGGCCCTTTCCGGCGTTGGTCTGTGGATCTTTGCCCCGGCCTGATGAGCCTTTTCACCACCGATGCGGCTGTCATCGCTCTGGGTGCTCAGGTTTTGCGCATCGAAGCCTGGGCCGAGCCCATGTTCGGTGCCTCCATCGTGGCCAGCGGTGCCATGCAGGGTGCGGGCGACAGCACCTCCTGTTTTGTGTTGAACATATTCAGCATGTGGTGCATCCGGCTGACGCTGGCGTTCCTGCTGGCTCCCCGGCTGGGCCTGATGGGCGTTTGGGGTGCCATGTGCTGCGAACTGAGCATCCGGGGCCTGCTGTTCCTTATCCGCCTTGCCCGGGGCAAGTGGCTGGAAAAGGGCGCGCTGTCTTAAATCGAATCGATAAAAGCAAAAAAGAAAGGACGCTCTCGCGTCCTTTCTTTTTATCACTCACTTCCGGCCATGCAGGATGGGAGAGAGCGGCTTATAGATCAACATGCAGATCAGGGCATCCAGCAGGCCCTTGACCAGAGTGAAGGGCATATTGAAGATGACCAGGCACTTGATGAGGCTGTTGGCAGAGGGCAGGATAGCCTGATACATGCCCAGGATGGCTTCCAGCGGCATGTGGTAGAACTTGACGTAGGCCGGGTAGGTGATGAAGTAGTTGGACGGCACACTGAACAGGGCCATGGCCACGGCACCGGCCACGGCACCGATGATGGCGTTCTTGCGGCTCTTGTTGTGCTTGTAGAGGTAACCGGCCAGAGCGGAGAACACCGCACCCAGCATGAAGTTGCACAGCTCACCCACCAGCGCGGTAGAGGTGCCCTTGATGACCACATGGAGCAGGTTCTTCATAAAGCTGATGATCACGCCGTACACCGGGCCAAGGGCAAAGCACCCAGCAGAGCGGGCAGGTCGGAGAAGTCCATCTTGACGAAGGACGGGATGAGCATCGGGAGCGGGAACTCGATGAACATCAGGATAAAGGCCACCGCGCTGAGCATGGCGGCAACGGTCAGGTTGCGGGTCGTGTTTTTCTTCATGGTAATATCCTCCCGGGGCGTTTTGCCCCAAATCGTAGATTGGAAAGCCCCTTTCGCGTGGTTCGGAACCGGGAAGACAATCAAAAACACACCCTGCCGCAGCAAACACTGCAACAGGGCGCGTAGACAAATCGTATTGCCTGCCGTTTCTTGCATCCGGACTATACCGTTGGCCCCGGAGTCTCACCGGGTCAGCACCTTGCGGGTGGTCGCGGGCTGTACCGCCAGTGGGGAATCTCACCCCGCCCTGAAACGAACTTCTGGCCAAGAGTATAACGCGGCTGCTCCGCCTTGTCAACCCCTTTTTTATTTGCCCTGCACGGGCCGGATATGGTATACTGTGGGACAGGATGTTACAATTTCTGATACAAGGAGCTTTTTGCCATGATTTTTACCGTTCGTGACCTCGGGTTCGAGATCGGGCCTTTTTTGCTGGAGGCTGGTGGGCACTGGCTGCCCGGGCTGTCTGCGCCGCTGTCATCGTTTTTGCGGGGCTTCTGCTCGGCTGGCTGCTGCGCCGGAAGATTTTTCCCGCTCTGCTGGCCCGCAGCTGGCACTTTGCCGCCACGCCCATCCTCCTGCGCAGTTTACAGGGCCCTTTGGCGCGGATGGCCTTTTACAGCGGCCTGTATCTGGCCCTGACCAGCCTGCCGTGGGCTATTCCGGGCCTGACAAAGTTTCTGTTCACGGCCTATAAGATCGCAGCGACCCTCCTGTTCTGTCAGGGCCTGTACAATGCTTCTGAGGTAGCCGACCTGCTGCTGGCCTCCTGCAGCCCGGAGATCCGGAGCAACAAGACCCTGCGCTCCCTGCTGGACACCACCTACAAGGTGCTGGTCATCATTCTGGGTGTTGCCACCTGCGCGCAGATCGTCGGCTTCCCCATCGGCAGCATCGTAGCCGGTGCCGGTCTTGTGGGCCTGACCATCTCGCTGGCCGCGCAGGAAAGCGCCAGCAACCTGTTCAGCGGCATCGTCATCCTGCTGGACAAACCCTTTTCCATCGGCGACTGGATCACCGTGGGCAATGTGGAGGGCGAGGTCATCGACATCAACTTCCGCTCCACCCGCATCCGCTCCATGGATCACAGCGTAGTCATTATCACCAACAGCCAGATCTGCGCCTCCACTGTCCAGAACGCGGCCCTGCGCACCATGCGGCCCTATAAGTTCACGCTGGGTGTCACCTACGGCACCACCCGTGCCCAGCTGGAAAAGCTGATGGCTGACCTGCAGGCCATGCTGGACAACAGCCCTTACACCAACAAGGGCACCAACATCGTCCGGCTGACCAGCTTTGGCGATTCCAGCATCAACATCCTCATCTCGGCCTACCTGACCACCAACGTCTATGCCACCTTCCTGCAGCAGCAGAACGACCTGAATCTGAACATCATGGACGTGATGCAGGCAGACGGTGTGGACTTCGCCTTCCCCTCCACCAGCGTCTACATCGAAAAGAATTGAGCATACCAGAACGCCCCCTGTGTGCCTGCTGCGGCGCACAGGCGTTCTGGTCATACGTCATTCCCGGGTCCTGATCTCAATCGTTCTGCCGCCAAGATTTTCATAGACGCGGTGGGAGACGGAGAGCACCGTGCGGCCCGCGGAGGCACGGCGCAGAGCCTCCAGCACGCGGGCCTCCGTTTCGGCATCCAGATTGGCGGTGATCTCATCCAGCAGCAGCACGGCGGGGTCTGCGGCAGCGGCACGGGCAATGGACAGCAGCTGCCACTCTCCCTGCGAGAAGATGCCCTCAGTGCAGACAGTGTCATAGCCCTCCGGCAGAGCCGGATGGCAGCATCGATCCCGGCCAGCGCGGCGGCATCCCTTGCCATTTCCCCGGTGATCTGCGGGTCTCCCAGCGTGATCTGCTCCAGCACGGTGCCCGGCACGCGGGAGAAATGCTGTTCCACACAGCCGATGCAGGTGCGGCGCTCCCGGTCGGTGATGTCCCCCACATTCACGCCGCCGATGGTCACCGTACCGGTCTCCGGCTGATACAGGCCCAGCAGGAGCTTGAACACAGTGCTCTTGCCCGCACCGGTGCGGCCCACCAGCGTGACCCGCTCCCCCTGTTTCACGGTCATGGAAAATCCTTCAGAACGTGCCGTTCCCCATAGCCGAAGGTGACGTGCGCAAATTCCACATCGCCCCGGGCGCCTCCCTGCGCGCAGGCGGGATCGTGCGCTCCGGCTGGTCGAGAAAGGCATCGATGCGCCTGACACCCGCCATGGCCGACTGGATGGTCTGGGATCTCCATGCCCAGGCTCTCGATGGGGGCGAAGATGCGGGAGATGTAGTTGATGACGGCCACCGAAGTGCCAACCGACATACCGAACAGGGTCAGGAGTTGCGCGTTCCCCGAAGCGGAGAGCAGCATCACGATGCCGACCACAACGGCATTCAACAGCAGCACCACCGGCGAATAGACAGCATCATAAAAATTGGTGCGCTCCATGGCGGCATAGCTGTCACCGATGCACCGGTCATACCGGCGCTCCATGTAATCCTCCAGCCCCAGCGCCCGGATGGTGCGGATGTTGTGCAGAGTCTCGGGCACCTGCCCGGAGACAGCGGCGACCGCGCGGCGGTTGTCCAGCTGCGCGGCCAGCATCCGCTTCTGGACATAACGGGTGAACACGGCAAACAGTGGCAGCACCAGCAGCAGGATCAGCGCAAGGCCGGTGTTTTTTACCGCAATGACCCCCATGATGGAGACGATGCGGCAGGCATCTGCCGCCATGCTGATGATGCCGGAAGTGAACAGGGCTTCCACCGTGTCCACATCGCCCGAAAAGCGGGCGGCCACCTCGCCGGGGTTCTGCTCTGCCAGTGTACCGGCGGGCAGGCGGCTCAGCTTCCGGGACATCTCCGAGCGCAGGGCATGGGTCATCCTCTGGCCAAAGAGCACCAGCAGGCTTTCCTGCGCCGAGGTGAGCACACCTTCCAGTGCAAGGCTGCCGAAGTAGAGCAGCACGGCCAGAAAGGACAGCGGGAGGCCCGCGGTCAGATGGTCGATGACCCAGGCCAGCAGCAGGGGCGGCAGCAGGGATGCCGCCACCGAAGCTGCCACACACAGCACCGTGCCCACCGTGAGAAGCGGTGCGAAGCCGCTGCCATCCGGACGGCAGCAAACACGCCGTGATCATTTTTCTTTTTCATGCGCCCTCTCCCCCTTTCAGGCCGGTCTGGCTTTCATACAGCTGGCGGTAGACCGGAACCGCTGCCATCAGCTCCTCGTGGGTGCCAACGGTGGTTCTGCCGCCCTCCATAAAGATGATCTGCTGCATCTGCGGAAAATGGTACAGCCGGTGGGAGATCAGGAACACCACCTTATCCCTGGCATACGCCTGCAGCTCGGCAAAGATCGCATCCTCGGTGCTGCGGTCCAGTGCCGAGAATGGGTCATCCAGCACCAGCACCGGGCGGGGATGGGCCAGCGTCCGGGCCAATGCCAGACGCTGTGCCTGCCCGCCGGAAAGGCGGGTGCGCCGCTGCCGATGACCGTCTCCGTGCCTTTTCCATGGCCAGCACTTCCTCCTTCAGGCAGCGGCGGCAAGCCACGGCATGGCATCCTGTTCGCTGCCGCAGAGAACATTATTCTGCACGGTGTCGGCGCTCAGTTCCGGGTCATGGCCCAGATAACCGACCGTGGCGGCGATCTGGCGCGGGGTCAGGGCGGAAAGTTCCCTGCCGCCAAAGCAGACCGAGCCTTGATAGGGCTTCGCAGAGGAATACGCGGCCAAGGGTGGATTTTCCGCAGGCGACCGGGCCGGTGATGCCGATGATATCGCCGGGATGGGCCGTCAGGCTCAGGCCGGAAAAGACAGGCTCTTCGCCATAGGAAAAGGCGAGTTCTTTCAGCGTCACATCCTGTGCCGCCGGGATCTGCAGGGCATCCAGCTGCTCGGGCGTTTTCATCAGGGGTCTGATGCGCTTCCAGGAGACCTCTGCCTTTTGCACCGCATTGAAGAGCTTGGCCACCTTGGAGGATTTGACCACCAGCTTGGTGAAACAGGAAAGGAAGGTGGTGAAGGCGGCGATATCCCAGCTGCTCCAGCCGGTGCCCAGCACATTCTTTGCGCCGAACCACAGGATGAAGAGGGTCCCTGCCTCGGATGCCGCCAGATAAAGCGGCGGCAGAGCGGACTGCCACACGTTGTTCCGCACGGCAGTCTTTTCGTAAAGACTCAGGGCCTCCTCGTATTTTTCCATCCGGGCCTCCTCGCAGCCGTAGATGCGGTAGGTCACAGCATTCCGGGCACGGTCCAGCGTGGCACTGCTCAGGGCACCGGCGGCCTTTTTATAGGCCGCACCGGCGCGCTGCACCACTTCTTTCATCCTGCCGCGCAGACATAGGACACGGGAGTAAAAAGCAGGCCCAGGATCGCCAGCCGCCAGTCGTATACCAGCAGCATGACCGCATAGCCCGCCAGCGCCACACCGGTGTCGAACACCTCCGTGGTGAACTTGCGCATTCCCTCCACACAGTCGTCCACATCGGAGATGGCCTTGGTCATCAGCTCACCGGCCCCCTCTTTTTCCAGCGCGGCCCGGCTCTGCCGCACCAGATTGGCGTACAGGATGCCCTTCATCCGGCGGTTGATGTTGTTGGCGAAGCGGCGCACATAAAAGCGTTTGATGAAGCGCGCCGCCTGCACCAGCAGTGTGACCGCAATGTAGGCCAGCACCAGCAGCGCCATTTGGGCAGCAGTCTCACTGCCGCCCAGGATATCCGCCAGGCACTGGGCCAACCGGCCCTCGAACCACGGCGCGGCCAGCAGACCGATGTTATAGACAAGGCCCGAAAGGGTCACAAGGAGCAGCGGGAACCACTCCACCCTAAAATAGGAGAGGACCCGGTCCGGGCGGAACGATTTGTCTTTTTTCATGGGGCATTTTACCTCCTGCGGGTGTTCCATTCAGTATACCACGGTACAAAAAGTATCTGGACAGCTTTGTTCAGAAAAAAGCCATGACAGCAGGAACAAAATGCAAGATCATTGCAATGGTCACCGCTGTCATGGCGATCGGTTTTCTTTGTATGAAAAATGCTCCCATCGGCAGGATCTGCATTGCAATAGATTCCCCCGGGATACCATCAGATTGCAGGCATCCATGGCCCGCAGGGATACAGTTGCGTTCTTATCGGTTCACAAAATTCAGCGCCAGCACGAGCAGCAGCATGTGTACCGGGTAAAAGGCGTAGCAGGCATACTGGAACGGTTTGCTGTGGCAGCCTGCCGCCCGCGATACAGCCAGATGGGCACCAGCGCCAGCAGCGCAAGCCCCTGCTGACACAGCTCAAACTCCATGCCGAAGAGCTGGATGGGGTACATCAGCCGCCCAGAAGCACCACGTTGATCCAGTACAGGGTCAGCACCTGTCCCAGCAGGCACCACCATTCCGGCCCCGGAAAATGTAAAAAGCGAACACGGTCAGCACACCGGCACCGTAGTAATCTGTCATGCCCAGCGTTCCCAGCAGCGCCCCTGCTGCTGCCACTGCGGCGCACACCGGCAACGAGACCCAGAGCTTTTGCTTTTTGCGCACCGTTTCCATCAGATGCACCCCCAGAAGCCCCAGCAGCAGCGTCCAGATCACGTTCTGGTGCACCGGGTAGAACCATGTCCCGCCCATACATCAGATCAAAGGGCACTTCCGAAAGCAGTGCAAACAACAGCAGCCTCAGGACATAACGCTTCAGATTCCGGGTATGAAAGTAGCCTTCCACTGCCATAAATGCAAAGATAGGGAACGCCAGCCGCCCGGCGCAGGTCAGCCAGTCCTGCGCCGGCAGAAGGGTCGCCCACAGGTGATCCATCAGCATCAGCGCCATGGCAATGAGATGAAGTGCTGCTGCACTCAGGTCAATGCAATTTGCGGCAGCGGGACGAATCGGTTTGGTTGACATGATCATACCTCGTCTTTGTCGAAATTCAGTTGCTTTGTCTGGAATACGAACGACTCCCTCCAAGAATTGCAGCCCCGGCAGTTTTTTACCGCCGGGGCTGCAGCACTTCATCGCTTATCCCTCCGGTTTTGCACCGGCCATTTTGGATACGGCAAGCATCCAGGGCAGCTTCTGCCATTTGCTCTGCCTGCAAAATGGGGGATGCAGTGCACCCGCCCCACAGGCGGAAAAATGCTCCCGCAGCAGTCTGCGGGGCAAATTCAGAAAGGGTGGCTTGCCTGCCTGCCCATGGAGACGTCAGCACGGTAGCAGGAATGTGAGGAATGGCAAAGGACGGTTTCGGCGAGAGAACGTCTGGCGGTGGCGGAAAAGCCGAACGCAAGATTTTTTCAATTATGCTGGCTCGTAAGGTGAACCGGACCGAAACTTCCTTGCGGAACTGTGCAGCGTTATCGTTCATCTGCACCTGAACCGGCAGCCGCGTCCCCGGCGCTTGCCGCACCCAAAATGGCCGGTTGGCGGCGTGTCACCCTTTGGCGTTTTCCAGATAGGTCTCAAACGCTTCGGCAAAGCTGGCGTTCACATCAAAGGGGACTGCATAGTCCACCCGGGAGGTCACAAGGCACAGGTCGATCCGGTTGGAGGTCTCGTCCGCCTGCCGGTTCAGCTTGCCCAGAGCAGCGTGGATGACCTTGCGGTCATAGTTGATGGTGGTCACCCGCTTCACATCACAGCGGTAGGCGATCTGGTTGCCCTCCGCATTGAAACGGTAGCCGGTACCACCGCCGGAAAGCAGCTGCTCGGAGCTGCGCAGGTCATTCATTCGCTTGAAAGTGCGCGCCACGCTCTGCCGCGCAGCGTTCAAACTGACCTCGCTGTCCATATCCATGTCCAGCGCATCCTTTGCCTTGCGGATGGCAGCGAACAGGCGGCCCTTCTCCTCCAGCAGATAGAGCATGAACCGGGCAATGTCGGTGATCTGCTGAGCATATTCGGTCTGGGGCAGGTCCAGGATCGTCTCGTCCTCAGCCTCTGCCATGACCTTGTGGCGCAGATAGGTGTTGGCCACCTTGGTCACGTTGGAATCGCAGTCCAGAATACCCTGGGCCTCGTCCAAAAGGGCCTGCAGCTTGTTCTGATAGCGGAATGCTTCTTTCAGATTCATTGTATCCACCTCGTTTTTTCTTGGTCGCTGTGCGTTCCCGCCTGTTTTCCTCTATTGAACCATATTTTCCGGCAAAGCACAAGCCGCCCACCAAAAGTACCTCAAAATGCAAAGCGCCCCAACATGTTCTTTACCACACGTTGGAGCGCTATTTTCTGGAGCAGGATACGGGACTCGAACCCGCCGCCTACTGCTTGGGAAGCAGTCGCTCTACCGGATGAGCTAACCCTGCAGGACTGCTCCATTAGTGTAGCAAAGTGCGGCGGTTTTGTCAACAGTTTTTTCTGTCGGAACGCGGCAGGCGGAAAAACTTGCTTTTTGCGCCAGTTGCTTTATAATGAAAGATAGATTATCACAATGGAAGGAATTCTACATGATCTTTGTGCCCATGCTGCACTATCTGCAGAACAAAAACTCATTCAGCGGCAACGAGGACGGGATGCGCTACCTCATCACCCCGGGCAAGCGCTCCGTCCCCGACCCGGACGGCGGCGAGGAGGCCAAAAAAGAAGAGGCCATCCTCACGGTGGATCTCTGGCCCGAGCCGTGGACGCTGGACAAGACCGACCCGGCCCTGCGGCGGCGGGAGATCTTCCCGATGACCGAAGAGGGCCGCACCGCAGTCGCCCAATATCTGAACGATGCCTACAACGCCGAACCGGAACGCTGGAGCGCCCACCCGTCCATCCTGGACTGCGAGCCCTGGACACCGCCCGCACCGGAACCGGATGCCGAGATACAACACTGAGGTGCACCATGATCTACCGACTGAAAGAATTCAAGGGTGACACCATCCGGTGCCGCAGCTGGTCTTTTCCAAGCTGGGCATTGCGGAGGAATATAACGTCCGGGTGGCTCTGTATGTGCTGGCCACCGGCATCACTGACCCGGAGAAGCTCTGCGCCGACTTAAGCTCCGCAGCAAGATGACCGCTGAGAGCGCGCTGT
>ENA-OQCP01000680-OQCP01000680.1-human-gut-metagenome-genome-assembly--contig:-NODE-680-length-14674-cov-2.669760_pt1 | contig 14674 bp, 15 predicted proteins | sample MGYA00242760_ERZ504583 | MGnify/ENA primary metagenome ERZ504583 (study PRJEB26092, sample SAMD00036308) | human gut metagenome | host: Homo sapiens | study: EMG produced TPA metagenomics assembly of...
TTCCACTCTATTTCCCGATTTGTTTTACATATCCGCATTTTTCATCTGCACATACGAGTTTATTTCCTTTTTCCAACATGTAACCGCCGCAGTCAGGACACTTTTCTTTCGACGGCTTCTGCCACGACATGAAATCACACTCCGGATTATTTTCACATCCGTAATATTTTCTGCCTTTCTTTGTCTTACGAATCACAACGTCCTTTCCGCATACCGGACAAGGTACGCCTATCTTTTCAAGGTATGGTTTCGTATTTCTGCATTCCGGAAACCCGGGGCATGCCAAAAATTTTCCATGAGGCCCGTACTTGATTACCATGTTTCTTCCACATTCTTCGCAGATCACATCTGTCACTTCATCTTCGATCTTGACACTTTCAAGCTCGATCTCCGCACGTTTTACCGCCTCATCCAGATCCGGATAAAAATTACGGATCACATCTTTCCATGCAACCTTTCCTTCCTCAACCATATCTAAAAGGCCTTCCATATTTGCCGTGAAATTTGCATCCACAATACTTGGGAAAGATTGTTTCATAATATTGTTCACCACTTCCCCAATTTCCGTCAAATATAAATTTTTCGCCTCTTTTGTCACATATCTGCGCCCAAGTATGATTGAAATCGTAGGGGCATACGTACTCGGACGCCCGATTCCAAGTTCCTCCAACGCCTTTACAAGACTGGCTTCTGTATAATGCGCCGGCGGCTGTGTAAAATGCTGTTTTGTATCAAAATCTTCTCTTGTAAATACAGAATCCATACTTAAGTGTCCTACAAGAACATTACTTTCCTCTTTTTCTTCATCAGCTTCTGTATAGACAGATCTAAACCCGTCAAATACACATCTTGATGTCGAAACCGAAAAACGATACTGCCCGGCTGCAATCTTAACCGAAGTAGATTCATATTGCGCCGGCATCATACGGCTTGCCGCAAAACGTTTCCATATCAGTTGATACAAACGGAACTGATCTCTTGTGAGAGATTCTTTGATCGAAGCCGGAGTTCTGCTGATATCCGTCGGACGGATCGCCTCATGTGCATCCTGTATTTTCTTTCCTTCCGCCTGCTTCGTCTGCCCCGCCGCAATATACTTTTCTCCGTAAACAGAAGCGATATATTCTCTTGCCGATGCGTCCGCTTCGTCTGCGATTCGAGTAGAATCCGTACGAAGATAAGTGATGACACCGACTGTTCCGCCGCCTTTAATATCAACACCTTCATAAAGCTGCTGCGCAATGCGCATCGTCTTTTGAGTTCCGAAATTCAGAGCCTTCGCCGCTTCCTGCTGCAGTGTACTCGTAGTAAACGGAAGAGGAGCTTTTCTGAACCGCTCGCTCGTTTTTATATCTGAAACTTTGAATTCTGCATTCTCGATCTTTTTGACAATCTCATTTAATTCCTGCTCTGATCTGATCGTCATTTTTTTCTGATCTGTTCCGTAAAACTTTGCTGTAAGAGGGCGCTTTTCCCCTTTTATCTTCAAAATCACGTCAAGTGTCCAATACTCTTCCGGAATAAACGCATTAATCTCCTCTTCTCTGTCTGCCACAAGACGAAGCGCTACCGACTGCACACGCCCCGCGCTCAGTCCGCGTTTTACTTTTGCCCAAAGAAGCGGGCTGATCCGGTATCCGACCATACGATCCAGAACGCGGCGTGCCTGCTGCGCATCAACTAAATTCATATCAATATCCCGCGGAGCTTTCAAGGATGCCTTCACTGCATTTTTTGTAATCTCATTAAAGGTAATCCTACGCATCTTCTTTTCATCTAATTTCAGCGCAGTCGCAAGATGCCACGAAATCGCCTCTCCTTCACGGTCAGGGTCAGTTGCCAGAAATACTTTGTCCGACTTCTTCGCCTCTTTCCGCAAAGCCGCAAGAATATCGCCTTTTCCCCTTATTGTAATGTATTTTGGTTCGTAATCGTGTTCTACATCGATTCCAAGTGAACTTTTCGGAAGATCCCGTACATGTCCCTGAGAAGCCGCAACTGTATAATTGCTGCCCAAAAACTTTTTGATCGTTTTCACTTTCGCAGGAGACTCCACGATAACAAGATAATGTGCCATAAAAAATTACTCCTCCATCTGAGCGGTATGTGCCCATTTTTAACCCAAAGCTGTTTTTATGATTTTCAAACTCAAATCAAACTGCAGGAAAATTCATTTTAAACAATAATATAATGATTTTTTGATATTTCCCGTATGTACCCGCGCAATTCCAAAGAAACCAATATTTCCATCACCTGACGTACTTCCAGTTTTGTTTCTTTCAAAATTTCTTCCACGCTCTTTGGGTACAAACCGAGACAACTATACAACAATTCCTCTTGAGTTTCAAGCATTTTTTTATTTTTACCTTCTTTCTCTGTTTTTTTACCTGATAATCCCAATTCTTCCAAAAACATTTCCGGTGAAAGTAAAATTCCCGCTCCCTGACGGATCAATTCATTACATCCGATACTCATCCGGCTATTTACAGGACCCGGAAGCGCATACACTTCTCTCCCTTGTTCTAATGCCAGATCGACTGTAATAAGCGAGCCGCTCTTCTCTCCCGCTTCCATAACAAGCACAACATCTGACAATCCGCTTATAATTCTGTTCCGAGCCGGAAAGTTTTGAGGAAACGGAGGCGTTCCAGGCGGCATCTCGGAAATAATTCCACCTCCTTGTTCCAATATATCTACATAAAGCCCGATATGCTCCCTCGGGTAACAAACGTCTACGCCACACCCCAATACCGCGAATGTTTTACCATTTCCAAGAAGCGCCCCTCTGTGACCCATTCCATCTACGCCGCGAGCCATTCCACTTATAATCTGCACCCCATGTTCTGCCAAAACTTTTCCAAAATCAACTGCATATTTTTCACCATAAGGAGTACATCTCCTCGCTCCCACGAGAGCCGCCTTTTTCGCAGCTTTATCCGGAAGGCTGCCTTTTACATAAAGTGCATAAGGATAATCCGAAATCCGTTTTAATTTTTCCGGATATTCATCCGTAAAATGCGGAATAAAACGAATTCCTTTTTCACACAGACTTTCATACTCTTTTTCCGGATCCTGCCGTTTTGCCTTCAAAATTTTATCTTGCTCTGATTCGTTTAAAAATTCTATTTTTTTCAGCTGTGTTTCTTCTATATAATAAATCGCTTCTGCTGTTTTCATGCATTGACGCAGGCGGATTTTTTTTCGCAAATTTATTCCCTGTATTTTAGCAAACCAATATTCGTACTTCATACATTCTCCTTTTATTTCATACTTTATTTATCTATTCACATTTCACATTACTTCGCCTCGACCGTTCTCTTCACTTCCGTTTTCATTTTATCCTCCTATACAGTATATTTCCTGTTATCCATTCTATATCCAAGCGCTTCTTGCAAGTGCTTTACTTTGATCGCATCACTTTCTTCTAAATCTGCAATCGTTCGCGCTGTTTTCAAAATCCTTGCTATATCCCCGGGCCGTCAAATTCATAACCGAAAAGGCCTGCTCCATCACCTTTTTTTCTTTTGTTCCCAACTTGCAATACTTATTTAAAGCATCCCCTTCCAACATTGCATTTGTTAAATTTCCTGTTTCCTTATATCGTATTCTTTGCATCTCTCTGACCCGGCAAATTCTTTTTCGTATTTCTTTTGAACTTTCGCCTTTCTGCTCATCTGATAAATGCTCATATTTTACTTGAGAAGCTTCCACACATAGATCGATCCTATCCAGAAAAGGACGGCTGATACGATTCTGATACGCTTGGATCTGCAAAGGTGTACATGTACAATTTGCATTCGGAAAACATCCACACGGACACGGATTCATAGCTGCCACAAGCATAAAATTTGCCGGGAATGTATAATTTCCGTATGTTCGCGACAGATTCACATACCGCTCTTCCAATGGTTGTCGAAGCACTTCCAACGTATCTCTGCGAAATTCAGGGAGTTCATCAAGAAATAAAACGCCTTTATGAGCAAGGCTGATTTCTCCGGGATGCGGAATCGTTCCTCCTCCGATCAAAGCAGCTTTTGTTGCCGTATGATGCACTTCACGAAACGGACGGTCTACAATCAGCGGGGTTTTCTCATCAACTAACCCTAATACACTGTATATTTTTGTAATCTCCAAACTTTCTCGCAAATCAAGCGGCGGCAATATCCCGGCAATACATTTTGCCGTCATTGACTTTCCACTGCCCGGCGGACCGATAAGAAGAAGATTGTGCCCTCCTGCAACTGCGATTTCCGCTGCTCTTTTTACAAATTCCTGACCTTTCATATCTGCAAAATCAGGAAATTTCGTTTCTTTTTGAACTGTTTTTCTCAAATTCCCACAATCCGTTATCTCTTTATTTTGTATCTTCTTTCTCTTTCTTCTGTTTTGCATTGCCTCAACCGCTTCCTGCAAAGTCGCAGCTCCTACAATTTCCATTTCACTGACAAGCGACGCTTCCGTTACATTTTCAGACGGAACAATACACTTTCTCACCCCTTTTTCTTTCGCTTCCATTACGATCGGCAAAACTCCAGACACTTTCTTCACACTTCCTCCAAGACTGAGTTCTCCGATAATCAGACAGTCTTTCTCCGGCTTTTCAATCTGTCCTAATGCAGTCAATATCGCCGCGGCGATCGGCAGGTCAAAAGACGCGCCGTGCTTTCGCATTGTAGCCGGTGATAAATTCACAACAGTCCGCTTTGCCGGATACTCAAATCCCGAATTTTTAATTGCAGTTCTCACCCTTTCTCCCGCTTCTTTTACTTCCGATGACAAATACCCCACCATATGGAATACCGGCAGGCCGTTCGATATATCTGCCTCTACATGAATAAACGCCACCTCAAGACCTTCAATCACCGCAGATAAAATTGTACTGAAACTCATTTGCACTCCTTTCTATGAGCTTCCTGTTCTCCTTTGTTAAAATAACAAGATCTTCTATCGTTTATACTGTTGATTTATACACTATTTATTATAGAAGAAACACCACTTAAAATAATTGAATTCCAACCGATCCGGTCAGACACCTCTTTCAGAGGTCAGATTGCCGAAGATGAATTTCTTCGGGAATGTAGATTTATGATAATTCATAAAAAAATGAGCGTCAAGAAAAAAATGAAAATTTCACGAAATGACAGAATTTATTTCCCAGTTTACAGATGGAAAAGCACAAACAACATGTCTTTTACATAGACTATATCAAATGTGCTAAGAGGTGTTATCTTGAAATCATTCCAAATCCGCTCACGCCGTCGGAAGAAAAATATTATATCCGAAAATACACAGAAGGTGACCTCGAGGCAAAACACATCCTGATCGAACGCAATCTAAGACTTGTCGCACATGTAATCAAAAAATATCAAAATTCCGAAGAAGATCCCGAAGACTGATCTCTATCGGCACAATCGGACTGATCAAAGCCGTTGTCACTTTTAATCCTGACAAAGGAAACCGCCTCGCCGCCTATGCTTCCAGATGCATAGAAAATGAAATTCTTATGTATCTTCGTTCCAAGAAAAAAGCCGCAAAAGAAATCTCTCTTTATGAACCAATCGGCACTGACAGAGAAGGAAACGAAATAAAATTATATGATATTATCGAGACTGATGAAGAAGAAGTTGCCGAAAAAATTCACCTAAAAGAAAATATACAGACACTTTATGAAAAAGTCGAAAAAGAATTATCGCAGCGGGAACGTATTATTTTAAAAATGCGTTACGGACTCTATAACGGAGAAGAATATACGCAGCGGGAAATTGCAAGACAACTTGGAATTTCCGTTCTTATGTCTCACGAATCGAAAAAGGGGCTGTGGAGAAACTACGGAAATCTTTTTCATGATTTCAAAAATACCTATATACATGTAACAAAATTGCTAACACTTATTTTCGGTAATCACCGGAAACGCCAAAAGCCTCTGAAAAATCCAGACTTTGTCTCATCTCCTAGTAAAAGAACTGCCTATCATCAATCTTTCAATGACAGGCAGTTCTTCTGCTTAAAATTCTTATTCAATTTCATTTACGAAAACAGTTTAGTGTACTCTGTCTGTGTATCGGCAATATGATATATATAAACTGTTTTTTCTATCAGTCGATATATAGAAACATACCTTTCAGATATAATCATGTGATACCCCTTTCGGTTCAACCATTTGTCAGGTGTAAGTGAACCAAAATTCGGGTATAACTCCAAACGTTCAATACTATTTAATATCTGATCTGTTACTTTCATCGCAGATTCCACACCGAATTGAAGTAAATAATAGTCCTCAATACTTTTCAAATCTTCCCACGCAGTAGGAAGAATCTCAACCTTATATTGTTCCTGCACGTTCTCTCAATTCCTTTCTTGCTTCGGAGATACTTCTTGTCTTTGCTCCGTTTAACCGTTCTTCTTCTGCTTGCATGATTTTCGCACGAAGTTCCAATGCCTGTTCCCTTTTCTCAAAGGCATCAATATTCATAAATACTCCGTCACCCTCGCCATTTTTTGTTATATAAATCGGTTCACTCGTTGCCCTTGCAAGATTGGAAATCGTAGAATAATCGTTTCGTAATGTTGCCGAAGCTTTAATAATCATTTTCTTCACCCTTTCATGTTTCTTTATTTTTATATCATTTATTGATATAATTATATCTTCTTTTTTATATATTATCAAGTAAATCCAATTTATGAAAGAAGAAGTCTTTGGAAAATCCAGACTTTGTCTCATCTCCTATACAAAGAAATCGCTGAAGTATAAAACTTCAGCGATTTCTTTTTCACATTTCTTATATCGACAATCATCATATTCTCTGCTGAATATGATTTTCTTTGATTAACGAAAAAACTGTTCTTATAACTGCGGACCAGCTGAAACAAGAGCTTTTCCTGCCTCGTTGCTCTCATATTTTGCAAAGTTTTTAATAAATCTTCCTGCAAGATCTTTTGCCTTTTCATCCCATTCGGAAGCGTCTGCATATGTGTCACGAGGATCAAGAATGTTTGTGTCAACTCCCGGAAGCTCTGTCGGAACTTCAATGTTGAAGTACGGAATAGTTTTTGTCGGCGCATTTGCGATATCTCCGTTCAAAATTGCATCGATGATACCACGAGTATCTTTAATAGAGATACGTTTTCCTGTTCCGTTCCATCCTGTATTTACAAGATATGCTTTCGCGTTGTTAGCTTTCATTTTCTTAACGAGCTCTTCAGCATATTTTGTCGGATGAAGCTCAAGAAATGCCTGTCCAAAACATGCTGAGAATGTCGGTGTCGGCTCTGTGATACCACGCTCCGTACCTGCAAGTTTTGCTGTAAATCCTGACAAGAAATAATATTCTGTCTGCTCCGGTGTAAGAATCGATACCGGCGGAAGCACTCCAAACGCATCTGCTGACAGGAAAATTACATTTTTCGCTGCCGGAGCTGCCGATATCGGACGCACGATTTTTTCAATATGATCGATCGGATAAGACACACGAGTATTCTCTGTTACACTCTTATCATCAAAGTCAATTTTTCCGTTCTCATCAAGAGTTACGTTCTCAAGAAGAGCGTTTCTCTTAATTGCATTATAAATATCCGGCTCTGACTCTTTATCAAGGTTGATTACTTTTGCATAACATCCGCCTTCAAAGTTAAAGATACCGTTATCATCATCCGTGCTCGTCATCACCGATCAAAAGACGTTTCGGATCTGTGGAAAGCGTTGTCTTACCTGTTCCTGAAAGTCCGAAGAAAATTGCTGTATTCTCTCCGTTCATGTCTGTGTTTGCGGAACAGTGCATAGAAGCGATTCCTTTCAGCGGCAGATAGTAGTTCATCATAGAGAACATACCTTTTTTCATCTCTCCGCCGTACCATGTATTCAGAATAACCTGCTCACGGCTTGTAATATTGAACATAGCCGCTGTCTCTGAGTTCAATCCCAGTTCTTTATAATTTTCCACTTTTGCTTTTGATGCATTGTATACAACAAAATCCGGCTTAAAGTTCTCAAGCTCTTCCTCTGTCGGCTGAATAAACATATTCTTTACAAAATGAGCCTGCCAAGCAACCTCTACGATAAAACGGATTGCCATACGTGTATCTGCATTTGCTCCGCAAAATGCGTCAACAACAAACAGTCTCTTATTGGAAAGTTCTTTCAGCGCGATCGCCTTACATGTATCCCATGCTTCCTGGCTTGCCGGATGATTGTCGTTTTTGTATTCATCTGATGTCCACCAAACCGTATCTTTGGAGTTTTCATCCATTACGATAAATTTATCTTTCGGAGAACGTCCTGTATAAATACCTGTCATTACATTAACAGCTCCCAGTTCGCTTTCCTGTCCTTTTTCAAAGCCTTCAAGACTTGAATCTGTCTCTTCTTTAAAAAGCAGCTCATAAGAAGGGTTGTAAACGATTTCCGTAGTTCCTGTAATACCATACTGACTAAGATCAATGTTTGCCATAATATGTCTTACCTCTCTCTTTCTAAAATGTATATTTCACATCTACGCCGCTTAATGCCAGCGTTATGCTTTCATTATACAAAATCATTTTCCAAAAATCAACAATAATATTCATCTATCTCTCTCGATTATATGAAAGTTTTATAAACTGCAAATTCATATGCTCTATTTTATTTCTAAAAAAAACAAAATTACATTTCAATCACCGGAAGTGTCAAAAGGCACATTTGTGATTTTAAGCGATTGTCAAGGTTTCCGAAAAATCTGGGTTTTGACTCGTCGCCATTTAAAAAATGCAGGATTTTTTTATCAATCCTGCATTTTCTACACGACAAGCCTCTCATAAATTATACATTCAAAATTTCTTTCACGATTTCTTTCATTTTGTCCGAATCGCATTCTCTGTTATGTCTGATCTGAGCATTTCGGATCTCTTTGATCGCATTCGGAATTTCCGTTGCCGACAGGGCGCTCAGCTCATCGATCAATTCAAATTCATCTTTCTTTGCATATTTATCGTCAATGGCAGTCATAACGCTATGGATAAATTTATACGGACTCGCCGTCGAAGCTACGAGACACTTCTTTTCATCCCCACTTTCCTTGCGGTATTGTGCGCATACATGTGCCGCTACCGCCGTATGCGTATCCATCACATACCCTGTTTTCTCATATGTATTTTTAATCGTCTCTTTCGTCTCTTCTTCCGTCGCAAATCCTCCGACAAAATCACCTAACTGTCCGCGCATCTCTTCTGTTATTTCATAAACGCCTTCTTCTTTAAGCTGTCTCATCAACTCGGCATTTTTCCCTGCATCCTGCCCTGCGATTGTATAGATCAAACGCTCCAGATTGCTGGAAATCAAAATGTCCATAGACGGGAAGATGTCAGGATAAATTCTCTGTTTTTATCATAAACCCCTGTTTTAAAGAAATCAAAAAGCACTTTATTTTCGTTGGATGCACAGATCAGCTTTGCAATCGGCACTCCCATCTGTTTCGCATAATAAGCAGCCAGAATGTTTCCGAAGTTTCCTGTCGGAACCGTCACATTGATCTTTTCTCCCGCTTTGATTTCTTCATTCTCAAGCAGTTTTGCATAAGCGTAAACATAATATACTACCTGCGGAACAAGACGTCCGATATTGATAGAGTTCGCAGATGAAAACTGGTATCCGGCATCTGCCAACTCTTCCGCCAGCTTTTATCTTCAAAAATCGCTTTCACACCGCTTTGTGCATGATCGAAATTTCCGTGGATCGCCACTACTGATGTGTTCTCTCCTTTTTGAGTCACCATCTGAAGCTCCTGAATACGGCTGACGCCCCCTTTTGGATAAAAAACGATGATCCTCGTTCCCGGAACGTCCGCAAAACCTGCAAGAGCCGCCTTTCCCGTATCTCCTGATGTTGCCGTTAAAATTACAATTTCATTTTTCACATTATTTTTCTTAGCCGACGTAATAAGAAGATGCGGCAAAATCGACAAAGCCATATCCTTAAATGCGATCGTTGCTCCGTGGAACAACTCCAAATGATATGTGTCACCCACTTTTACAAGCGGAGCGATCACTTCTGTATCAAACTTGGAATCATACGCACTGTTGATGCAGTGTTTTAACTCTTCCTCCGTAAAATCCGTAAAAAAACTGTTTCATCACAGCATAAGCTGTTTCCTGATAAGACATCCCTTTCAATTCATCAAGCGTAACGTCAAGCTTTGGAATAGATTCCGGAACAAACAATCCCCCGTCATCTGCCAGACCTTTCAAGATCGCCTCGGATGCCGTCACTGTTTTTTCTGAGTTTCTTGTACTCTTATACAATAAATTCATTATTTTACCTCTTTTTTCTTTCTGCAACACAATTTTCAACTAAATATATTCCTGAATACTCAGGCACTTTTTCGTTCCCGCCTTATGCAGATCGCCACAATACCGCATACTGCCATCAGCATCGGATAGATCAAATACGGCATAAAATCAAACGGAGTCAGACCTGTAAGAGCCGCAGCCGTAAGAAGCTGAGCGCCGTAAGGGATCAGCCCCTGTCCAACGGATGTAAACATATCCAGCAGAGATGCCGATCTTCTTGGATCAACGTCAAACTCATCACTGATTTCCTTCGCGATCGGGCCTGTCATAACAATCGCTACCGTATTGTTTGCCGTACAAAGATCAACTAAAAACGAAAGCAGCGCAATTCCTCCCTGTGCTCCTTTTGCTCCGTGAATCCTGCTTTTGATCTGATCCAGAATAAACTGGATTCCGCCGTTCATCTTCACAAGCGATACAATACATGCTACAAGAATAGATATTACAGTAATATCATACATCGATACAACGCCATCTCCTACAACAGTAAACATATCCGCTAAAACAATGTTTCCCGTTGCCACTCCCGCTATAAGTGAAATAACAGTTCCGCCGATCAGCACGAGAAATACATTGATTCCGATCAACGCACCTATAAGCACGACAAGATACGGTACAACCTGCCAGAAATTATAGTCTAAATTCTCTGTAATATCGTACGCTACATTGCGCGTCACAAACCAAAAGAACACGACTGTAATGATCGCCGCCGGAAGTACGATCAGAAAATTCATCTTAAACTTATCTTTCATCTCGCATCCCTGCGTTTTTACTGCCGCAATCGTCGTATCAGAGATCATCGACAGGTTATCGCCGAACATTGCCCCGCACACGACGGCAGCTACACAGATTGCCATAGAAAACCCTGTCTGTTTACTGATTCCGACCGCAATCGGAGCAAGCGCCGTGATTGTTCCTACGGAAGTTCCCATCGACACTGAAATAAAACATCCTATAATAAACAGACCTGCCACTGCAAAATGCGGCGGAATAAGAGAGAGTCCCAAATTCACCGTACTGTCCACTCCGCCTGCTGCGGTTACCGCTCCCGAAAAAGCTCCCGCGCAAAGGAAAATAAGACACATAGTAATAATATTTTCCTCTCCGAGTCCTTTTGCGATCACTTCCATCTTTTCTGAAAACTTACTTTACGGTTCTGCAAAAACGCAACAAATAAAGCAATCAGAAATGCAACTACTGCCGGCATTGCGTAAAAATCCTTAAACAAGATTCCCGCGACCTAAAAAGATTACCAAAAACACGCCTATAGGCAGAAGCGCAAAAGCCTTTCCCTTTTGTTTTTCATTTCCCATTAAATTCTCCCTTTCGTTTTAGATATAATAACCGTTGCAAAAAGGCGGCAGTACTGCCTGCCGCTTTTCTTTTTGCCCGAATTTCGGCTAAAAGAGCCAAAACTTTATATATTATTTCTTTTTACTGTTTGTATAGTTGACCAATCCGCCTGCGGCAATCAATTTCTGCATAAATTCCGGGAAGGGCTGACCTTTAAATTCAGTTCCTTTTGTACGATTGTAAATCATACCACTGTCAAAATCAACCTCAACTTCGTCACCTGCTTCAATTCCCTGTGCCGCTTCCGGACATTCAATAATCGGAAGACCGATATTGATTGCATTTCTGTAAAAGATTCTTGCGAACGTTTCCGCGATAATGCAGCTTACTCCTGCCGTTTTCAAGCAGAGCGGCGCATGTTCTCTGGATGATCCGCATCCGAAATTTTTATTTGCCACAATAATATCTCCCGACTGTACTTTTTTTACAAAATCCGGATCTATATCTGCCATAGCGTGGCTGGCAAGTTCTTGTGCATCAAAGGAATTCAGATATCTTGCCGGAATGATAACGTCTGTATCTACATTGTCTCCGTATTTAAAAACATGTCCGTGCGCTCTCATGATCTTCCTCCTTCTTTCTGTTCTGCACATTGAATATTCCGCGAATCTGCCTCTTCGTCTGCAGCGCTTATTTTTTCGGGATTTGCAATATACCCTTTGATCGCACTTGCAGCGGCAACTTCCGGCGATGCCAGATAAATCAGAGAATCAACATGTCCCATGCGTCCGACAAAATTACGGTTCGTTGTGGAAACACACTTTTCTCCTGCTGCCATAACTCCCATATGCCGCCCATACACGGTCCGCAGCTCGGAGTATTTACAGCACATCCTGCATCTACAAAATATCCAGCAGTCCTTCTTTGATACATTTGCTTATAAATCTTCTGTGTAGCCGGAACCAACCATCACACGCACATCAGGATGTACCGTATGACCTTTCAGTATTGCCGCAGCTTTCCTCATATCTTCCATTCGTCCGTTCGTACAAGAACCAATCACAACCTGATCGATCTTAACCTGTTCCTCTGCCTCGATCTCATCAATCGTCTTTGCGTTTCCCGGCAAATGCGGAAACGCTACCGTCGGACGCACCTTTGACAGATCAATCTCTACAACGTCGTCATAAACCGCATCCTCGTCCGCCTCGTAAACTGTATACGGTTTCTCACAATGAGCGTCAAGATACTCGACCGTCTTTTCATCCACCGGAAAATCCCGTTTTTCGCACCGGCCTCAATCGCCATATTCGCCATCGTAAAACGATCATCCATAGACAGATTTCCAATTCCGTCACCTGTAAATTCCATTGATTTATAAAGCGCGCCGTCCACTCCGATCTTGCCGATAATGTGAATGATAATATCTTTTCCGCTTACATATTTCCCCGGCTTTCCCGTCAGAACAAACTTGATCGCCGACGGCACTTTAAACCAGATTTCTCCTGTCGCCATTCCGGTTGCCACATCGGTCGTTCCCATTCCTGTTGAAAACGCGCCCAAAGCTCCGTATGTACATGTATGTGAATCCGCTCCGATGATACACTCACCTGCGGTGACAACTCCCGCTTCGGAAGAATCGCATGTTCCACACCCGATTTTCCCTGTTCAAAATACCATTTCAGCCCCTGCTCCTTCGCATATTCACGAATTGCTTTTGAATTTTCCGCTGATTTGATATCTTTATTCGGTGTAAAATGATCCGGTACAAACACAACCTTATCTTTATCAAATACTTTATCCGACATCTGTCTGATGATCGGCAAAGCCATCGGTCCTGTAATATCATTCGCCATCACGATATCGAGTTTCGCTTCGATCAGCTGCCCTGCTTCCACAGTATCCAATCCTGCGTGAGCAGCCAAATCTTCTGCGTCATCGTCATTCCCATTTTTGAGACCCCCTTTATCATTCATAAATATGGTCTTTGCCACATCATTTTTATTTCTTTGCGATATATCCTTTTGCCGTAAGCGCTTCTGCACAAAGCACTGCTCCGCCAGCCGCACCTCTTACTGTATTATGTGACAGTCCGATAAACTTAAAGTCATACATGCTGTCCTCTCTGAGACGTCCGATAGACACTCCCATGCCGCGCTCATAATCTACGTCTGCCGTTACCTGCGGACGATTTTCTTCCTCAAGATACTGGATAAACTGCTTCGGCGCGCTCGGCAGTTCTGCTTCCTGCGGGAATCCTTTAAAGTTTACCAGTTTTTCAATTAGCTGTTCTTTTGTCGGTTTCTTTTCAAAATTGATAAATACCGCCGCAGTATGTCCGTTTAATACAGGAACACGCACACACTGACATGTGATCTTCGGAAGCTCGGCTTTTACGATCTCGCCATTTTCCACTTTTCCGAGAACTCTAAGCGGCTCCTGCTCGCTTTTCTCTTCTTCTCCTCCGATAAACGGAATAATATTTCCCAGCATTTCCGGCCAGTCTTTGAATGTTTTTCCTGCTCCTGAAATTGCCTGATATGTTGTAACAACAAGCTCTTTCGGTCCGAATTCTTTCCATGCCGCCAAACACGGAGCGTAACTTTGGATCGAACAGTTCGGTTTTACTGCAATGAATCCTCTCGTTGTACCGAGACGTTTCTTCTGATCTTTGATCACTTCAAAATGTTCTGCATTGATCTCCGGTACTACCATCGGAACGTCCGGCGTCCAGCGATGCGCGCTGTTGTTTGATACGACCGGAGTCTCTGTTTTTGCATATGCCTCTTCGATCACTTTGATCTCTTCTTTGCTCATATCAACCGCGCTGAAAACAAAATCTACAGTCGAAGCTACATGCTCTACGTCATTTACGTTAAGAACAACAAGCTTTTTCACAGCCTCCGGCATCGGCGTATCCATTTTCCAGCGATCGCCTACCGCTTCCTCATATGTCTTTCCTGCAGAACGCGGGCTTGCCGCAACTGTTACAACTTCAAACCACGGATGATCCTCAAGCAGAGAGATAAATCTCTGACCTACCATTCCTGTCGCACCTAAA
>ENA-OQCP01000681-OQCP01000681.1-human-gut-metagenome-genome-assembly--contig:-NODE-681-length-14666-cov-3.311232_pt1 | contig 14666 bp, 15 predicted proteins | sample MGYA00242760_ERZ504583 | MGnify/ENA primary metagenome ERZ504583 (study PRJEB26092, sample SAMD00036308) | human gut metagenome | host: Homo sapiens | study: EMG produced TPA metagenomics assembly of...
TTCTTTTTTTATTTTCTTAAAGTTCTTCCAGTACCGCTCTCGCACTGCGCACGGCTTTAACATCGGTGCGGTAGAGGGTGTATTCGCTTAAGGATGGAAGTCCCATGTTCACATTTTCTTTCCGATACTGCATCGGGCTCGCCAGTTCGATTTTTCCGGACATGTGGTAGGCGGTCACACCGGTTTTCGGATACAGCTCGCGGATCGCATCCGCGCAGATACCGCCGCCCGCCTGAATACGGATGCGTCCCGCCGCCTGGCGCTGCAGTTCGGCGAGAAGCTCTGCTCCTTTTACCGCACTGTTCTGCTGACCGGAGGTGAGAATGGTGTTCATACCGAGCGATACCGCCTGCTCAAGCGCTTCTTTCGGATCGCGGCAGACATCGAACGCGCGGTGCAGCGTCACAGACATGCCGTTTGCCGCCTCCATCAGCTGTTCCATCGCTGTCATATTCATTGTTCCATCCTCTTTCAGCACGCCGATCACAACGCCCTCTGCACCGAGTTCGCGATACATCGCAACTTCCTCGCAAATTTCTTCTAATTCATATGGGGTGTAGCAGAAATCCCCGAACCGCGGGCGGATCAATGCATGAATCGGAATGGTTGTCTGTCTGCGGATCACCTCAAACAGCTTCGAACCCGGCGTTGTTCCGCCGATCACCAGATTCTGACACAGCTCCAGCCGGCTCGCCCCGCCTTTTGCCGCCGCAAGCGCCGACTCCGCCGAGTCCACGCAGACTTCCAGGATATAATCGTTCATAAAATTCCCTCTGTTTTCGTAATTTTCTTTCTCTATCATACCCTATTTGAGGCAATTAGGAAAGAGCTTCTTTGTTTCACTTTCGTTCACTTCTGCTTCTGATGCAGATATTTTTCTCTCGTTGCCATGCCGCCGCGAATGTGGCGTTCAGACTTGTTCACATCCAGAATTTTCCTTGCCTCTGCCGCCAGACCCGGATTCACTTGTACCAGACGTGATGTCAGATCCTTATGCACGGTACTTTTGCTCACTCCGAATTTTTTCGCCGTCTGCCGTACGGTCGCTTTCGTCTCAATCATGTAAATTGCTGTCTCCACAGCACGCTCTTCGATATAGTCCCTCACAAAAAACCTCCGAAGACGCTGTTTTTACAGTGTATTCGGAGGCTATGACAGGTATGTCTTGTATTTCATTTATAATACACCCATACCGCTTTCGTCTGTTCCAGCACCTGATCGATATCCCAGGTTTTTTCGGAATTTTTTCTGCTGTTTGGGTCGTTGATTTTCAGTCTGCCATTCTGCAATCCGGTAAGAACGATAAAATGACCGTTGCTGGTAAACTCCCCGGGTCCCATCAGGGCAATGATGGGTTTCCGGCCTGCAGGTTGTTTTCCACCCGTTCCCGTTCCACAGGGATTTCTTTGCTGGAAAGGCCGATCTGCCGGGCTCCTTCCAGCATCAGAGACCAGGCGGTTCCGCTGCCGTCTACGGCATAGCCGTTCTGTGAGGCAAAATCGGCGACCCAGCGCGGATTTTTTGTGATATCGCCGGTCATGAAAATGGCAACCATGGAAAGTGCTGTCGGTCCGCAGCCGCTTAATCCCATCACTTCACCGGCATATCGGTGATAGCCCCATCTCTGATCCCACTGCAAGAGAAGCGGAACCTCCGATGCGGATGACAGGTCGCTCAGGTCAATCTCCGGCTCCTCCTCTTTTTTCAACGGATATTCTTCGACGAACGTCTCCGTCTCATTGTTTCTCTCGTAAAGCGACAACAGCTCCTCCGGGTACTGATCCATTGAAATGCCGTTTGCTTTCGCATACCGCTGGATCGGATTCTGCCGGAAGCGCCGCACACCGCCCAAAAACAGAAGACAGCCGAACAGCAATAGCAGCCCGCGGATCCGCCATACCTTTCTTTTTCGTCTCCGTGCTCTTTCTCTTCTTCGCATCATCTTTTTTCGTTCTGCCGTCTCTTGCCATGTCAGTGTATTGCTTTCACGGATCATGAAAAATCCCCCTCCCGATCTTATTGTGTACTCCCAAAATCTTTCCATTTCTGATTTTGTGAGATGCTTGAGAGTACATTCTTCTCTTTCATCATAACAAATTTCCGATTTTTCTTTTTGTATATTTTCCGAAGAAAAAACTGCAATTTTTCTGTCCACTTCCTTAAGATTTTTTGTAGCTATGCAGAGCCATGCGAAATGGAAGATGGAAGAAAATCGCAAGTAGGAAAATAATAGCAAATTCCGGAAATATCGTTGAGAAAAAATATCAAAAATGGTAGAATAAGGAAAACACAAACTTTAAGCGGAGGATAAAACAAATGAAAAAACTGAAAGTTAAAAAAGGCAGTACCTGTATGGCTTGTCTTGCCTGTGTGGGAGCATGTTCTGAGGCATTTTATAAGGTATTTGATCCGGACAAGGCATGTCTGCAGATCGTAGAGAAAAAGGCTGTCCGCCCGATCGCCTGTCCGCAGTGCGGTAAATGTGCCGAGGCCTGTCCGGAAGGCGCCATTACCCAGAACCCGAAGGGCGTTTACATGATCAACAAGAAAAAATGTACGGGATGCGGAGCCTGTGCGAAGGCCTGTCCATTTGGCCTGATCGTAAAAACCGAGGGCAATCCGGCTTCCAAATGTATTGCCTGCGGTATCTGCGCAAAAGCCTGTCCGATGGATGTACTGGAAGTTGTGGACGAATAATGATCCGAACTCTTAGATATCGCCAGGATCTCGTGTAAGCACAGATCCTGACTCATTGCTCACATAAACATAAAAATGCACTGTGGAACGTCGTCGGACAATTTCACAGTGCATTTTTATCTTAAACGAAAAACAATTGATTCCCGCTCGCTGCCTGGCAGAATGATCGATGCCCGTTTCCACAGACGGCATTCCGACAAAAAGGGACAAAATTTACAATTTTACTCCCACGCCAGCAGAACCATCGATTTTGCCGGAAGCATCATGCTTTCTTTCATCTCTGCTCCATCCTCTGCACAGCGTTTTCCATCGCAGAGCAGTTTCCAGTTTCCTTCCGGGAGTTTCTGAAAAGCTTCTTTTTCCCATGGATTGTAGAAGACGCAGACTGCGCGGCCATCCGGGTATTCCAGTTCGTAACCTGCGATCTGGTTTTCACGGAAAAATGTCTTTTTACAGTCCGGCTCGCACGTTCCGTATGCCTGAAATTTTCGGCGCAGAGCGAGAAGACCACGGTAATAGTCCACCAGCTCTTCCTGCTCTAAGGCGCGTGTCCAGTCAATTTTGTTGAGCTGCCACGACGATTTGAAGCTGTTTCCTTCGCCATGCTTCGTGCGCGCAAATTCCTCACCCGCCTGGAAAAACGGCATTCCCTTGCAGGTCATCACAATGCCCGCCGCCAGACGGTTCATCGAAAGCGTCCGCTCATCCATCTTGTCAAAATCCGGCTCCGCATCCTCCTTCCGCTTCGGATCGGACAGTTTTAATTTATCCCACAGTGTATAATTATCATGTGCCGACACATACGGAATCAGCTGGCTCGCATTGCGCGGCTCATAGGCTCCTTTTCCGTCCAGCCAGCCGTCTGTCGCGGAAAGTATTCCTGCTGAAAGACGCTCTTTTCCATTGACATAGCCTCCCTCTGCGGCAATGAAAACACTTCCCTTGATGGAATCTCTCGTATCGTCACAGAACATGGAAATGCCATCCATCAGCTTTCCGATATTCTGTTTATCCGAAGGGAAATATCCCTCCTGCATTGCGCTTGCCGCTGCTTTCCACGGTTCACCGTAAACCAGAATCTCCTCGCCGCGCGGCATCCGGTTCAGAGCTGTGCGGATCGCATTCATGGTCTCCGTGTCATGCAGTGCCATCAGATCGAAGCGGAAACCGTCGATATGATATTCCTTCGCCCAGTAACAAACCGAGTGAACCATAAAGCGGCGGAACATCTCCCGCTCACTTGCCGTCTCGTTTCCACAGTCGGAGCCATTGGAAATCGTGCCGTCCTCCCATTCACGGTAATAATAATAAGGAACTGTTTTCTGAAGCGGCGAATCGAGATTATACGTATGATTGTATACCACATCCATAATCACGCCGATGCCGGCTTTATGCAGTGCCTGAACCATTTCCTTCATTTCCCGGATACGTACCTCTCCGTGGAAAGGATCGGTTGCATAGGATCCCTCCGGCACATTGTACTGCACCGGGTCGTAGCCCCAGTTGAACGCTTCCGCATCGTCTTCCGGCACACTTCCGAAATCGAAAACAGGAAGCAGATGCACATGAGAAATGCCAAGCGACTTCAGATAATCGAGCCTGTCGCATGAATTCCGTCTCCATTCAGTGTTGTGCCTTCTTCCGTAAATGCCAGAAACTTTCCACGGTGCTTATCCGAAACACCGGAATTCGGATCGCTTGAAAAATCCTTCACATGAAGCTCATACACACAGCGGTCCTCCGGCCGGATTTCCGGTCTTTTATCCTGCTCCCAGCCCACCGGGTCCGTCTCTGCAAGATTTACTACCATACTCCGCTCCGAATCAACACCGGAAGCCACGCCGTACGGATCGACCGTATCAAAAACGCCATCTGAGTGCAGAATGTGATACGTATAATACGTTCCATACCGCGCTCCCTGCAATGCACAACTCCAGACACCCTTTTCGCCGCGCGTCATCGCAATCGAGGCTATTTTTCGGTCCCCGTGCTCCCGGCTGCTGCCACGTGAAAACAGCTCCAGCGAAACCTCCATTGCTGTCGGCGCCCAGAGCTTCCACTCTGTCACAAACTGCTCATCCTTTTTCGGCATCTGCCAGTTTCCATCACATTCCCTGCTCTTCTTCACCGAGACACCGAGGTCATCCCCTTCATACGTAAAGTTTTCCACAAATTCTTCCGATTCAAAAAAGCTTTTCCACTCCGCCGGCGTTCTTTTCACCACCGCATTCATCTTCTTTCCCTCCATTTCTTTGTAAACTCGCAGAATCTCTCCGACACTCCACGCCTGCGCATAGCAGCCCTTCGACATCACCGGCGCCGCACCATCATAAATCTCCGCCAGATGAAACAGGCATCCTTCCTGCATCCAGCTCGCAAGACGCTCCAGTCCGCGGCGCACTTCCTGTTTTCCCTCCTTCGGAAAATAGTTCAGCACCGCACGGAAATACGCCCCAAGCGGAAATCCCCAGACTGTCCCCTGATGATATGCCCTGTCACGCTCCGGCTGCTTCCGCCGATCCATGGATGAAATGCCGGATCCTCCATCTCCAATGACCGCAGTCCTGCTGTCGTATACAGCTTTTCTTTGACCGCCTGTAAGACCCGCTGCCCCTGCTTCTGACTCACCATCTGAAACGGAAGTGCCAGCACAAAGACCTGATTGCATCGGAACTGCTTCTCTTCATACGTGCCGTTCAGCACATCCTTCAGATATCCTTCCTCTTCCATCCAGAACTTTCGAGGAAACTCTTCTTCACCTGCTCCGCAAGCTTCCCATACGCCGATCCATCCTTTCCGACAAACGGCGCCAGCTCTTCCAGAATCCTCAGACCATTATACCAGTACGCATTAATCTCCACCGGCTTCCCGTGACGCGGTGTCGGCAGCTCCTTGTCAATCCGCACATCCATCCACGTCACCTGTTCCAGACCGCCCCCGGCCATAATCAGCCCGTCACTGTCCATTTTAATATGGAAATCCGTTCCCTTCTGATACCAGAACACAATATCCTCCATCACCGGAAACGCCTCGCGCACAAACTCCAGATCTCCTGTTTCAAGGTAATACTCATACACCACATCCAGAAACAAAAGGGCCGCATCCACCGTATTATACATCGGAAGCGCATCCCCCTCCGGAAACAGATTCGGCATCAGTCCTTCTTTTGTATATGCCATAAAAGTCCGAAGAATGCTCTTACACTCCTCATACTCCCCAATTGCCAGCGTGCACCCCGGCAGCGAAATCATCGTATCCCGCCCCCAGTCCGCAAAATAAGGAAAACCAGCCATAATACTCTTCCCGCCTGTCGATGCACGTTCCGTAATATACTGACTCGCACTCACCACCAGCCGCTTTCCCACCGGATCAGAAATCCCGGACTTTTCCGCAATCATCTCCTGCCGCTTCTCTTCCTCTTCTATCCACAGCGCAATCCTTTCCTCATCCCACTTATCCACATCATCCGCGAGACTATACACAACAAAAAAGACCTGCTCCCTGCCGTCTCCCGTCATCTCAAACCGAATCCGGTGATTCACGACAGCACTTCCGATGCCATCTCTTCCATCCCGCGCATCCTGCTCAAAAAACAAATCCCTCCAGATCCTCTCCTTCTCCATCTGAAGCTCCCCATTTGTCCCATAAGAAAGAATCACACCATTGCTCGCAATGCACTTCCGATCCACCGCAAAATCCTGCCCCTCCTGCAGCTGCTCCCCCTTCGCCGCAAACCGCATCACCGGCCGAACCGAAAAACTCCCCTTCTTCCCACTTCTCACCCGATACCGGACAAGAACCGTATTCTCCCCCTGAACCATCCCAATCGTCTTCTCAATTTCAATCCCCTTCACCCGGTAAAACCATACCGGCAGACTCCCCATCTCAAACCCTTCCAGAAACCGAAACCCCTCCACATTCTGCGTCCGATTCACAAACTCCTGTGAAAACAGCTCCGTTTCCTCTCCATCCACCTCCAACGTCTCCCAGACATTCGAAATCAGATGCTCCCGCACCGTAGGCGCCTTCAGTGCCCCCATCAACAGCGCCTGATCATTCCTCGCCGCATTCCCCATCACCGTCAGCGAACAATAACCTCCCAGTCCGTTCGTCAGCAAAAAACACTTCTTTTCCCCACTCCGAAAATCCATCCACTCCGAAGCATTCAGTCGAATCCTATCCATACCGCAAAACCTCCAAATTTCACACAATATGTTCCCGGAACTTTTCTGTTCTCATAAATCAATCACAAAAAACTCCGGAAATATTTTTTTCATTCTATCTCCAAACTTCGCACCAGTCAATAAACTCACGCCGATTCGCCCTCCGGACAGATCCAGCCTATCCTCCCGTCCTCCAACACACTCTCCCCTTCCACACACAACAATTTCACGCCGATCTGCCCTCCGGGCAGATCCAGCCCCTCCTCCCCACACACAAATAGAGCAGCCGACCCCTCATCGGCTACTCCCACACATCATCCTTTGACGGCTCCTGAAAGCCCATCTGTATAATATCTCTGCATTACAACAAACAAAATCGCAATCGGCACCGAAATGCAAACCGCTCCCGCCGCAAAGCAGTATACCAGCTGTCGATATACTCCTTCTCCAGCATCTTCCACAGACCCAGTGCAACCGTATAATACTTCGCATTCGCTCTGCAGATAACCTTTGCGAAAATAAAGTCCAGCCACGGTCCCAGAAATGCACTCAAAGTCGTGTACACAATAATCGGCTTACTCAGTGGAATTGTCACCTTCGTAAATACCTGGAATCTCGTTGCTCCATCCAGATAAGCCGCCTCATCCAGTGCCTTCGGAACCGTATCAAAAAATCCCTTTGCAAGCAGGAATCCCGCTCCGGAACCGCCCGAGTACACCAGAATCAATGCCACACGGATCATCGATCCCTCCGAAAGGCCAACTGCCTTTAAAATATAGTAGACAGCAACCATCGACATAAATGCCGGGAACAGACCTAAGATCATCGCGATGTTCATGTAAGTCTTACGGATTTTAAACCGCATTCTCGACATGCAGTAAGAAACCGAAAGCACAAATATTGTAGAAATCAGACAACTGAACACCGCAATGATAAATGTGTTCTTAAACATCTGCGGAAAGTCTAACACCTGCGTATCTGTAAACAGACGCACATAATTATGAAGCGTATATCCTTTGGGAAAAGCTGGTAACATAAGATCCCTTCTGTGTACTGAAGCTTAAGAGTGCAATCCACAGAACCGGAATCACCCACACAATCGCAAGCAGTGCCAGAACCACATGTACAATCACATCGGAAATCATTCCACGCGCTTTCATGGAGTGTGTTTTTTTCTCTTTGTTATTCATTATTGGAATCCCTCCTCGTTCTTGTAAGAACCAGTATTCCGGTACGTGATCAGTGAAACCACAGCCAGAATGACAAAGGTAAGAATACCGACAACCGCACCAACGTTAAAGTACTGTAAGTCAACCGTCAGCTTGTACAGCCAGGTAACCAGAAGGTCCGTCTTTCCGGCGGTTGCTCCGACCGGAACCGGTGCTCCTGCAGTCAGCAGATAGATAACGTTGAAGTTGTTGATATTACCCGTAAACGTCGTAATCAGATACGGAGTCGTGACAAACAACATATACGGCAGCGTAATCTTAAAGAAAATTGTCACAGGGCCTGCGCCATCAACACGGGCTGCCTCGTAAAGCTCACCCGGAATGTTCTGTAAGATACCGGTAACCTGCATCATGGTAAACGGAATACCAACCCAGAGGTTGATGATAACAACCGTTGCTCTCGCCCAGGTCGCATTTGTCAGGAACGGAAGCGGACTGCTGATCAGACCGGCCTGAACCAAGAGGTTGTTGATCAGCCGTTGTCCTTTAACATCGTACGCATCAGAAGAAGAGAAACGAACTGCGGAATTGCAGCGGAGAGCATAAAACAGAATCTCCAGAATCCTTGATGCGGGTTGTTTTACGATTGATGACAATCGCAAGAATCATACCAAGAATATAGTTCAGGAAGGTAGCGAGCACAGCCCAGATCAGGGTCCATCCAAGAACAGACCAGAATGTCTTGCCGATCGAGTTGCCCATGCCAAGAACCGTACTGAAATTTTTCAGTCCAACCCAATGAAAAATCGTCAGATGGTCGCCGACTTTACTGTAGCTGGTGAAAGCCATACAGATCATAAAGACCAGTGGAAGGATTGTGAAAATCACAATACCGAGAATCGGAAGTGTCAGCAGGGTCCAGTGCAGTCTCTTGTCAACGAGTGCTTCCAGATCCTCTTTGATGGTGTTGATATGTTTCCCTTCCTTTGCACGACACTCTACCTCATAAGCGTCTTCATATTGACACGCCAGATCATAAAGAAGAGAACCGTAATAAAAATCGTTGCTACTCCGTAGAGCAGGAACAGAATTGTCATATCGCCGCCGGTATATTCATAAATACCTTGGCCTCGTTCCACACCTCTTCCTGCGCACGGCCGCCCAGGGTGATGAGATGATAGAGATTGTTGATACCGCCTTCGATCATAAACAGGAGATACGCAATTTCTACTGCCAGAAATAAAATACCCTTTACGATCTGTTTGTGAGCCAGATTTCCCAGTCCCAGAAAAATAACGCGCTCTTCCGATGTATCCGTGTCCGGGAAAGACAGGATCTGACTGTTTTTCTGCTCATCTTCCCACCTTGTCGTCTTTCCCTCAAGAATCTGATTCTCTCCCACCAGCAAATCTTCAAGTAAATCCCCAAAAAGATCCTGCAAATTACCGTTGAAGTAAAACGAATATTACGATTTTCAATATTCATAATACCTCCTCTCCCTTTTACTTCTGATATTCCTCAATTCTGCAAACATGTTCTTTTGTCTTTTTATTATAATTAATTCCTACCAGAAGCAAGTTTCCCTGATATTCTTCCAGACTTCTGCAATATTCTTTGTCCTTAATCTGCGCAAGCGCACCCTCTGCTGTTTTGTCCCATTTCAGTTCTACAACCAGCGCCGGTTTGTCCTGGTATCTTTTTCTTGGTACGAAAACAAGATCCGCAAACCCTTTTCCCCCAGGCAGTTCACGGTAAACCGTGTAAAAATTCCGTGCTGCATACAGCGCCAGTGAAATCGTATAGCTCAACGCATTTTCATCATTGTACTGAAGCTGTGACGTTTCAAAATGTGCCAGCCGAATTCCCTCTGCTACCTGTGTTTCCTGTTTTTCCCACACAGCCTGCAGAAGATCTGCGGAATTTTTCAGTGCCTTTGAAATATCTCCCCATTGGGAAACGGTTACCGCACTGGCATATTCTGACTGTACCTCGCATTCGGAATAAAAACATATTTATTCTGTTCCTCATAACCAAGATATCCAAGATGAATCAGCAGTGTCAGCACATCATCCTCTGTCCGGAAAGTTGTCATATCATTCGTAAAACTGCCCGTGTTCACCGGAATCTTTTTCCCTGCCATCATCTGCAGTACGTCATCCCGCAGGCCGTCAAAATTCAGATCAATATACCACTGTAGTGCTTCAAATGTTTCTGTCTGATTCCAGTAATTGCCGATTTTCCGGAATCGCATGGCATTGACAACCGAACGCGGGCTGTAAACCGAACTTCTCCCGGGAACGAATAGCCGTCATACCAGTTTTTAATTTCTGCCAGATCCATCTGATACCGGCCGCAGAGTTCTTCTACTTCCTGCTCCGTAAATCCTACATATTCTGCGAGCGGCCCTGGATCAAGCATTGTAAATTCATCAAACATATTCAGTGCAGAATGGGTTCCATATTTTTTGATCGGCAGAATACCCGTCAGATAGGCAAGTGCTACGTAAACCTTATCTTTCAGAAAATCCCGCAGGAAATCAAGATACTCTTCCTGTGCTTTTTTATCCTGCTGATATTCCCGGAAAACACAGTCCCATTCATCAATGATAATGACAAACGACTGTTTTGTTGCCGCATAAATATCCTGCAGCGATTCTACCAGATCCGTATCGTCAAAGTAGTCCACGTCCGGATAACTGTTTTTCAGTTCCCGCAGCAGCATTCTTCGAACACGGTCAATCACCTGGCCAATTTCCTTGCTCCGGCTCAGAAATTCCTGCATATTCAAAAAAATCGTAGGATATTGATTTAAGTGCTGTGCAAATACAGCATTTTGAGAAATTTTCAATCCAGAAAAAAGTTCTCTGGAATCGCATTCCTTCCCATAATAAGCCGTCAGCATATCCGCCGTCATAGATTTTCCAAAGCGCCGCGGACGGCTGACACAGACATATCTCTGCACAGTATTAATCACCTGATTGGTATACTCGATCAGCCCTGTTTTATCCACATAAATTTCGGACTGAACCGCTTTTGCAAATTTTTCATTTCCCGGATTCAGATAAACTCCCATATTCACCTGCGCCTTTCTCTTTCTACCTCTATCATACGATATTCTTGCCTTAAGTTCAATTTAGCATAAGTTGAAAAATGCCAGAATGTTTTTAACTGAGGCAAAACATTCTGGCTGTTTTTTCTGGGATTGCTATGAGTCAATTAATTAATGAATAAAGAACGCGTCCTCTTCCTCGTCTTCCACAACCGGTGTCATCGGGTTATACTCGGTTTCCACCAATTTTTTCACCAGCTCGTGATCGAAGTTGCGGCGGATTTCACAGGTTCTGTCGAAAATCATGGTTGCTTCATCCCCTGGGGTGCATGCCGGCCAGTTCGGGAGGGATGGGGTTTCCGGACTTCCGTAGCGGGCAAAGTTGATCCAGGCGGTGGCCATACGCTCCTGCAGACGGTCTGTTTCGCCCGGGACATTGCATACGGCGATGCGGTCGATGTTATGGAATACGAACGGATCTCGCACAATGCCATGCGGCTTTTCCGCCATCGATCGGGAATTCATAGGTAAACTGATAGGAATAAGTCGGCGCTTCTGTAAACTCCGATTTCTGACGAATGAATTCGATCGTGTCCGGACGGAAGAACGTATCCACAGACCACAGATCCACAATTGTTTTGTCCGGATATGCTTTTTCAAAAAGAGAAATCAGCTCCGGCGTTGCATCACCATATTTTCTCGTCAGGAACGCAATCTGTTCCTCACGGTTCATCTCATGTTTTCCCGGCACAACCGGTCCAAAATCAAACTCACCGATGTTGGTTCCTGCCAGCACAGGAATCGTTTTAGCGTGATCCGTAAATCCGCACTTGATCGGATTTCCGCGGAACCAGCCATTCTCCATCGGTCCCTGTCCGATATAGCAGCCTTTCGCAGCAACCTCTGCCTCAACTTTATTGTACGCATTTGACAGCTCATAATACGGGATCGTCTCAAGCTTCTCCACCTCGGACTCGTCCAGATTCAGTTCTTTTAACAGAGCCTTCACAATCGCGGTGCCGTCTCCGTCCTCTTTCTGATAAACCTTTGCCTCATAAACACCGCTCTCGATGATACCCTTCTGGAACAGGCCGTCTGCTGCCGGCGTATTCATCAGCGTTGCTACCTTCATACCGCCGCCGGACTGACCGAAAATCGTAACATTCTCCGGGTCTCCGCCGAATGCCGCGATATTGTCATGTACCCACTGCAATGCAGCTACCATATCTGCGTTTCCTGCATTTCGCAGAATTTTTCGTAATTTTTCGCCAAACGGCGAGAGATCGAGATAACCGAGGATATTCAGCCGATGGTTCACGGAAACAACAACGACATCACCGAACTCGCTTAAGTGATCCCCCTCATATGCCACATGCTCAATCGCAGAGCCGGCGCTGAAGCCGCCGCCGTGGAGCCATACCATGACCGGCTTTTTCGCACCCGGATCAAGACTCTGTGTCCAGACATTCAGGTTCTGGCAATGCTCGTCCTGCGGCCAGTAACGATGCGGTACCAGCACCTCCATGTTCGGCTCGTCCTGCTTTAAAAGCGGACATACATAGCCGTACGCCAGCGCATTTTTGATTCCTTTCCATGGTTTCACCGGCTGCGGCATCTGGAAACGGTCCGCCTCGGCGTAATGGATTCCATGAAACGCGTATGTCGTATTCAGGCGGAAGCCACGTACCTTTCCCGCCTTTGTCTCTACTACCGGATCTGTTTTACTGCATACAAAATAATCTCCCATATTTCAGCTACCCTCTTTCTGCCCAATCCTATTCTGTGATGCGCAGTTTTCAAAAACTGCTGCAAAATCTTCACGATCCTTCCGTTTCATCAGGCTTCGAAACAACTGTCGTTTTTGCATTTACGCATCTGTTTCTTATTATACCAGACAATTTATTCGGAAACAATTCTTTTCACTTCCGTTTTCGGCTGTTTATATCAACAAAGTCCGAAAATCACGTCAAAAATGGATATTTCCATCACAACTTCAAAGTGCTACAATAAAAAAGAAGGTAAAATCAACGTAAAAAAGGGGACTACTATGACGAAAACAGTACAAAAGAGCAAAGCCCGCGATATGACCCAGGGCTCTATCTGGAAACAGCTTCTTCTCTTCTCGCTTCCGCTGATGGCCGGAAATCTCTTCCAGCAGCTTTACAACACCGTTGACAGCATCGTTGTCGGCAACTTTGTCGGCAAGGAAGCACTCGCCGCCGTCGGCTCCGTCGGTCCGATCATCAATTCTCTGATCGGCTTTTTCATGGGACTTTCCACCGGTGCCGGTGTCATTATCTCTCAGTATTATGGCGCAAAGGCGGATGAAAAGGTCAGCCGCACCGTCAGCACGACACTGGTGATGACGTTTATTCTCTCCATTGTCTTTACCATTCTCGGCATTCTCATCACGCCGTACATGCTCCGCATGATGAGCACACCGGACGATGTCATCCGTGAGTCGGCAACGTATCTTAAAATTTACTTTGGCGGTGTTGCCGGTCTGATGTTCTACAACATGGGCTCCGGCGTTCTCCGCGCTGTCGGCGATTCCCGCCATCCGCTGTATTTCCTGATTTTTTCCGCTGTTGTCAATACCGTGCTCGATCTTTTGTTTGTCGTTTCCTTCGGCATGGGAATCGAGGGTGTGGCGCTTGCAACCGTTATTGCACAGTGCCTTTCGGCGGTTCTGACGCTGTATGTGCTGACCACAACAGACGGCCCATACCGCATCTGTTGGAAAAAGCTCTGCATGGACTGGTCTTTGCTGTACCGCATCGTCTGCGTCGGACTGCCGGCAGCGATCCAGCAGATGGTGACTTCCGTTTCCAACGTTTTCGTGCAGTCCTATATCAATGTATTCGGCTCGGATGTTATGGCAGGCTGGAGTGCCTGCATGAAAATCGACCAGTTTATGATGCTGCCGATGATGAGTGTTGGTCTTGCTTCGACCACCTTCACCGGACAGAACGTCGGTGCCAGCTACATTGACCGTGCAAAGAAGGGTGCTACAACCGCATTCCTGCTTGCTGAGCTTGTAACCATTGTGATGATGATTCCTCTGCTGATTTTCGCCCCGCAAATGGTCTATCTGTTTAACCAGGAGACAGCTGTGATTCGTTACGGAACCCTGTTCCTGTATCTGCTCTCCCCGTTCTACATTCTCTGCTGCGTCAACCAGGTTTATTCCAACGTCCTGCGTGGCGCAGGAGACACCAGAACACCAATGATCGTAATGCTCGGAAGCTTCGTCGTGTTCCGCCAGATTTACCTGTTTGTGATGTCTCATATATTTGATTCCATCATTCCGATTGCACTTGGTTATCCGGCGGGATGGCTGGTATGCAGTGTTCTGATTTATGCCTGCTATCGAAAATTCCGGTGGGATAAAGGAATGCGGAAAAGCTGAAGGATTCCTTTCCTGACATAAGCAAAAGGGGCTGTTGCACTAAGAAAATGAACTGATATGCTCCCTTCTAGGTAGACAAGTGAAATAATAAAAACTTGTCACTTAGGAGGGAGCATATTTTATGTCCAAAAGAAAAGTATCTGTTGAGGATAAGACATATGCTGTAAATCTATATCTGGA
>ENA-OQCP01000682-OQCP01000682.1-human-gut-metagenome-genome-assembly--contig:-NODE-682-length-14633-cov-1.330070_pt1 | contig 14633 bp, 22 predicted proteins | sample MGYA00242760_ERZ504583 | MGnify/ENA primary metagenome ERZ504583 (study PRJEB26092, sample SAMD00036308) | human gut metagenome | host: Homo sapiens | study: EMG produced TPA metagenomics assembly of...
GCACCGTAGATTCCTGCATCATTGCCAAGTGTCGCGATCACGATAGGAGTATCCTTGCAGGATTCAAAAGCATACTCTCTGTAATATTTCCGGATACAGTCAATAAGCGGCTGTCCGGCCTTGGAAACTCCTCCGCCGATAACAATGGTCTCCGGATCTGTCACACAGCAAATAATGGCAAGAGCACCACCCAGCTGCTCTCCGACCTTTTCCATGGTTGCTACAGCTACCGGATCATTCTCCTTAAATGCGTCCAGAACTGCTTTTGCTGAAATCTCTTCGGCATCTCTGAGAACACTGTTCTCACCGGAAGCTGCAAGCTCTTTTTTGCCATGCGGACAATTCCGGTCGCAGAAGCATACTGTTCCAGACAGCCCCTGTTTCCGCAGTTGCAGGATTCTGTTTCATGATGATCCACATTGCATGTCCGATCTCACCGCCAGCTCCGTGATGTCCGGTCACGATCTTTCCATCAACAATGATACCACCGCCTACACCTGTTCCAAGTGTGACCATGATCACATCGGAGGAGCCTGCTGCAGCACCTTCCATGCCTCTCCCAATGCCGCTACATTGGCGTCATTTCCAGCTTCCGCATGAAGACCTGTAAGTTCTTCCATCTCTCCCACAACGTTCTTATATCCCCAGAAGAGATTTACTGCACGTGATACTTCGCCTTTGGAGTTTACCGGTCCCGGAACACCGATCCCGACGCTTCCACCTCCTCTTTGGAGATACCCTTTTCTTCCATCTTGGCATTTACTGCTGCTGCCACATCAGGAAGGATCTGATCTCCATTGTTTTCTTTACGGGTTGAATCTCCCATTTCTCAACAAGAGTACCATCGTACGGAAAAGTCCGCATTTTACAGTTGTTCCACCTACATCGATTCCAAAACAATATGTTCCCATTTCTTACCCTCTCTTATTCTTCGTCATCCGGATTTTCTCTTTTTTTCGCAAGATTTGCCTGTACACGCTTGTACAGAGCCTCTGCCGCATTGTATCCCATCTTCTTCTGTCTGTGATTGACAGCCGCTGCCTCAACGATGATCGCCAGGTTACGGCCCGGACGGATCGGAAGAGAATGGCATACTACCTTATTTCCAAGGTACTCTGTATACTCCTCATGCAGTCCAAGACGATCGTATTCCTTGTCTCTGTCCCACTCCTCAAGCTTGATCACAAGATCGATAGACTGGGTATCCTTAACGCTCTCAACACCGAACAGTGTTTTTACATCGATGATACCGATACCACGAAGTTCGATAAAGTGACGTGTGATATCCGGTGCAGATCCCACCAGTGTTACGTCACTGACCTTACGGATCTCAACAACATCATCACTGACAAGACGATGGCCTCTCTTGATCAGCTCCAGGCTGCCTCGCTCTTACCGATACCGCTCTCACCTGTGATCAGGATTCCCTCGCCGTAAACATCAACCAGCACACCATGAATAGAAATACATGGTGCAAGCTGCACGCCCAGCCAACGGATGATCTCTGCCATAAAACTGGAAGTTGTTCTTTCTGTCACGAATGTCGGAACATTATATTTAACAGCCAGATCGATCATGTCCTGAGACGGACGAGTCATGGTACTGAAATAACACATGGGATCTTGCTGGAAATGAAACGTTCATATTTAAAACGTCTCTCCTCCTCATTAAGCTGCATCAGATACGTATACTCTACATATCCGATGATCTGAACTCGTTCATTGGCAAAATGCTCCAGATATCCGGTAAGCTGAAGCGCAGGTCTGTTGATCTCCGCAGTCTTGATCACGATGCCTGACAGGTCGATCTCCGGAGTCAGATTATTAAGCTCCAGTTCCTGTACCATCTTTGTCAACTGTACACCCTTCATACTTTTGTCTCCTTTTCGCTGAAAGTTTGCATTCTCACTGTCGTTTCACGAGGCGTGAGACACCTTATCTTTAATTATACACAATCACTGCTGAAACTGCAATGCAGCATCAGGATTTATGAAAAAATTCATAGACCTGACGGCGCTTCTGGCATTCATGCTCTCTGTCTGTGCCAGTTCTTTCTCCGATGCATCCCGGATATTTTCCACAGATTTAAATTTACGCAGAAGGGCTTTCCTCCTGGTATCACCGATCCCCGGGATATCATCCAGGATAGAATGGACCTGTTCCCTGCTCCTGAGGGAACGATGGTATTCAATGGCAAACCGATGGGCTTCATCCTGGATCCTGGTGATCAGACGGAAGCCTTCGCCGGATGTGTCAATAGGAATCTCCACATTGTTGAAATACAGGCCTCTCGTCCGATGATGATCATCCTTGACCATACCGCAGACCGGGATGCTTATCCCAAGCTCATTCAACACCTTCAGAGCGATATTTACCTGCCCTCTTCCACCATCCATCAGGATCAGATCCGGAAGCCTTGCAAAGCTGTCAAATTCTCCGTTACTCTCATGAGTGAACCTTCGGGTCAGAACCTCTTCCATGCTGGCATAATCGTTGGGTCCCTGTACCCATTTGATCTTGAACTTACGGTAATCACTGCGTTTGGGACGTCCTTTTTCATAGACTACCATGGATCCCACAGACTCAAAGCCACTGATATTTGAAATATCATAGGCTTCCATGCGCACCACATTTTTCAAGCCCAGCCATTCTTCCACCTCGTGAACAGCTCCGATGGTTCGTCCTTCCTCCCGCCTGATCCGTTCTCTGTCCTTGGCAAGTACCATACGGGCATTTTCCAGGGCAAGTTCTACCAGCTTTTCCTTGGTTCCCTTCTTCGGGACGAATGTGTACCTTCTGCTTTCTCCTTCCTGACAGCCACTCCTCGATGATATCTGCATCTTCAATCTCACTTTGCAGCATGATCTCAGATGGGATAAATGGCGTTCCCGCATAAAACTGTTTCAGAAAGCTGGAAAGGACCTGCGCCTTTGTATCACCTTTTGCCACACGGAGATAAAAATGATCTCTGCCGATCAGCCTGCCATCCCGGATAAAAAACACCTGGACAACCGCATCCTGATCCCTGAGGTCTTCACTGTCATCCATGGCTACTGCAATGATGTCTCTGTCTTCCTGCCCGTAGCCGGTGATCTTCTGACGTTCCCCGATCTTCCGGATACTGCTGATCAGGTCCCGGTATTCCATAGCATCTTCGTAGCGCATTTCCTCCGAAGCTTTCTGCATTTTTTCCATCAGCTCACTAATGGCGTCCTGAAAATCTCCATTCAGAAATTTGATCACCTTATTGATATTCTTCCGGTATTCTTCCTGGCTGACATATCCCTGGCAGGGTGCCTTGCACTGCTTCATATGATAGTACAGACAGGGCCGGTCCTTTCCGGTATCTCTCGGAAGACTGCGGTTGCAGGAGCGTACCTGATACAGCTTCCGCACCAGTTCGATCACGTCCTTTACTGCTCCGCCGCTTGTATAGGGGCCAAAATATCTTGCCTTGTCCTTTTTCATTCTCCTGGCAAAAAGCACTCTCGGGTATGGCTCATGAACTGTCACCTTAATAAACGGATAGCTCTTGTCATCTTTGAGCATGGTATTATATTTCGGACGATGTTCCTTGATAAGATTACACTCCAGCACAAGGCTTCCAGCTCCGAATCCGTAATAATGTACTCAAATCTGGTAATATGTGTAACCATCCGTTCAATCTTGGCACCTTTATTACGACTGCTCTGGAAATACTGGCGCACACGATTCTTAAGGCTTATGGCTTTTCCCACATAGATGATCTCGTCTTTCTCGCCATGCATGATATAAACTCCCGGTTTTGCCGGAAGCTTCTTTAATTCTTCCTCGATTATGAACATACTTTATTCTCCTGTTTTACTATTACAGTAATAAGAAACCGGGATTTCTCCCGGTTTTCTTATGATCTGTTTTATGCCTGTGATCCCGGCTTTTCTTCTGTTTCTGCATGATCGCTATCTGTTGTCTGAGCAGATTCTTCTGTTTTCTCCGGTGCCTGCATATCCTCTGTCAGTTCCTGTCCGGATATCTCCGGTCTGACTGAACCGATTCTGTACTTTTTGCAGCCTCGTTATTTTCCGCGATCATTTCAATATCCTGTTTATTGGACACTTCTTTTTCATCCTCGGAAAGTACCAGATCATCCAGATTCTCCGGGATATCCAGGCCCTGCTGAACTGCACGGAGGATCTTCATGAACTCTTTACCTGTAATGGTTTCCTTGCGGATCAGATATTCCGCGATCTTATCCATCTCTGTTCTGTGACTTCCAAGGATCCTCTTGGCTTCCTCATAGGAATGGTGGAGAAGCTTCATCACCTCATGATCGATCTCTGTTGCGGTATCATCACCACAGTTTAAAACTGCTCTTCCGCTGAGATACTGGTTCTCCTGTGTGGCAAGTCCCATCAGTCCGAACTTCTCTGACATACCATACTGTGTGATCATGCTCTGGCCACCTTGGTAGCCTGCTCAATATCATTGGCAGCACCTGTAGTGACTGTGTCAAAAACGATCTCCTCTGCAGCACGTCCGCCAAGATAGCCTACCAGCATAGCTTCCAGCTCTTTTCTTGGTGTTGAGATATTTTTCTTCCTCAGGTACCTGCATAACGTAACCCAGTGCTCCCATGGTACGGGGTACGATGGTGATCTTCTGTACAGGCTCCGCATCCTTCTGGAGTGCATTTACCAGTGCGTGTCCGACTTCATGGTAGGATACGATCCGGCGTTCCTGTTTGCTTAAGATACGGTCTTTCTTCTCTTTTCCCACCAGAACTACCTCTACGGATTCCTCCAGGTCCTTCTGTGATACAGCTTTACGTCCCTTCTTGACTGCAAGGATCGCAGCCTCATTGATCATATTGGCAAGATCAGAGCCTACCGCACCGGAAGTTGCAAGTGCAATAGCTTCAAAATCAACGGTGTCATCCAGAAGTACGTTCTTGGCATGTACCTTCAGGATATCCACCCTTCCTTTAAGATCCGGTCTGTCAACGATCACACGTCTGTCAAAACGTCCCGGACGGAGAAGAGCCGGATCAAGAACCTCCGGTCTGTTGGTCGCAGCAAGGATCAGAAGTCCCTTGGATGTATCAAAGCCATCCATCTCCGCCGCCATAGCGGGAATCACGGCTTTTACCAATGGCATCGATCTCATCGATAAATACGATACACGGAGCATTCTTCTTGGCTTCCTCGAAAAGGTCACGGACACGTGAGGCACCCACGCCCACAAACATCTCCACAAATTCCGAGCCGGAAAGAGAGAAGAACGGTACCTGCGCTTCACCTGCAACAGCCTTGGCAAGTAATGTCTTACCGGTTCCCGGAGGGCCTACAAGAAGTGCGCCCTTAGGCAGCTTGGCTCCGATGGCTGTGTATTTTCCGGGGTTGTGAAGAAAATCCACAACTTCCTGGAGAGATTCCTTGGCTTCATCCTGACCTGCCACATCCTTAAAGGAAACGCCCGTTTCCTGCTGCACATATGCCTTGGCTTTGCTCTTGCCTACGCCCATGCCCATGATCCCGCCGCCTTTGTTCATGCGGCGCATGGAAAACATCAGAAGTCCGAACAGAAGCAATGTCGGCAGAACCACGCTCAGGATCATTGCAACAAATTCACCAAAAACATCCGGCGGATCGGTCTCAAACTTGATTCCCTTTCCTTCCAGTCTCTTGGTAAGTGCTGTACTGTCTTCGGTCTTCGTGGTGTAATAGCTCATATCCTCGTACTTGGAATTCTTTTTCTTGGGTACGATCGTCAATGTACTGGACTGGATCGTTACTTCCTTAACCTGGTCCTTATCCACCATATCGATAAATTTATCATAGGAGATCTCACTGCTGTTATCCTTCAGCATATTGGTAAACAACGCGAAGCACACCAGTGTGACCAGGAGGCATATCAGAAAAGCCAGAATCGACTGATGATTTTTACCTGATCCCTGCCTGGGATCTTTGTTGTCAGGTCGCTTCCCGTCCTGATCATTATTCAGTTGATTATTCATTTTTTTCCTCCTCTTGTCATTTCTTTATTATAAAGAGAAAAACCATATAAATCAACTGCGAGATTACAAAAATACCATCGAAAAAACACCGCATTGGATATTGCCAGTGAACGTAAAGTTGTAGTATACTGTTCCCAGTGAATTGGAAAATTAAAGAGGAGAGGAAATCAGACAAATGAAAATAGGTTTTGATAATGACAAATATCTGAAAATGCAGTCAGAACACATCCGTGAAAGAATCGGTCAGTTCGGCAACAAGCTTTATCTTGAATTCGGCGGCAACTGTTGTACGACTACCATGCATCCCGTGTTCTTCCGGGTTTGAACCGGACAGCAAGCTCCGCATGCTGATGCAGCTTTCTGATCAGGCGGAGATCGTTATTGTTATCAGTGCCAATGACATTGACAAGAATAAAATACGTGGCGATCTTGGGATCACCTATGACGAAGATGTACTCCGTCTTATGGATGAGTTTTCAAGCCGTGGCCTGTATGTGGGAAGCGTATGCATCACACAGTACTCCGGCCAGGAAAGTGCCGATCTCTTCAAAAAACGTCTGGAGAAACTGGGAATCCGTGTCTACAAGCTTTACCTGATCCCCGGCTATCCAAGCAACACTTCCTTTATTGTAAGTGACGAGGGTTATGGAAAGAATGATTATATTGAAACTACCAGACCTCTGGTCGTGATCACAGCACCGGGACCAGGAAGTGGAAAGATGGCAACCTGCCTTTCCCAGCTTTACCACGAATACAAACGAGGAGTAAAAGCCGGCTATGCAAAATTTGAGACCTTCCCGATCTGGAACCTTCCTCTGAAACATCCGGTAAACCTTGCCTACGAAGCTGCCACTGCAGATCTGAACGATGTCAACATGATCGACCCGTTCCATCTGGAGCTTACGGCAAAACTACCGTCAACTACAACCGTGACGTAGAAGTTTTCCCTGTTGTACAGGCCATGTTTGAGAAGATCATGGCAGCTGCCCTTATAAATCTCCGACAGATATGGGTGTCAACATGGCAGGTAACTGCATCGTTGACGATGAAGTATGCCAGGAAGCTTCCCGCCAGGAAATCATCCGTCGTTATTATAAGAGCATGAACGCTCTGGTTTCCGGCTCCGGCACAGAGAATGAGGTACGTAAGATCGAGCTTCTTCTCCAGCAGGCTCATGCAGAGATCACTGACCGTAAGGTTGTTCCGGCTGCCCTCGAAAAAGAAAAAGCAACCAATGGCCCTGCCGCCGCTATGGAACTTCCTGACGGAAAGATCGTATGCGGAAAAACCTCCGATCTTCTCGGCGCATCCGCTGCGCTTCTTCTCAATGCCCTGAAAGAGCTGGCAGGAATCGATCACGATCTTCATGTGATCTCCCCGGATGCCATCCATCCGATCCAGCAGCTGAAGACCAAATATCTGGGAAGCAGGAATCCACGTCTTCACATTGATGAGATCCTGATTGCCCTTTCCATGAGTGCCGCAACCAGCGATGCTGCACGCCTTGCCCTGGAACAGATCCCGAATCTCCGTGGATGCCAGGCTCATACTTCCGTAATGCTTCCGATGTGGATGTGATCAGCTTCCGTAAGCTTGGTGTTGAGCTTACCTGCGAAGCCAAGGCTGAGAAAAAGAAAGAATATCAGAAAGTCTGATCTTATAAACACCAAAATCCCCTGTGCCGGATCTACGTACAAACGCCGAACCGTACAGGGGATTTTTTTGAGGGAATCTATAATCAATCAACTTGCCGATATTTTCCTATTTAATTCATCCTATCTTTCTGATAGACAATACCACCTGTTGTAAATTTCACAACACTTCCGTTTTCGACCATATGAAAATAAGGTTCACCTTTCTGTTCTCCTGAAAATATTTTCTCAATTCCGTCACAATATATATTTATAATTTCCGGAGATAACGCATACTTTTTATAACAGTCTTTTTCTTTTTCGCAGACATGAGCAGGAAAAACGCTGCTTACTTTTTTTCTGATTTTCTTCAATTTTAAAAGGCTTTCATAGTATACACGCAAAGAAGCAGATGGGGCAAGCGGACTTTTTCCAGGATTCAAATGTCCCCACACTTCCCAGGTGAGCATGATATCTCCTGTAAAAAGCCATCCTTTCTTCTCCTCAAACAATGCAATACACCCCAGGGTATGACTGGGAACTTCCAGAACTTTAAGTTTTTTATCTCCCAGATCAAAGATATCCCCATCCCTGACTGTACAGATTTTTCTTGCCGGTCCGGGATTCCACATTCCAAACGAAAATCCCTCTTTTTCAGGAATTTCAAAGAACATGAGCTCAGACATTTCTCTCAGCTCCTGGTCTACGATCTGATGGGAAAAAGGTTCGTCATACCTTCCCACACATACTTCTTCAAATTGATAATTTCCTGAATTATGATCCACATGAGCATGAGTATTTACAACAATCAGAGATTTTTCTCCACAAAGTTTCAAAACTTCTTCTTTTAAATCGGTAAGTCCCAGTCCCGTATCCAGAAGAAGAGCTCTTTCTGTTCCATTTATCACATACATAACCGTCTTATCTATTTCATTGATCGCCCACAGATCTTTTTCCAACGGATGATCCTGAATAACTGCATCTTCATTCCTCCTTTATTTTACAGCTCCCATTGTCAGTCCGCTTGTAATATATTTTTGTGCACAGATGTAAAGGATAATTGTGGGAATAATACACAAGGTAAGTCCTGCAATAAACAGATTCCACTGTGTGCTGGTAGCACTTCTGAACATGAAAAGATTTACCGTCAGCGGTCTCAGTTCACTGTCTCCAATGAGAATACTGGGAAGCAGAAAGTCATTCCAGGACCACATAAAAAACAATACACCAATGGTAACCGTTGCTGGTTTAACAAGTGGAAATACGATCTGCGTCATAATTCGAAAAACTCCACATCCATCTATTGCGGCTGCTTCTTCCAGCTCCCGAGGTACATTTTTCAAAAATCCCGTAAACGTCAGAATTCCAAACGCACAGAAGAATCCAATATCAAGAATGATAATTCCTCCAAGGGAATTGGTAAGATTGGTATTTGTAGCAAGTACAGAAATAGGAATCATAACTGCATGAAACGGCACGATCTGTCCGAAAACAAAATACAGATACAGATTCTGTGAGATTTTCCCACGAAGATGTGAGATTCCGAAAGCACCGGCAAACGATACGAACAGCCTCCCAGCATAGCTCCCAATGTAATCACAACAGAATTTTTTAATGCAACTAAAAAATTCATGCTTTCCATGGCATTTTTAAAATTATCAAGATATAAAGACTTTGGTAATGCCAGAAAATCAGCCGCAATTTCCGGACTTGTTTTAATTGAATTCATAACGATCCACAATACCGGTAAAATAAAAATAAAGCCTAATATAAACATTGCTGCGGTACCTGCAATTTTCTTTTTCCATGTCATTATGACTGCACCTCTCTTTTTCTAGTAATATTAAGCTGAATCAAGGAAATTGCTGCTATGATCAAAAACAGGATCACCGATTTCGCACAGCCATACCCCATATTAAAAGTTCCAAATGCGTCATCATAAATATTCATGGCGATCGTCTGTGTTGTTTTTGAAGGTCCGCCGCCGGTTAAAGCGTAGTTAATATCAAATGCTTTAAATGCATTTGCAATAGATACAAACAGATTGATCGTAATCGTTGGCATCAGAAGCGGAAGCTGGATTTTTATAATACGATTCAGTCCCACACATCCGTCAATGCATGCCGCTTCCATCACATCAAGAGGAATCGACTGCAAACCTGTGATGTAAAGGATCATCAAAAATCCCAGGCCCTGCCACACGGTAACCACTGATACCGCCGCAAATGCTGCCGTTGAACTCCCGAACCAGCTAAACCCTGTTACTGCTTCCGAATGTAAAAGTTCTCCAATTATTGGCGTTACTTTCTGAAAAATAAATGTCCACGCCAGGGCGATCATAACTCCACTGATAATATTCGGAATAAAAAAGAACGCCCGGATCACTGGCTTACCGAAAATATGTGTATTCAACGCCAGAGCTATAAAAAAAGCCAGTACATTGGTCAGAACAATCGTAACCACTGCAAGTTTAAACGTCAAAAACATAGATTGTATAAAATCTCTATCATGAACCAAATCGACAAAGTTTTTTATTCCGATCCAGTTATGCGTTCCTTTGATCAGATTCCAACTGAAAAACGAATTCGGGATCGTTCCAAAAATTAACGGTCCTGCCAGCGCAAAAGTATAAATACACAGTGCCGGCAGCACAAGAAGGAAATAATATTTTTTCTGTTTTCTGTATAAAATGTCCGACATGTTTCCTACCCCCGTATATAGCAGGCGGACTTTTAAAAGTCCGCCTGTTTTCCTGTGTGTTTATTCTTCTGCAAGCTTTTTAAATCCTTCATCAAGAGCATCCAGTGTCTGATCTTCATCGGTTATTCCTGCAAAATATCCCTGAACATCATCGCCCAGAACATCGCTTGCTCCGCTTGGAAGCTGATTCCACAAAGTACTTCTGACCTTTCCTGCATCCATATACGCTTTCAGATCTTTATAATAATCCTTACTTGCAATTTCATCATCTGCTTCAATGTCCATGCAAGCCATAAAGCCGCCGTAGCTGTTGGTCACTGTTTTCAGCCAGTCCCCGCCATCTCCGATATAATCAAGCACTTCCAGGGCTTCATCCAAGTGTTCCCCGTTTGCGTTGGCCACGATCGCATCTGTTGCACATGCCACAACTTCTGCATCATCTGCGTTATCACTTACTGGAACTGCAAAAAATCCGATGGAAGATCCTGTGTTACACTTCCTACAGAAATCGTTGCCGCATCTGAAAGAAAGATCATTGCTGCTTCCTGGTTTGCAATGCATAAATCCTGTGGCCGCATCCGAATCCATATAATTCTGTCCGGAATTTTCTTTCATAAGGTCCATAAAATCAAAGACTCTGTCTACGCCATCCACCTTAAAGCTCCCTTCTCCCTTATTCATGGAATCCAGCCAGCTGTCGATCTTATCTTTTCCACCAAGTACTCCTCCGAATAAGGAGCAGAATTCCTGACTTACTGTCCAGTTATCTTTATAAATAGCGGTAAATGGTGTAATATTCGCAGCCTGAAGTTTTTCACAGACTGCTTTCATCTCATCAAAAGTTTCCGGCACTTTTTCAATTCCTGCTTTTTTAAAAGATCTTTATTATAAAGTACACCCCACCATTCATACATCTGTGGAAATCCCCACACTTTGCCATCATAAGTAACTGCTTCTTTTGCATTGTCATAAAGTTTGTCCACAAACTCATGATCGCTTACGTCTGCCAGCAGCCCGTTCTGTGCAAAATCATATACCTGAGAATAAGAACTTACTTCAAAAAGATCCGGCAGATCTTTTGCCGCTGTCTTTGCTCCAAGATACTGGTTATAATCTCCGGACTGCATCTCCACAGATAATTTTATATTATCATGAGTCTGATTAAACCTTCCGCTGCTTTATTGTAAATATCCGCAGCTCCGGAAGTCCACACTGCCATCTTGATCTCAACTACATCGTCTACATTTTTTCAGATTACTTTTTGCGTAAACCGGCATCACTGTTCCAACAAGCCCCATTGCCATGAGCGCTGCCATTGCGCACGCTGTCACCTTTCTTCTCTTCATTTGTAAACCCTCCGTTCTTTTTTGATGAACTCATTATATTATAATTTTTAATATCAAAACAGTGCACACTTCTTGACATTATGTGTCACTTTTCATAATATGTATTGGTTTTTTTTACTCATCATTATATAATAATACCGAAAGGAGGGGTAAGAATTGTTTTCTATTACTGCAAAATTTAAAGAACACTCTATAAAATTTCGAATTCTTGTCATCGTTCTTCCAGTTGTGATTCTCAGTTATATCATTTTATTATCTTCTTTTTATATGATTTATGTAAAAGAATCCCGTAACAATATTCTTCTGGAACATGAAGAGAATACTCTGTCTATCGCAAAAAATACAGCCAGTTATTTTTCCTCACTGAACTCCAACATTGATCTGCTGCTTTACGGAACAGAAATTCAGTCTCTGATCCATTCCTATGCAGATAAAAAGCTCAGTCCGGAAGAAGTTCAGTCCCAGTGTAACACCCTTTTCTCCACATATCTTTTAGGTGCTCAGTCTAAAATTCAACGGGTTTATATTGTTCTGACCGATAATGGGATCATTTCCAATCAGACTATTTATAATTCCACCCTGGAACAACAGGAGCAAAAACTGGAGCAGCTCAGTGAGTATCTAAAACAACCAAAGGGAACTCTCTGTTATTACTATTCTCCAAAGGAACCTTATACCATCACTGCTGCCAAAAATATTTTTGACATTCAGAAACCGGAAAAGAAGATCGGTATTTTACTGACTGAGATCAATATCCGGTTTATGGAGGATATGATCACGGAGCATCAGGATTCTGAATATAGTTATTATTCCCTTTTTCAAAATAGTGACCTGGTATATACAACTTCCCCCTATGCCCCATCCGTCACAGCCAGCATGAATATGAATTATCACTCCCACAGGGGGAATAGTAATTTTATGCATCCGCTATTCTGTAAACGATTTCTTACAAATCGGAGGCTTCTCAACACAACCGGCGCATTTCATTCGATCAATCGTGTATGGCGTCAGCTACTGGTTATTTCCATATTTTTTCTCTTGATACTGGTTTTCGCTGTTATTCAGATTTCAAGAACATATCCCAGGAATTTCAGGTTTTTATCACTAAGTTAAAACAAACTTCTGTTGCCGATGAAACCGCCCTGATCCACACAGTTTCCAGCAACGAATTTTCTGAGCTGACAAAGGAATACAACCATATGCTCCTGCGCCTTCAGGAATCCGGAAAGAAGATCACGGAACAACAGATTCTTCTAAAAACGCAGAGCTGAAAACGCTTCAGGCACAGATCAACCACATTTTCTTTACAATACCCTGGACTGTATCTCAAGCCTGGCATCTCTTGGAAAAACAGCGCAAATCACAGATATCGTTCCAAAACTGGCTGATATCATGCGAATGAGCATCAAAGGCTCTGATCTTCTTCCTATTTCAGAAGATCTTAATTACGTAAGAGAATATTTGGATATTCAGAAAATGCGTTTCCAGGATCGGCTTCTTTTTCTGATCGAATGTAACGATCCCATGGAAGATCTGTATATCCCAAAACTGATCATACAGCCGGTCGTTGAAAACGCTATCATACATGGTATCAGTGAATCTGTGGAAAATGGCTTTCTTTCTATTCAATTATTTACTTTTAAAGACGATGTACTGATCAAAGTCTATAACACCGGCCCCCTGTTTTCTCACCAGGTAATTGAAAGATTCACTCTGTATCACAAACTTCTTTTTCCGACCAGAAAAGCATTGGGCTTATAAATATTCAGATGCGGCTACGGTCCCAATTCGGAAATTCCTATGGACTGCTTCTTGAAAATATGGAAGACCGTACTTCTGTATGTGTTACGATCCGTATTCCACAAATACATCAAAGGGAGGACCTGACAAAATGAAAATTCTGATCGTTGATGATGAAAAGATCATCCTGGAAAAACTTAAAATGTATATTTCACAGATTTTTACAGAAAAAGAGAATATTTTTACTTCTGACAATGCAGCAAAAGCACTGGAGATCATATCCTCTCAGCAACCAGATATCATTCTTACGGATATCCGTATGCCAGGAAAAGACGGCCTGTATATTTCTTCTTTCGTGCATAATAATTTTCCAGATAAGATCGTAATACTGATTACCGGTTTTTCTGATTTCAAGTATGCACAGACAGCGATTAAAAACCATGTTTTCGATTATATCCTAAAACCAGTAGACGAAAACGTCCTGAAAGAATCCGTATTGAAAGCTATACATACTATCACCGAACGGAAAAATCAGGCGATCATGCGCAAAAAATATGAATCCTATCTAAAAGAAAATATCAGAAATCTTCAAAAAGATTTTTTTGAACGGTTACTTTTCAGGAACACCACTTCCCTTTCTTCTTCTTTTCATGAAGAAGTCACCATGCTCCGCCTGGATCATATTAAAAGCTATTACCTTTTATACTGCAAATGTTCTACAACAGTTTCAAAAGATCTGGAAAAAGAATATTACTTTACGCATATCGCCGAACATTATCTTCAGGAACAGATTCCGGGAGCTCTTATTTTTTCTTATGGAAACGCTTTGTATTCCTTATGTCCGGACATTGATGAAAAACAACTTACAAAAATAACTAATTTCATACATGGGGAACTAAAAAAGAATCACGTTCTCATGTCCGCAGCCATCAGCAGTCACTCTGAGAATCTGTCTGAAATTCCCCTGCTTCGAAGCCAGACTGTAGAAATTTTTAATACCCTGAAAAATTCCAGTCATTTTGTCATGCTCTACCGTGATCTGGAAACCAACCCCGTTGCTGTCATGTATGAAAAATCCAACTATTTTCAGGTTCTTCTCAATTCCCTGTCTTCCGGTGACAAAACAATGATTCAAAGGCATTTTGATGAGATCTCCCAGTTTTTCACCCGGCAAACTCCTGATGAGTTCAACAGTTTCATGTATAGTTTTATGACTCTTTTTCTT
>ENA-OQCP01000683-OQCP01000683.1-human-gut-metagenome-genome-assembly--contig:-NODE-683-length-14621-cov-3.146681_pt1 | contig 14621 bp, 17 predicted proteins | sample MGYA00242760_ERZ504583 | MGnify/ENA primary metagenome ERZ504583 (study PRJEB26092, sample SAMD00036308) | human gut metagenome | host: Homo sapiens | study: EMG produced TPA metagenomics assembly of...
ATCAGCTTGTCGCGCTCCGCCGCGCAGGAGAGCAACGGATACGTTTTCACGTTTGACAGATATGTAAAAAATAAGAGGACAAAAAGAACCGGGATTGATATTTCGCCAACCCCGGTTTTGTTTTATTCCGCCGGTTCGAGCTCCGGCTCGTTTTCTTCTATATCGCCCGCGAGACCTAATTTCTGTTCGAGCTTCGACTTTTTCTTATATGTCTCATTCCACTCCTGCTGAGTGAACTCATAGCCGTATGCAAGGAAGAGATCCTCGCCGCGCTTCTCCTGCTTTGAATAGCGCGCTTTCTTGAGCAGGACTACAATCCCCACGCCGAGCAGCGAACCGACGAGCGCCGCCGCGAACGAGAGCAGAATAACTTCGCTCCCCCGCCGGCATAGAGCGGAGGCAGCAGCCCCGCAAAGGCGTCGTATTTATCGGTGACGACGATTGTAGAAGTGCGGAGAAGCCCGTATTTCCGGGCATAGTCAGTCAAGAATGACTCGTTGCAGATGCCGAATGCCGCGGCGAGAATACCAGTGAGCGTTGTACCGCCGATGAGTGCAAAAGGCGTTGTCTGCGGCTCTCTGACGCAATAGACCATCGGCGACATCGCCATGAGCCTGACATTCTGGAACACCTCGTTAATGAAGCCCGTGTTGAGCAGGTTTTCATCATAGACGACCATCGGCCAGGACTTGAACTTCTTGCCGACGAAGAGATAAATCATGCATATCCACGACGGGGTTATCATCGCCGCGGAGAACACTGTGAGCAGCCTTGCGCTCTCCATTGAGCCCGCCAGCACACCCTTGAATATCTCATCGAACACCGCGAGCGAGAGCGGACCGCCGACATCGAAGCCGAGCGCGAAGCCTATCACGGCGCCTTTGAGAATAATATTGGCGGAGGAGGCGACTATTCCGGCGAGCTTATGCGCGAGCAGGGTCATCGGCAGAGCGTAGGCATAGTTCATAACAAAAAACACCGCGAACGCAGAGAGTCCGATAACAACGAGCGAATCGCCGAGCAGAGTCATATTTTTGAGCTGCGGGCGGAATGTGCATATAAGCTCCTCGCGCTTTGCTTCGTCTTTTATTTTTGAATGTGCAAGCTTCAACAGCAGACCGAACGCCCATTCTATAACGACGACGCAGACCTTGTGCAGGAAGGTCACGCACACGGTGCTCAGCAGAGCTATCACATAATAGCCCATGAAGCCGATAACAGACGAGCCGCCCACTGTTTCAACGCCCGCGACCTGGGTGCAGAAGAGACCGAAATATACGGCGAGAACGCCCGAGACAAGCGCGGAGAAAAATCCGCCCGCGTAATACGCCATACATATCGACATACCTATGCCGAAAAGCTGGACGGACATATACGAGACCCAATAGAGTCCGTCGAGCAGGGACGGAAAAACTTTTCCGAGAATAAGTATTATGAACGCGAATATCGCGGCGAAGAGCATGAACGGGAACAGCGCGGTCGAGGTCTTGACCGCGGCGCGTCTGAGCTGATATTTTTCAAACAGCGGCGCTTTCAGATACTCCCCCGCGCTTTTGTACGGATTTTCTGTGTTATACATCTTTACCCTCCTGCTTGTTTTTTCTAATCATAGCATTATATTAGCGATATTGCAACATATTCACTTATTTTATCGCATCTTTTTGTATATATTTTTAAAATTTCTTGCAATATGCACAATTTAAGCTCAGGACATTTGGGGATATTGACAGTCGGCAGAATAACTCTTTGCTGAAATTTCATTCCGCTCGCGCGGCAGCGATGTGTTGAGTCGCCGCGCCGATTATCAAGCAAAAAATCCTACCCAAGGGAAAACCGTGGGTAGGATTTCTGTTTTTCGCTCCCATGCAAGACACGGGGAAAATTATATTACAGCTCGTTTATCATCGAGAGCAGGTCGACATAGAACACGCGGACATTGTGGTTGACAAACAGACCGCCGTTTATCGAGAGGTGGTCGCCGCTGAATGTCGGCATGATGTTCCATACGCCCGTTGCGACTTCGCCGCCGCTGTAAACGGCAGATGGCGCATTGAACGGAGCGAGAGCGGAGATTTTGTTGACGAGTCCGTCGTTCTCAAACCACTTCTCGTCGACGACATAGCCGCCCTTGGTGGTGCAGGTGAACTTGCCCATTCTGACTGCGCACGCTCTGAAGAGCCTATCTATATTGCCGTCGACCGGGCTATAAGTGCCGTCCGCATTGCGCTCGGTCGCGCTGCACGGATAGGAGAAATAATAGACATTTTTGAGCGTCGAGATATTCTCATTTATCGCGAGAGCGTGGTCGATGTCCATATCATATTCCGCGCTGTCCGAAAGCGCCCTGTCGAGATGCGGAGCGGTGGCAACGGTGAGCATGGCGACAACCGCGCGCTCTTCGGCGGTGGCGTTGACATCTTTGATTATAGCGTCGCGCACGAGATAGGCGGTCGTGCCGTTATGCGGAGCGGCGAGCGCTGTGACGGAATATATCCAATCTGCCTTTCCGCCCGTGAACAGGTCGGAGACATCGCTGCCCGAAGCCTCGCGCTCGGCCTCGCTGCCGTTTGCCATAAGCTCAGCCAGAAGTCTGACGGTCACGCCGCCAAATGAATGACCGAGAAGATTTATCTTATCCTCGCGCTCCACTCATCGATAAGCGGATCGGAGGAATAATCCTCGCCGTATCTGTCGTGGTGGCAGCGCTTTGAATGCTCCTCGCCGTAGTCGGTGACGGTGCCGGTCAGCTGGGCGTAGAGCTCGCAGGCTCTGTCCCATGCGCTTCCCGTGGGATCGACCGCTGCAGAATAGCACTCGAAGCCGCGGGCGTTGAGATATTGCATAAGGTCGCCGCCGAACATACCCCAATAGGCAGGAAATCGTTATACCAGGTGTAGCTGCCCCAGCCCGCGAGACCGTGAACGAAAACGTTGGCATACTCGGTGTTGAACTTCGTATCGTCAACCTTAACATGCGGAATGTTGAGTGCGGGGAAGCAGAACATAATTACAGATACAATAAATGAAATTATTTTTGCCACATGACCATCCCTTTTTCATTGTTTTTGTCGGCGGTTATTCTCCGAACGCGCCGTTTACAAGACAATTATATATGGAATTTATTCCCGTTGTCAATCGGTTTTCAAAAATAAAAACGGCTGCGGTCGGAGCAAATATATTGCCCGATCACAGCTGTTTTTCACCATTTTTCACGCATGAGGCGTAGATTTAAAACTCTCAGCTCCTCTTTGCGTTTTTCATAATCCGGGCACCGCGAACCGACAAGCCGCCAGAACGCCGCCGAATGATCCATGTGTTTAAGATGCGAAAGCTCATGGATAATGCAATAATCAACCGCGCCCTCGGGCGCCATAACGAGAAACAGCGAGAGATTTATATTCCCCTTTGAGGTGCATGAACCCCAGCGAGTTCTCGCGGAATTTATCTTGACTGAAGCGACCGTTTCGCCGAACTGATCTGCGAGCTCATATGTCCTGCGGAGAGATAATTCTTGGCGAGCGAGCGGTAGACTTCCTTGAGCGCTGCCGCCGTATCATCAACCGAGAGCCCGTCGGGGACAAAAAAGCTGCTGCCGTCAAAGCCTGCGCGTTGCCCGGATTTTTTTATCAGCGGATACTCGCGCCCGAGCAGGAGAAGTCCCGACTCCCCTCCCGGGACGAACGAATCGGAAATGTCTTTTCGCTCCTGCACTTTTGCGAGATTTTTGAGCACCCACGCGCGCTTTTCAAAAAGGAAATCTTCGATATGTTTGAGGCTCATTCGGCGCGGCGCATAGACCAGAACCTTTGCATCGCGCGATATTTTTATGCTCAGCGTCCTGCGGTCGGAGCGCGTTAATTCATACTGAAAACCGAGTTCGGGCATTATTCTATACCCATATCTGCCTTGAACTGTTCGGTCAGCTCGCGCATCTGATCTATCTCCATGCGGCGGCTGAGAGTGAACGCCGAGGCGTCCTTCGAGCGGCAGTTATAGCCCATGGGCACGCCCTCGAGGGAGAGATAATATTTTGCGTTGACGGGATAAAGCTGGCACTCGGCGAGAGAGGCAAAGCCGAGGAAAGCCTGGACTTTCTTCGCCTTTTCCGGCTCTTTTTCAAAGTTTTTGCACAGCCACGAATATATCTCCGGGTGGAAATTCGCCATAACGCCCGAGAATCCGGCGCAGCCCATTTTCAGCGTTTCGAGCAGGCTCGCGGAGTTGGCGTTGAATATCTTGAGTCCCATGCCGTCAACGGCTCTGAGTTTTTCGTTTATCATGCCGGGGTCGCAGCAGGTATCTTTGAGAAAAGTGAATCTGCCGGACTCGGCGAGCTTTTTGAGCACTGCGGGAGTCATAATGCGCTTATAGGGATAGGGGCACTCGTAGATGCCGAAATTGACATCGCCGACGGATTCGACCGCCCTGTCGATATTTTTAAGAAACACGCTGTCGTCCTCATCGGCTGAGGCGAATCTGTTAGAAATGAACACATAGGCGTCTATCCCCTCGTCTATGAAAGCCTTTGCCTCTTCTATCTGAGTGTCAAGGTCATCCGCGACATGACCGGACGCGACGATTGAGATATTTTTCGGCGTATGCTGCATAACAAAATGCAGGAGCTCGAGTCGCTCTTCAAACGAGAGGAAGAATATCTCGCTCGACTGGCAGATGGCGAAAATTCCGTCGACTTTCTTCCCGGCGTACCAGTTTATGAGCGCTTCGACAGCCGCATAATCTATCTTATTGTCCTTTGTGAACGGCGTTATCATGGTCGGATAGACGCCGTTGGGAATCATCTTTTTCATTTTTTGTCCCTCCAATATGATCTCAGTTAAGTTTATCACATCGGCGGGAATTGTCAAGAAAATCAGGCGGACAGGTTGCGCCGCAGGAGCGCGAGCACGGCTTTTTCGCGCCGCGACACCTGCACCTGCGACATACCAAGCAGCTCGGCAGTTCGGCTCTGGGTCATGCCGCGATAATAGCGCAGGCTTATCATCTCGCGGTCGCGGTCATCGAGCAGAGCAATAACTTCGCGCAGGGCGATAAGCTCCGAGGCGGCGTTCTCCGGCGACTCAACGGGCAGGTCGATCTGCCCCTCGCCGTCGTCCGTGCAGGCGGTCAGCGACACGGCGGGCATTGCGGCATTGAGCAGTTGCGCCGTCTGGGCGACATCGCTGCGAGGCGTTCGGCGAGCTGACCTACAGTCGGTTCGCAGCCAAGTTCGGCGGTCAGCGCCTCCTTTTCGCGCATCGCGGCGCGCGCTTTTTCTTTCAGTGCGCGTCCGACTTTGACGCTGCCGCCGTCGCGGAAAATGCGCTTTATCTCGCCGAGAATGACGGGCACGGCATAAGTCGAAAACGAGAACCCGCGCTCCGGGTCGAAGTTTTCGGCGGCTTTTATAATTCCGACACACCCAGCCTGAAACAGGTCGTCATACTCCGCACCCTTGCCGCGAAATTTGTTGGCGCAGGCATGGACAAGACCGATATTCTTTTCAACGAGTTCATTGCGTTCAGCCCTGTCCATCGCCGCGTCCTTTTATAAATTTATCCATGGTGACGCTCGTCCCCTTGCCCGGGACGGAGCGCACGCGCACTTTGTCCATAAAGCTCTCCATGACGGCGAATCCCAAGCCCGCACGCTCGCCGCCGAGGGTCGTAAACAGCGGCTCCATCGCCTGGCGCACATCGATTATGCCGCACCCACGATCCTTATTCTGATGCGCACGAGTCCGTCGTCAAACAGCCCGACCCATATGTATATCTCCCCCACGCTCGCGGGATAGGCGTGGACGATGCAGTTTGTGACCGCCTCGCTGACGGCGGTTTTGATATCCGATATTTCTTCGACCGTCGGATCCTGCTGAGCCGCAAACGCCGAGACGGCGACGCGCGCGAAGCTCTCGTTGACGGAGCGGCTCTCTATTTTCAGGCTCATCTGATCGACAGGCTTTTTTCTACTCATGTTTATCCTCCTTGTTCCTTTTCTGCGACAGCGTACACAGCGCCTGCATACCCGCAAGACGCATCATTTTATAATTGCGCTCGCTGAGATTCGTGACCTCGAGCTTTCCCTGCCAGCCTGCAGAAGCCTATAGCGACCCATGACAAGTCCAACGGCGGAGCTATCCATAAAAGTGACATCGGCGAAGTCGAGGCGCAGTATCTTCGGCTGCTGAGCCGCGGCGGCGGCATCGATATCCGCGCGCATTGCGGCGGCGGTGTGGTGGTCTATCTCGCCGGAGAGCAGCGCGCTGACGCTGAGCGGATTTGAGATTATTTCAACACCCATGTTTTTTCCTCCTTTGGGGTGATTATCAATTAACAGTTTGTCCGGGATGAGTGTGATTATTCTCGGATTTGTTTGAATTTTTTTGTTGACGATATCAGTACATTTAAAATTTTGTATCGGCTGTCGCCGATATCGGACAGCCGCAAGGGCTGTCCCTACGAACCGTGCACAATTTTTAATTGCAGCAAATCTTATGAAAAATCTGTGCCGCCGTTGGTCGGCTCTGTGTGGAGAGCCGTTTTGATATTATCAAAAAATCGGACACGGCTTGTACAAAATAAAAACAGGACGGACTATTATCATCAAAGATAATAATCCATCCCGTTTGAAAATCCTGCCGAAATGCGGCGGGTTAAATATTTTTATTTTCCAAAAGATAACCGCGAACCTCGCCTGCGAGATAGAATGAACCGCAAGTAACGAGCGTTCCGCCGTTTTGCTTTATGTCATTTATTGCCATGCGGCAGGCTTCTGTCGGCTCGGACACAGGCGTACAATCGGCGCAATATTTATTGGCGAGCTCGCTCAGGCTTCGGGATTCATGCTGCGCGGATTGTCCGGGGCTGTCAGATACATTTTTTCAAACAGCGGCGCGGTCAGGCGCAGATATGTGTCGCAGTCCTTATCGCCCATGAGCGCGCACACGGCGACGCGTCTGCCGCTTGTGAAGCGCTCCAGAAACGCTTTAAGCGCCGAGGCACAGCCCTCGTTATGGCCGCCATCAAGAATGATTCTTTCGCCGATAAGCTCCATTCGTGCGGGCATGACAGCGTTCGACAGTCCGCGCTCAATCGCTCCGTCACCGACGCTCAGACCGCATTCGCGCACGGCGGTGACGGCTGTCAGCGCATTTTTTATCATATGGTCGCCCGCGAACGGTATGTGCAGTTTCAGCGAGTCGAAGATAACATCCGTGCCGCGCACCGTCTCATCGACAACGCGGCAGGCGGTCATATCCGGCACTGCGAGCCTATTTTTCTCGCGCCGAGCGGTTTCTTCTATAACACGGCGTGCATCAGCAGACTGCTCAGGATACATGACCGTCACGCCGCGCGGCTTGATTATTCCGCATTTCTGCGCGGCTATTTCAACGATTGTATTGCCGAGAATCGCGGTGTGATCCGTTGAAATCGAGGTTATGACGGAGACGAGCGGAGTTTTTATAATATTCGTTGAATCGAGCAGCCCACCGAGCCCGACTTCGAGCACGACAACATCGCATTTGCGCTCTTTATACCAGAGAAACGCGGCGGCGGTCAGGGTCTCAAACTCAGTCGCGACAATTCCACGTTTGTCGAGTTCGTCGCACGCTAATTTGACGCGCTCAACGATCGAGGCGAGCTCCTCCGGCGGAATCATCTCGCCGTCAATTTGCATGCGCTCGCGGAAATCGATGACATAGGGCGAAGTGAACAGCCCGGTTCTGTACCCGGCGGCAGAGAGCATACAGGATATCATGGTGCTCGTCGAGCCCTTGCCGTTCGTCCCGGCGACATGGATGAAGCGAAGCTCATCCTGCGGGTTGCCGAGCGCGGCGCAGAGCGCCTGATGCGCTCCATGCGGGGTGTATGCCAAAGGTCAGACGCGAATGAATATATTCGATTGCTTCGGTTGGTGTCATCAGTTTTCCTCCGTAAAACATCAAAGGACGGGACATGCCCGTCCTTTGCAGGTTGGTTTTTATGAGAGAATATGCACAAGCGCAATAAATTCCGAATTCGCACGGTTCTCACAACGCAGCTATGTGCGATTTCTCCGCGGTTCACACGAAAAGGCAGCCAATAGCGGAATTTGGGTGAGACAAGGCGTGGGGTTCTGCACGAGAGGGAGCGTACGTCGGTACGTGACGAGCGGGCACGATTCTCACAACGCAGTATCACGCGAAATTACGCATTGGCGATCTTAGAGAGGCTGTCGTTGAGCATTGCTATCTTCTCGTTCAGCTTTCTCGCCGCTTCGCGCTGAGCCTCAACGACCGGCGCGGGAGCTTTGGAGACGAAGTTCTCGTTGGAGAGCTTGGCGTTGATGCCGTCGAGCTGCTTCTGAGCGGAGGCGAGCTCTTTGTTGAGCTTGCGCGCTCGGCTTCGAAGTCAACGAGGTCGCCATGGGGATATATATCTTTGCGGCGTCGGTGACGATGCAGACTGCGCCGTCTATCTCGATGCGTCCTCAACCTCGACCTCGGACGCGCCCGCGAGCTTCTGCATGAACTCGCCGGAAAGTCTGAAGGTATCGACATAGGAGGTGCTGATATATATTTTCGCTCTCTTTGAATGAGGAACATTCATCTCGGCGCGGCGGTTTCTTATCGCCCTGACCGCGTCCATAATCATGTTCATCTGCTCTTCCTCTGCGCTGAAGTTCAGAGCGTCGGAATACTGCGGCCAATCGGAGACCATTATGCTCGCGCCCTCATGCGGCAGGGACTGCCAAATCTCCTCAGTCACGAACGGCATGAACGGATGGAGAAGCTTCAGAACATTGGACATGACATATATGAGCACGCGCTTTGCGCACTGTGCGGGCTCGCCGCCCTTTTGCAGGCGAATCTTCGCAAGCTCGATATACCAGTCGCAGAAAACATCCCAGATGAAATCATAGAGCTTCTGAACGGCGATGCCGAGCTCGAATCTCTCGAGATTGTCCGTAACCTCTTTGACGAGGTCGTTGTAAAGGCTGAGCACCCACTTATCCTCGAGCGCAAGCTCATCGGGCAGACCCGCTTCTTCGGAGCCGTCGAGGTTCATGAGGATAAAGCGTGCGGCGTTCCAGAGCTTGTTCGCAAAGTTGCGGCTCGCTTCGACCTTTTTGTCGGAATATCTCATGTCGTTTCCGGGGCTGTTGCCGTTGGCAAGAGTGAAGCGCAGGGCATCTGCGCCGTACTTGTCAATGACCTCGAGCGGATCGATGCCGTTGCCGAGCGACTTCGACATTTTTCTGCCCAGCTCATCGCGGACGAGTCCGTGGATGAGGACGGTATCAAACGGAACCTGACCGGTCTGCTCGATGCCGGAGAACATCATTCTCATGACCCAGAACGGGATTATATCATAACCTGTGACAAGGGTGTTGGTGGGATAATAGCGCTTGAAATCCTCGCTGTCGGTATTCGGCCAGCCGAGGGTCGAGAACGGCCAGAGAGCCGAGGAGAACCATGTATCAAGCGTATCGGGATCCTGATGAATATGGGTGCTGCCGCACTTCGAGCACTTGTCGGGAGCGGTTCTTGCAACGGTTATCTCGCCGCAATCATCGCAATACCACGCGGGGATGCGGTGACCCCACCAGAGCTGGCGGGAGATGCACCAGTCGCGGATATTCTCGAGCCAATGGAAATAGACTTCTCGAAGCGCTTCGGGACGAACTTTGTCTCGCCGTTCTTGACAGCGTCGATAGCAGGACCGCGAGGGGCTTCATGCTGACGAACCACTGCTTTGAAACGCGGGGCTCAACGGTAGTCGAGCAGCGGTAGCAGGTGCCGACATTGTGGTTATAATCCTCGACCTTGACGAGAGCGCCCTCCTCTTCAAGATCCTTGACGATAGCTTTTCTCGCCTCGTATCTGTCCATGCCGGCGTATTTCGGATAGTCGTCGACTATCTTTGCGTCATCGGTCAGGACATTGATAACAGGCAGGTTATGGCGCAGACCGACCTCAAAGTCGTTCGGGTCATGCGCGGGGGTTATCTTAACGACACCGGTACCGAAGTCTATCTCGACATAATCATCGGCGACAACGGGTATCTCGCGGTGGACTATGGGCAGGATGAGCGTCTTGCCGACGATATCCTTATATCTTTCATCATTGGGGTTGACGGCAACAGCGGTATCGCCGAGCAGGGTCTCGGGTCGGGTCGTTGCAAGCTCAAGATAGCCGCTTCCGTCCTTGAAAGGATAGCGAAGATGCCAGAAGTGACCCGCCTGATCCTCATATTCGACCTCGGCGTCGGAGATCGAAGTCAGGCAATGGGGACACCAGTTGATTATTCTCTCGCCCCTGTAGATAAGTCCCTTTTCATAGAGGTTGCAGAAAACCTCGTTGACAGCCTCGTTGCAGCCCTCGTCGAGGGTGAAGCGCTCACGCTCCCAGTCGCAGGACGAGCCCATCTTCTTGAGCTGTTCGATTATTCTGCCGCCGAACTTCTCTTTCCACGCCCATGCGCGCTCGAGGAAGCCTTCACGGCCGACATCGTCCTTTGTAAGGCCTTCCTTTGCCATAGCCTCGACTATCTTCGCCTCGGTGGCGATAGAAGCGTGGTCGGTGCCGGGCAGCCAGAGGGTATCATAGCCCTGCATGCGGTGGTAGCGGATAAGTATATCCTGAAGAGTATTGTCAAGAGCATGACCCATATGGAGCTGACCCGTGATGTTCGGAGGGGGAATAACTATAGTATAGGGTTTCTTCTCCGGGTCGGGTACGGCGTGGAAGAAATTGCCGTCGAGCCAGAATTTATAGGTTCTGTCCTCCACTTCCTTCGGATCATACTGTTTTGCGAGTTCCTTTGCCATAACATAATCCATTTCTCCGGCGAATAGATTTTACATGAACGCTGATTGCTCCGCGCCGGAGGAGCAGCGTTGATTTTACATTTCAAAAATCGGCGGCGATGCGGTACTCGGCACTGCATACGCCTTTTTTGGGGATTCCCTCTTTTCCGATGAATTACTCTATATTATCACATTCAGAAGCGTTTTTGTCAAGAGATTTAACGCTTTTTGACTTCTCCGGAGGCAAAAATGAAGAACACGAAACGGCTTCTCATAAACACGCTGACGCTCGCCGCGACATCGTTTCTCATGCGCACGGTCGGCGTTGCGTTCAATGTATATCTGACCGGGCGGCTGGGCGCGGCGGGAATAGGACTTTTTTCGCTCGTCACGGATGTATACGCGATGGCGCTGACATTTTCGTTTGCGGGTCTGCCGCTCGCATCGACGCGGCTCACGGTCGAAGATTCCGGAAAAAATGCCGGTCAGGGCGCATGGATAATGCGGCGGTGCGCGCTCTACGGGCTGACGGTCGGGTGCATAATGCTCGCCGCCGTATGGTTCGGCGCGGAGCTGATAGCAAAATTGTGGCTCGGCGACATACGCACGGCGTCGTCGCTTCGCATACTCGCGCTGAGCCTCCCCGCGGCATCGGTCGGCTGCGCGTTCAGCGGATATTTCACGGCGCGGCGCACAGTGCTCAAATATGCGGCGGTGCAGATATTCGAGCAGGCGGTAAAAATAGCGGTCTCTGTTCTGATGCTTCGATTCTGGGCGGCAAAGGGCGCAGAATATGCCTGCGACGCGGTGGCGCTCGGCATAACGATATCGCAGATAAGCTCGCTGCTATGCGCCTTTTTGCTCTACAAGTCAACGAAGCACCAAAAGCCGAAAGAAAAAACGCCCGGCGGGCTTCGGGCTCTGCTGCGCATTGCGCTCCCGGACGCCGCCGGATCGTGCGCGCGCTCGGTGCTGCTGACGATAGAACACCTGCTGATTCCCGTGGGCTTTCGCAAATCCGGACAGAGCGCGGGCGGCGCGATGACGCTCTACGGAGTCATTCACGGCATGGCTCTGCCGGTTATCCTCTACCCCGCCGCCATAATGACAGCTCTCGCGAGCATGCTCGTGCCTGAATTTGCCGAATGTGCGGCGCGCGGCAACAGAAACAGGATAGACAGCATGGCGGCGCGGGCAATAAAAATAACCGTGCTGTTTTCGATGGGCACGGCGGGAATAATGTTCATTTTTTCCGAGGGGCTGTCGCAGTGCATCTACGGGGACGGGCAATGCGCGGAATATCTGCGCGTGCTCGCGCCGCTTCTGCCGATAATGTACACAGACACGACGGTTGACGGAATACTCAAAGGGCTCGACCAGCAGGTATATTCAATGAGATATAATATAATCGACTCCGCGATGTGCGTCGTGCTCGTGCTGATACTCATCCCGAAATATTCCGTAAAGGCTATGTCGCGATACTTTTTATCAGCGAGATAGTAAACTTTTCGCTGAGCATACACAGGCTTTCAAAAGTTTGCACGCTCGAAATAAATATCATGAATTCGATAATAAAGCCCGCCGTCTGCGTGACGGCTTCGTTTCTCGCGGGGCTGCTGCTCTCCTCGGCGCAGGGCAGCGGAAAAGCCGCGCTGACAATCATAATAACTGTCAACGCGGCGGTGTATATTCTTCTGCTGATGCTCACGGGCAGCATCTCGGCGCAGGATATTATTTGGTTCAAAAACATCTTTTCGCGCGGCTCAAAATCTGAAAAAAGAGGGCTCTGCGCTGTTCGGATAAACGACCGTCAGCGTTCCATGAGCGACTGATATTTCGCTCATTTTACCGACAAATTCATTGCTGACGCCGAGGGCGTATGTGTTCTTCAAGGTGCCGTTTTTGAGCTCATATTTGAGCCCGCTTATAGTGACACCCGATGAGATATCCGAATGGGAAAACACGGAGACCATGCCCTTTGCGTTCTCGTCAAAAATAATTCTGCCGTTTGTTATCGAAGTGAACGAAGTTTCGCGCGCGTCGATAATCGCGGTCATTCCGCGCCTCGACAGAGACGAGATGAGCTGAATATTCGCAAGAGTATGGTCGGCTCTGCCGCCGGATGCGCCGTAGAGAATGAAATTTTTATATCCGCGCATCACGCCCTCTGCGACCGCCGCGCCATATCCGTATCGTTCTTTTCGCAGGGCAGGACGATAATATTCCGCCCGTTCGGAGTGTGTCCGAGGGAATCGAAATCGCCTATAACTAAATTCGGAGTTATGCCGAGATTCTGAAGATACAGCAGACCTTTATCGGCAGCGATGATGAAATCGCCCTCCCTGTCGGGCGGATTCCGAAGAAGTCGCCGCCGCCGACTATATGACAAACTTTGCTCATAATATCACCGTCCGTTTGTTTCTTTGACAATTATATATTATCAATCATAATTTTTCAATCATATACGAAAAGCCGCCCCGGAATATATCCGGAGCGGTAATTTTATGCTGCATCTTCGTCTTCCGCCGGCGAAGTTGAGCCGAAATCGGGAAGAGTGAACGGGAAGCGGCGGGTCGTGCTCTCTGCCTCGGTGAGCTCGCTCACCGCCTCGGAAGTATGCTCATGAGTTACAGGCTCTTCGCTCTCCGCCACAGTACCGACATCGGTGTGCGGACGGGTCGACGCAGAATATAAGCCTGAGCCGCTGCTGTTGCTGCTCGGGACTGCGCCCTTTTTCAGCAGATCGACAGCGGAGACATGGTTATCGCCAATCTTTATATTCGTGTCGCCGTAGAGAGCGAGCTGGAGCTCACGCGCAACGACGGGATAATCGACGACCCAGACCGAAAGGCGCTGGTTGATTATCTTGCCGTAGTAGGTATAGAGCTGAGCGGAAGTGTAGTTGCCCTCGGTCGGCATGACTATCTGCTTTATCTCGTAGTTCATCCAGCCTGAGAGAGCGCCTGGGTCATGAGAGAGAGAATCTCACTGCGCTTGTAGTTCGTCACGACATTGGGAAGGACGATATCGAGCGCGTTGTTGAGCTGACCCGCAGAGGCGTTCTGCGCGCTCTTGATGAGAGCCATGATAACGGTACGCTGTCTTGCAGTTCTGCCGACATCGCCTTCGTTGTCGACATGGCGGATACGGCTGTAGACTAGAGCCTGGCTGCCGCTGAGCTTGACGGAATCGCCGGCGCTTATTTTCTTTATCTTCGTTGTGGTGCGGTTGATATAATCCGCCTCATAGGGCTCAATCGGAACGGACACGCCGCCGAGAGAGTCAATAAGCTTCGGGAAGCTCTTGAAATCGACGCTGATATAATGATCGATCTCAATCTTGTAGTTATTCTCAAGCGTCTCGATAAGTGCCGCGGGACCGCCCCAGAAATAGGCATGGTTAGTCTTGCAGCAGCGCTCGGAGCCGTTGATGTTCATATAGGTATAGCAGTCTCTGAGGAAAGACACGAGCGTTATCGTCTTGGTCTTTTTGTTAAGCGAGAGCAGGATGATGGCATCCGAACGTCCGCCCTCTGCCTTGCCGGTCTCGCTGTCAACGCCGAGGAGCAGAACATTGATTATATTCTTGCTCGAATACTTCGCGCCGCCGTTCTTCGCCCACGCAGTTATGAGGCTGTCGATGCTCGAAGCGTCGCTGACATCGTACATTGCATCAAACTGCTCCTCGGGCGCAAAGGTGCCCTCGGGATCACCGTTGCTGCCGTGGTCGATGGTAATAAGTCCGAGCTTATTGCGATATAGATGCCGCCGCCGATTATAGCAAGGGCGAGCACCACGCAGACAACGGTAATCGTAATTTTAGATTGCGTTGTTGTTG
>ENA-OQCP01000687-OQCP01000687.1-human-gut-metagenome-genome-assembly--contig:-NODE-687-length-14544-cov-1.464452_pt1 | contig 14544 bp, 19 predicted proteins | sample MGYA00242760_ERZ504583 | MGnify/ENA primary metagenome ERZ504583 (study PRJEB26092, sample SAMD00036308) | human gut metagenome | host: Homo sapiens | study: EMG produced TPA metagenomics assembly of...
AATGATTTTTCCGCAAATGTGCATGACGGTCAGAAGATCGCCATTGTAGGACCTACAGGCGCAGGAAAAACGACGATCGTAAAGCTGCTGATGCGTTTTTATGATGTAAATGGCGGAAGCATCAAGGTTGACGGACATGATATCCGGAACTTCAACCGCAGCAATCTCCGTGAGATGTTCGGAATGGTGCTGCAGGACACCTGGCTGTTTTCCGGAACCATTATGGAAAATATCCGCTACGGAAGACTGGACGCAACGGATGAAGAGGTGATCGCAGCAGCAAAAGCGGCCCATATCCACAACTTTATCATGCAGCAGCCCGGCGGCTATCAGATGGTCCTGGATGAGGAAACCAGTAATGTTTCTCAGGGGCAGAAGCAGTTGCTTACCATTGCAAGAGCGATCCTGGCAGACAATAAGATCCTGATCCTGGATGAGGCCACATCTTCCGTTGATACAAGAACAGAAATGCAGATCCAGAAGGCTATGGATAACCTGATGAAGGCAGAACCAGCTTCGTTATTGCCCACAGACTTTCTACCATTAAGGATGCAGATCTGATCCTGGTGATGAAGGACGGAGATATCATTGAGCAGGGAGATCATGAAGAGCTCCTGGCACGGAAGGGCTTCTATGCGGATCTGTATAACAGTCAGTTTGAGAAAAAAGAGGCTCAGGCGTGAGACTGAGATCGATCGTTATTATTTAAAAGGTGCGAAGCGGATTTCGAATGTCCGCTTCGCTTTTTTACTCTATACATCTGTTCCGCTTTCGGGTATAATTCTGTAATAAACACTCCGGAGCATGTTTTCGGAAATAATCCTGGAGTGTCCATGAAAAATGACAGAAACGGGAGGATTTTACCATGATCATAACAACAACACCATCGGTAGAGGGAAGAGCAATCCGTGAATATAAAGGAATCGTATTTGGAGAGGTGATCTCAGGAGTTAATTTTATGAAAGATCTTGGCGCGGGTCTTCGGAATTTCTTTGGCGGCAGAAGTGCCTGTTATGAGGAAGAGCTTCAGAAGGCCAGGGAAGAGGCACTGGAAGAACTGGAACAGCGGCAGGAGCAATGGGCGCCAATGCAGTGATTGGCGTGGACATTGATTATGAGGTACTTGGCGCGGATAATGGCATGCTGATGGTTACAGCAAGCGGAACAGCGGTAGTGGTGGATTAAGGCGTATGGCAGCAGAAAACGGACGTGAATACCTTTTACATGTAACAGAGACATTAAAGCACCGGATCACACAGCTGGATGATTCCATAGAGGCCGGTCAGAAAGAAATCGAAGGAATGCACGAGTATTACTGGGAAAACTACACAGAAATGGACCAGTATGGCTACGAAAATTTTGATAACCAGCAGGCACTTCTCCATGAGATCAATGCCAGCAATGAAAAGATCGAGCTGCGCCGCAGATTCCGTAAGATGATGGATTCACCATTCTTTGGCAGAGTGGATTTCTGCTATGAGGTGATGATGAGCCGGAGATCTTTTATATAGGTATCGCAAACCTTGCGGAGGAAAATGGTGTCTGCCTCTGATCTATGACTGGAGGCACCGGTGTCCGGATTGTTCTATGATTTTGACAAAGGACCGGCCTCCTATCAGGCCCCATTGGGTGATATCCATGGAGATATTGCGGCAAAGTGGCAGTATAAGATCCGTGGCGGAAAAATGATCTACGAGTCGAGAGCGATGTGAAAATTGATGATGAGATCCTGAAGGCAGAGCTTGGAAGCAACGGAGATGTACAGCTGAAAAACATTATCCGAACCATTCAGAAGGAGCAGAATGCTATTATCCGAAACACCTCGGACAGGATCATGGTGATCCAGGGGCTGCAGGAAGCGGAAAGACTTCCATTGCCCTGCACAGGATCGCATATCTCCTTTATCATGACAGAAAGAATCTGAAATCCTCTTCTGTGCTGGTACTTTCGCCCAACGGAGTATTTTCGGATTATATTTCCCATATCCTGCCGGAGCTTGGTGAGGAGAACATCCGGGAGATGAGCTTTGATCTTTTTGCCTATAAGAGACTGAAAAATACAGTGTCTGACTGCGAGGATCGTTATGATCTGATCGAGCGGCAGATCTCAGGCTTATGTGATGAGGAGCTTCTGAAGGAAAAACAGTCCCGGGATTTTCTGGACCGTATGGAAGGGTATCTGGCAGAACTGGAAGACAGTCTTATGAATTTCCGGGATATAGAACATCGTGGCGTAGTAAAAAAAGAACAGGAAATTATTGAACTGTTTTATTTTAAATTCATGGATATCCCGCTGCTTTCCAGAATGGATGCAGTAGCAGAATATTTCATTGATGAGGTGGAGACTCTTAAGGGATTCGATCTTCCGGATGAGGAAGGGAGGCTGTGAAGAACCGTTTCTACAGGATGTATGAGACAAGAGATCTTTATGTGTTATACAATCGTTTCCTGAGGCAGGAGGGATTTCCGGCGCTTCCACAGGTACAGTACGAAAAAAGAAAGCTTCGTTATGAGGATGTGTATCCGGTTCTGTATCTGAAATACCGTCTGGAGACCCAGCAGGAAGACAGCGGTGTCCGCCATCTGATCGTGGATGAGATGCAGGATTATTCCATGATCCAGTATCTCATCATCCAGAGGCTTTTTAAATGCAAAATGACGATCCTGGGAGATCGGGAGCAGACCATGGATGGGGACCAGCAGGATGTGCTTACATTCCTTCCGAAGATCTTTGGCAAGGATATCAGAAGGATCGTGATGAATAAGAGCTATCGTAATACCATTGAGATGCTTCCTATGCGAATAAGCTTGCGGGGATCACAGAGGTGGAGCTTTTTGAACGCCATGGAAAACCGGTGAAGAGAAAGAATTTACGGGGCTTACCGAGGCACTGGAGCGTGTGGTAAAGGAACTGAGACTGGAGAAGCAGACAGTGGCGGAAGCGACGAAGACATGCCGGAAAATGCGGCTTCGGAGACAGATGGGACTGAGACCGGGAGGAGCTTTCTTACGAGACAGCAGCGGTGATCACCAGAACTGCAGATGAAGCGAGAGAGGCATATTATATTCTTCAGAAAAAACTGGAAGCAGAGGGCTTTGACACAAAGGAAAGGCTGTCACTGCTTCACAGGGACAAGCACAAATTTCAAAAAAGGTCTTACTGTTACCACGTTTTATATGGCAAAGGGACTGGAATTTGATCAGGTATTTTCTGTATTTCCGGGGACTGACAGAAGTCCGATCGTGCAGAGAGCCAGATATATTGCGGCAACCAGGGCGTTGCATGAATTGTATATGTATGAAATAACAGAATAAATAACATTACAAAACGCTGTAAATGGAAATGTGAGCTGTCTCTTCATCTTACCGGCTATACCGGCAAAATGGAGAAACAGCAGTGATAAATTTTCTTTTACAGCGTTTTTTTGTCTATTTCATATTTTCGCAGAAGATTTCTTCCATGGATCCGGTAAGAGGAACGCCAAGCTTCTGCAGGGTTCCGTCCAGAGCATGGAAAACTTCACGTACATTGTAGAAAGCTGCATTATTTCCCATGTGACCGATGCGGATAACCTTTCCGGCAAGGACATCGAAGGAGCCTGCCAGCATGATGTTATAGTCTTTTCTGACTCCGTCCAGGATCGCAGCAGCAGTGGTGCCTTTCGGGACTTCAAAAACAGTTACCGTGTTGGAATAGCCGCTGTGGAGATACAGCTTAAGTCCGGCTCCTGTAATGGCCTTTCGGGAGGCTGCGGCGATTTTGGCATGGCGTGTAAGGATCCCGGGATCATCGGCAATGTTGTCAATAGCAGCCCGCAGGCCATAGATATCGCTGATCGGCATGGTATATGGAACCATTTTTCTTCATAATAATGTGCGAAGGTTGTGAGATTTGCGTAGAAAGAAAGCAATGGGTGTCTTTCTTTCAGTCATTGCCTTCTTTGCATCGCTGCTGACTACAACAAAGGTAAGTCCCGGAGGTGCAGATACCACCTTCTGCGATCCGCCGCACATGATATCGATCTGGCATGCATCAATGTTCAGAGGCTCGCCGAAGGAAGCGGAGACAGAATCTACAACAGTAAGGATCCCGTATTTTTTTAGAAGCGGCAGATGGCAGATACATCGTTGAGCATGCCACTTGGAGTATCGCCGTGTACTACGGTTGCATATTTGTAGTTATGGTTATCCGCAAGGAAGGCTTCCAGTTCCTTTACATCGAGAGTGTTCTGATAATCTCTGGTATAAAGCTCCGGTCTGCTCCGTACATGGAAACAAAATCGGCAAAGCCTTTTCCGTAGATACCATTGTCCAGAACAAGAACCTTATCTCCGGGCTCAGTCATGGAAGCAATGGCAGCTCCAGTCCAAGGATACCCTCACCGCTTAAGATGAGGGTTTCGTTGGAGGTATGGAGAAGAGTGCTGATCTTCTCGCAGGTTTCTTTATAAAATTCGACAAAATCTTCGTCCAGATCCGGATTTGTGCATTCCATGCTTCTTGCCAGACGGACATTTTCTGCGACCTGTGTAGGTCCCGGTGTCATGATCTTATACATAAGCTCACCTCTTGATCTTTATATTATTTCCGCAAATTACGGCAGCTGTTACAGCTATTTTTTTAATCCGGTTTTTCTTGCTGCAAGGTTTAATGGTGTGATCACTACGAGAACGATGACAGCTGCAACACCGATCTGGACCAGGTTTCCCGGGATGGAAGATACCGGTGCCAGTGGATTTCCGTAGATGATAACCTCTGCAATGTAGTATCCTGCAACCTTGATCACGCAGGCTGCGGCAATGGCGATCACATACCATTTCATGTTCTGGTGCCGGGGATCCTCTGTGAGCTTACCTACTGTGAAGCCCATGATCCCTACAATAATAAGAGTAAATGGTGCCCACAGGGTCCAGCCGGAGAGAAGGTCAAAGAGCCCCATTCCGATCCCACCGGCAATGGCTCCGGTTTTCTTTCCGAATAAAATGGCACCGATGAATAACGGTACATTTCCAAGGTGGATCAGTCCGCCGTTGGCTGCGATCGGAAGCTTAACATTAATAAATGCGGTGAAGATATAAGTCAGTGCAACAAATGCGGCTGTAATGGTGAGAAACTGAACAGATGAAAGCTCCTGGTCAGTTCTCTGAGATGTCTGAACTGCTTTTTCCATAGTGATAGATCCTTTCCCGAAAACATCGATGTATGGATGTCCTCTTTTCATATATTTTTGGTTGGGTATACTTTACAACATGAGTGTACATGAATAAAGACACAATTATAGAAAAAAAAAGAGGGGACAGATTCAGGGAGATATTTGTCATTAAAACAGGAGGCTTACTTGGTGGGGAATAAATCAGAACTTTCGTAATGAAGGCGTAAAACGGGAAATACAGGATCAGCATAAGAAGAGAATAAGATAGGTATATCTGGGAAAATTATAATGTTAGAAAAATCCTGTACGGAGCAGGATATCTGCTTACAGGATATTCATAAAGTACAGGGAGAAATCAATTGACAAAGCTGTAATAAAATCGTAAACTATAGCAAAGAGTGTGTTCAGGAGTGAATGTTCCGGACACACTTTGTGACTGATGATGATTATGAGGAGGATACTATGAAGAATAAAAAATTTATTGCACTTTTAGCTATGACTGTTGCTCTTTCTGGTGTCATGACGGCATGTAGTTTCGGAGGAGGAAAAGAGGACAGCGTGGTTGTGGAGTCTACTCCTACTCCGACACCGGCGAAAAAAGCGAAGGTTACACCGACTGTTGCAGCAGACGCACAGAATACAACCTATACATCCAAGGATAAATCCGTAGCGATCAAGCTTCCGGATGCAACCTGGGCCAACAAGTCCGACGAGACAGATATGGTAAGCTTCGAGTCTCCGGACCAGGGCAGGATCCTGATCCTTCACGGCTCCGGTGCAGATCTGGAATCCGCAGTGATCCCGAACTCCAGGATATGGCAGTTTCCATGACACAGGCAGAGAACATGTAAATGGAACCGATTTTGAGATCCAGGATTACAAGGCAGATCAGAAAGACGGAATCAACATTTATTCCTATACTGTGAAATATAAGGATACGACCAAGAGTGACGGTTATGTATATGCTATCAATAAATACTTTGTAAATGACAGTGAGTATTACAGCCTTGTGGCATCTGTTAAAAAAGAGGATGCTCTGAAAAAGGTTCAGGAGTCTGTCGACAGCTTTGCGATCCTTGGTGATTCCACTCTGAAGAGTGCGGCAAATGGTTCCGCAGCCAAGACTGCCGGTAAAGGTAATACAGCAGCTTCCTCTGACGGAAGTGCATCTGCAGATGGTAATGCAGCAGCTTCTTCTGACGGAGCAGCAGATGGAACTACAGCTGCCGACGGAAGCACATCTACAGACGGAAGTGCAGCATCTGACGGAACATCTACAGACGGAAGCAGTACATCTGACGGTTCTTCCGATGGAACTGCATCCACTGACAGCAGCTCCTCCGGTGCTATCGTAAATGGCGGATTTACAGATGAGCAGCTTGGCAACACAGATGAGACAAGAACTATTACAGAAACTCCGATGGTAAACCACGTGTTATCGTTCCGGACGGAAACGGTGCATGGATGGATAACGAAGGAAACCGTTTCACCTTCTCTTCACAGTATGACTGTGATGTATATGAAGAGGATGGAACAAGCTTCTACTGGCACGGTGAGGCTGCAGACGTATACTATATGCCTGTACAGTAAAGCCTGGAGCAGCAGGAGATTCGGTTAGATAAGAATTCCGGGATCACAGCTTTTGTGGCTGCGGTCCCGGATTTTTTGTGTCATATTATGTCAGAGGCGTATACTTATACAGGAAGACATGGTATAATGTGAACGCTGCGGGCGATGGAACGCCCGGAAAATATTTGGAGGTTTTTATGGAAGCATACAGTGATTTCGCCAGAGTTTATGACATTTTCATGGACAATGTGGAATATGAAAAATGGGCGGAATATCTTATAGGAAGTCTTAAAGAATACGGAATTGAAGACGGGATCGTGCTGGAACTTGGCTGTGGGACCGGAGTGATGACAGAGCTTCTGGCTGAGTCCGGTTATGATATGATCGGTGTGGATAACTCTGAGGAAATGCTTGGCGAAGCCATGGAAAAACGTGCAGAATCCGGTCATGAGATCCTTTATCTGGAACAGGATATGCGGGAGTTTGAACTTTATGGAACGGTACGTGCTGTCGTCAGCGTCTGTGACTGTATGAATTACATCACAGAGGAGGATGATCTGCTTACTGTATTTAAACTGGTGAACAATTATCTTGATCCGGATGGAATTTTCATATTTGATATGAACACCCCGTATAAATACCGGGAAATGCTTGGAAATACGACTATTGCAGAGAATCGGGAAGAGGGAAGCTTTATCTGGGAAAATGAATTTGATGAGGAGACCGGGATCAATGTGTATGATCTGACTCTGTTTCTTCCGAGAGAAGATGGTCTTTATGAGAGAGACGAGGAAATTCATTACCAGAAGGCCTATGATCCGGAGAAGTAAGGGAACTTCTTGAAAAGGCAGGCCTGATCCCGCTGGCGGTTTATGACGCATACACCAAGGATGCACCGAAGCCGGACAGCGGAAGACTGACTTTTGTGGCCAGAGAACATGGAAAGGAAATTCCGTCAGACGAGAAATAAAGGAGGAAATTTTTTATATGAGTGATTATATTGTAAGAGCAACAGCGGCGAACAGCCAGATCCGTGCATTTGCGGCTGTTACAACCGATATGGTGGAGACAGCGAGAAAGAATCATAACACCAGTCCGGTGGCAACAGCGGCACTGGGACGTCTCCTTACCGGCGGTGCCATGATGGGAGCTATGATGAAAGGGGAAAAGGATCTCCTTACACTTCGGATCCATGCAGGCGGACCACTGCAGGGAATCACAGTAACTGCAGATTCTCACGGAAATGTAAAGGGCTATGTGGGGAATCCGGATGTATGTATCCCGGCAAACAGCAAAGGCAAGCTGGATGTTGCGGGAGCTGTCGGCGTAGGCTTTATGGATGTGATCAAGGATATGGGACTGAAAGAGCCATATGTGGGACAGGTTGCTCTTCAGACCAGCGAGATCGCAGAAGATCTCACCTATTATTTTGCAACCAGCGAGCAGGTTCCGTCTGCAGTAGGACTGGGTGTGCTGATGAATAAGGATAATACAGTCCGTCAGGCGGGAGGCTTTATTGTACAGCTGATGCCTTTTGCAGAGGAAGAGGTGATCGCAAAGCTTGAGGAAAACGTATCAAAGATCGATTCTGTTACCAATCTTCTGGAGCAGGGACACACACCGGAAAGTCTTCTTGAAAAAGTACTGGAAGGCTTTGACATAGAGATCAATGATACACTGCCCACACAGTTTCATTGCAACTGCTGCAGAGAGCGTGTGGAAAAAGCGCTGATCAGCATCGGAAGAAAAGAACTTAACGAGATGATCCAGGAAGGCAAGGACATTGAGATGAATTGCCATTTCTGCAATAAGAATTATAATTTTACCGTGGAAGATCTTAAGAGGATCATAAGAGAGTGCAAGCGATAAAACTCGGGAGGAAGAAAAAATGAAGCATGGTTTTATCAAGGTGGCAGCGGCAACGCCGAGAGTTACCGTTGCAGACTGCAAGGCAAACGGAGAGGAAATCCTGAAGGCCATTCATGAAATGGAAAAGGAACATGTCAAGCTGATGGTATTTCCGGAATTTTGTATCACAGGATATACCTGTCACGATCTTTTTCTCCAGAGATGTCTTCTGGACAGTGCGTGGGATGAGCTTCTGCATATTGCAGAGGAGACAAGGGAGACGGACGCCCTGATCTTTGTGGGACTCCCGCTGCGTCACAGAGGCAAGCTCTATAATGTGGCAGCAGCTCTGAATCATGGCCGTATCGTGGGATTTGTGCCGAAGACGCATATTCCGAATTATAATGAGTTTTATGAGCAGAGACAGTTTGCAGGTGCAGAGGAAGAAGATGTGGAATTTGTGGACTTCCTGAAGTGCGAGAAAAATGAGGAGGATGAGTTCTGGGATAAATTCCTTTTGGAACAGAGCTGATCTTTGAATGTAAGGAATTTCCGGAATTCACCGTTGCAGCAGAGCTTTGCGAGGATCTCTGGGTCCCTGCGCCGCCAAGTATCCGTCATGCCGTCAACGGTGCGCATATCATCGTTAATCTTTCTGCCAGTGATGAGATGGTAGGTAAGGATTCCTACCGGAGAACTCTGATAAGCGGGCAGTCAGCACGACTGATCTGCGGATATATTTATGCCAGTGCAGGGGAAGGGGAGTCTACCCAGGATCTCGTGTTTGGCGGACAGAATATGATCGCAGAGAACGGTTCCATGCTTGCGGAAAGCAGACGCTTTGAGAACGGCATTATTTACAGTGAGATCGATGTGCAGAGACTGGCTGATGAGAGAAGAAGAATGTCCACGTATCCGGCAGTTTCTACCTGCAGTCATACAAGAGTTGATTTTTCCGTAGCAGAGGAGGAAACAAGACTTACCAGAAAATATCCACAGTATCCCTTCGTTCCGTCTGTGAAGGAAGAGCGTGATGAGCGCTGCGAGGAGATCCTGAACATCCAGGCTATGGGACTTAAGAAACGTATGGAGCATATCCACAGCAGGAGTGCGGTGGTAGGACTTTCCGGAGGACTGGATTCTACCCTGGCGCTTCTTGTAATGGCACGTGCCTTTGACCGGATGGGAATGCCGAGAGAACAGATCCACTGTGTGACCATGCCATGCTTTGGAACCACAGACAGAACCTATCAGAATGCCTGCAAGTTAAGCCGCTGCCTTGGTGCAAGGCTTACCGAGGTAAATATTAAAGAGGCGGTAAATATCCATTTCCGGGATATCGGACATGATCCGGAGATCCACGATGTGACGTATGAGAATAGTCAGGCACGTGAGCGTACTCAGATCCTGATGGATACGGCAAACAAGGAAGGCGGCGTTCTTGTGGGAACCGGAGACCTTTCCGAGCTGGCTCTTGGCTGGGCAACCTATAATGGCGATCACATGTCCATGTATGGTGTAAATGCTTCTGTCCCGAAGACACTGGTACGTCATCTGGTACGTTATTATGCGGATACCTGCGGAGATGAGGAACTGAAGGAGGTTCTTCTGGATATCCTAGATACTCCGGTAAGCCCGGAGCTTCTTCCTCCTAAGGATGGCAAGATCGCCCAGAAGACGGAGGATCTGGTAGGACCTTATGAGCTTCATGATTTTTATCTGTATTACATGCTGCGTGCAGGATTTACACCGGATAAGATCTACAGGCTTGCCTGCCTGACCTTTGAGGGGATTTATGATAAAGAGACGATTCTGAAATGGCTGAAAACCTTCTATCGGAGATTTTTTGCCCAGCAGTTCAAGCGTTCCTGTCTGCCGGATGGCCCGAAGGTAGGTAGTGTGGCACTTTCTCCAAGAGGAGATCTCAGAATGCCAAGTGATGCAAGTGCAAGGATCTGGCAGGATGTGCTGGAGAAGATTGAAATCTGAACGTAGATCGCAAAGCGGAGAGCTTAAGTGTTCTCCGCTTTTTTACTGCATCCGTGATAGCTGAAAGGAGTACCTGGGAGGTATATTTTCGGTCTCCTGCATACTGAATGTCTTCCAGGGACTGACTGGAATAGATCTGACTTGCCAAAGAATCCAGAACCGGTTCCATAAGAGGATAGGAAGCTTTTGTGGCTTCATTTAAATTCACCAGACGGATGGCCTTGATCCTGTCAGCATTTACAGTAACTTCCACATCGAAGGTATTCTCGTTCAGGGTGATGGAAGAGGTATAGACGCCCGGCTTGTAGCGGGATTTTTCGCTGGCTGTATGACTGGCATTTTTCCGGGACCGAACATGAAGAAAAGAACGACAGCCAGAACAACAGCGAGAGCCAGAAAGACAGCTGTGTAAATGATCTCTTTCATATGTAGGACGATGATCCTGGTTTTGGAACTCATGGCGCACGCCTCCCAAAGCTTTTTATATAGTTTATTATCGGGAGGGAGGATTTATGCCACAGCTGTGCGCAGGTTATCCGATACTGTGCCTGGAAAAATAAGGAAAAGAGCAGGCAGATATTTCAGAATATAGAGAACGACCGTTCTATAGGAGTAGAATTTGTGGTATGATAGGAATACTTCAGGCGCAGGATGGCGCCGGAATGACTGAAAATCTGCAAGTGATCGGGAGGATGAAGATGTCATTACAGTTTATCATAGGAAGTTCCGGAAGCGGAAAATCCTGTTATGCTTATCAGAATATCATAGAACAGGCGGGGCTGCATCCTGAGAAACTTTTTTATGTGATCGTGCCGGAGCAGTTTACCATGCAGACCCAGAAGACACTGGTGGAGATGAGTCCGGGCAGGGGAATCCTGAATATTGATATCCTGAGCTTTGAGCGTCTTGCATACCGTGTTCTGGAGGAAGTTGGAGGAGACAGCCGCATCCTTCTGGAAGAAACCGGTAAGAGTATGGTGCTGCAGAAGATGGTACAGCAGCATGGAAAGGAGCTTTCCTATCTGGGAGGTCAGATGCGTAAAGCGGGATACCTGGATGAAGTGAAGTCTATCCTGTCGGAGTTTATGCAGTACGATATCCGGGACAGTGAGATCCAGGAGATGATCGGAGGATTCCGGTGACAGAGCGTTACTTCAGATGAAGCTGAAAGACGTAGCTGTTCTTTACCAGGCATTTACCGGATATCTGAAGGATCATTATATGACAGGAGAAGAAGTAATGGATGCGCTGGAAAAAGCTCTTCCGTTTTCTGAAAAAATGAAAAACAGTGTACTCCTTCTGGATGGTTACACCGGTTTTACGCCTATTCAGATGCGTGTTGTGGGAGAACTTCTTGCTGTCTGTGAGAAGGTGATGGTAACGGTGACCATGGATGCGGATGAGAATCTGAGCATGAGAGGAAAACCTTATCAGCTTTTTTATATGAGCCGTCAGATGATCCACGGGCTTTCGGAGCTGACCAGGGAGATCGAGACACCGGTTCTTTTGAAGGATGTGGGAAAATCCCGCTTTTCCCAGGCACCTGCCCTTCATTTCCTTGAAAAAAATATCTTCCGTTACCGAAAAAATATATATAAAAAAGCGCAGGATGAGATCTGCATGTTTTCGGCAGTGAACCCGCAGAAGGAAATGGAAGAAGCTGCCCGCCGGATCGCCAGACTTGTAAGGGAAAAGGGCTGCCGTTACGGTGAGATCGCGTGATCACAGGTAACCTGGAGGAGTATGGAAATCTTGCAAAGCAGGTATTTACAGCAGCAGGGATCCCGTATTTCATTGATGAGAAGCATACGGTCCTGATGAATCCGTTTGTAGAATATTTCCGGGCAGCACTTGAGATGGCAGTGCAGGATTTTTCCTATGAGAGTGTATTCCGTTATCTCCGGTGCGGAATGTCCTGTGTGACCAGGGAGGAAGCAGACCTTCTGGAGAATTATGTGCTAGCTCTTGGTATCCGTGGATTTAAGAAATGGGATGAAGTGTGGGTGCGTATTTACCGGGGAATGCCGCCGGAAAGCATTCAGAGGCTTAATGAGATCCGGCAGCGGTTCGCAGATGAGACCAGAGAGCTTGCGCTAAGCTTTAAAGGTGGGAAAAAGACGGTGCGGGAATACTGTACTTTTCTCTACGAGTTTGCAGTGCGGAGCCAGGTGCAGCAGAAACTGAAGCATCAGGAACTGAAATTCAGGGAACAGGGCGACAAGGCCATGGAAAAGGAATATGCCCAGATTTACGGAATTGTTATGGAACTTCTGGATAATATGGTGGAGATCCTTGGAGAGGAAACCGTGAACCGCCAGGATTTCCGTCAGCTTCTGGAAACAGGACTGAACCAGGCCAAGGTGGCGCTGATCCCGCCAAGTATGGACCAGGTACTTGTGGGAGATATGGAGAGAACCAGGCTAAAGGATATCCGTGCACTGTTTTTGTGGGAGTAAATGAAGGGAATATTCCGAAGAATACATCCGGTGGAGGAATGCTTACGGAGATTGACAGAGAATTTTTTAAAGATCAGGGGATCCAGCTTGCACCGGGGCCAAAGGAACTGATGAACATGCAGCGATTTTATCTGTATCTGAACATGACCAAGCCAAGAGAACTGCTCTGTCTGTCCTTCTGTCAGTCCGACAGCCAGGGAAAAGCCCTGAGTCCGGCCTTTCTTGTCAGTAATATCCGGGAGATGTTTCCGGAAATGGAGATCCGGCAGTGCGGAGATATGCAGGAACCTATGGAATTACTGGAGCTTCCGGGAATCAGCCTGGATTATTTCCTGAGAGGGCTTGCAGGAGAAGCTTACCAGGATAATGCGGTCTTCCAGGAACTGTACAGCTGGTATCTTCAGAGCCCGGAATACCGGATCCTTGTAAAAAAACTTACAGAGGCATCTTTTTCAGAACGACCGTCAGATAAGATCGGAAAAACAGTGGCAAAGATCCTCTATGGAGAAATTTCCCCGTACAGTGCTACCCGGCTGGAGCGTTTTGCGGCCTGTGCATTTGCACATTTTCTGCAGTATGGACTGAAGATTACAGAACGTGCAGAGTATGAGTTCCGGGCTATGGATATGGGAAATGTCATGCATATGCACTGGAAAATTGCGGCGGAAGTCCGAAAAGAGGGACTGGACTGGGCAGAGCTTACGGAGGAAGAGCGAAACCGTATCATAGACAGCTGTCTGGATCAGGTTTCCGCAGATTACGGAAATACGATCCTTAAAAGCAGTGCGAGAAATGAATATATGATCGAACGGACCAGACGTATTTTGCGGCGTACCGTGTGGGCTTTGCAGGAACAGCTGAAGCATGGAGCATTCCGGCCGGAAGGATTTGAGGTGAGGTTTCAGGGCGGAAGGATCGACCGTGTGGATATCATGGAAGAGCCGGAGAACAACCGGGTCTATGTGAAGGTGATCGATTATAAAACCGGAAATACTTCGTTTGATCTGCTGGCGTTGTATCATGGCCTTCAGCTTCAGCTGATGGTCTATCTGGATGGAGCATTACAGGTGGAAAAAAGGAAGTATCCGGATCGCGAGATCGTTCCGGCCGGTGTGTTTTATTATAATGTGAAGGATCCTATGATACAGGAGAAGATCCATGCGGATATGGAAAGCATCAATGAGCAGATGCTGAAGAAAATGAAAATGAACGGGCTTGTACAGGCAGATGATAATATGAGTACCAAAATCGACAGCACTATGGCCTCCATACCGGTATCCCTGAACCGGGACGGAAGCTTCAGCAAAAGATCTTCTGTTGCCTCAAGGAAGCAGTTTGATGCTCTGGGAGCGTATGTGCGGAGAAAGATCTGTGACATCAGGGAATCGATCCTGGATGGAAATGCGGCAGTGGAACCCTATGAACTTGGAAAAAAGAATGCCTGCACATATTGTCCGTATCTTGCTGTGTGCGGCTTCGACAGGAAGATACCGGGATATGAGTTTCACAGGCTGTCGTCCATAGAAGAAGAT
>ENA-OQCP01000689-OQCP01000689.1-human-gut-metagenome-genome-assembly--contig:-NODE-689-length-14510-cov-5.402211_pt1 | contig 14510 bp, 16 predicted proteins | sample MGYA00242760_ERZ504583 | MGnify/ENA primary metagenome ERZ504583 (study PRJEB26092, sample SAMD00036308) | human gut metagenome | host: Homo sapiens | study: EMG produced TPA metagenomics assembly of...
TTTTATAGCCGGTTATAAAAGGTTCCAATCATGGCTGCCAATGCACCAAGTGACCAATATTTATGTGCTTTCATTTGAATATACCTCCTGCGTTTTTTTATATAATACCTCTTTTTAGAAAGCATGAAAACAGGAAATTTATAAATTCTGTTCTTTCTCAATCTGCTGTTCCTGTTCGTAGCTCTTCCCAAGGATCATATCAATATTGGCAGACACGGTACGAAACTCCCGTTCATAATTCCGGAAGTTAGAAAAATCTTCCCGTTGCGTATTTCGCAATTCAATAAGTCGGTCTTTTTCAGCATAGAGGGCTTTCATGGAAGGCAGCTTATTTCCGACAGATTTTTCTTTCAGTGTTCGGAGAGCTATATCATAAAGAGAAAGCTCTAATTTCTTCTGGTATATATGGTTATCCAAAGAAAGAAGCGTGGCAAGTGGCACTAAGGGCAGTTGCAGATTCTCTTGATTCTTTGGTGGATATGGAAGTCTATTTTTCTGTATGAGATGATACGATGCTTGCTATGGGACAGGAAATATATCATGCTAAGGAAAGTCCCCCAAATCTGACATCCTGTCAATATATGAAAAAGCATGGAAAAGGTAAGATCAGAGGAATAGCAAAAGTCTTTGGACGGACGAAGCATATAAATACCGCAAAGAGCATGATATATTGTCGGACGGATGAGGCCGCGGATAAACGAATAGATTGAGGTTAGAAATATCATCATTTTTTTTACAAAAATATACATATCTTTGTCTTACCCTGTCAATGTGTGGTATACTTAAGGCAGCAAAACACAGAAGGGATAACGCCATGGGAAACGAAGCAGGAGAGTGGATCATACATGGGGTAAAGTGGAATGATCCGAAATGCATCCAAGATGTGGATGAAGCAGTCGAATATATCAACCGGGTTGGATTTCTTCCTCTTTTTAAGAACGAGATTCCGGGGTTTTCTCTGGAGGAACGAACAGTGGCAGAATACTGGTGGTCTGATGATCCGGTGAGGGATCCGTGGAGATGGAGGATTGCCATTGCAAAAAAACATGATATTCTTTACGGAAAATTCTTTGCAAAAAAAGCCGGTTTTATTTCAAAAAAATGGCTGCCGGTATTTGCCAACTATCGCAGGGACGGATATGATTTTGATGCCCTGTTTGAGGATGAAAAAGCACCAATCAAACATAAGAAAATTATGGATCATTTCATGGAAAATGATGCAGAAATCTACTCCAACGAATTGAAAAGATTGGCCGGATTTGGAAAAGATGGTGAAAAGGGATTTGACGGAGCCATTACCAGCCTTATGATGCAGACATATCTGTGTAACTGCGATTTTCGGAAAAGAATTAACGGGAAGGGCGTGGAGTACGGCTGGGATGTGGCAGTGTATTCTTCTCCGGAACACATTTATGGATGTGATCACGTCACTTCCTGCTATAAGGAGGATCCGCAGACATCCTGGAAAAAAATTGTTAATCATATGAAGCAGCTTTATCCAGAAGCCGCGGATATGCAGATAAGAAAAATTCTTAAATAGGAGAGAACTATGTGCAGCAGATATTACATTGATCCCGGTATGAGGAGTATTTTGTCGATGTGATCATGACATGGATCGAGAAGGAATTGGAAAACGCACAATAAAGAGAGGGTTTAATTTTATGAAAAGAAAAAGAATTTCATTCCTGGCAATGCTGATACTGGCAGTCATACTGCTGATGCCGGCATCCATTCAAGCCGCAGCTAAGCCGGGAGCAGTAAAGCTTACAAAAATCACTGCAGTTGATTACAACAAGATCAGCATCAAGTGGAAGAAGCATCTGGGGCAACAAACTATGTTGTGTGTTATAAAGAAGCAGGAAACAGTAAATGGATTAAGTTAAAAACACTTGGTAATACCAAATCCAGCTACACCCATACATCTTCCAGCAAATATCCGATTGTTGTCGGTCAAAAATATCAATACACTGTTAAAGCCTACGATAAGAATACGAAGAAGTATGGAAGCTATAACACAAAAGGGTTGACTGTAACAGCATTTTTGAAAATGGTAACCGGAATTCAAGCCAAAATTGAAGGCACAACAGTTAAACTTACATGGAACAAAGTAAGTGGTGCGGACAAATATGCTATCTATTCCAAAATTAAAGCAGGTGACAAATGGAGTAAGATTATTACAGTCAAAGACACCTCATCTTTTATTGATGTAAATCCATGCGTAGATTGTACCAACTATTATTCCGTACGGGGTTATTCCAGTATTACTAAAACATACGGAGTCATGAACAAAACAGGTGTAAGCATTTATGTAAAAGACAGCGATGAAGTTAAGCCAACAATAACACCAGAGCCAACAGATACTCCTGATTCAGATGATGAAATTGACCATGCTACACCAGAACAGAAGGCGCAGGAAGTATTCAAGCTTGTAAATATAGAAAGAATGAATGCTGGATTACAGCCATATAAGTATGATTTAAGACTTGAGAAGGCTGCAATGGTAAGGGCTAAAGAAATTGCGGTTAAGTTTTCGCATAGACGGCCAGACGGGACTTCCTTTGACACCGCTATTTCACAGGCAGGAGCAGGATGCCCGTCAGGAGAAATATCGGAATGGGGACAACAAATGCATCAGAAGTTATGAAAGCTTGGATGGATAGTCTTGGTCATAAAATTGCAATCTTATCAAAAAGTAATACACATATTGGAGTTGGTTATTATGAAGGCCATTGGGTTCAAACATTCTCTAACGGGCCTGATAAAAAATGTACGTTTACTGTTGATGCAAATGGGGGAAATTTTAATGATGGCTCATCAATAAAATCATTTCAGCTTCCTCTTGAACAGGCACATGTTAGCATTTATGATGTATTTCCAACACCTATTCGTGAAGGATACAAATTTGATGGATGGATTACAGCTTATGGAGAAAGATATCATTACGTAACAGCAGACAGAAATGAAAAGTTTACCGCAACATGGATCCCCAATAATTAATATACCACAGTCAAAAGGAGGATTTGATTACCGTCAACTACCCATCACCTAAAGGTAATGGGTTTGTAACTGCCTAGTCGTAGTAACGGCTTACGCCTCCGACCTTTTATCCACAATAGGTATTGCTACCTAAAGTGGCGCTACATCATAGGGTGGCTGACAGCACCCTTTACAGACAAGATATACTCATCTGTAACTGTATCAGGTACTAAACTTCCCATGCTATACAGCAAACATTCTTTTACGGGTAAGATTTTACGCAATACGCGAGTTTTGTATTGCAACCTCATATCTTGTCAATGCACAAAAGAGTGTCTTTGATGAGCAGCACATCTAACGGTTTTCTCTTTAAAAACTGCTACGGTTATTGTAGCATATTGGGTAACAATTTATAAGGCTCCTCCCACCGCCTAAAGGGACGCCACTGAAAAAGTGGTAAGTTTAGTATCACAGTGCGTCGAATATGTGCAAAAATGTTCCTTGATAATAAAATATTGCTAAAATAGTGTTTTGAGGGATGCAAAATCTACCCTTTTGAGAGATGAATTTTCCTATTTTTCCTCATTTGGGCAGACTTCTCCCTTTAGTTTTAAAATTCGTTTTAAATTGACTGCAAATATTGATACTGCTCCTTGAAGTTGCATGTTTGATAGTCCAGCAGCATCACAACGACTATATCCGTGTATATTTTTTAATTCACTATTTTTTGCCTCTATCATATAGCGGGTTTTGAAACGTTCCTTGAAATATTGTGTTTTTTGAAACGCTTCTTGATTTTTATGATAATCCGATTTAATAGTGATACTATACGTTTTGGTTTTTGCATTTTCTTTATAGCAGCCATTACGATAAGGACAGACATGGCATTTATTAATATCGAAAAAATATTTGATACGTGTATTCTTTTTCTGATTACTACGTTTGTCAATTCGATATTTTATAGCCAAATGCCCCGCTGGGCACTGCATGGTATCCGCATCTTTATTAAAGATAAAGCCGTCCTCTGAACGAGTCCCTTTTATGATGCTCGGGTTAAGCTTTGAAATTAATTTATAGTCATTGCTTTGTGCATCTTTTAAATTTTCCAGTGTGGAATATGCGGTATCTGCTATTACTTCATTAACGGTTGCACCTGCTGCTTTACTTTTTTGAACCAGTACTGGAAGTTCCTGACCATCAAATGCTTCGCCGGATGTGATTGTTGCTGCTGTGATGATCCGTTCATCTGTCATGGCCAAATGAGTTTTGTATCCGTAAAAAGAAGAATTGACCGTTTTATGGCCAATCCGGGCATCCGGGTCAATGGATTGATCATAACAATCAATCTGATTATCCAAAATTTCGGATAACATAGAAGATTCTTCTTTAATCGTTGGCAGTTCTGAATACGGACTTTCCTGAACTGTGTTTAATAATTCATGACAGTATTCATTATACTCATCTAAAGAAGCTCGTTTTTCAGGTTCATCTGGCAGATAAATGTCTTTATCAGAATCTTTTAAAGCTGCTTTTAAAGAAGTAGAGGCTTTTTTCAACATTTCTCTCTGAGTAGTTTTATGATAACGGGCTTCTGTATGAGTTGAGTCAACAATTATAGTATTGCTTTTTAAAACACCTTGATTTATGGCAAGTTCTACACTTTTATTTATGAGCAGATCAAGTATATTTTCATCTTTTAAACGCTGCTTTCTGAATTTGGTTAAAAGACTAGGATGGATAACCTCTTCTTCTGGCGTTAATTCCAGAAAATATTTAAAAGACATATCATATCGTGATCTTTCAACAACACCATTATCAGAAAGGTTATAAAGATATTTTAAAAGCAGATATTTAAATAGCAATATAGGGTTTTTTGCATTACGTCCATTATCAAGGCAATATTTATTTTTTAATTCATCATATATAAAAGAAAAATCGACCAATTCCCTGATTTTTCTTAGAATATGATCTTTTGGAACAATCATGTCATATAAATCTGAATAATAACTAAGGCTAAGTTTAAGTTGGGATGATAACATTTCAACCTCCGACAATTATGATACCTTAATTATATCAGATATATGATTTTACGACCACTTTTTCAGTGGCGTCCCTAAAGGCAGTGGGTTTCCGCCTATGACAAAGGAAAGGATTTATTTATGAAAAACGGAGGCGAGAGAGTTATGTTCGATACCATTCATCATATTGCAATTATTGGAAGCGATTATGAAAAGTCAAAACATTTTTATGTGGATCTGCTTGGATTTAAAGTAATCAGAGAAAATTATCGAAAAGAACGTGATGATTACAAGATTGATCTGGCATGTGGAACGCAGGAAATAGAACTTTTTATAATAAAAAATGCTCCAGCTCGTGTAAATTATCCGGAAGCATTGGGATTACGCCATCTGGCATTTAAAGTTAAGAGTGTAGATGATACAGTAAAAGAATTGAATGGGAAAGGAATTGAAACAGAGCCGGTACGCCTGGATGATTATACCGGAAAGAAAATGACATTTTTCCATGATCCAGATGGACTTCCATTGGAAATTCATGAGTAGAAAATAGCATAGAATAGAAAGAGACAGATGCAGGTAATGAAATACTCCCACATCTGTCTTTTTTGCGCAAAGATTTATTTATCGGAATGTCGCAGACAGCTTTTTATAAAGGCAGCAGCTTTTATCATTTGTTCTTTTTCTTCATTTCTTTTAAAATCGGGTCTGTAAAATTCCTAATTTTACCATCAATGCTTCCTGCAAGATCTGAGAAAAGTTAATGTTTTCACGGATTGCAGCTTCATTAAGCCATTCTGGGATGCTCAATGTTTTCTTTACTGCACGAGAACAATTCGCTCTGCGATATTCTGCCATATCAAATTCTACGATCACTAGAGTTCCATCTTCCGGATCTATAGCATCAAGAGCTGAGGCTTCTGGTATTGGTTCCTTTTCATTTTCTCTTGCAGTCAATGCCAGTCCAAGGGCATCCACAGACATTTCATATGCTTCCTGCATATCTTCGCCTTGTGTCATACATTCTGGAATATCCGGAAATGTAACCCAAAATCCGCCTTCCTCTGCTTTATGAAATACTGCCGGATAAAATAATCTATTCATATAAACACCCTCCATTTCAGGCGCAGGGCTATTTAAGCCCCGCCTGTTTAAGTATTGCCTGCTCCAATCCCTTTTTCAGATCTTTGGAGTGATAAGGAACGATTACCGTTCTTCCGGTTTCTTGGTTATTCAGTTTGACATGAGAGCCATTCTGATTTACCGTTTCGAAACCATTTTCTTTCAGGAGAGTTAACATCTCCTTAGGACTCATTGGCATCTTTTGTATCTCCTTTCCTTATCATACTTATATTGTAATACGTATTTATACGTATGTCAATTGCTTCGTATGTTTTTTGTATTGTATATTGTAGTCTGGCGGAAAGGCAATATGTGGGTTTATCGATACGGTGAGATTTCATACAGCTCTGCGGTGTCGGAAGGAACTATTCATGCTATACAAGGATTGTACGTCAACTGGAGAGAGCCTATACTTTGGCTTCCAGCTCTTTCCGTTCTCTCTGGCATTTGTACAATCTGTATGCATAACTGGAGAAGTCTGTTTTAAAATCAGATATTTTATCACTGATAAAGGAAGAAAAGATTTTTATCAGCTCCTGTACTTCCGCCTCTAGGAAAACAGTCAACATATCCCGAAGTCTGCTTGCCCTGAATTGTAATCTCATGAAAAAAGTCAACACATTCCCAATAAAAAGTTGACAATCAATCCCTGATGTTTTAGAATAGTAAACCATAAAACGAATGGAGGTTTACAAATGACAAAAACAAAGAGCATGATTTATTGCGGCCTTTTTACGGCGTTGATTGCAGCGGGGGCATTTATTAAAATCCCTGTACCTGTAGTTCCGTTTACATTGCAGTACCTGTTCACTATGCTTGCCGGATTGTTTCTGGGATCCAGAAGGGGTATGATTTCTGTGGTTGCTTATATGCTGCTGGGGCTGGCGGGACTTCCGATCTTTTCGGAAGGCGGTGGAATCTGGTATATTTTCAAGCCAAGCTTCGGTTATATTATAGGGTTCTGCCTGGGAACATACGTAACCGGACTTATCGCAGAACGTCTTAAGCAGAAGACAGTTTTTCGCTATTTACTTGCAAATCTGGCAGGTCTGATGATTGTCTATATCTGTGGAATGGTTTATTACTATGTGATCTGTAACTATGTGATTGATACACCGATTGGAATCTGGCCGCTGATTCTTTATTGTTTTCTGCTCGCGGTACCCGGCGATATTGCATTAAGTATCCTGGGAGCTGTCATTGCAAAGCGTATCAGACCGGTAGTGCATCAATATCTTTTTGATTCAAAATCAAATGTCAGACTGAAAACGGAGGAGCTTGCAAAATGAATCCACTTATTTTAGCACAGGAAATTATTGATGGTCGCAGAATTACAAGGGAGGATGATCTTTCCTATTTTCTTACCTGTGATTTAAATGAATTATGTGAAGGAGCAGACCGTATCCGCGAAGCATATATCGGTGATAAAGTAGACCTCTGTTCCATCATCAATGGCCGTAGCGGCAGGTGTCCGGAGGACTGCAAATATTGTGCGCAGTCAGTACACCACCATACTACCTGTGAGATCTATGATTTTCTTCCGGAGGAAAGATTCTGGAAGCATGTAAAATGAACGAAGAGGAGGGCGTTGACCGTTTCTCAATCGTTACTGCAGGAAAGGCCCTGACTGGAAAAGAATTTGATCAGGCGATCCACGCCTATGAAACCATGCATAAGGAATGTAATATTGATCTCTGTGCTTCCATGGGATTTCTTTCTTCTGAACAGCTGCATCGTCTTCATGAAGCCGGAGTAACCAGTTACCATCATAATATTGAGACTTCAAAGAGAAATTTTCCTAATATATGTACGACACATACATACGATATGAAGATTGAAACTCTGAAAAAGGTAAAGGCAGAAGGAATGTGTGCATGTTCTGGCGGTATCATAGGAATGGGAGAGACCTGGGAGGATCGTCTGGATATGGCAGTCAGCCTTGCGGAGCTGGGGATTGATTCTATTCCGATCAATGCATTGATGCCCATTCCGGGAACACCTTTGGAACACCTTAATCAGCTTTCAGAGCAGGATATCCTCCGGACAATCGCCTTCTTCCGTTATATTAATCCTGAGGCTAATATTCGTCTTGCTGCCGGACGGGCACTTCTTACCAATGACGGGGAAACCGCCTTTAAATCCGGAGCCTCCGCTACAATAACAGGGAACATGCTGACTACCGTTGCCTGTGCAACAATCCGCAGCGATCGAAAAATGCTCTCTGATATGGGTAGAAATGTAACACCGGAATATTGGAAGGAAGTGGAAGAATCATGAGCAAAGCGGTATTTATTACAGGAACAGGAACGGACATCGGTAAAACCTATCTCTCAGGACTGATCGTAAAAAAACTGGCACAGGCAGGGAAAAATCCGGCTTATTATAAAGCTGCAATGAGCGGAAATGACCGGCGTACAGACGGAAGCCTGATCCCGGGCGATGCACTTTTTGTCAAGGAGATGTCCGGTATTTCCCAGTCTCTGGATGATATGTGTCCATATGTATATGAAAATGCCTGGTCTCCTCATCTGGCTTCAAGAGTTGAGGGCAATCCGGTGAATCTTGATGTTGTACGAAGAGGATTTCTGAAGGCGGCAAATGATTATGAATATATTACCATGGAAGGAAGTGGCGGTATCCTCTGTCCACTCTGTTTTGATGAACGCAAAATCCAGCTTGAGGATGTGATAAAAGAGTTTGAACTTTCCAGTATTCTGGTGGCAGATGCAGGGCTTGGTACAATTAACAGTGTTGTATTGACAGCTGAGTATATGAAAGCGCATTCCCTTCCCATCAAAGGTATTATTTTTAATCATTACCATCCCGGAAATATTATGGAAGAGGATAATATTGCTATGTGCCAGCATATGACTGGCCTTCCGGTTATCGCAAAAGTACAGGATCATGCGAAAGATCTTGAGATAGATGCAGATGCACTGGCAGAATTTTATGATGAGGTGAAAATCAAATGATATGGTATCCCTATGAACAAATGAAAACAATGAAAGATCCGTATAAGATTCTGGATGCAGAGGGTGTACATCTTTATACAAAAGATCAGAAGCTGATAGACTCTATATCTTCCTGGTGGTGTATGATTCATGGATATAAGCATCCGGAACTGACAGAAGCTATCAAGGAACAGGCAGACCGTTTCTGTCATGTAATGCTTGGGGGACTGACGCATGAGCCGGTGGAAAAGCTTTCTGAGAAGCTGCAGGAATTTCTGCCAGGAGATCTGGATTATTGCTTTTTTTCAGATTCAGGAAGTGTTGCAGTGGAGGTTTCACTTAAAATGGCCCTTCAATACAACACTAATCAGGGAAGAAAGCGTCCATTAGTGCTGGCTCTTGAACATGCATACCATGGTGATACCTTTAAGGCAATGGAAGTTGGAGATGACGAGGATTATCATTTCGCTTTTGACAAAAAAGAGGGTGTTGTCCATATTCCGACTGAGATCCCGGCTCTGGAGGAGGCATTTGAACAGTATTATAACCGTCTGAACTGCTTTATTGTGGAGCCTCTTTTACAGGGAGCAGGAGGAATGCGGATGTATGACATTTCATTCCTGAAGAGAGCAAGAGAATTGTGTGACCAGTATGATGTTCTTTTAATTTTTGACGAGGTTGCAACCGGGTTTGGCCGCACAGGGAACCGCTTTGTGGCAGATCTTGTTCTGCCGGATATCCTGGTTCTTGGAAAGGCGCTTACTGGAGGATATATTGGTCATGCTGTCACTGTGGCAAATCATAAGGTATTTGATGCCTTTTACAGTGATGATGACAGACTTGCCCTGATGCATGGCCCTACTTTTATGGGAAATCCGCTGGCATGTGCTGTGGCTTTAAAGGGAATTGAGATTTTTGAGCGTGAAGATTATATGAGTAAGATCCGTCATATTGAACAGGTTTCACGTCGTGAGATGGAAGCGTTCACAGACCCGCGGATCAAAGAAGTCCGGATCATGGGCGGCTGCGTGTGCGTGGAGGTTTATGATTCCGGGGATCTGGAAGGCTTCCAGCAGTTTGCTTATGAACGGGGTGTGTTCAGCAGGCCATTTTTGAACTATATGTACTCTATGGTTCCGTATGTAATCGGGGACGAAGAGCTTATAAGAATTTTTGATGTGATGAAAGAATGGTTTACTCTGGAGCATATTTGAGGTAAAATATGGGCTTGCATATTATAAGAAGGAATGTAAAGTAGTATTAAAAATGAAAACCGTCCCAGCAGGGGCGGCTTTCATTTTTTACGCCTATTTATTGTCCTCACTGACATAATTTTTTCTCATACACTACATCTTTTCTGTTATGGATTATTTTATATTTTTAGGTTCTCAGATTCTGGTGATTTTGTCACTGGCATTAAATACAAGTAAATATAAAAATGTTTAACAAAAACTGTTAAAATGCTATAATGCAGATATGAAAAAGAAAATTCTGAGAAAATCCATAATGTATGATAAAAGGATTGCTATAAACTGGTACTGTGAAAATACGACAGAAGAGGAGTAAAAAGATGTTATATATAGGAAATCACACAAGCTCATCCCGTGGATATCTTGCAATGGGGAAGCAGATGCTGGCAAATGGCGGCAATACATTTGCATTTTTTACCAGAAATCCAAGAGGAGGAAAAGCCAAAGACATTGATCGCAGGATGTGCAGGCATTTTTGCAGCTGGCAGAGGAGAATCATTTTGGAAAGCTGGTGCTCATGCGCCTTACACTATGAATTGCTGTGCTGCCAAGGAAAACCTCAGGGATTTTGCAAGAGAAATCATGGCAGATGATCTGAGACGTCTGGAAATGACACCTGGAAATTATTACAATTTTCATCCGGGTAGTCACGTAGGACAGGGTGCAGAGGTGGGAATCAGTAAAATTGCAGACATTCTCAATGAAGTGCTGACAAAAGATCAGAGTACGATTGTACTCCTGGAAACTATGTCAGGAAAGGGCACAGAAGTAGGAAGAAATTTCGAAGAACTCCGTCAGATCATTGACAGGGTGGAGTTAAAAGATAAATTAGGTGTTTGTCTGGATACCTGTCATGTCTGGGACGGTGGATATGATATTGTAAACGATCTTGACAGCGTATTTGAAGAATTTGACCGGATAATAGGTCTGGACAGACTAAAAGCCATCCATTTAAATGACAGCATGAATCCTCTTGGCAGCCATAAGGACCGCCATGCCAGAATCGGAGAAGGTGAAATAGGATTGGAGGCACTTGTCCGCGTGATCAGTCATCCTGCCACAGAAGGAATTCCGTTTATTCTGGAGACACCAAATGACGATGAGGGATGGACTCATGAAATCGCATTGCTCAGAAATGAATATAAACAGAAATGAGTATAAATATATCTGTCCGAATCAGGAAGATAAATTGGGGCGTGCAGATTATGGAAATAATTTTTGAAATAATTGTTCAAACGCGCTTTAGTGTGCTGACAAGTTGCAAGTGCAAATCAAAAGAGTAGGAGTGAGATCAGAAAGAACGAATGCAGGAAAGATCAGAAATGCAGCAAAGACAAAGATATCAGGCAGTAGAGAAGCTGAGAGAAACACTGGATGAGAAGTATCTGTGGGAGGTTATTTTACTCTATGCAGGTGAGAGTTTTAAAACCTATACAGGGCTTCCGTTCACTTATGAAGTAAGAAAAGGTCGGAATGGAGACTACACAAGGGAGTTATGGATCGACCGCAGGGAAAACAGCAAGAGTCTGGCGTTAAGTTCAGTGCTGTTGGCATTGAGAAACATAAAGAAGGTGGGAGCTGTGGTTGACAGACCAAGCTTTGGGCGACATCCGCGGAGTGAGTTATATATATGGAATGTTCTATCGCTTTGAGCTGATTGATGTGCCGGATACAGCCAGGCAGAAGATGAAGTGTCTGTGAGAGCAGTATGCGAGAGTGTTGTCAGATCGTATGTTGTCAGATTGTAGCTTTTTGGGGTTACTTTATCTGGGTTTGTATGATAAACTTTATTATGCATTATGCATGATTATTATATGTGAATTTCACATGATATGTTTTTTAGGAGGAAAGGTATGAACAAGAAGAAAAACGTGGATTCCGGGAGAAAGTCTGCAAGGCCGGATCACATTCAGAAAACAATATCACAGAAAAGTTCAGGAAAATGCAGAGGGAAGGTTATAAAGACCGGGGGGATTATAATTCTTGTACTGCTGCTTGGTTTTGCAGGAAACAAATTTTTCCTGTCTGTCAGCAAAACAGACAGCGGGAAGGTGAAGGCCGTATCAGCTTCAGGTGCAGATAAGGAAAAAGAAGGCAGGATAATCGAACAAACTAAAAAAACTAAAGAAATTAAAGAAACCAAAGATGTGGTTGAGATGCAAAAGACTAAAGAGATTAATTTTCAGCCTCATTGTGTGGATTCTACAAAACCGGAAAATCTGATCAGCTATACTAATATTGAGGTGGATGGAAATGTACTTGAAAATATTGGAGATTATAAGGCTGATGGTGATATTTTCTTTAATATAGGACAGGATTATACAGATGTGGAGGGAATCGTCACATTCCGCGGAAACAGTTTTCGCGATGCCCCTTCCCATGGTTATGCAAATATGACTGATTTCAGGCTGAACAAATTATGGTCTGCAGATACAGGTTCTCTTTCTTCGGGCAGTGCAGTCTGGACAGGAAGCGGCTGGACAGGGCAGCCGCTTATGATGAAATGGCCAAAAGAAGTCAAAGCACATATGAATATGACAGAGAAAGCAAAGGCGGACGATGAACTGGTTGAGGTGATCTATGCCTGCATGGATGGGTACGTGTATTTTCTGGATCTGAGAACAGGAGAAAAGACACGTGACCCATTATATCTGGGATATACATTTAAGGGTGCGGGAGCCCTTGATCCAAGAGGATATCCAATTATGTATGTGGGTGCCGGATATAACAGCAACGAAGGAACTGCAAAGGTATTTGTAGTAAACTTGCTGGATTGTAGTGTTATGTATACTTTTGGAGACAATGATGAGTTTTCACTCAGAGGAAGCCTGAGCTTTTTTGACGGATCAGCACTTGTGGACGCAGAGACAGATACCCTGATCTATCCGGGAGAGAACGGAATCCTGTATCTGATCAGGCTGAATACAAGATATGATCTGAACAGTGGGACTTTATCCGTTGATCCGGGCAGAACTGTAAAATGGCGCTACTATGGCACGAGAAGTAGTGCAGAGTCTTTCTGGCTTGGAATGGAGGACAGTGCGGCGATTTATAAAGGCTATGTATTTATGACCGATAATGGGGGAAATCTTATGTGTCTGGATTTGAATACTCTTCAGCTGGTATGGGTCCAGGATACATTGGATGACTCTAACTCAACGCCTGTTCTGGAAATCGAAAAAGGACATTTGTATCTGTATGTGAGTACTTCTTTCCGCCTTGGATGGAGAAGCTATGATACAGCCACTGTCCCTGTCTGGAAGATTGATGCAGAAACCGGCGAGATCGTATGGCATACAGATTATGAATGTACTACTGATGACGGTGTTTCCGGTGGAGTTCAGTCTACGATCGCCTGTGGAAAGGACAGCCTTGCTGATTATATATATGTGACAGTAGCAAAGACCTCTGACAATGCATCCGGAGTTCTTGCCTGTCTGAGAAAATCTGATGGATCTAAAGCATGGGAAGATTCTTCCTCATATGCCTGGTCTTCTCCTGTCTGTGTTTATAACAAAGATGGATCAGGAAAGGTTCTTTATTGCAACAGTACAGGTGATATCCGCCTTCTTGACGGCAAAACAGGCAAGCAGGAGGATGTATTATCTGTCAGCGATGGTGTGATAGAGGCTTCCCCGGCTGTCTACGATAACTATGCAGTTGTGGGCACCAGAGACTGTAAAATATGGGGGATCAGGCTGCGGTAAATATGAATACAGTCTATATAGAATGATCTATTGTTCTATTGTGACGACAATGCGGAAATAAGAAATTTAGAAGCAAGATTGCTCAGGAATCAATTTGTTGGCACAATATGTTAGTATGGCGGTATTGCTGCTGTCTATAGCAATACCGTTTAACCAAATCAGCAAGTCCCTTGCTTTAATTGCAAAAAGCAATAAGAAGTGGGTAGGGGACTTGCTTATAACAGGTTTTCTTGGAAACCTGTACATTTCTGAAACTTCTTTACATTCACATCTGTTAACTGATGACCTTAAATCTAAAGAACACTCAATCGGGTCAAGCATTTTCCTGAGCTGAGATGACCTTAAATCAGAGAACACTCAATCAAGTCAAGTATTTTCCTGAGTTGATATGACCTTAAATCAGAGAACGCTTAATCAAGTATTTTCCTAAGTTGAGATGACCTTAAATCAGAGAATACTCAATCAGGTCAAGCATTTTCCTAAGTTGAG
>ENA-OQCP01000690-OQCP01000690.1-human-gut-metagenome-genome-assembly--contig:-NODE-690-length-14507-cov-2.640473_pt1 | contig 14507 bp, 15 predicted proteins | sample MGYA00242760_ERZ504583 | MGnify/ENA primary metagenome ERZ504583 (study PRJEB26092, sample SAMD00036308) | human gut metagenome | host: Homo sapiens | study: EMG produced TPA metagenomics assembly of...
CGTGCGATTTTATACGGAGCGAGTATCCGACAACGGATGCTCTTGTTTGCTATACCAATTTTCACCACCTTAAAATTTCTCTCGAAAATTTTGTTTTGGGGCTTGACTTTTAATAGTTAGTCTTTCTGTAATGGTTTCGCAGGGGTTTTCCTTATCCTGCCTGCATTTTCCATTATCTGCAATTCGCACATTTACGCAACTGACGAATTGTGTAGTTTTTGTGCCGGGAACAAAAAGAGAGCAGGCAGCCGAGTTCAGCTGCCTGCTCAAGGTTATTGTACAGAAGCGACCATAAGGTCACACTGGATAAGTTAAGTCACTGCCGGAACATCAGGAGGCGTCTTTCAGCCAATCCTGAGAATCGACCTTCTCAAACTCCGCTTCGTCGGGCATCGTGCCACCGTAAGGAGCGATGGTGTAGGTGACCTTCGTGACGGGAGTGCAGACATTGGCATCGTTCACATTGCCGGTTGCTGTATACACTGCCATCGGAACGCGCATTGCGGTGCCGGTAATCTTGTTGTTGAGGAAGTCGCCGGTAGCCTTGGGGATGACCCAAGCCGTATCGCTATGGTCGATTGCGTTATCACCATCGGTCAGGACCTTATCACGCAGACGCATGTAAAGTTCGCCGCGATGCAGGGTGTTGTTACTCATCGTGTAAGAGGAAGAACCGTAATCGGTGCCCGTGTAGTATTCCATACCCGGAACATCCTTCACAGTCCAAGGACCGCTCGTCTTGATGTTCTTCACCTGAATTGCAACCGTAGAATAGTTGGTGATACGGTAGTTGGTGGGTTCAACCACAGCGCCGGAAGAGTTGGAACCGTACATGCAGACATACAGAGGCACGGTGGCTTTCAGCAGTGCCGGGTGAACATAGAGGTTACCCTTGTGGATGATGAGGTCGTAGTTCTTAACGGTCTCGCCGTTCGGGTTCGTGACCGAACGAACCGTCAGAGCGTTGCCCTGCATCGGGTCAGTGTTGATGTCAACAACATACGGGGCAAGCGGCTTGTGGTTGTAATCACAGAATCCACAAGTCTTCTCATCATGCGCCCACTCGAAATCGTCATCGGTGTCAGTCTCATTGACATACAGCGGCAGAGACTTTTCATTGCAGTCGGTAACGAAGGGCAGATTCGTTTTGCTCTCGTCTGCATTCTGCTTCTTCCAGTAATCGTAGTTGTTTACGAATTCCTGAGTAATAGCGGACTCGGTGCCGTTATTATCGAGATACAGAACGCTGCTGACAGTATCATTGGCTTTCAGCGGGGTGTCGAGAATCGGTGTTGCATCAACATCGCTCACAACATCAATCAGGTTCTCATCCACATCTTCCATCTGAATATTCACATGGAAGTTCGGGTTCTGCTGGTAAATCAGCTTGTCATCATCCACTACAGTGACATGCAGAGGACGCTGAGCAACCTCGAAGCGGCCATTCAGGACCATTACGATGTAGTTCTTCAACACATCGTAGTTGTCTTCTGTCAGACCGACATAGGTCAGCGGATATACACCAACAGGAGTAGTCTCATCGGGGACAAGGTCCTCGTGGTCGGTAACAAGAGTCTTGAAATGGCTCTTGGTATAGGTCGGGTCAAGTGTCAGAGAATCACCGGGAACAAGACCGTCCAGTTCCAGCCAGCAACCGTCAGAAGCTGCCGTGCCGTAACCGTAAGCCTTTGTATCGTGCCACGGGTCCTCGCCTACGCCGTCGCCATACAGACCGCGCCAGTTCTTGACCTGCGCGGTCAAGTTAGCACGGGCGATAGCGCCGGAATAAGCCTGACGCTCAACATAGTAGTTCTTTGCGTCCTTACCGGTAAGGGCAGGTGTCGCATCAATCGTGATGGGGTTCTCATCCAGCTCAGCGGGCCAGTTAGAACTTACCTTGCCATCAGCATCCAGACGCTGACCAGCGTCCTTGGTCTTGTACTTACCAGTCTGAATCGGGTTGACCAGCTTGACATCATCGCCTTCGAGGATACCGTCAATCAGGATATCCTTGATGGTGGCATTCGTGGTGCCATCGTAGTGTTTGATGTTACGAGGGTTCGTCGGGTCTTCCAGATACAGGCTGTGAACATACAGACCGCGAGCAGAAATGCTGCCGGAATACTCTTCCGTGCCGATGTAGTAGTTGGTGCTGCCGTTGCCGACCAGCGTCAACTCACTCTCACGAACAATCTTGTACGGACCACCAGCATCGCTGACACGGTTGCCGGTCGCATCGCAGTAATAACCATCCACCTGTGTGGTGTTCAGGGTTACAGAGTCACGAACCGCCATACCGGTCGTAATACGGGCATCCGGGATAGTAGCGTTTGCGGTGTGGTCATAAGCCTTGCTGTGCTCACCGACTACCGTCAGAGCCATCGGTAGATATCGAACTTGACGGAAGAGCCTGTGCCGCTTGCACCACCGCTCGGGTAGGTGTTGCCGGGGTCGGTATTCTCGTACTTATAGGTTACGATATAGCCCTGCGCCGTGCAGTTTGCAGTTGCCGTATAGGAACCGCAATCCTGACGGGCGTTCTTGTTCTCGTCCGTGGACGCATCGATAGCAGTTGCCTGAGTGCCCTTCTTATTGCTGTAGACAATAGAAGTAGCGTTCTGAACCTCTGTCATCTGGTCGCTGGACAGGTTGCCGGAATAAGAGAGCGTTGCAACATCGGGCTGACCATCGTAGGTCTTGTTGGCGACCGTGATATTCACAGTGACGCGAATCGGTTCGCCGGAAGAATACGGGTCAGTATCCTCATAGGCAGTGTCGTAGGCGTTGTGACCATTTCGGGTGAAGCGGTCAACAGCCGAGCGGATAGTCTTAATGGTTGCATAGCCATTGCCGGGATGGAAGTTGTTCTGGTAGCTGTTGAAGTCACCGCCCCAAGTAGTGGCACCAGTGCCAACATAGGACTGTGCTTCAAGGACCGTCACAGACTTGCCATTGCTGCCAGTGAAAGTACGGCCGGTCGAGGTAATGTAGTTAGAACCACCGTTACCGTCGCGCTTGCAGTAAGCCCAGCCATCGCCCCACCACTGCTTAGAACCAGTGTTGGCGTAACCGCCTTGCCAACCGCCGCCGCCGCCAGAAGGAGCTTCGACACAGTTTTCGGAAGAACCGTTGACAATACCTCCCAGATAGGGGTTGAAGTTACCGCCGGAAGAACCGGTAGCGAAGGTGCCATTGCCGCCGCCGTTACCGCCATTGACGGGAACGCCGTACTGCGTAGAACCGCCGGTAGAATCCAGAGCACCGTGCTGGTTGCCGCCGCCACCGCCTGCAACGCCGAGCATATACTGTGCTGCAGTTGTGGTATTGCCGTACTCAGCAAGACGACCGGTGCCCATAAGACCGATAGCGACTGTCGTAGCACCACCGCCAGAAGCACCAAGCAGGTTGCCGTGACCGTTACGGGTAATCATGGGAGTACCGCCATTACCGCCACCGTTGTAGCCGCCAGGAAGAGCACGCTTAACTTCGCCGCAGGCACTGCCGCCGCCATTCTCCCAGTAACGGTTATCGACCGTGCCGGAACCGCCCTTGACAAAGTAAAGCTTAGCGCCCTGCTCAGCCTGAAGGACAAGGCGGACACGACCGCCGGAAGAGGTGTTGCTGTTCATTGAACCGCCGCCAGCACCGTAAAGCATAACTTCATAGGTGCCAGCATAGGTGAAGGTGTATTCGCTGTAGGGGTTAGAGTAGCTGTTTGCGCCTTCCAGCTTATCATCGACCTTAGGACCGGAGCCCTGCTCATCGATGTAGAAATAGACCTGGTCCATATCCGCATTATCGGTGGGAGCATCATAGCAGACATAGTAGACTGCATTGCGCCACCACCATTCCCAAGTGGCTTTGTCGAGGACATTGCCGTCCTTGGTGCGATATGCGAAACCGTGGGTGCCAATCTTACCGATGTAGTCATCGTCATTTGCAGTCACCTGCTGGAACAAATCGTACCAGTTATGACCGGCGCTGTCGCGCACAGAGGAGTCGATGACCACGGTGTCGCGGCTGTCAACGGTTGTGCGGCTGTTGACGGGAGAGCCTGCCGTGAAGTAGGTCTCCATGTACCGGATACCGTTAGGAGCGATGATTGCGAGGTTTTTGTAGTTGTAGACTGCACCGCCGTTATTCAGCGCATCGTTGATAGCGGAAATGCTCTTGAGGTCGTTGATGTTCTTGTAGCTGCCGTTCTCTGTGGTGATGGTGTTGTGCTTTGCGGTAGCCTTATTGGGAACATTCGCCTTGATAGAGATGGTGTAGTCCAGGACCAGTTCAGCACCGTAAGAGGACTGGCTGAACTCCTTGTAGATGTGGTCGTTCGGGTCAGCGGAATCGACGACACGGTTGAAGTTGTACGCAACGGTGCGGCCACAGGTATACGGCTGCATGTTGTTGGCGTCCCAGTTCTTCATATACCCGCTCTTCTGCTTCACACAGGAAGTAGTAGTGCGTATCGCCGAAATCCATCGGGTTCGTGGCGTTATCGATGTACAGAGACACGATAGCGTTCCACTCATTGTAGGTCTTGTTGTTGAGGTTTGCTGCATCCGTGGGATACATAGCTTCCAGCTTGATGTAAGCGGAGAACTTGTTGAAAGCAAGACCATTGCCGCTCATGAACGAGCGTTCCATATCATCGACATTGTTGCTCAGTGCATTGACATTGCCGATTTTCTTACCAACCTGACTGTAATTCAGCTGAATCGTGCCGTCGCCGTCCGTGACATTCATGAAACGGTCCAGAGACCGCCGCCAGCGACATTGCTAAACTTCCAGCGAATGGTGGGTGCAGAATCCTTGTTACCGAAGAAGGTAATCTTGGTGGTGTAGACCGCCTTGTTATCGTTGGCAGCACCATAAGTCGTAGTACCGTCCTTGTGCAGCACATCAGGCGCAATCGCGTCCAGAGGCACATCGGTGGTACGGCGACCGTTGTTCGGGTTGCTGGCCTCGGTAGTCCACGCCATGTTGCCGTTCTTGGAATCGAAAGAGTTCAGCAACAGAGACTGTGCTTTCAGAGGCGTCAGTTCAATAGGCGGAGCATACACGACCAAGTGACCGGTACGACCGTTCGGCTCATAGTTGGAAATCGTAGAGTCAGCGGTGATTTCGTGCGCGGGAGCCTTGTAGCTGAACACACAGCGGAAATCCAAGCCATCCCAGTCCATGGTCGCATTCGTCAGCGTCAGCGTGACGGTAGAATGCTTACGCATGGTAGAGATACCGGACTCGCGCAAATCGTTCAGGGGATTCCAGAAGCAGCGGGCCAGAAGGTACGAGTACCAATCTTGGTCGCATCAATATCAGAGACCTTAGTCGTGACATTGAAGGAGCCAGCCGGGAACAAAGCGGGGTCGCTGCCGACCTCGACCCAGGTGTTGTTCTCATCGCGGTACTGGACCGTGTAAGTAACACCCTCGTTGACACCCTTCCAGTAGTTGAGGTCAAAGTCAAAGGTCGTGGTCTCGCCGACAGGAATACGCTTATCGAAAGCCTGCTCAATGTACATAGGACGAAGTGCAGACTCGCAGTAACCGTTCTTGCCGTCCTCAGCCTTATCGAGGCTCGTATACTGCTTACCAGCGACTGTAAACTCGCACTTGAACTGAATCTTCTCGTTGCAGTAGTCGAGGGTCGTGTAGGTCACGGTGCTCTCGGTGTACGGGATATCAGCGTTGGTAGCAGCTGCGGTATAGGTGGTCTTGTTGATTTTGCCCTTGACGACACCGTCATAGGTGGTGAAGGAAGTGCCGGGACCGCCAATCTCGAACCACTGGCTCATCTTGCCGCTCTCGGTGATGGCACGGTAGTACCACTTCACATTGGAGTCGGGAACCGTCTGGTCGTAGAACAGCTACTGCGACAGTCTTGTTGACAGGACCTTCCCAGTCCTTGTAGTCGTCAATCGGGTCTGCGGTGGGTTTGAGGAGTTCCAGAGGATGGGTCTCGCAGTCATTCCAGAAGTGATTCGGAACATCCACGACAATCATACCGTACTCGACCACGCTATGACCACTAGGGTCGATGACCTCAGCACGCTGCATGCCGGTACAGGGTACATTGGAGATAACATACTTGCTATCACCATTGACAACGCAGTCGTAGTCAGTGCCATCGGTCGCATGGACAATCACGCGGTAGCCGGTGTAATCAGAAACACCATCATCCGGGAGCAGAGCATTCAAATCGCCGACAACACGGGCAACACCGGTGATACGGACATTGGGCTGGTTGTCGAGTTTCAGAACGGGCAGAGCGCCGACGGTCTTATCGCTGCCGAGGTTCCAGCCGTTGTTGCTGCCTGTAGTGAACATGCCGTAAGTGTTGCCGGTGTTATCGAACAGCGGCTTGCCGTTGCTGGCAAGGTTCACATGGTAAGCATCGGAGTTCCAGTGACCGGAGAAGTTCTTAATAGGCTCCCAGCCTTCCGGCAGAGTCAGGTCATCAACAACCTGATAGCAGCCGTTCAGAGGATACCAGAAAGAACCACCAGCCTGCAGAGCAGACAGAACCTGCATGTAGTTGACAGAACTCACGCGGATAACGAAGTGGCTGTCTTCCTGACTGTTCTGGTTTGCTGCACAAATTTCGCACTGCTTGCGCTGAGAGATGTACATGACAGTGTTGGCGAACAGAGCAGATTCATCACGAGTAGCCTGGTTATTCGGCAAGTGACCAATCTGGTTCATCAGGAAGTTGCCCGTGCCGGAAAGGTAGAAGTTGCTGGTGCCGAACCAAGAACGACCAGTGACAGGTCGGTAATGGTCTTGGTGGTGGGGTACGGATTGTAACCGAACTCTGCACCCGTGACATTGCCGCCTGCGTAATCGACCCAGATAGGACCGAATGCAACCTGAGAGTTAGAGTGCGTCTTGGCAGCAGAAAGAGTAGACGGCAAGTCGTAGGGGAAGTTCGTGGGGTCACGATACTTGACCGTAGACTGCGCCTGAGAGTTGGAATACGGCTTCAGGCGAACACTCAGCTGGTCACTGCCGTACATGATGCCAGCTTTACCGTAGGAGCTGTGGCTACCACCGGTAGACAGAATCATGGAGATAGCATCGGTCGGCAGGACAGTACCGGAATCAATGTTACCGCCGTTAGCGCCCATCAGAGCGTTCATGTTCCAGTGACCGTTATCGATGTTAGGAACAGAGTTCAGAACATAGTAGCGGGTAGAACCATCGTTCTTGTCGGGACCGAAGCGACCACCCTCGTAGTAATCACGAGAACCGGGGTCGGTATAACCAGCAATGTGGGCATCATACCAAGAACCGGCATAAGCGTACATGGTATCGTGACCGACACACATGCCGTAGCCCTGACTCAGGAAGCCTTTGATGGCATAATAGGCTTTACCGGAGATATCAGGCTCCTGCTGTACGCAAACGCCCCAGCCGATAGAGTCGATACGGTAGTTGCCCTCGGCGTCCATCATAAAACGGTTGGGGTCCGCGTTAAATGTCTCGGCCTGAATCGACAGGACTGTGATGTGCTGGTTCATACGCGAACCATCATTATTTCGAAGCCAACCGTTATCGGTAATATAGTTGATGTAGTTCGCGTAAACACAACCCGCATCAGAAATCCACGGGTTCAGGAAGACAACGGCATCCTTGTACTTCGTACCAGAAGCGCCAGTACCGTAGTTATTCTTATCCGCATCGCGGATAACAGCAGTGTACGCAGGAACCTCAACAGCAGTACCGGTGACGGTCCAAGCGTTATTGCTGTTATGGGGACGGAAATAAACGGTCTGACCATACCACTCAGAGTTGACTTCGAGCATATTGCCATCCGTCAGAGGGAAACCACTATAGGTGCGGGTAGCGCCAGTGGGATAGCCCTTATCGTCCAACTCGTTAGCAGTGTAGTTTCTTGCCCAAGCACCGCCAATCTGAGTCCAGTAACGGTCTGCGGTGGCTTTGTCGAACTTACCGGCATTGAACCACTCGGTTACCTGGTCGTACATGTTCTTAGTGATGTACTCGTAGTTGCCGTTAAGGCCCGTAATCCACTGGTTATCAGAGGACAGTGCAGGACCATTCCCGCCAGCGCGGGGAGCAAAGGAGCGTGCCAGCATAGCAAAGGTGGCGGGGGCATTATCCCCATCCGCTGTCTCTGCAGTGGCAATGTCAGTAGAAACAACCTTGAACTGTACAGTGGACAGGATGATGTCGCCTGCCTTATCCTCGTCGGTCAGTTCGTTACCAAGTTTCTCCAAAGCTTTGAAGTTAGCTTCCTTGTAAGCCTCGTCGGTGACAGTAATCAGGCAGCGATAGCTTGCGGTGAGGTCATCCTCCGCGACTTCGAAAGTGTAGGAAGCTCGGTAGCGCCATCGATATTCAGCCAATCCGTATCCTGACTGGCAGCAGCTTCATCACCGAACTCCCACTTGCCGTCATCGTTGAGATGTGCGGTGTAGGTGCTCTCTCCGTTAGAAGCATAGACTTCAACGGTGCCATCTTCAGCGTTGGCAGCGGTGATGGTGTAGCCATCCAGAACGAAGTTGGGAGTATGGTATGCAATCTGGACATTGCTGGAATCAGCACCGATTTCATCGAGTGCATCGACTACAGCGTAGTACATCTCGCAGCCCTGCCACACATAATCCGGTTTGTCAGCGAGAACCGCCGTCTCGGTAGTATCCTCAATGATGAAGTTATACCAAGTAGGCTCGTCCTCTTCATACGGATAGATGGCATAGGATTCGTCAGCAGCAAAAGCTTGCTTCTTCTGCCACTGGTAGGTTACAGAGACATCATCACGGTTCAGCAGGGCATCCAGAGTAACTGTATCCCCTACTTCTGCCGAAATCTTGTCACCGTAATCAGGTGTTACAGCCTGAATGCCGATGAACGGCTCAGCTGTTTCCGGTGTGGCAATGACATCCTCGGAGGTATCGGGCTCCGTATAGACGACATCTTCCGAATTTGCCGTGTCATCCTTGACCGTATCGGCCGTGGAATCATGCGTCAAATCCACCACATCAGTAACAGTCTGAGAGGGCTCAGGCTTTCGACCGGCATATCTTCGGATTCGGAATTTGAAGTGTCGGTCTTGTCAACGGATTCAACCGCATCCACTTCATCATCCGAAACCGGGGCCTCAGTTACTTCGTCGGACACAGTAGTGTTATCTTTGAATTCGTCCGCGAACGCTACGGTATTAACCGCGAACATAGAAAGCAGCATACTGGCCGCCAATGCAACAGAGGTCACTTTTTGTGCAATTTTGTGCATAATGCGTGTGTCCTTTCTGTACAGTGAGCGAATCAGCGTAAACTTTGGCGGGATTTCACGCAAAAATCGTCCCTGCACGATTACTTTTGCTTCCGTACATTTCCATTCTATGCAGTTCGCACATTTTCGCAACTAGGCAAAACTTATTTTTTATCGCAAAGAAAAAGTGCCAGTTACGCAACGGTAAAAGGCACTTTGTACAAATATTTTGGTCGCATTTTGGCAGGAATGCTCAAGGAAAAGTATACAAATTCCGCAAATGGTTTCTGTAAGATGTGCCTATCGAAAATGTCACTGTTTCTTGTGAAACCGCAATTCGTTTTGTGTAAAACAGAAATCTATCTGTGTAAAGCAATACCAATATCAATTTTACAAATTTATGGTATAGTATAAATAGGCATCCTAAATTACACAAAGGAGTTAGTAATATGTATTTAAAAAATCTTAATGCCTTGTATGTTGTATATGCAGAAAAATGATGCTGACTCGGTGGTTTTTGCTGCACAGGTTGAAGGTCATCCGTTTTCATGTACCTTTGCCAAGGTCATTGGTACAATTCATTTGTTTGTCACAGCCTTGGGACAGAATCCATTTACCATCGACATTCAAGTGGACAACAACTTCAATGTTGCAAGTGGGTTGTACTTGCCAAACGACCTTTACGAAAAGCTCGCGCATTATCTTGGAGTTAAAAAAAGGCCGGGGAGCCGCCTTCCGTCCAATCAGTTTTATTCAAAAACTTGATTATGTAACGCCTACCAGGTACAACGGAAACTGCCCCGCACGGCACGATGTCGCTGCACTGGCAATGACCACCAACCCTAAAAATACGATGACATTGACAAACCTTATTTTTGTGGTTGGCATCGGAACCCTGCAGGAAAATCTGTTCGAGAGAAGAACCGCAATAAGAGCCTGTTGTACTTTTCTGCCAAAGAAGTCGAACTACGTACAAGATTAAATATGAGTTCTTGTTGGAGTGACAATCCCGACGATGAAGTGTTAACTGCACTCAACCAGCTCGTAGCTGATAAAGATATCACGTAAAGAGCCAGCGTAGAATTCATCGTGCTCGCGTATTTCTTTGTCAACGGCGTTCACGGCTTCTACTTTACGCCTAATCCCTTCAAGCGTATTGAGTGCCGACGGCTGCATTAGGAGTAAATATCCATTGCCTTCCTCGTCGAACATAATATCCGGTACAAACGGGATGTATTCGTCCGACGGGTCCATACTCTCTCCGTTTTCGTTGAAGCCAGCGTCATAGAAGCGCTTATTTGCATTTCTAAAGTAGTAGCTTTGGCGCTCTGACAGTTTACTGAAGAGAGCCAGATTGCCGTTTCCGATAGAGCTTTTGACGATTAAGAAATGTGGGGGCATTTCGTCAACTATCTGGACATCGTCCGTGCCCCAAATGTAATGGTGTAAAATCATTGCGTTTTCTCCTTTGACAAGTTGTTCTTTATTGTTGGTTTCATCGCCTTGCCTTTTTTCCTCTTGGCGGCAGAATATAGAATATCATTTTCCCACCTTTTGCTTCCCATGCTCTCACGGTTTTCCATTCGTATGGCAAAAACAGGTCATAATCCTTGTTATCGTCCACCGTATATGTTTTATCGCTTACACGGTCTACAAATACCTTTCCCGTCTTGATGTTTACAATCGCAAAATCGATATAGGGATTTGTACAGCAACCGTTGGCCAGCAAACCATGTATTGTAACCCCATGGGAATCACTATTTGAGTTCTCCGCATACTTATTGAATTGCTCGTGCGGATTAACCCATACAAGAACAACAAGAACAGGCGTTCCCTCTTCGGGATACCAGTCGCTAATGTAGTATTTGCTTAACATCTCTTCAGGTACATCTTTCACAACGCCTTCAAACACAGTTTTCACCGAAAGCACATAGTCCTCCACAATTTCAATCTGCTGTACTTTCGGGTTCTTTGCTTGTTCTAAAAGGTCTTTAAGTTTTATTGGCTTCAATATCATCACCGCCTTTCACTCTACGCGCTGAACCAACTCATAGCTGATAATATTATCCCTTAATGAGCCGACATAGTATTCATCGTGTTCACGAATCTTTTTGTCTGTTGCAAGTATACCATCAATTTTATGTCTAATGTCGTCTATCGTGTGAAGCCATGAGGGTTGCATCAAGCATAAATAACCAATGCCATCATCGTTGTACAATATGTCTGGCACAAACGGAATGTACTCGTCTGAGGGGTTCATACTTTTGCCTTTATCGTCAAAACCTGCGGCGTAAAAGCGCTTGTCTGAATTGCGAAAGTAATGGCTCTGATGTTTTGTGAGTCTGCAAAAAAGAGCTAAGTTGCCATAGTGCTTTGCTATCAGAAAATGTGGTGCTACCTCCTCGATGATGTCGATGTCGATATCACCCCAAATGTAATGATGCAACATCATGATTGTCACCTGCCTATAGTTATCATTGTGAGATATAAAGCTGCATTTTCCGGTCTACAAGTCTCCATTTGCGGACCTTCCAGTCTTTGTAAGGCTCATATTTACAATGGTCAATCCACTCTTCGTCACCACTTTTGCTATTAGTTTTATCGCACACACGGTCTACAAGAATTTTTCCTGTACGGGAATCGATAAGCTGATAATCAAAGTACACGTCTCTTCCGCAAGCCATTATTGCTTTCAATTTCATTTTCATCACCACCATTTATCTAAGGAGTTGTGACCACTATGTCAAAATACGAATACGCTTACTACGAATCCGAACGCCGTCTGATTGCCATTTCCGACATTCGTGAAGAATCCAAAAAGAACCCCTATATCTACACACAGCGGTATGAAGGGCATCTTCTTTGCCCCGAATGCAAGCAAGCCCGGCTCATTGTTGTGCAAGGAACAGACTTCCCGTTTTTTCGCGCAGCTCCGAGGTCTGCTCACAGAGACGGCTGCGATTTTATCCGTCCCGAATATGTGCCTACCACCATTGACGCTCAGAACCCTGCGAACGAAAAGACCATCCGTTCTCAGCTTCGCCGCGCTCTGGCAAAAACCATTGAACGTCAAATCGCTCGTGCTGACCACAGGGGTGGAAGCGGTGCCGCTCATCAGCAGGATGATGAAGGACCCTTGGCACAGAAGCTGCAGCGTCGCAAAATCGCCCAGCGCCTAATTGAGATGATTCCAAAAAGCAGTGAAGCTCACCTGCCAGAAGTTGCGGTCTATTACGGCCGCGTCAAATGTGTTTTAGACATCGTCGAAAGCCACTATAACAAAGAGCCGTTCTATCACTGTGACCTTCAGAACGTTGCTACAAGTGAGCCTTTGCTGACGATAAATGTTTCAAACTTTGTCTGGAGCCATTTGCCGCAAGAAGCCAAAGACCTACTTGGAAATTTTGCGGTAATCTCCGCATTTCCTTTCTCGGAGAAGGTGTAGATTTTATGCGCAACGGTCACCATGTCGTTTCTCTCAAAGACTCCAAATTTCTGATTGTAGAAAAAATCGACTAATTCAGTTGATGTATAGTACGATTTCCGAGTTGTCGGAGGTTACCCATTCCGTCACTTTCTCATCCGCATAGCACTCCAGAACATCCTTTGGCTTGCCGCAGAAGACTTCTTCATCGCAGTAACCATCAGCGGAATCCGATTTATAACGGGCAATATGAATGGTTTGCTCTTTGTCTTCTGCGAGTGCAAGGAACGATTTTACTGTCGGCTTCATGGATTCACCTTCTTTTTTCTTGGCGGCAGAATGTAAAATATCATCTTGCCGCCTTTCGCTTCCCACTTTCTTATCTGCTTACGTGCATAGGGTAGGAATTTTGCGTAATCATCAACATCATCAATCGCGCCTGTCCTATCGTGTACACGGTCAACAAGCACTTCGCCTGTTTCTATATTGACGATTGCATAGTCAGTGTATGGGTCAATACAACAAAAATTGTCCAATAAGTCATGTAAAGTAATCACAATAATCACCTCAAATCATAAAGGAGTTGTTAGTCTACATTCTTGCAAGTCCTAGAGGGGGGATTGCTTGATACAATTAAGCGCGTGCCGTCTATTTCCACTTGCCAGTTTGATAAGATGCGTTCTCCGAGTGCTTCATCCACATCCTCAACAACACCATCAAAAAGAGGAGTATCAAACCCAAGACCTTCATCAATAACAATTTTCTGCGTGGCGGAGTCCTTGGCTGTGCTCAGGAGTTCTTTCAGCTTTATCGGTTTCAATTCTATCGCTGCTCCTTTCTCTCTTCATTGTATCCGACTCGCACGTTCTGGCAAACAAAAAAGCAGGGATCTAGCGGATAACAAGTAAAATAGCATCACACAAACAAGAAAACTCGTAGCAGAGGGACGCAGTATCCCAGCGCTACGAGTTCTTTTGTTTTTTGATGCTGTGTCGGTAGAAGTTACTGCACCGAGATGTTCGTGACCTTAACGCCGCATCCTACCAGAAGCAAAAGCGTTGTAACAGCGGTAACAGTCACTAACGCAAATTCTTTTTTCATTTGCTTGCTCCCTACATTATTATAATATACAGATGTGATTCTTAAGAAATAAAAAACTCGTAGCAAGAAGACTTGCCGCTTCTATACTACGAGTTTGCATATTACTAATTATACAATTTTACTATTGTTAGCACCAACCGACCTCGTGCTCTTCGGGAGGACAGCCATTATCAGTAGGACTGGAAATCACAGGACCACCCCAATCCCAGCTACCATCGCCATTGCCACCGGAATTGGACCCACTATTGTCCCCACCACTCGGCTGAGACGGCTCAGGATTGCTCGGCTGCGCAGGTGCCGGGTCAGGCTGTGCAGGAGCCGGAGCAGCAGGTTCCGGATTGCTGGGCTGTACCGGCGTAGCGGGAGCAGACGGCGTAACTGGCGCGGTCGGTGTAACAGGTGCCGTGTTGGAAGGCGTCACAGCAGCGCTGTTGCTGGAACTGCTCTTGGTATAGGTCTTGTTGCTGGTTGCAGCCTTCTTCGGCTGCTCAACAGTCACTTCGTAGTTGGCGCTTTCCTCACCGGCAGTCGCCGTGATGGTTGCATTCCCGGAGGAAACAGCAGTTACCTTCCCATTGGAGTCAACGGTAGCAACCTTCTCGTTGCTGGACGACCACTCAATAGGAGTCTCGGCAGAGACCTCCTCGGGGCAACAGTTGCCTTAATGGTGTGAGAGTTACCGACCGTCAGTTTACCTTCGTTGGAATCGAGCGTGATGCTTTCAACCTCATAGAATGCTTTCACATGAG
>ENA-OQCP01000691-OQCP01000691.1-human-gut-metagenome-genome-assembly--contig:-NODE-691-length-14499-cov-2.939257_pt1 | contig 14499 bp, 18 predicted proteins | sample MGYA00242760_ERZ504583 | MGnify/ENA primary metagenome ERZ504583 (study PRJEB26092, sample SAMD00036308) | human gut metagenome | host: Homo sapiens | study: EMG produced TPA metagenomics assembly of...
GGAAAAAGAATTATATTATCAGATAAAGGATGAATTAGGAACGGTTAAGAAATTCTTGATGGAAAGCTGGGGTATCAGGTAATCGTGAATCCTTATCTTGTAAAAGTGGAAAAGATGCCGGCGACACCGGAGAACTGGATGGGAATTCAAGAATTTACCCGGAAAATAGAATATGTTTTTTTCTGTATGATTTTAATGTTTCTGGAAGAAAAAGAAGCCGAAGAGCAATTTGTACTTTCAGAGCTGACAGAATATATACAGGGGCAGTACAGGGAGGAGCAGATTGACTGGACAGTATATCAGTATCGAAGACATTTGATCAAGGTGATCAAGTATTGTGTGAACTGTGGAATCCTGAATTTGAATGATGGAAGTGAAGAGAATTTTGCGAGGGATGATACGAGTGAAGTACTCTATGAAAATACAGGTGTCTCCAGATATTTTATGAAAAATTTCACACAGGATATTATGGGATATACGACGCCGGAAGATCAGGCGGAAAAGGAATCATTGTCTGACAGCGATACGGTCAAATTAAAGCAGAGGGAAGTTGAAATTAAAAGTCAACTAGAAGGATTAAAAAAGAATATTACAGGAAAACAGAGGCAGGAAGAGGAGAAAAAAGAAAAATATCAGGAAACAGAGCAGAAAATACAACTTCAATTTCAGAAAAATGAAATGCTTTGGGAAGAAATTGAAAACAGTCTGGAGTATATGGAAGAAGAGATGGCGGGGGTTCCTTTCGATGAATTTGCATTTATGAAGAAAGAGCTGACAGAGCAGAAAGGAGAGCAGTATTCTTTTCAGGCTCATTCAGAATTATTAAAGGATTATATGACAAAGGTCCGTCTTGGAAAAACGACGCTGGAAGAAGAAAAGGGTTGTCAGGAAAGATACAGTAGATTTTTGCAGGAATTGGATTCCTATCAGGAAGAAAAGAACAAAGCGGAACGAGAAGTCCTTCAATATGAAAATCAGTTTCATGAAGTAAAACAGGAGACAATAGAATCGGTATATCGTTGGGAAAAGGAGAATGCGGAGCTGCATCTGCAGTCAGATCTATTGCAGGAAATGGCAAGGGAAATTGAGAAGTATACAACGGAAACCGATTATTGGAATATCCGCGGATTGGCAAATGGTGAATTTGAGCGGAAAAGTCAGGAACTTTCGGGAAAAGTATTACAGCAGAGCAGAGAATTGTCCGACAGACGATTGGAGAAAGACGGAATTTGCGAAGAACTGGAACAGTGGAAGAATCAAAAGGAGCCGGAGCCGGAACGCAGTGAAGCAGTGGAAAAGAATCGACGGCTTTTGAAAGAAAAAGGAATTCCATATTTGCAGTTATATAAAGTAATTGATTTTGACGGAAAATTGGATGAAACACAGCGGCATATCTGGAAGAAGCGCTATTGCATATGGGCATACTGGATGCGCTGATTGTGCCTGAAGAATATAGAGAACAGGCGCTGGCGTTGGATGCGGGGGTATGTGACCGTTATATTTTCAGTGATGCCGCATATGTAAGAAATAACATTATGGATTTTCTGGATGTAGACAACGAAGAGGGAGATATTCTTCTGTACCAGAATGTTTCCCGTATATTAACAGCAATCGGCTGGAAGGAACAGGACGAAGAGACGATAAGTGAGTCTATAGAAAAAACAGGACATGGATCGATAAAAGAGGAAATTATGGAATCGGAATCATAGAAGGAACGGTTACGAAAAATTATACGCCATGTTTTATAGGAGCTTATGCAAGAGAGCAGTATCGCATAAAGAAGATACAGGAACTAGAAGCAGAGTGTCGGAGGCTGGAAGATACCATTCAAATAGCGGAAGACGAAATTACACAATTAAAGCAAAGGAAAAGCTGTCTGGAAACAGAGTGGAAATCATTCCGAAAGAACAGGATCTGAAAGTGGCAGCAAAAGAATTAGAAAAGAAAACGAATATTCTGGAAGAAATAGAGTGTAAAGTACAGATCCAGAAAGGTATTGTAGAAAAAGAACGAAAAAGTCTGGATGCAGTTCGGCTGCGGGTGCAGGAAGTATGTCAGAAGTGTTATCTGCCCCCGCGTCTGGATGTGTTTACGGAAGCAGAAGAATCCTTGACCGAGTATAAAGAAGAGTTGATGAAAGTACAGATTTCCTATGGAAATTATAGGAATGGAATTAGTTCTGCAAAGGTGCAGAAGGAATATTTGGAAGGAATTGACGCCGATTTGGATGATATCCGCTACGATTTGAATCATATGATACGAAATGAACGGGAAAAGCGGGGAAGTCTGAATTCAGTGATGGAACAGCTTGCTTTGACGGATTATGAGGAAATCAGGGAGCGATTGGAACATTGCATAGAGCGATTGGAGAAACTGCGTCAGAGATTGAGGCGAGTGTTACACAAAGCTCTCATTTGGAAACAAAAGAAAAACAATTTATAGAAAAACTGGGAGATATAGAAGTTTCAGTTGGAAGTACAGACAGCAGAAAGACAGATTTTGCACTGCTTTTGAAATGGAATATCAGCTTGGATATGTAGAGTGTCCGTTTGCGGTAAGCGACGATGCGGAAGAACGGGCGGAGAAGATATGCAGGATGTTTATGGGGAGATTCGGAAATAAAAGGCACAGTGAGATTTTGGAGAATCTGCAAAATGTATATCATATGAATAGGGGATATCTGTTGGAATATCAGGTTACGCTGCAGTCATTATTTGAAGAACTGGATGAGGAGAGCGGAGTTTTCGACACAAGTATGAGACGAATCGATATTTCTGCTAAGTATAGAGGAATCACGATCAAGTTTAAAGAACTGATTGCCAGAATGAAAGAAGATGCAGAGGTACAGCGTCGGCTTTTGAGTGATAAGGACAGAGAGTTATTTGAAGATATTCTTGCCAATACGATCAGTAAGAAAATTCGCGGAAAAATTCAGGCCAGTAAGCGATGGGTTGAGAAAATGAACACATTGATGGAGTCTATGAAGACTTCCAGCGGACTTACGCTGAGTCTGCGTTGGAAAAATAAGCGGGCGGAGAAAGAAGAACAGCTGGATACGAGGGAACTTGTAGAACTTCTGCAAAAAGATGCCGAAATTATGCGTCCGGAAGAGGCGCAGCAGTTATCCGGACATTTTCGATCTAAGATCGAAGAGGCAAGAAAATCTGCAAATGATCTGGGAAATGTGCAGTCTTTTCATGCGATTATGAGAAATGTGCTGGATTATCGTCAATGGTTTGAGTTTCAATTGGAATGTCAAAAACAGGAGAGAAGAAAAGGGAACTGACAGACCGCGTATTCTTTACTTTAGCGGCGGAGAAAAGGCGATGTCGATGTACGTGCCGCTATTTCGGCAGTAGTAGCAAAATATGCAGGGGCAAGACAGGATGCTCCGTATTTGATTTCCTTGGACGAGGCATTCGCGGGAGTAGATGAAATGAATATTCGGGACATGTTCCGGCTGATGGTGAAGTTTGACTTTAATTTTATGATCAACTCACAGATTCTCTGGGGAGATTATGATACGGTTCCGGCTTTGGCAATCTATCAGCTTGTCCGCCCGGAGAATGCGAAATATGTTACGGTTATTCGGTATGTCTGGAATGGAAATATAAAAAGTATGGTAACAGAAAAGGACTTGAGTCATGGATAAAACAGAAACAAACGATCTGTTAGAAGAATGCATGCTGTATTTCAAGGCGCGTCCGGTATATAAAAAACTATTTCTGGAAAATGCGGGATAAATATGCCGGTCTTGGCCACTTTGGGGGAACGGCGATGCTTACGTCGCTGAGCAGAGAAGAGAAAAGTCAATTAGGAGGATTTTTTCAAAGGGATTATACAAGTAATAAGACAATAACAATTTCTGCGGATTTAATGAAAAAATGTTTGGAATCCAGTAAATTTGCGGGATTAACCTGGGAATTGATTCTGGAAACTTATTTTGGAGAGCCGCTGCAGGTAAAAAGGAAATCGAACTGGCAGAGTCGAAAAGGCGAGAAGATTATTTTGCGGAGATACTGGAAAGTATTTCGGATGAAAGCGGACGAGAATGGCTGCGCAGCATATTGGAGGAAAAGAAAGAGGGATATTTGCTTATTACGCAGTTATACAAAGAAAGCCCGGAGGAATTGAGGAGCATTCTAACGTATGTAACGACAGGGATTGCAAAATTGAAAGTGTTTCAAGATAAAAAGCAGAAAGAATTGTTAGCTGTGTTTTCGGCAAATGTCACAGGAAATCCCCATTATTTTGATGAAGGGAAGACAGGGGAAAAACTACTCTTTAATTATCTTGGAGAAAGGAATTTCGATTTAAAACAAGAAGGACTTTCCAGAGCAGAGTATAAAAACAGAATCTATTATGAGGCAGGGATTTTGAAAGATGAAGTATCGAATGATGCGCTGGCATATGGGATTCACGGATGGAAACCGGACGGCGGTTTACATGAAGGCATTGAAGGTTTTCTTGAGAATAGAGAGCCTGTAAAATTGACGTTACAGACGATTGGAAGATTAGAGAAGGTCTGTGGACAGAGTAGTCAGGTATACGTTGTGGAAAATCCGGCAGTATTTTCTGTATTGATAAGGGAGTATCCGCAGCGGACTGTGATCTGCGGGAATGGGCAATTACGTCTGGCGGTACTTATTCTTATGGATAAATTTTCGTGCGACACTGTTTTTGGTATGCGGGGATTTTGATCCGGAGGGGCTTTTGATCGCACAGAAATTAAAGATCCGATATGGAGAGCGGCTGAAACTTTGGAAGTATGAGGCGGATTTGTATGAAACATATTTATCGGAAGTAGAACTAAGCGACAGGCGGATGAAAAAGCTGGAGCAGGTGTCTGTTCAAGAACTGCAGGAAATAAGGGAAGCGATGTATAAGAAACGAAGATCGGCATATCAGGAAAGCATGATGGAAGCACTGAGGAAGTAATTGCCGTTTGGGATCATCTGACGCTAAAGGATTATAATATAAAATGCGATCAGGAGTGATCGAAGAAAACCAGATCTGAAAAAAGAAACGGTGAGGAAATCAAAATGTGGTATCAGAAGGATTGGTTTACAGGAAGTGATTACTATAATTTAAAAGAAAAACAGATTCATGCAGAAGAGATCGAGATTAAAAAGCCGCTCGAACAAAAATTTCATGAAAGGACAGAGATATATTATGTTAAGAGCGGTGACGCCGATATTTGGATCAACGGAGATAAATATCAAATGAAAGAGGGCGTTTTCTGCTGCCTTTACATGCATCATTTTTATAGAATCGAACAGATCAGAAAACCTTTGCGCTGCGTAAAGGTTTCTTTTCATATCGGTCTGTTTATGTTTTTGTGTTTTGAACAGCACAAAGAAAATGAAAATGAGGTGCTGATGTATGGCGTTCCCCCTTTATTTGTTTTGAATGCGCAAGAAAAACAGAGGGTTCTTCGTGTTTTAGACGACTTGTTGGCTGAAGAGCAGGAAGAAAAATTTCTGCTGTATAATATGAATATCTACCTTGCCATGCAGTTACATGCATTGTACTGCAGATACGCTATGGAGAGAAAGAAAAAAGAGGATTCCGAAAAAGACTGTGTATGGGATGTTATTCAAAGGGTGCTGTTGGATACAAGCAAAACAGTACCAATGGAAGAGTATGCCAAAGCGGCAGGGATGACAAAGGTAACATTGAATCGTAAAATTGTGCGGCGGTGTGGTTATACTTTTTTCAGCTTCAGAAAATGGGAAAGATATTTAATGCCTGTGCCCTTCTGCATTTTCCGGATTTGAATATCCAATACATCAGTGATTATCTCGGATTTACTAATATCGAAGATTTTTACAGAGTATTTAAACGTTATATGAACGTGAGCGTCAGAGAATACCAGAAACAAAATGTAGGAAACGGTATGCAAATGCATTCGGAGGAAGAGGCACTGCAGATTTTGGTTTATCTTATACTTAATTTTCATGATCCGTTTCAGATGAAAGAAATGGAGAAAGTGTTGAAAAAGAATGCGCATTTGCTTGAAAGAAGAGCGCGGGAGGTGTTTGGACGAAGTGTTTTGGAATTGTTGGAGGAAGTAAGAATTCAGATTTCCTGCAGTTATCTTGTTGCTACAGACCGGACTGTTACACAGATCAGCAGTGACGTTGGATTTGGAAGTATTTCATCTTTTCAGCGCAGTTTTTTTTAAATATATGAATCAAACGCCAAGTCAATTCAGATGTAGTATGAAAAGTAAATAATTGATAATAATTTAAAATATCTGAATATCTATTTTCTGTACTTCGCCTTATAATGAAATCAAAATACCGGAGGTGACAGAAAGATGTTTGAACATTTATTTGCTCCAATTAAGATTCGTGATATGGAGCTGAAAACAGAATTATTTTGCCGGCTATGGGAACGAGAATGGCGGCGGAAAACGGGGCAGTGACAGATAAATTGATTGCTTACCACGCTGCAAGAGCAAAGGCGGATGCGCGCTGAATATTGTAGAAGTAGCCGCCGTACATACGCCAAGTGCGCCGGCGCATTTTGTATCTATCAGTGAAGATTACTTGATTGAAGGACATAAAAAACTGACAGATGCAATCCATGAAAACGGCGGGAAAGCAGGAATTCAGCTTTGGCAGGGATCTATTGCCGCATGCATGGATCCGAAGGCGCAGATGCTGGTTGTTTCGGATATGAATTTTGGCGCTTATATGATCAAAGCCATTACAAAAGAACAGATTCAGGAAGTAATCGCATGCTATGGAAAAGCGGCTGCCAGAGCGGTAGAAGCCGGATATGACTGCTTGGAATTTCATCTGGCGCACAATTACCTTCCTCATTCATTTCTGAGTGCGGGCTTCAATCACAGGGAAGATGAATATGGAGGAAGTTTTGAGAACAGATGTCGATTCCCGTTGGAAGTAATTGATGAAATTCGCAAAAATATGCCGGAAGGGATGCCGTTGTGTATCAGAATTGACGCTCAGGACGACATGTTGGAAAACGGTCTTATGATTGAAGATGTGATTCGATTTTGTAAGATTGCAAAAGAGCATGGCGTTGATGTTCTAGATGTATCCAGAGGAAATATCATTACGGCGGCGTCTATGTATGAAGTTCCGCCTATTGATGTGCCAAATGGATTTAATATTGACAATGCGGCGAGAATCCGAAAAGAGACAGGGATGTTGACTGTCGGAGTAGGAAGGATCAATACGGCGGCGCTGGCAGAAGAGATCATATCTCAGGACAAAGTAGATATGGTTGTTATGGGAAGGGCGCAGCTTGCAGATCCGGAATTCGCGAATAAGGCGCACGAAGCAGAATCGGCGATATTGTACATTGCGTAGGATGTAATCAGGGCTGCTATGATGGCTTTACCGATGTTGCAAACCGTCCTCATATTACTTGTATGAGAAATCCGATGATCGGTCATGAATCAGAGTACGATTTAAGTAAAACGGAAACTCCGAAGAAGTATGGGTTGTCGGCGGAGGTGTTGCCGGAATGGAGGCTGCGAAGATCCTGCACGAAAGAGGACATGAAGTTTCGCTGTTTGAAGCTTCTGACACATTAGGAGGAGAATTTCTTCTTGCCGGAGAAGCGCCGGGCAAAGCTGAGATGAAGGCGGCGGCGTTTGAGATGGCCGAACAGGTAGAAAAACTTGTAAAGGTATATAAGAATACAAAAGTAGATGCACAAATGTTGAAGGATGCAGATGTGGACGCTGTTATTTTGGCAATCGGTTCTTCTCCGATTACGATTAAGTTAGAAGGTATGGATAAGTTGCAGCATGCATCAGCACCGGAAGTTCTCAGGCATGAAGTGTGTCCGAAAGGAAAAGTCGCTGTTATCGGAGGCGGTCTGGTAGGACTGGAAACAGCGGATACTCTTGCGACAGACGGATGTGATGTAACTGTTTTGGAAATGAAAGATGAGATCGGAAGCGATCTGGCAGCCTTCGTAAGATTGCCGTTATGATGAAATTGCAGCAGATGCAGGTGAAAATGCTTCCAAACAGCAAAGTGTGTAAATTTACGGAAGAAGGAATTGTGCTGGAAGATGAAACTCTTGTGCCGTGTAATTGCGCGGTATTTGCTGTTGGATTTGCTTCAAATGATTCACATTTACTTGTGGAAGAATGTGAAAAAAGGCAGATTCCGTGCCGCGTGATCGGAGACGCAAAATCCGCAAGACGTGCTCTGGATGCGATCGCGGAAGGATTTGAAGCGGCAAGAACACTGTAGAAATATAGGAGGATAAAGCGTATGAGAACAATGTTTACCCCGCTTAAGATTGCGGGAATGGAAGTGAAAAACAGAACTTTTATGGCTCCGATGTCGCTGGGATATGAAAGTCAGGATGGTACTGTGAATGAGAAAATGGAGCTTACTGGCTCAGGCGTGCGCAAGGCGGTGTGGGATGTATCATCGTAGACGCTACAAGTGTTGATCCGAATGTTCCGTATCTTGGAAATACACTTTGTTTTCGGGATGAAGAAGTATCAAAAAATACAAAAGCTTTACAGACAAAGTTCATTCTTATGGCTGTAAGATCATTCCGCAGATTACGCATCCGGGTCCGGAAAGTATCAGTGCATTTTTCGGAGTGGCGCCGGTGGCCAGCAGTTCTTATCCGAATTCTATGGGACAGATGACAAGGGAACTGACCAAAGAAGAGCTGCCGGGAATTGTCGCTCTTTATGCAAAAGCATCTAAAAATGCGAAAGAGGCCGGGTTCGACGGGATAGAACTGCATTGTGCCCATGCATATATGCTTCTTGGATCGTTTTTGTCACCTTTACGAAATAAACGTACAGATGAATACGGAGGAAGTCTGTTGAATCGCGCCCGTTTGTTGTTTGAAGTATTGGATGCGATCAAAGAAACCTGCGGAGAAGATTTCCCGATCGTTTTAAGAATGTCCGGAAGCGAAAGAGATCCACAGGGAAATACATTGGAAGATATGAAACGTCTGATCCCTTATCTGGAAAAACACGGAGTCGATTGTTTTGAAATCAGTGGAGGAACACAGTACGAGCGCTGCAATAAGATTATTCCATGTCATGGAGAAGAAGAGTTTACGAACTTAAAAGAGGCTCGGGCGATTAAAGCGATAACTGCAAAACCGGTGATTACGGTCGGAAAAATCCTGGATGCACAGTTGGCGGAAGATGTGATTGAAACAAATGAAGTTGACGGAGTTGTGCTTGGCCGTGCTCTTTTGGCAGATCCGGATTTTGTGGAGAAAGCAGAAGAAAAACGCTATGACGAGATCGCTCCTTGTGCGGGCTGCGGAGTCGGATGTGTGGGCGAACAGACGAAAAGACGTCCGGCGTCTTGCGTGATCAATCCGTTGGCGGGAAGAGAGACAGAGTTCGAGGAAAAGCCGGCGGAATCCGAAAAGAATGTTCTGGTCGTCGGAGCGGGAATCGGCGGACTTGCCGCAGCAAGAATTCTTGCAAAACGCGGACATCATGTGGTCGTATTTGAGAAAGAGAAAAAAGCAGGCGGTCAGTTGAATCTGGCATGCCGCGCTCCGTTTAAACAAGAAATTTCAAAATGGATCGTATATCTTTTGCAGGAATGTGACAGATATGGTGCAGAGATTCGCTATGAGATAGAAGTAAATGCAGATGTGATCAAAGCGGAGAATCCGGATATCGTAATTCTTGCAACAGGAGCAGAACCTATCGTACTTCCGGTAGAAGGCAAGGAAACTATGATTCAGGCAAATGACGTATTGAGCGGAAAAGTTCCGATTCTCGGCGGAAATGCAGCGATTATCGGAGGAGGAATGGTTGGAATAGAAACGGCGGAATATGTGCTTCATCATTCCAGAGGAGCGGCAAGAGCAGCTCTTATCGAGATGACAGACAGCATAGGTCAGGGAATGGTTCCGAATAATCTTGTGCCGACTATGGCTCGTCTCAGACAGGAAAATGTACAGATGATTACAGGCGCAAGAGTAAAAAAGATTGATGCGGGAACAATTATCGCAGATACAAAAAAAGGTGAGATGAAATATCCGGGATTTACACATGTGATATGCGCGGTTGGCTCAAAGGCATGGAATCCGTTGTATGAAGAAATCAAAGACACTTATGAAACATATGTGATCGGAGATGCAAAAGAAGTGGCGCAGGCGCTGGAAGCTGTGCGTGGAGCATATGAACTTGGATATCGGTTATGATATCCAACATGGGAAACGACTATCGTTTACAGCGTTTACAATATAAGTAACAGCAAGGAAGAAAGAGGTGGAAATGCAGATGAAAAAAGTGAATTTCGGAAGTACGGGAAAACAGGTTCCGGCTATTGTCATGGGATGTATGCGCATGAAAGAACTGACCGTAAAAGAAGCGGCGAAGCTGGTTGATGCGGCAATGGCAGAGGGGGTCGATTTTTTTGATCATGCGGATATTTACGGAGGGGGAGTCTGCGAAGAGCGTTTTAAAGAGGCGGCGGAAGAAGCGAAAATAAGCCGTGAAGATATGTGGATTCAAAGCAAATGCGGAATTGTGCCGGGGGTGATGTACGATTTTTCTAAAGAGCACATCATAAAATCAGCAGAAGATTCTCTGCAAAGACTCGGAACAGATTATCTGGATTCTCTTCTTCTTCACAGACCGGATGCGCTCATGGAACCAGAAGAGGTAGCGGCGGCTTTTGAGGAGCTGCATACGTCGGGGAAAGTGAGATATTTCGGCGTATCGAATCAGAATACGATGCAGATGGAGCTTCTAAGCAGATATGTGAGTGAGCCGCTTATGGCGGATCAGCTCCAGTTTGGCGCTGCTCATGCGTCCATGATCGCGAGCGGAGTGGAAGTAAATATGACGACGCTGGAAGCGTTGACCGGGATGGAAGCGTATTAGATTATTGCCGGCTGCATGACATTACGATTCAGGCATGGTCGCCATTTCAGTACGGAATGATCGAAGGAGTGTTTTTAAACAGCGACAAGTTTGCGGTTCTAAACGAAAAAATCCGCGAGATTGCAGGAAAGTACGGGGTCAGCGATACAACGATCGCCACCGCGTGGATTTTAAGACATCCCGCGCACATGCAGGTTCTTTCCGGCACAATGAATCTGCAGAGGCTTAGGGAGATCTGTAAGGCATGCGAGATCACTCTTACACGGGAAGAATGGTATGCGATCTATATGGCGGCAGGTCATATGCTTCCATAAACTGCGGCTTTCTCTGGACAACGAATATGAAGTTAAAGCGTGTGTGTAAAAAGGCGAATGCAAAAATACCGGGCGTCAACTTGCTAAATGATAGGCGCATGATATACTTCTCCTGAAAATAATTTATTTCAGGAGGAGTATTTTTTATGGACGCAGACCCTGCGGGGAATTCTATTTTGTTTAACTTGCTGTTGTTGTTATTTTTCACTTTGCTGAACGCTTTTTTTGCCGGGGCGGAGATGGCGGTCGTATCGGTGAATAAGAACCGGATTCGAAGTATGGCGGATGAAGGAAATAAAAAGGCAAAAGTGATCGAAGGTTTATTTGAGGATTCGACGAAGTTTCTTTCGACGATTCAGGTTGCGATCACATTTGCGGGATTTTATTCGTCGGCATCGGCAGCGTCGGGGATTTCGCCTGTTCTGGCGCAGTCACTTGAGGCTGCAGGCGTTCCGTACAGTTCGCAGATTGCTTACAATGGGGTGACGCTTGTGCTGATGTTTTTTAACCTTGTGTTCGGCGAGCTTGTTCCGAAGAGGATCGCGCTGCAGAAAGCGGAAGCGTTTTGTATGTTTACGGTAATGCCGGTACACTATATATCGATCATACTGTCTCCGTTTATCAAACTTCTTTCCATGTCTACGAAGTTTGTGTTAAAGCTTCTTGGGATGAAAACGGAAGATGAGGAAGAAGCGGTGACGGAAGAGGAAGTGAAAGCGCTTTTAAAAATGGGAAATGAAAGCGGTACATTTGACGATGACGAAAAAGAGATGATCGATTCGGTGTTTAAGTTTGACAGAAGGACTGCAAGAGAGATCATGGTTCCGAGGCGAGAAGTGATAGCATTTGATATTGACGATCCGTTTGAGGAGATGATCGATGAGATCCTTGAGACAAGACATAATCGGATTCCGGTATATGAAGAAAACATTGATAATATTATCGGTGTGCTTCATGTAAAAGATATGATGATCGAGATGCGAAAACATCCGTTGAAGAAAGGAGATGTCAGGCAGATGCTTCGTCAACCGTTCTTTATTCCGGAAACAAAGGAAGCGGATGAACTGTTTCGGATTATGCAGGAGACACGGCATCATATGGCGCTTTTGGTCGATGAGTACGGTGGCTTTTCGGGAATTGTAACGATCGAAAATCTCGTTGAAGAGATCATGGGTGATATTAACGAAGAGTATGAGGAAGTAGTTCCTGAGATAGAGTGTGTCAGAGAAGATGAATACAAGATTGACGGAGGAGTTCTCATTGATGATTTGAACGATGAACTCGGACTGAAGCTTGAAACGGAAAATTATGATACACTGTCGGGATATCTTATTGAAAAACTGGGGCATATTCCCGCAAAAGAAGATCGGGATATCATAGAAACGGATGGTCTGATATTTAAAATCGAAGAAGTGAAAGACAACCGTATCACGCAAGTCCGTCTGCGGATGAAAGACTTGAAATAAAAACCTGTCTGAGTCAGACGATGGGAAAGTTTACAAGAAGACGAAAATTTGAACAGAGAGATGAAAGGAGATACAGTGTAATGAAGATGCTGTCTATTGAAGAAGAGCTGAAGAACAATTCTTATCCGGGGAGAGGGATCGTTATCGGGAAAACACAGGACGGAACGAAGGCTGTGACGGCTTACTTTATCATGGGAAGAAGTGAGAACAGCAGAAACCGTGTGTTTGTGGAAGAAGGAGAAGGAATCCGTACACAGGCGTTTGATCCGGCAAAACTGGAAGATCCGAGCCTTATTATTTATGCGCCGGTGCGTGTCCTCGGTAATAAAACGATTGTTACAAACGGAGATCAGACAGATACTATCTATGAAGGGATGGATAAGCAGATGACATTCGAGCAGTCACTTCGCTCCCGCGAGTTTGAACCTGACGGTCCGAATTATACGCCGCGTATCTCCGGAGTAATGCATATAGAAAACGGAACGTACAACTATGCAATGTCTATTTTGAAAAGTAATAACGGGAATCCGGAAAGCTGCTGCAGATATACATTTGCATATGAGAATCCGGTTGCGGGAGAGGGACATTTTATCCATACTTATATGTGTGACGGGAATCCTTTGCCGAGTTTTGAAGGAGAACCGAAATTGATCGGAATCCCGAACGATATGGACGAGTTCACCGAGACGTTATGGCACAGCCTGAATGAAGATAATAAGTATCTCTTTTCGTGCGTTATATCGATATAGAGACAGGAAAGTATGAGACGAAAATCGTAAATAAAAATCATAAATAAAGATTACGAAATAAGGATTACGAATAAGGATCACGAATAAAGATCGCAAATAAAGATTATAAGGAGCGGATAAGAAGATGAAAGAATTAGAATTAAAATATGGATGCAACCCAAATCAGAAACCGTCCAGAATTTATATGAGTGACGGACGTGAACTGCCGATCAAAGTGCTTTGCGGACGTCCGGGGTATATTAATTTTCTTGATGCATTTAATGGATGGCAGCTTGTGTCCGAGTTGAAAAAAGCAACAGGACTTCCGGCGGCAACATCGTTTAAACACGTATCTCCGGCAGGGGCGCAGTCGGACTTCCGCTTTCTGATACGCTTGCGAAAATTTACTGGGTAGATGATCTCGGGGAGTTGTCTCCGCTGGCCTGCGCATATGCAAGGGCGAGAGGCGCAGACAGAATGTCTTCGTTCGGAGATTTTATTTCGTTGTCTGATGTGTGTGATGTGGATACCGCAAAATTGATCAAGAGAGAAGTTTCCGACGGCGTGATCGCACCGGGATATGAACCGGAGGCTCTTGAAATATTAAAACAAAAGAAAAAAGGAAATTATAATATTATCGAGATCGATCCTGATTATGTTCCGGCAGCGCTTGAGCATAAGGAAGTATTCGGCATCACATTTGAACAGGGAAGAAATGAACTGAATATTGATAAGGACTTCTTCTCTGATGTTGTTACAGAAAACAAAGAGATACCGGAACAGGCGAAGATAGATCTTGCTATTTCCATGATCACTTTGAAATATACACAGTCAAATTCTGTATGTTATGTAAAAGACGGACAGGCGATCGGTATCGGAGCGGGGCAGCAGTCAAGAATACATTGTACACGTCTTGCCGGACAGAAGGCAGACAACTGGTGGCTGCGTCAAAGCCCGAAAGTGCTCGGACTTCAGTTTAAGGACGGTATCGGACGCGCGGACCGTGATAACGCGATCGATCTGTATATCGGCGATGAGTATATGGATCTGCTTGCGGACGGCGTGTGGGAAAATACATTTGCAGTAAAACCTGAAGTGATTTACAAGGAGAAGAAAAGAGATATGCT
>ENA-OQCP01000692-OQCP01000692.1-human-gut-metagenome-genome-assembly--contig:-NODE-692-length-14464-cov-1.452884_pt1 | contig 14464 bp, 24 predicted proteins | sample MGYA00242760_ERZ504583 | MGnify/ENA primary metagenome ERZ504583 (study PRJEB26092, sample SAMD00036308) | human gut metagenome | host: Homo sapiens | study: EMG produced TPA metagenomics assembly of...
CCACAAAAAAAGAACACCTGCAAACTATAAAACTATAATTCGCCGATGCTCTTATGTGCCTAAGTATAGCGGCCTTTCCTGAATTTGTCAATACCCCGGACCCTTGTGGATCACATCTTTCCGTATTTGCCCCGGAGTTCATCCATGGCTTTGCGGATCTGTTCCCGTTTCTTACGCTTTTCCTCCGGTTCCACTTCTATATCAAAAATACTGAGCTGCTCCGGTTCACTCTCTTCCGAAAGCTTGGAGCTTCGGATCCCCAGAAGCCGGATGGGCTGATGGTTCCACAGCTCCAGAAACAGGCTCACTGCCTCTGTATAAACATCTTCCTCCGGTTGGTCGCTTTCGCAAGCTGCCGCTGATGGGACACACTCTCAAAGGTGTGGTATTTGATCTCCACACTTAACATCCCAGCCTTCTGACCGGCCTTTTTCAGTCTTCCGGCCACACTGGCCGCCAGCTCTTTTAAGACTTCTTTTGCCTCTTCGTCTGTCACGGCGTCACGGGGCAGAGTGATCGAATTGCCGATCCCTTTTGCTTCCGCAGGCTCGGATTCCACCCGGTCTTCTCCCAGCCATTGGCAAATTCCCACAGTCTCCGGCCATGACTTTTTAAGTGCAGCTCCAGGATCGCCGGATCCGTTTTTGCAGTCGCGATGGTGTAGATCTCCAGTTTCTTCAAGGTTTCCGTACTGGACCTTCCCGCCATATAAAGCTCCCGCACCGGCAGGGGCCATATCTTCACCTGGATCTCCTGGGGAAAAGCGTATGTACTTATCCGGCTTCTCAAAATCTGACGCCATCTTCGCCAGCAGCTTATTGGTGGAAATTCCCACATTTACTGTAAATCCAAGCTCCTGATAAATCTTATCCTTTATCTCACAGGCTGTTGCTATGGGATCCGGTAGATCAGGGAAGTTCCAGTCATGTCCAGAAATACCTCATCAATAGAAAAGGATTCCATTGCAGGAGCATAAGATTTACAAATTGCTTTAAATGCTGGGAATTCTTCGTGTAAAGGCGAAAATCACTAGGTACCACTACCAGATTCGGGCATTTTCGAAGGGCCATTGCCACGGGCTCACCAGTCTGTACTCCGTATTTCTTGGCAGGAATGGATTTCGCAACTATGATTCCGGTACGTGTCCTGGGATCACCGCCTACTGCAGACGGAATTTCCCGCAGATCCGGCTCACCTGCCTTTACTCTGCTCGCTGCCTCCCAGGAAAGAAAAGCGCTGTTCACATCAACATGAAAAATCAATCGTTCCATATAGGGTTCTTCTTTCAATTGTATAAAGTGTGTCTGTTATATCTATTTACAGATTTTTGCAGACAGCTGATCAAAAAGGTTCCGATATTCCTCTTCTATCTGTGAAAAAGGGTATTGCCGGTATTGGATCGGAACATGGACAACCGGTTTTGGAGTGTCCGGTGTTTCATTCAGAAGATATTTCAGGTCATACCAGAGCAGGTCATTGTCGATCTCCTTCAGCTTCTGCTCTTCTATGGCAGAAAGTCCGGATCCCAGATATTTCTGATAGATAATGTTTAAAAGAGCTTCCTCCTGTTTCCGATACTCAGGAAGACTTTTCTTAAATGGTCTTGGAACATCGGACATATAACATTCGCTGGCATCGTGAAGAAGGGACGCCAGTATAAGACGGCCGGAATAGCCACGTGCTTCGGCTTCTTTGGCACAGAGGATGCAGTGCTGCCCTACAGAGAAAAAAGTCCTTACATGACCATTTCCGCGGCATAGAAGAGAAAGTGCGTGTGCAATGTCCTCAATGCAGATCAGCTCTTCGTCCGGATGTGTCGGATCAAAATGTTTTCCAGTGTATGTGGTAATGCAGTCGCCCATAAAATGTTACGCCTTTCTTTAAGCTTATGAATAAATATGATTATTTATTATAAACACCCAGAGAAAGTGTGTCTATATGATCGCGAAATAAATTTCGGGAACTGTTACAGAAAAACAAAAGAAATACATGGCTGTTTTACAAATATGAGTGATTCTGTGCTATAATACAAAAAAACGACAGGGAGATCATCAGCGATGAAACATATGGAAGAAATGAAGATTGCCGGATTGGCCATGGCATTATGTATCGTGATGCTGGGAATCTATATCGTCGTCCCAAAGGATGGAACGGTTTCTCATCTTACTGCTATTCCGGATAATAATGGCGGCGGAGCTGTTACAGATTCTACATCAGAGGAACTGCTGATGCGGATTTCCAATCTATACAGAGGACAGCTACAGCAGTGAGCCCGAGAGTTCTGACGATACTGGGGACGGAGATTCCTATACGGAAGAGCCGACTTATGATCCAGGTGATAATTCTTACGACGGCAATACGGATAGTGAAGCCAATGGAGTAGATACCTCGGATACTTCAGGTGGAACCGGTGAAGACGCAGGCAATTATGAAGATCCGGACAGTGGCTCAGGTGAAGTGGTCGATGACAATGATTACAGTGGTACTTCGGATACGGATCTTGATAGCAGTGAGACCGAAGATACCGGCAGTGATGGCACCGATGATACAGTAGAAATTAACTGAATGTAAAAAAAAGAATAAAAAAAGCAGATCTGCGAAATAAAAATTTCAAACAGATCTGCTTTTTTGTTTTTTGTATGGAATCCTGTCAGTTGATGTTCTGGAGCAAGGATGTCATTTCCTGATAAAGAACATCCTTTGAGGACGCACCCATGACGATGGAAATAAATGGCTTCCCATAAGCATTCTGGCTTAAAAGTGCCAGACAGTTACCGGCTTTATCGGTTGTTCCTGTTTTTCCTCCAAGGATAGTGACATCCTTAGGAGTTGCTGCCTCTCCGGTAAGATAATGATCTGTAGCGGGTAAGGTAGCACTTGCATCGGAGCCATCGGAATGCTTATAGCTAACTGTATAAGATGCCATTTGTGTGATGTCTGTAAACTCCGGATAATTCAAGGCTTCTTTCAGCATCAGATAAATGTCATAAGGCGTTGTATAATGATTTTCGTCCTGAAGACCATGGGGATTGGTAAAGTGAGTTCCTGTACAGCCAAGTTCTGCAGCAAAGCTGTTCATCATCTCTACAAATTTATCTGTTGATCCACCTATATGTTCCGCAATGGCAGATGCTGCATCATTGGCAGAATAAACAAGAAGACAATGAAGAAGCTGATCCATGGTAACCTGATCTCCCGCCTGGAAACCAGCTACCTGAGAACCGGATTCCAGGGTAACATTCTCCTGTGAGATCGTTACTGTATCGTCCATGTTTCCATATTTCAGTGCAAGCATAGCTGTCATGATCTTTGTGATGCTGGCAGGATAAACCTTGTTGTAGGCACCTTTTGCATAGAGTACCTTTTTATCACTGAGATTCAGAAGCACACCGGACTGGCTGTCATCCAGACTGACAGAATCCAGAGCAACATCTTTTGTAACAACACAGAGATCATGGGCGAAACCTGCCGCGCGCTGCTCTTCTTTGGAAGTCAGAGTATTATCAAACTCGGAGAATGCATTGAAAGAATTTGCAGGAGTGGAAAAATCTCCGCCCTTCAGCATGTAAACACCAAAACCGCCAGCTGTGCATAGTACGATCAGCAGAAGAAGGAGAAAAATGGTGTTGCGGATCCTTTTACGACGCATCCGTTTCATCCGGGTATTTTGAGCTTTACGTCTGGCAGAAACAGTCCTGTCAGAGGCATGGAAGTTGTTTTTGTCCCCTTGGAAGCTGTATGTGCAGCCCGGGAAGCCTGACCTCTGGAAGGATTGCCAGAACGTATATGATTTTTTACAGGTTCTTTACGTGTCATAAGTATTCCTCTTTCCGAAAGTAGGTATCCGATTTCTGACCTTTTTTCTGTAATTCTTTATTATATGCACTGCTCTGCAGTCCTACATTGAGAACAAGTCCCATACCCATAAACAGACTGATCAGAGAAGTAAGACCATAGCTTACAAAAGGAAGCGGAGTACCTGTGTTTGGTGCAAGGCCGGTAGCAACACAGATGTTGATGAAGCTCTGTATGGAAACAATGCTTCCAACACCGCAGCATATGATCTTACCGGCAAGATCCTTGGCCCGCAGGCTCATACGGATACATTCAAAGGTGATCAGAAACAGCAGCAGTACGATCAGAGTACAGCCGATAAATCCGTACTGCTCTCCAGCCACCGCAAAAATAAAGTCGGTCTGATTCTCAGAAACAAAGTTTCCATCATTTACGGATGTAACACTGGTGTCATTACTGAAAGCACGTCCCACAAGCTCTCCGGAGGCGATGGCTGTTTTTGAGTTGTTCTGCTGTTCAATATCATCTGCGTATTCTTCGTTCTCCGGATACAGGAATGACATGATACGGTTTCTCTGGTAATCCTGTATCAGTTTCTGATCCGGCTGCACGATAATGGACAGAAAGATGATGGCCAGAGGAATCGCGATCAAGGCTACACCTCCGATGATCTTATAACTAAGTCCTGCGATGTAGATCAGAATACAGAACAGGACTGTTACGGTGATGGTGTTTTTCATATCCGGCTGTACATAGATCAGCATCAGTGGGATGACCAGAAGGACAGCTGATTGTATCAGAGTCTTTAAGGTATTCAGATCTTCCTCATGATCCATAAAAAATTTGGCAAAAAACAGGATAATAATGATCTTTGAAAGCTCGGTAGGCTGGAATCGGATAAAACCTAAATCCACCCATCTGGCAGCACCATTGGCGCTGGATCCGAAGAACCGGACAGCCAGAAGCATAACGATATTAAATCCATACATGATCCATTGAAAATTCAGCAGCCAGGAATAATCCATCAGTGAAAGGATCAGCATAAAGACTACACCGATGATCACACCCAGAAGCTGACGTGTGCGAAGGTAGTCGGCAGCTGTTCCTACAAGCTGAATTCCAATAAAGCTGATCGCCAGGAGAAAGATCACCAGTCGAAAATTGTAAAACCGCAGCTTATACTGTTTAATCATAAATTATGCATCTCTTTTCTTAAGTACGGGTATGACTGCATGCAGAACAGGTGTTCCTGTGTGATCTGTATGGTCACCCCTGGTTCATCAATTACAACGTATTTTTTTACGGCATGTATCAGATCGTTCCGTAAAAGCTTCATCATCTGTGGAGAACAGTCTATGCGTTCCGATACAAGAAGAAGCTTCATCCTGTCGCGTGCATAGCCTGCAGAGTGGTTTTTCCCGGAGAAAAATCCCATAATCATTCCTCCTGTGATGAAAAATGTCAGACAGCAAAGCGTCTGTTATTTTCGAAAAATGCTGCCAAGACGGTGGAATACACCATTTTTTCGACGCACAGTAACATAAGGGACCTCTTCGCCCATAAGCCTCCGGCAGATATTGCGATACTCTTCTTCTGCCTGGGAATTTTTTCCGGATAAAGGTTCTCCCTGATTTGTGGAGATCACGATCTGTTCATCATCCAGGATCGCACCGATCAGATCTACAGCCAGGATTTCCAACACATCTTCTACGGACATCATATCACCTCTGGCGATCATTTCCGGTCGAAGCCGTTGATGATCAGGCGGATATCACGGAGCCTCCGGACTCCAGCAACCCGATGATACGGTCTGCATCCCGGATCGCGGAAACTTCCGGTGTGGTCACGACCAGTGCACGGTCCGCTCCGGCTACTGCATTTTTGAATCCCTGTTCAATTCCTGCCGGACAATCCAGAAGGACATAATCGAATTCTTCCCGGAGATCATCGGTAAGCTTGATCATCTGTTCCGGAGATACGGCAGTTTTGTCCTTGGTCTGGGCAGACGGAAGAAGATACAGTTCTGAATGCGACGATCCCGGATCAGTGCCTGTTTCAGGCGGCAGCTCCCATTGATCACATCAACCAGATTATAAACAATACGGTTCTCCAGTCCCATGACAACATCCAGATTTCGGAGTCCGATATCGGTATCTACAACTGCAACCTTTTTTCCCATGGCAGCCAGTCCGGTCCCGATATTTGCCACGGTGGTGGTTTTTCCAACACCGCCTTTTCCAGATGTAATGACAATGACTTCACTCATGTTTTCTGATTCCTCCTATAAAATGTTCCACACTTCTGGTATCCTCATAAAGTTTGTTTAGTCATTCGATACATTACTGGTATCGCTTGCTGCATAGCCAGTGAGAATGGTGCTTTCATCTGCAAGTCCGAAAATGTATTTAAAGATATCATTAGCTGCAAGGCAGGCATTACCGGATGCATATCCGTTTGCGATTCGTACAGATATTGCGTACTTGGGATCAGAAACAGGCGCATATCCGATAATAAGTGCATTGTTCGGATGATAATAGTCAATCTCGGCAGTACCGGTTTTCCTGCTACTTCGACTCCAAGTCCGTTAAACTGATCATGAGTCTGCACTACACGATACATACCGTCATGGATGGCATCCCAGATATTGCTGGAAAGATCCAACTGTCCAGCTGTTTCGGAAGGATATTCCTTTATAAGTTTTCCTTTGGAATCCGTCACACGGTCCAGAAGGGAAAGCTTGTAGATCGTACCGGAAGTGGCGATCGTTGACGCATAGCGTGCAAGCTGGCTGGTCGTAAACGTATTGGTACCCTGTCCAATATAGGAAGGAACCGCGTTTTTGTCAGAAACCTGCGGAGAAGCCTCGGAAATTTCAATGCCGGTTTTCTGATCCAATCCCATGAGGGAAGCATATTTCTGAAGCATTCCAAGACTTCTGGCTTCAGAAAAATTACCTTCGGAATCTTTACCAAGTTCGAAACCGATCGTAGTGAAAAATACGTTACAGGACTGCTCAATGGCCTCACGGATATCAAGAGAACCGTGGCCCTGTTTATTCCAGCAGTTGATCGGAGGTGTTACAAGGTCAAAGCTTCCTGTACATTCAATATATGTGCCATCATCTATTACGCCCTCGGACATGCCGGCAACAGTAGATAAGATCTTTAAGGTAGATCCTGGAGCCGTCTTCTGCTGTGTTGCCTTGTTGAAGAACGGGCTGGAAAGATCTGTGGAAAGCTTTGCATAATAATCGGTGTCCATATTGTTGGTCAGACGATTATTATCATATCCCGGATAGGAAACACATGCGAGAACATTTCCGGTTGTAGTATCTGTGATCACCGCAGATGCAGAGCACGGAGCCAACGCAAGCTGGCCGGTGTGATCTCAAGATTTGCGATCTTGCGATACATGAAGGTGTAGGCATCAAGACCACCGGAGGCCATTGTCTGATACAGTTCGTCTTCTTTTGAAAGAACGCCCTGTTCATAGAGAACAAGACACAGATCTTCTCCACTGATGGTGTCTTCCTGAAGCATATATTTATACAGAAGCTTTGAAAAGCCTGTATCTGTCTTCAGGTAATCAATGATATAGGCGGTAAGAGCCTGATAGATCTCTTCAGAATCCAGATATTCTCCGGAGGTTGAGATCTGGGAAATATCGATCCAGTTCTGACTGGCAGCATAGTTCAGATAATCCTTCAGACTGATACTCTGGTCATTTTTCCAGGCTTTGTATGTTTCATCTGCGGTATCAATGGAATCACTTTTCAGTACCTTCAGGGTATTGGTAAGAAGATCATCACAGATATAGGTAAGATATTCCTGCATCTGCGTATCTTCATCCTTATAGGCTGGAGGATTGTCACCTGTCAGCCTGTTACTTATTGTATCAAAAACCTGTTGCTGTTTTTGCTGAAATTTGGCGTATAAATTTTTTTTCTGTATCGGAAGCATCTGCATCGCTGAATTTATTAATATCGATCACACTGTTTGCGATCAGTGCATTGTATACATCATAAATTGGGATGGTGATCTTACTTGCATCTTTCTCTGCTTCATAATCAAAGCTTTTATTTGGTGTCAGTTTAGAGAGGACAATACCGGCAACACGCTGTTCCAGGATCTGGTAAATACTCTTCTGCCAGTCGGAATCAATGGTCAGATAAACATCGTTTCCGGCCACAGGATCAACAGTTTTGGAATTGTCGATATCAAGGACTTTACCAAGATTATCAACTGTGACCGTTTCTTCTCCATCTTTTCCCTGAAGTTCAAGCTCCATATACTGTTCGATCCCGGCTTTTCCAACAACCGCATCATTGGAATAATCAGGATTATCCTTGCGAAGGTTTTCCAGTTTCTTCAGAAGAGGCCTGGCCTGTGTAACCGAGGAATCGCGCCATACTCTCTATCGTCCACATATTTCTGGTGGAATCTTCTACAATGTCAATACCCTGGAGAGCGGCCTGATTTTCTTTTATGGCTGCCACAGATTTTTCACTGACATTTGTTGCAATGGTCACCGGCATATATTTCTTGAAACTGTTGGTGTTCAGCTGATAGCGCATGATCGCAATTTCGAGGATTTCCTGTTTGGTAAGCTCTTCCGGAAGAGAATGTGCGGCAAGTTCTTCCGGGGTGTAGGCATCTTTTCCGTAAAGAACGATAGAAAATCCGCTGCTTCCGGTAAGATGATCCATGATCTGGGCTGCGGTTGCGTTTTTCTGCTCCTCACTGAGATCATCAATCTGTGCTTCTCCGTAAATATCCGCACGGAAACGGTTAAGAGTAAATCCTTCATCTACATCAAAAGCATAGTCGCCATGATCATTGACGGTAATATGAAAATTATCAGATAAGCTGTCCCCGTTTTTGGAAAGGATCTGTAATACCTGGTAGGCGATACCGTTCAGAGTCAGATTCTTTCTCTGGTGCTGTTGTATGTACCGCTATCTTCGAATGTGACAGAATATGCAAGTACATTGGAGGCGACAACTGTGCCGTTACGGTCATAAATATTACCACGGGTGCTTTTGATCACGCGTGTTTTGGTGGTACGTGTCTGAAATTTACTGATGTAATCCTCTCCCTGTATGATCTGCAGACTGAAAAGCTGCCGGACCAGGACAGATGACAGAAAAATAAATACGATCACAAGAACTGTAGTACGTTTCAGACGGATTTTTTTGATGATTTTTTTATTTTAATTCCCAAATAGACTCACTTTCTTTCCTTACAGTATCCATTAAGTGGTAGTTGATCCAGTAAAATACCCGGTATACGATGATGGTGAGAAAAACCGTATATACAATCTCGGGGATAATGATCCTGTATATGTAGGTCCAGAATCCAAGACGGCCTCTGAGCAGAAACTGGAGGCCATACACAGCCAGATATAAAGAAGATCTGTTCCTGCTACAAGAAAAAGCGGAACTTTCAGATCATCATCATAAAAACTGCGGAATGCATAGCCGCTGATAAAACCTATATACATATAGATCAGTGCATAAAATCCAAACAATGATCCATAAAAGAGATCGACAAAAAGCCCGGAAAAAAACCAGTCCACAGACCGACTTTCTTCCACGCATAAGTCCCATGGATACACACAGGATCAAAAGCAGATTGGAGTGATGGATCCAATGGAAATACGGTCCATTACTGTGCACTGAAGGAGAAAACAGACAATGATAGTGATAAATAATATAATCCTATTTTTCATTGGACGCATCCTCCGATTTGTCTATCGCGTCCTGTTTATTGGTGGTGATCACAAATACATCTTTCAGATGACCGAAATCAACCGGTGTAACGATCGTACCTGTTTTTGTCAGGTTATTGGGATCCTGCTGGATCTCACTGACATAACCAATAAACAGTCCTTCCACATATTTTTCACTGATGTTCGAGGTGACAATACGTTCTCCGACTGTTACCTTGTTATCCTGATCGTAAAGCTGCTCAAAGCTTAATTTGCCTTCATCGATCAGTTTCAGATCTCCAGTGACAACGCAGTTGTCGGAAGTACTGACTGCCATGCACTGACATTGCTGCTGTCATCGATGATGGAACGGACAGTAGCCCAGGAAGGTCCCACTTCTGTAACGATACCCACAAGACCCTTTCCGGCGATTACGTTGTTATCAACCCGGATCCCGTTATTACTGCCTTTGTTGATCATAAAGGTATCATACCAGTTTCCGGGATCTTTGGAGATTATCCTTGCGGCAACCTTGGGATAGTCGGTATATTCCTGATCAAGATCGTAAAGTTCCTTCAGGCGTGTGAGCTCTGTCTGGTCCTGGATCAGGATGTTATTCTGTTCCGTAAGACTGTTGATCTGACTTTTCAGCTCTTCGTTTTCCTGAAGCACGTCCTGTTTATCACGAAGATTGTTTTTTACATTTCCAAATATATCGCTGACACCGGCGATCCCCTTTTCAAAGGGAACGATAAGAAAACCGGCTGCTCCTGAAGTGGTGCGGAAGAGGTTCCGGAGGCTGCTGTAGCTACGATGCAGCTTCCACAGAAAAATGTCATGATTACCAGAAGATGTTTACTTTTTAAATTAAAATGAAAACGCACTTTTTTTCGGATGTTTTTCATTATATATGCCCCTTTACAGTTTTTTCTGCTTTACCGGCTGGGCCCATTTGCGCAGGTTTCTGTCGCGGATGATCTTTTCCAGGCCGTATGCTGCAGAAGTTTCATACAGATCAGAAAGATTAAAGCAAATCCTGTATAGCTAGCCAGATAGTTATCTATATAAGGAAGCCGTGTACTGCCGCCGGTCAGATAAATGCCCTCTTTTGCGATATGATAAGCAATCTGTGGCGGGGTACGTTCCAGAAAAGATTTCATCTCTGCTGCGATCTGATTCACACAGTTGGCGATCCCTTCATTAACAACGTAGGCAGAAATAACTTCTTCTCGTGGAAGTCCGGAAATACTGTCGATCCCGACTACTTTTCGGGCTTCTTTTTTCTGATCATTCAGTCTTCCCATAACTACTTTCAGACGTTTTGCAGTTCGTGTTCCAATCTGAAGATTATAATGTTTTCGGATCTCGCTGCAGATAGATTCGTTCATCTGTCTGCCTCCGATGGGGATCTTACGGCTAATGATGATCTTGCCGTCGGTTATGATGGAAAACTCTGTACTCTGTGCACCGATGTTTACGATCATGCTGCCTGATTCTTTTCAGGTCGATTCCCATGGCAATGGCATCTGCAATAGGGGCCTCCACCATAAAAACACGGTTTTTCCGCAGCCAGTGACCATTGACCAGATGATAGTATGCCCTCTTTTCGATAGCAGTCATATCAAGTGGTACGGAGAAATACATGTCTGCTCCGAGACCGGATGTATGATCGATTTTTTTTATCATGCTGTAAAGGACGATCTCCTGCAATTCCAGATTTGCCAGCATACCGAAAGCCATAGGAGAATTTACGGAAATATCTGCAGGTGATTTTTCAAACATTTCATAAGCTTCGTTCCCTATGGCAAGGATCCGGCGTCCTCTGTAGGCTACCATGTTCTTTTCTATGTAACTTTTGTTTCTGAAAAATGAATAGACTTTTACAGAGCTGCTTCCAAGGTCTACTCCGTAATTATTTCTAAAAAGCATAAATCTGTCCCTTCACTTAAGTATATTCATCAAAAATCCCTTTTTCGCGGAAACTGACATACCTGTGATCACCGATGATGATATGATCCAGAAGATGGATGCCGAGGAGTTCACCACAATGATAGATCCGTTCCGTAACATCCAGATCAGCCTGACTGGGGGAGGGATCGCCTCCTGGATGATTGTGGACCAGGATCAGGTTCACCGCCCGATACTTTACAGCTTCTACAAAGACTTCTCTTGGTGTGATCAGTGTGGCATTGACAGTACCGCGGCTTAAAAGCTGTTCCCCCGACAAATGGTTATGTCCGTCCAGCATCATGCAGTAAAGCAATTCCTGCTCTTCATGCCGGAGCCGCTCCATATAATATTTCGCAATGGTTACCGGATGGTGAAAAGACAATTCCGGTTTTGCAGCTGCGGTTGCATACGCTTGGAAAGTTCCCCGATACATTTCAGCTGTATGGCTTTTACCTTACCGATCCCATGGATCTTCATCAGTTCCTGCATGGAAATATGAAACAGTCCAAGCAGGCCACTGTATCCGGTCTGTTTCGATAAATTCAGGATTTTATCTGCCAGAGTCAGGGAACTGGATCCCTGTACGCCACAGCGAAGGATCACGGCAAGAAGCTCTCGATCGCTTAAGGACTGTTCTCCTTCCCGCAGACATTTTTCATACGGACGCTGATAATCTGGCATTTCCATTATAGTATCTTTCATATGATTTCCCTTTTCGCTCTCGAAGAAGGGGATGCAAATTGCAGAAGTTATTTAGCATAAAAAGCAGGAGTGTACACTCTATCCCGGAAATTTCCACTTTTTTCACATTTTGTTTACAGGCAGGGCATAAACAGAAGCGACTGCTTCTGCCACCTTGATCCCGTCCATCGCTGCGGATGTAATGCCTCCGGCGTAACCGGCGCCCTCTCCGCAGGGGTAGATTCCTTCTATATTGGAAGTGAGCTTTTTCGGTTCCCGAACGATCCGTACAGGAGAAGAGGTACGGCTTTCTACTCCTTCCAGCAATGCATCCGGTCGGTCAAAACCGGAAAGCTTTTTTCCAAAAGCATGGATTCCTGCTTCAATGGAATCGCCGATCTCTTTCGGGAAAATACTGCGGACATCGGTAAGTGTATAAGCTCCTTTGATACAGGGGATCACATCTCCAAGCCTGGTACTTTTCTGATGGGTACAGTAATCTTTGAAAAGCTGTACCGGAATTTTTCCTTTTCCGGCTTCCCAGGCAGCGCGCTCCAGTTTTCGCTGCAGAGCGATTCCGCCGAGAACTCCCTCTTCAGGAAAATCAGAAGGGTTTACCGTAACGATGATAGCACTGTTGGCATTATGGCTGTCACGTGCCTGATAGCTCATACCATTCACTGCAAGCATACCTTCTTCAGAAGATGCATTTACAACATATCCGCCGGGACACATACAGAAAGAATAAACGCCACGTCCGTTTTCCAGTGTATGGGTAACCTTGTAGCTGGATGCACCCAGACGGTCGTTTCCGGTTCCCCGTAAAGATCCTGGTTGATCATGGTCTGCGGATGTTCCACACGTACCCCCACTGCAAAAGATTTCGGCTCCATGTTAATATTGTGTTTTTCCAGCATGGCAAACGTATCTCTGGCGCTGTGGCCGGGAGCAAGAATGCAGATTTCTGCCGGTATTTCCTCTTTTGCATTGACAATGACTGCATTAAGCTTCCGGTCACGAATCATCAGATCAGTTACTGTGGAACGAAAACGGAATTCCCCGCCCATTTCTTCAATCTGATGACGCATAAACTGAACGATACCTACAAGCTGATCTGTGCCAAGATGAGGCTTTTGCTGGTAAAGGATCTCAGAGGGAGCTCCTGCCTCCACAAATCGGGAAAGAACTTCCTTTCCTCTTCCAAAAGTATCTTTTACCAGAGTATTCAGCTTTCCATCGGAAAAAGTCCCTGCACCGCCCTCTCCGAACTGTACATTGGAATCCGGATCCAGGATGCCGTTTTTCCAGAAATTTTCCACGGTTTCCTGGCGTTTGTCTGCTTCTTCTCCCCGTTCCAGTACCAGTGGACAGTACCCGGCTTTGGCCAGGTACCAGGCACAGAATAATCCTGCAGGTCCGCTTCCGATCACTATAGGACGATGGGAAAGAGTTTCAGAGCCAGATGAGGGAAAATGATATTTCTTCTCAGAGATTAACATAATATTTTTATCGTGAACCTTTTTGAGAACACGGGATTCGTTATCCAGTTTAATATCTACAGTGTAGACAAATTTTTTGTCCTCTTTGTGCCGGGCATCCAGAGATTGTTTTCGGATCTCATAGGTGAACGGCTGATTTCCAAGACGAAGCATTTTTGCTATTTTTCGGTGAAGCTGCTCTTCTGTATGAGTGATGGGAAGCTTCAGCTGTGTGATCCGGATCATTTTTCTTCCTCCTTTGCTGCCCAGATACCGGCGGCAGCTCCGCTTGACCACGCCCACTGCAGGTTATAACCTCCGCAGGTACCGTCAATGTCAAGGAGCTCTCCGGCAAAATAAAGACCTTTATGAAGTCTGGACTCCATGGTTTTGCTGTGAACTTCAGACGTATCCACTCCACCGGAACAAACCTGTGCCTGTTCAAAGGAAAGGCCGTTTTTTACCGGGAGACGAAAATCGGTAATCCCGCGGATAAGATCCTTCTGTGCGCATAAAACACGGATCAGTTTTTCAGGAAAAAGTCCGATTAGAAGTTCTTTTTCTGTTTTGTAAGGGCAGGCTGCTTTTCTGTGCTCCAGGTATTCTTCCAGCTCTTTCCGGCTCAGTTCCGGAAAAAATTTATGGAAAGCTCCACATTTTTGTTTTCATGGACGGCACGGATAGCATAGCGGGAAATCTGGAATACCGGGATCCCGGATACACCGTAATCGGTAAGCTGCAGCTCTCCCTGCTGGGAGACTGTCGGTGTGCCGTCTATATAAGTGTTATCGTCCCTTCTGTTCGTACACCACTCCAGCCGGAAAAAGAATTTCCCTTACATTTCAGAGCTGTCA
>ENA-OQCP01000694-OQCP01000694.1-human-gut-metagenome-genome-assembly--contig:-NODE-694-length-14442-cov-2.728606_pt1 | contig 14442 bp, 16 predicted proteins | sample MGYA00242760_ERZ504583 | MGnify/ENA primary metagenome ERZ504583 (study PRJEB26092, sample SAMD00036308) | human gut metagenome | host: Homo sapiens | study: EMG produced TPA metagenomics assembly of...
GGAAAAGAAAAGTGGGAAAAGGAAAAGAACTGCGCCTGTCAGATGCCTATATCGTAAAAGACGGTGAGCCGAGTCTGGAGTTGAAAGTGAAAGTTATCAATATCGGCCGGAAGAACATCATGAAATCTTAGAAAGGTGTCAGGTACTGAAAGAATACAGCCAGTTCATGGAAATCGTGCAGAACTATCAGATCTCCGGGGAGGAAGAGCCTTATAAAAAAGCGATAAAAGAGTGCATCGAAAGAGGAATTCTTGCTGATTATTTAATGCGAAAAGGAAGCGAGGTTGTCAATATGTTATTAGACGAATACGACTATGAGACAGATATTGAAGTGCAAAGAGAAGAGGCAAGAGAAGAAGGAAGAAAACTGGGAAGAGAAGAGGGAAGAATGCAGGGACGAGAAGAGGAACGAAAAGAATTTCTCCAAAAAATCTGCTCTCTCATTCAGAAAAAACTTGAAAAAGGAAAAACAATTTCCGAAATTGCAGATGATCTTGAAGATACGGAAGAAAATATTTCTCATTTGATCAAGCAATTTCATCTAAATTAATCTTATATGCTTTTGTATGATTAAAAAGGAAAAAGTCCAAAGTTGCCCAAACCCCATCTACTGCTTACAATCTCATGATGTGCCTTTTGGCACTTCCGACGATTTATACTGTAAGCAGCTCTTTGAGGCTAAATTTATAATGACAGCCTTCCCTTTATTATGCTAAAATGTAAAAGATTATGAGAAAAACATATGAGAAATATGAAAATGAGGAGGATTTAAACTTTGGAAAACAAAAAAATTATCCAAGTAGAAGAAAAAGTACCTTTCAAGCTGCTCGTACCGCTAAGCATACAACATATGTTTGCAATGTTCGGTGCGTCCGTACTTGTTCCGTTCGTATTCGGACTGAATCCGGCCGTTGTTTTATTTATGAACGGAATCGGAACATTATTGTTCATCCTGATTACAAAAGGAAAAGCGCCTGCATACCTCGGCTCCAGTTTTGCATTTCTTGCACCGGCGGGAATCGTAATTGAAAAATGGGGTTACAGCTATGCACTCGGCGGATTTGTGGCAGTCGGATTCTTAGGATGTGTCCTTGCTTTGATCATCCGCAAATTCGGTTCCAAATGGATCGACGTTATACTTCCCCCTGCCGCTATGGGACCGGTTGTCGCACTGATCGGACTTGAACTTGCCGGAACAGCCGCTTCCAATGCAGGTCTTACGGCATCTTCCATCGATCCGAAAAATGTGATCGTATTTCTTGTCACACTTTTAACCGCTGTCCTTGGATCTGTATTGTTCCGCAAATTTTTTGCCGTGATTCCGATCCTGATCGCTATCATTGCCGGATATATCGCGGCTCTTTTATGTGGAATCGTTGATTTCAGTAAAGTTGCTTCAGCATCATTTTTTGCGCTTCCGAACTTCTCCACGCCAAAATTCAAATGGGAAGCAATCGTGATCATTCTGCCTGTTATCCTTGTTATCGCCTCTGAACATATCGGACATCAGATCGTAACAAGCAAAATCGTCGGACGCGACCTTCTGAAAGATCCGGGTCTGCACCGTTCCCTCTTTGCAGATAATTTTTCCACGATGATCTCAGGATTTATCGGCTCCGTACCGACAACAACATACGGCGAAAACATCGGAGTTATGGCTATGACAAAAGTTTACAGCGTATACGTTATCGCAGGCGCCGCGGTACTGTCGATCATCTGTTCTTTCATTGGGAAAATGACGACTTTGATCAGCACTATCCCCGGCCCTGTTATCGGCGGAATTTCATTCCTTCTGTACGGAATGATCGGCACGTCAGGTATCCGCATCCTTGTCGATTCTCAAGTTGACTACGCAAGATCAAGAAATATGGCAATGACCTCTATTATTTTCGTAACCGGACTATCCGGTATCAAAGTACAGTTTGGAAGTATTCAGCTTACAGGTATGGTACTGGCATGTGTTGTCGGAATGATCATGGGATTGATGTTCTTCCTCTTCGATAAGCTAAAACTTACGAATGACAGAGAAAACTGCTAAAACACACTGAAAAAACAAAAAGAAAGAACAGAGGAATAATTACCATGCTGAAAATTGTCATTTCACCGGCAAAAAAGATGAATATCACAGATGAATTCCCCTGTAACGCCACTGTCCCGGTCTTTTCTGACCGGGCAGATGTGCTTCACGGGATTTTAAAAATAAAAATATACAGGAACTGAAACACTTTGGAAATGCAGTGATAAACTTGCCGAACAGAGTTATCAAAGACTTCATGCCTTTTCTCCCGATCAGGCGGTAACACCGGCGCTTCTTGCCTATGAAGGAATTCAATATCAACACATTGCGCCTTCCGTTTTTACAGATGCCCAGTGGCATTATGTAAATGTTCACCTTCGCATTTTATCCGGATTTTACGGAATCTTAAAACCGACAGACAAAGTTATTCCCTATCGTTTGGAAATGCAGGCAAAGTTAGAAACTGCTAAAAAGAACGACCTTTATGAATACTGGAGCGATACGCTGTACCAAAGTCTTCTCGCAGAAGGGATGACCGAACTTGTCAATCTCGCTTCCGCAGAATACAGTAAAGCAATCCTTCCCTACAAAAATATCCGCTGCATTACATGTATTTTCGGCGAAGAGGTAAACGGAAAAATAAAAGTCAAGGGCACTCAGGCTAAGATTGCCCGCGGCGAAATGGTACGCTGGATGGCAGATCAGAAAATCGAAAGCGTTTCGGACATCCGTGAATTCAAAGAACTGGGATATCGTTTTTCTCCCTCTCATTCCACGGAGGACACTTACACTTTTTCTCTTTGATCTAACTGCAGCTTTGTTTTGTATATGCGGACATATCACTCCCATTTGGGCCGCAAACGATAACTTGGGCTGCTGACTATAACTTTGACTACAGACTATAGTTTTTCCGCAGACTATGACTTTAGTTGCCGACTATAACTTTGCTCCAGGACTCTTTCATATTACTTTTATCTGTGTCTCCGGTGAGATCGTACGAAAAAGCTCGCTCATATTGATCTTCGCAGCACTGTCCGAAAAACTTGCGTCACAAAATACTGCCCGGCGCGGATGCTGTCCGGCAATCTTTCTGATCACAGTCTCGGATATATTTTCATTAAAGCAGGCGGCTAACTCTTTTCCGTCATAATAATGCACTGTATAACCACCGATTTTCTCCGAAGAGTACGGCTTTGACAATAAAAGTCCCCATTCCGTCAGACAGGCGAACAAAAGATCTAAGTCTGTACGATCAGGCTTAATATTTGTCTCAAGTCCGCAAAGCATTTCCTGCGTATACTCTTCAGGCATGTAATAAACATCCTCCATATTACTTTCATCAAGCCGCAGCACACGAAATCCAAAATCTCTGTTTTCGCATCCGTTTTCCCGTTTTATTTTTTCTGCTGCCCGGCGGATCCGTTCTTTTCCGATCTCACAGATTGTCTTATATCCTGCCTTATACGCTTCACTTTTTTTTATCACATTCCTGCGGTATCTGAACTAAAATATAGTGCAGATCTATGTTTTTATCCGCCTCAGTCTGCATCACCGCATGAGCCGTTGTCGCCGATCCTGAAAAGAAATCCATTACGATATCGCCGTCTTTTGCCGCCATATTGATAAAATATTGTATGACGTTGACCGGCTTTACATTCTCAAACACTCTTTTTCCGTCAAACAGTTCCTGTACGCACTGCGTACCTGCATTGTATATGCTCACTGCCTCTTTCGGAATCAGAGTGGACGGAGCGCCCATCGCGTCTCCCAAATATTTTTTAATATAGATGTTCCAATGTGCCTGATCTCCGTTTTGATCGACAAGCGGACCTGTCTTCGTTCTTTTAAATGTCACAAGACCTTCTTCCTTTGCCTGCTCAAACCTTTCCCGCACGAACCGGTAAATATATCCGTCTTTCGGACGCACTCTCTCCCCGTCCGGACAGATGATCTCGTATTTTTGGTTTGCATTTGTCGATTTATTTTTAAACACAAAATCTTTATCTCTGTATAATCCCCGCTCGTCTTTTTCCCGATACATCTTGATCGCTTCCCCTGACAACGGCGCAAAAAACATATCCAGACAAGTTTTATTTTTTGCATAACACAATATATATTCATGTGTCTTACTCGCAAATTTCGGCCGGATACCGCCTGCCGTAGAGCAATTCCATATAAAGCAGTTGACAAAATTTCGTTCGCCGAAAACCTCGTCACATATTTTTTTTAAATTTGCCTGCTCGTTATCGTCTATACTGATAAAAATTACTCCGTCATCACAGAGAAGGTTTCTGGCGGCAAGAAGCCGTGCATAAATCATGCTGCACCAATCCGAATGATACCTTCCGCTGTAATCCAAATTCTGATACATCCGGTTTTTATCATCTTGAGAAGCTCCGCCTGCATTCACATATTCTCTCGCTCTGATCCGAAAATCATCCGCATAAATAAAATCATTTCCCGTATTATAAGGCGGATCGATATAGATTACTTTTACCGAATCCAAATAACTTTCCTGAAGAAGTTTCAGCACATCCAGATTATCGCCTTCTATATAGAGATTGCCTGTCGAATCCCACTCAACAGAGTCTTGCACTACGGGACGCAGCGTTTTTCTGATCGGTTTATAAACTTCTTTTACGGCTTCCCGCTTTCCGACCCATGAAAATTCGCATGTTTCGCTTTCCTTTTGATTGATTCCCAAAAGAAGCTGCAACGTATTGATATCGACTTTTCGGATTGTCTTCCCATCGTTATCTTTTTGTTCTTTTACGCATGACGGGAAAAATATCCGCAAGCCTGCGGATATTTTCCTGAAAACCGTCAACAGATTCAAATCTCATCTTTTCCATCTATGTCTTTCCTCAACTATTTCCTGCTCTGCCATACTTCATCCGTCTTTTGAAAAACATTCTCTGCATCGGTTTATAAATCTTCCGTTTTGAATCGCCGCTTCTTCACTGTCAAAAATGAGCAGCTCCTCTTTCGGCACTCTTCTTATAAACTTGCAGTCATCTGTTTTATGATAAAAATTTGTCGGCGTATATGGGTTTGCATACACTCTTTGCTTCGGCTTTCCAAACGCCTGCGCCAAACAGTCAATACCTTTTGTCTCTCCTAAGTTCTTTGCAAAATACAAGGCAAGTTCTGATTTATTTTTCTGTCTCATACGCTTAAATTGAACCGTATCATCGAGCAATTCCTCTTTCTGCATCCATCCGATCACAAATCCTTTTTTTGCCGGACGATCCAGGTAAACTCTCACAAAGATATCACAGCACTGATTTTCGCACTCCCATGCGATCACTCTGCGCCGCAGGTTTTCGCCCTTACATCCGTCAAATTCCGAAAACCTTTCCTGAACTTCCCTGCAGTAATCATCCAGACAATATCCAGGATCACTTTCCCGCCGTTTCAACTTCGGATAACAGAATACATCATCTTTACGCCGGATCGTCTCCAACAGTTTTTGCACTGACTTCACATTATCATAATCCCCTGTGAAATCACTTTCTACTTTCAAATCGTTTCTTATATTCGTAGATTTTACTTCTACGATCTTCACGCCTAATGTCCTGCATAACCGCCTTGTAACATTGCTCAGTTTCACAAATTTATTAGGTGTTCTTGCAATATCCTGCCTGATTGCTTCTTCTATAAAAGCAATGTTGACCGTTCCGGTTTTCCAGAGCAGAAAATCAAACGGGGCATGTTTTTTAAAATCATCATTTCTGATCTCATCGTAAGTTTTCAAAGACAACTCCTGAGAATAATACTGACGAATAAATCGTTCGGTGATCTCCTCCGCGATCTTCCCCTGTTCTATATTACATTCCCGCTCTTTCTTCGGTCTGTCCGGCTGCCAAGTTTCCGCCGTATAGTTCATGATCTGTCCTACCACCCGGGCATCTAAATGCACCTGTCCATAATCCGCACATACAATATGATTTTGTAAAGTCAATCTCATCTTCTGCTTTGCACCTCCATGTGCACGACTTCAACTTTTGTATCGAGATTTCTTTTCCTTAAATACACAAATCGCTTCCGTACAAGATCTTTCTATATAGTGTACCTCATTATATCACAAACGGCAATGTGCATTTCAACCGAACTGTTACTTATAAGAAAAGACTTCCGAAAAAGTCACCGATGCCGTCTACAATACCTGACACAATATCGCCGACTCCGTCGCACACATCGCTGATAACATCCGATGCCACACTTCCCGCAAACATTCCCGCGCCGATCCCGATAACAACTTTTGCAGCTAACGGAATCGGTGCGGCCGCAAGAGCCGCCATCGTCGCCTCTGATGCGGCTGTTCCCGCCGCCCCGGAAACAGATCCTTTCAAAGCGCCGGACGCAACATTTCCTGTCGTCGTTGACAGATCGTCTCCGTTCACGATTGATTCCACCGCAGCCATTCCTCCTCCGAAAGCTCCTCCGAGTTTTGCCGACGATTTTGCCGCATTGGCAATCCCGGTTGATGACTGGACTCCGTTAAACTTATTGCTTACACGGGTTGTATCTTTCGTTGAGATTCCGCTGTCTTTCATTACTTTAGTCACACCTTGAGAAGGCGCCTTTGCATTAAATGCCGCCGCACTTTCAGACGTTCCTACTAACTGCGTTGTTCGATATTGACCGTTTTGCACCCGTTTGATCGTATCCATCGTTCCTTTTGCACTCGGAGTATCCTTGCACTGAATCCTCTCTATAATGCGATTTCCCTTCTTCGTAACCAAATCTACCTGACGGGCAGTTGACGAATTCGTAAGCGTTGTTGTCGTGTCCGGCTTCAGCAGATTAGAGAGATTCTTCTTATCAGAATACATCACCTCAAAAGCATTTCCTTTTCCGCCGGTCGGCGAATATGCCCCTGCCCTTCCTGACATTCTCACTGCTACAGAATAGTCATACCCTTCTACCACACTGTTTGCTAAATTTCCTGCTGTTTTTTCTTTGTTTTCATTCATTTTTTCTTCCTCCTCTGTTGTTTCTTTCCACATGCTTCATCTGATTCTTGTTTCATTTTGTCCCTTTACCAAAGCCGCCTCCTGCCTTGACATACTCCTTCTCACTGATCCAAACGTCATTCTAAAATTCATACACTTTCGGCATCCCTCCTTTTCACCAGAGTTTGCTGTATAAAGATAAAGCAGTAATGCGGTCTTTCAATTCATCGTCATAAGACAAAATTGTTTTTATCTCATAGAAGTCTCCCGATCTTCTTACTACCATGACAAGTTCCGGATCTTCACTTAACGGAGCATCTATATGCAGAGGCATGAACCATGAAATAGTTCCGCTTTTCCCTGAATAAGAAGCTTTTGCAAACGATCTGTCGCGGCGCTGCATTTTAATCCCCCGCTCAAGAGCATTCATGATCTGACCTGCGATCTTGCTGTCGCTCTGACTGCGTATGCTTTCCGGAAAACGTTCCCGCCTTTCCTGTATGATGTGGATCAGACAGTTTTGATTAATGTCGAAATCTTCCTTCTTCGGATTAAACACTTCTTCTTTTTCATCGAAAAAACTGATTGGCTCAATCTGCATCATTGACTGTTCTTTTGTAAATCCATAATTCAAATAATCCTGTTTACTCTCGATTACACGCTCCGCGATATACGTCTTGTACTTTTCATAATATCGATATAGAACTAAAAAATCATTTCCGAATAAATCCATCATTCCGGTATTTACGATTGCCGATTTCGTTTTATTCGCGACAAAATATTCTGTCCTTCCGGCATCGACAAGCTGCGTTATCCTTGCTCCTATGATTTTGATATATCTGTCAAGCCCTTTCATTGACTTCCAGTTCGGAAACAATAATCTGCCATAGATCGCTTCTGTAACATTAGAAAGTACTTCTTCATTTTTTATAAAAATCGTTTTTTCGCAATATCCCTCACTTCTGTCTTTTACTTCCGTCTCAACCTTACAAATACGCTCCGCATGTTCTTCCCTGTATCGATGACAAAATTTCAATAAATTTGATCGAAGTTTTTTTTCAGAATACAGAGTTTTCCTGCACATCCCATTTACTAAATAAGACGGCGTTCCGACATAATATCCTGAGAAATAATCAGATCGTTTTAAGAGCGAGATCATCAGCGGCTCATTTCCGTTCACCTTGATTCCTGTATCAATCCATGCCAGAATAACGTCTTTTTCATTTTCCGGTTTTTCCGATAAATCTTTATCAAAAAAAATATATATTTGACTCTTCTGACGAAATATTCTCTATAATCTGATCTATTTCAATATCCAGTCCCGTCACTCTGTATATTTCGTCCGTCACTTTTTCTCCATCTGTTACAATAAACTTTTCCTTAATCATGTGATCCATAAGTTATCCTCCTCATTTTATGATATAATGTAACTATTCAGCCATAAGAAGCACGAGTGCGGTTTTACGGATGGTTCAAGCTGAACTGTTACACCTCTCTTGTTTGTAAGCTTATCGTATCACCCTTTCCCGTTATCATGAATAACTGCAAGTTGACATCTTTTTGACAAGATTATTCTTTGTCAAATGACAAAAAATTGACAACACAATGACAATTATCATTATTGATCGGAGGTAAATATGTTAAATTACGCTGTCATCATTCAATATTTAACTCAACAACTGAATATTCCCAACGTAAGGATCGCAGAATGGCTTAACCTTGATCCTTCTATTATCAGCAATATCAAAAACAATAAACGAAAAATGCAAAAAGACATTTCCTATGATGTTTTTTACAGAGACGTCTTTTGCCAAGCCGAAATCGGAACTGATTTTCAAAGTGTTCACAGCCTTTACACATACCTTCAGGACAAGGACTGCTCGAATGAAGTAATAGACATGGCATACTCACACTATAAAGAACACAGATCAGTTGAAAACGCTGAAACTTTTCTGCTCACTTTACTAAAAGAAGTCAAATATGAAAAAGATGCTGTGTCATCGAAATCTGCGTCAAAATCCACTCACCGTTCCCCTTCCGATGCCATTGCTTTTGAGCCGTTTCATAACCCGATACAAAACAATACTTTCTTCGGACGACAGGATATGTTTGAGAAAATACGCTCTGTTTTATGCAGTTTGGGAACTTGTATCATCTACGGTATCGGCGGTTTAGGGAAGTCCTACTGTTCGCTTAAATATGCCGTTGAATATGAAGATTCCTATACACAAATCCAGCAGATCATTTTTACAGGCGATATAAAAAACACAATTTTAAAAATAAAATTTACAGGATTGGATGAATCTCACTTTTCAGAAGACGAAAAATTTGAGAAACGACTTTCCATTCTCGCTTCTTACGGTGAAGATACTCTGCTTATCATCGATAATATGGATACTCACCCGGCTGATCGGGAAAATTATGTGCGGTTAAAAGAATTACCGATACATATTCTCTTCACTTCAAGAGAGACCGATCTCGATTCAGAAAAGTTTCTCTTGCCGATCCATCCGCTTTCCAAGCAAGAACAGCTTCAATTATTTATGCACTACGGACGGTTTACGATCCCCGAAGATGAATACGGCGACTATTTTAAAATATTCAATATGGTAGAAGGTCATACTCTTCTTTTAGAACTGATCGCAAAAACAATGACTGCCGAAACATTAACGCCTGAAGAAATGACAGATATTTTGTACAGTCCTGAATATGACGATATAAGCAAAGTGGTCATTGAAAAAGACAATACTTATCAGCAGGAAAAAATGAACAACTTTATATCTAAACTTTTTGACACAAGCAATCTTACCGATGTCCAAAAAGAAATATTGATGAACCTCTCTCTTACGTCGATAAGCGGCATAAGACAGCGCTTATTCAAACAATTTTTAGATTATAATAATTCAGATATCAACGCTTTGATCCGTCAAAGCTGGATCATACAAAACAGACCCAACGGTCCGGCCTCATCACAGATTCATCTGCATCCGGTCATTAAAGCTGCTGTAATAAATAATACGGAACCTTCCTTAGAAAAATGTTCAGTTTTTATCAACAAAATAATTGAATTTCTGAAAGCGGCTTCCGCAGATGTGATCGAAGACAGTATGTCGAATGATTTATGCGACGTTCTTGCAAACGCAGGTCTCATGTTCAAATATACTTCCGAACATCTCGCTTAATGTACGACATCGCCTTAATCTTATGGCGCAGCCTTATGTATCATGAATCTTATTCATACTTAACAAAAGGGTTGGAACTATTAAACAAAGAATCATCTGACGATATCGAATTACAACTGTCTTACTACGAAACCGCAGGAAAAGTTGCCGTCAGACTTGCCGATTACGAAAAAGCAATTACTCACTATCAGTTGGCAATCACGACAATCGAAAATTCAGGACAAGATTTTTCCGAAAGGCTTGCCACGATATATGACAAACTAGGGGTAGTTATGCGAAAAGCGTCAAAATATGAACAGGCTTTGGATTATTTTACGAAAGCTCAAAATATTATTGATATCAACCATATAAAAAATCCGGAATTAACATCCGACATTTATAATGATATGGGCGTGATCTATATTAACCTTGATATCTTCGATAAAGCTTTGGCGAATTATCAAAAAGCCCGCGAGATCCGGGAGTCGGTTGAAAATCCCGATCTCGAACAGATCGCCTATTCTTATCACAATATCGGAACAGTATATCAGCGGCAGAAAAAGTACGCAGATGCAATCACATGGCATAAAAAAGCGTTAGAGATCCGTCAGGAATATACCCTGATAACGAACCGATCATTGCCGCGTCATTAACGATGATCGGCAATGACTATACACAGGCGGCAAAAAACGATTCTTCTTATCACTTTAACGATGCCTTTGAATATTTCGCAAAAGGCTTGGAAATCCGAAAGCTCACGTTGGGAGAAACACATCCTGACACGGCATGGTCTTACCAAAGCATCGGATTATGGCATTTTTATCAAGGAGAATACGAAGAAGCGATTGAAAACTATTTGAAATGTCTCAGCATTCGGAAAACGATCCTTCAGCCTTCGCACGCCTACACTGCCGAAATCTCATACTTGTTAGGAGAAGCATATTTAAAGATCAACCAAATCCACTCTGCAAAAGAACACCTTCTGCTCGCAGAAAAAATTCAGGCAAGCCTTCATAAAGTAAAGGCTCTTGAAAAAACACAACATCTCCTGAAAGAATGCAGTCTTTCATAAACGATAAGAGACGCCGCAAGCTGCGGCGTCTCTTATCTGCTCTTCTTATATGTAATTGTCAACGTTTTATACGTCCTTTACTTCGATTTTAAAATACCGTCAAATCCACTTCCAGTCACTTTTACCTCTCCGTTTTCAAAAGTAGCAATTCCGTATATTTCTTTGGAAACGCTGTCTATGATCGAAAGCCCGCCGTCTCCCTGCGTATATATCTTCCGTCTATAACCAGCCCGTTATTATACTCTACCCGGACTGCCGCGATATCAGATCCTGTCGGAACATACTTTGTACTTGCCTCTGCCATTTGATCGTACACGATCATCGTAGTAGTATCATTTTCATAAGTACCTTCAATCTCCAGATCCGGCGTATATGTACCGCTGATCCTGCGATAGTTTCCCCAGCCTTTGCCTGCACCTGAAGTTACGCTTAACAATCCGTTCTCATTTTTATAGAACGTATAATATTGCCCTTCTAAATAATCTCCGAATGCACCACATTCTGATTCTTTCTCAAAAATCTGCCCGCTCGACGTATAGATAACATAAGACCATTCATATCCGATTGATGCAATCACAAGCCTGTCTCCCGAATCATCGTCTTTATATGTACCTGCCATCCCATTGTGACCGGGTCTGTCAATACAGCTTCCCTTTTACTGTTATCTTTTTCTTCTTGCCCGGAATCTTTTTTCATTTCCCCATCAGTTTCTTTTTTAGGTTTTACATTTTCCTTTTTCGCCGGCTTCGATTCTTTTTCAGCTGCATTCTCTTTAACCTCTTTATATGTCGAATCTTTTGCAGTTTCTTTCGCATCGGAACTTCCAAACATTTTCACTGCTGCAATAATTCCGATTATTATGACTGCTGCCATCGCGATAATTCCAATTACTACCGCTGTTTTTTTCTTTTTCGGCGCAGGATGAGACACACCCTTGTTTTTAACATCTGCACTTGAATTACCTGTTGTCTCTTTTTGTGTCAACCGCTGTTCTGACTGTACATACTGCTTTGGCTGTTTGCTCTTCTGTTCTGACTGTGCCGACTGCTTTGGCTGTTCACTCTTCTGTTCCGGCTGTGCGACTGTTCTGGCTGTTCGCTCTTCTGTTCCGGCTGTGCCGACTGCTCTGGCTGTTCGCCATTCTGTTCAGGCTGTACAGACGCTCCGCAATACGGACAGAACTTATTCTCATCTTTTATTTCTTTTCCACAATTTTCACAAAACATTTTTTTTACATCCTTTATCTTATTTTACCTTTAATATAACGATGCAGTTCCCTTATAACCGTCATATTCCAAAATCAACGTCGCTCCTTCTACATCACACTCTGCAAAACTCAAACCATAAAATTCAAGAACATTTCCTTCAAAATCTTCTATCGCAAAATCCCAGTCAAGATCCTCCTCTGTGATCACAAACTCTATATCTACCCTTTCACCATCATACAATATACCGTCCTCAAGCAAATCTTCTTCCCAGTTATCCACATCAGGTTCTGAAGCATAAAGAGCATAAATATCAAAACCAGTATTATTAATTACATGCACATTATATCTTAATATTTCATCCTTTGAACTGCATTTAAAAATACCGATCGCCACAATAATAACTAAAACAGCGATCGCGATAACCGCTCCTTTTTTCTTTTTTCCTGTACCTTTAGCGCTAAAATCCGGCGGTATATCATGACTTGGGTCTTCCTTATTTATTTTATTTCCGTCTCCGCAATACGGACAAAACTTATCCCCATCTTTTATTTCTTTTCCACACTTTTCGCAAAACATGGTAAATTCCTCCTACATTCTCTTTTAATGTTTTCTATCACATAAAATATTTTAAATACTTCATAATGATATTTCCGAACGCATATCCGCACAGAAGACCGGTTATTAATCTCCGTATATTATTTGATTCGTAATGAAATTTATATTGTACGAACCAATCTGCAAACATGATCAGAGAAAACACGACCGCAATTATATTGGAAATCTCGCCGACCTTGAATAAGAAGATTCCCAAAACTTCTCCTATAAACACCCCCGTACATCTTGCGCATACCGGAAATTGTTTTCCGCGAAAGGAAAAGCTTCGTTCCGGTAATTGATGACATCCCGTCGCTCTTCCTATCACCATAAGTTTCTTATATATTTTTCTTTTATCCATCATCATCTTACTCTGCAAAATGTACTAAGATCGGACAGACAAAAATCAGTGTACCGGCTAAAGAAAGCATCGAAAATTTTATACAACTCCAAATTTCCTGTTTCTTTTCTACTTCTAAAATATCCCAAATACTATACCCTAACTGTTTGTCTATATCCTCGCATAACTGATAGCAAAAATATAACGGCAAGGAAACTCCCACTATGACAGCGATCAAAACAACGATGACCGTTCTTAAAAATCCATGCACTAATTCATCCAGTATCGGGTAAAGCAAAAGAGAACCTAGCGCGCCATAGCAAAGACAATTTACTGTCATTTTATCCATCAACGAACTTAACATTTCAACAGCGTCATGCTGCGCTAAATGTTGTCTTCCGCAATTTTTACATCCCCACCAGGTGATAGATCTGCTCTTTACTTTAGAGCCCGTGAAAAGCGCTCCGCACAATAATCCAAACGGACCGAGCAAACACATTCCACAGCACCCGCGCCCCATACTGTATCCTTTTGTTTTAATCTCTGTCTCGTTCTTAACAATCGGAAACGTATCCTCGCTGTTACAATACGGGCATATAGAATCTTTCGGTATATTCGGCGGCATCTGAATGATTTTGTCAATCGCATCGATAATATGAAGCCCCGCTTCTTTCATATATTCAATCAGCGCTTTAAAAAATTCGACAAGAGATTCCCAAAGCGATCCATCCGCGTTACTTTCCTGATATGAATTCTCATTTTTCCCTGATTGTTCCTCACTTACAGAAGCGCCGCAATTCGGACAATATTGAACATCTGAATTTAATTCTTTTCCACAATTTCTGCAATATTTCATCTCGCACGCTCCTTATTCTTTTCCGATCAATAACCGAAACTGTTCCACATCTTCAGTCATTCCATTTACAGGAATTTCAAAATTCAGTCCATTTTTCATTTTTAAATTTAAAACCTTTCCATAACCTGTATAAAGAAAGACTGCTATCAATAAAAGCCATGCTACATCTGTTATATTCATCAGAAACATTACCCCAAATAGCGCTGCATACAATGTATCCCAAAAATCCATTTTTGTTT
>ENA-OQCP01000695-OQCP01000695.1-human-gut-metagenome-genome-assembly--contig:-NODE-695-length-14434-cov-2.013280_pt1 | contig 14434 bp, 21 predicted proteins | sample MGYA00242760_ERZ504583 | MGnify/ENA primary metagenome ERZ504583 (study PRJEB26092, sample SAMD00036308) | human gut metagenome | host: Homo sapiens | study: EMG produced TPA metagenomics assembly of...
GTGCCGCGCCTTTGCGGCGGGGGCTGCCTCCGGGCTTGTGGAGCCGTTGGGGGGCCTGCTGGCCCTTGCACTGGCCGGGTGGGTCAGTGCGGCCCTGCCCTGGCTGATGAGCCTTGCCGCCGGGTGTATGGTCTGCGTGACGGCACAGGAGATGATCCCGGAAGCCGTGGAGGCAGACGAACCGGCGGGAGTCATCAGCGTGGTGGCAGGGTTTGCCCTGATGATGGCGCTGGATGTTGCCCTGTAACGCAAAAAGGAGACCGCGCGGTGCGGTCTCCTTTTTTTGTCTGTCAGTGTGCTTCGAGTATTTCGGCCTGCAGGGTATCCAGCTGCTCAAAGCTGTACAGCCGGTTCAGCGCCTCCACCAGTTCCTTTTTGGAGAGCCGGGGCGGCAGGCCAAGCGCGTTGAGCAGCTGATATTTCCGCTCGGCACTGCCCGGGGTGCCGGAAGTCCCCAGTTGTACAGGTCGGTGTAGGTGATCTGCCGACCCTCCGGGCGGGCAGGCACGGCCCCGGCTTCTGCGCCCAGTGCATCCCGCAGGCATTGCAGGACGATGGCATCGTCCACGCCTTCCACGCCCAGCAGGCCTTCCTTGCCAGGCTGTGGCTTCCGCTTTTCCTTGCCATGGATGGCGGGCACATAGGCCTGCACCACGTTTTCTGCCCCCACCAGACCGGTGATGTAGGTGCGGATGCGGAACCCGGCGGCATCGGAATCGGTGAAGAGGATCAGGCCGTTTTTTTTCGCCAGGGCTTTCAGCAGCTGCTGGCGTTTTTTGTCCTTGTAGATGCCAAAGCCGTCTGTCAGCAGGATCATGGCATCGGTCAGGTGGGAAAGACGGGCGGCATCGTATTTGCCCTCCACCACCAGAACCGGTCGGTGTGCAGCAGTTCTCGTTCACTCATCGTCCGCTCCCTGCCAGCGCAAGGCGGCAGAGCGCTGCTTCCAGCAGGGTCTGCACATCCACGGGCTGGCTCTTCAAACTTTATCGAGTCCAGCAGCACCTGCAGGCAGGTCTCCAGCTGGCCCAGCGTGTAATGTGATGCCGTTTCGGCTGAGCGCTTGAGCCGGTAATCGCTGCCCTTGTAGCCAAAATCCTTGAACACGGCGGCGTAGCTCTTCCGTTTGGAAGCCCCCAGCTTGACCCGGTACAGGTCTACATAGCTGCCAATCATTGCGCCGGTGATGGCAATGGGCTCCTGCTGTAAGCGCAGCAGGGTCTGCAGCTTTTGCAGGCACCAGTGCGTTTTTGGCGGTGATCATCCGGATCATCTCAAACACATCCGCTTCCAGGCTCACGGTGCCCATCTCGGCCACCATGGCGGCGGTAACGGTCTGGTAGCCGGAAAGGCACAGAGCTTGTCTACCTCGTTTTCCAGCAGAAAGGGATCCTCGCCGCAGCGCTCCAGCAGGGCTGCGGCAGCGCCCTCGGGCAGGGTGGTATCCTGCGCCTTGGCCCGCTCAATCAGCATCATCTTCAGCTCGTAGGGCTTGGGTTTGGAGAGCTCCTCGGCAAAGCCCAGCTTCTTGCATTCAGCAATCAGCTTTTGTGCCCGCTTGCCGGTCTTGAGCTTGCTGCGCTCCAGCTCGAACACACTGCCCAGTACCACCACGGCATTTTCCAGGCTGGCAAGGGTGCTGCACAGCTCGTCCAGATCCTTGTCACCGTAGGCGGCGGGGTCAAGCTCGGGCAGTACCACCACGCGGCGGGTGCCAAAGAAGGAGATGGTGCCCGCCGCCATGATGAGCTGCTCGATCTCGGGTGCGGCACCGTCCAGCATGGTGGTCTCCTCATCCGTGTCAGCACTCAGTATCCGGACGGCGGCAGACACCGCCTGCCGGACAAGATACCGCTCGCTGGAATAGAAATAGTAGACCGGACAGCCGCGGTCTGCCAGCTGACGCAGTTTGGCTTCCGTTGCCATGGCGGGGCCCCTTTCAGAAAAGAATACCTTATAAGTGTACCCACCGGGGCGGGAAATGTCAATGCAGGAGGCAGAAGAAAAAACGACAGATGTCTTTTATCGCTTCCGCAAACGTGATATACTGAAAGAAAACGGCCTGCGCCGGAATGGAAAGGGAAGAATACGGATGAAGCGAGCCTATTTCAACTGCATCCTGCTGGACGGCATCGAACAGATGGAGCCGGTGGCGCACAAGATGGTGCTGGTGGACGGGGAGAAGATCACCGCCATCGTGGAGGATACCGCCCCCTGTGAGGGGTATGAGAAGGTGAACCTCAAGGGCGGTTACCTGATGCCGGGCCTCATCAACCTGCATGTCCATCTGGCGGGCAACGGCAAGCCCAGCGCAGAGCCCCGGGATAACGCCGCACTGGTGCGCAGGATCCTGAGCAATGGTCTGACCCGGGCGGTGGCCTACCGGCTGGTGTGCAGTTACGCCAAGCAGGAACTGCTGGGCGGCGTGACCACCATCCGCACCGTGGGCGGTCTGGCAGATTTCGATACCCGCTGCCGGGACGACGCGGCAAAGGGGAAGATCCTGGCTCCCCGCATCCTTGCCGCCAACGAGGGCATCTCGGTGCCCGGCGGGCACATGGCAGGCTCGGTGGCAGTGGCGGCCCACAACAATGCCGAAGCGCTGGCCCAGCTCCGCAGGGCTGGTGAACAGGGGATAGACCTGGTCAAGCTGATGATCACGGGCGGCGTGCTGGATGCCACCCAAAAGGGCACCCCCGGCGAGCTGAAGATGAAGCCTGAGATGGTCCGGGCTGTCTGCGATGAAGCCACAGGCTGGGTTATCCCGTGGCTGCCCACACCGAATCGCCCGAGGCGTGAAGGTGGCGCTGGAAAACGGCGTGGACTCCATCGAGCATGGCGCAAAGATGGATGAGGAGACCATCCGGCTCTACAAGGAGCGGGGTGCTTTCGTCTGCACCACCATCTCCCCGGCGCTGCCCTATGCACTGTTTGACCCGGCCATTTCCGGCGCTTCCGAGAAGGACCAGTACAATGGCAGGATCGTCTTCGACGGCGTGGTGGAAAGTGCCAGAACGGCCCTTGCCAACGGCATTCCGGTGGGTCTGGGCAATGACGTGGGCTGCCCCTACGTCACACAGTATGATTTCTGGCGGGAGCTGTGCTACTTCCACAAATACTGCGGCGTGAGCAACCAGTTTGCTCTCCACACGGCCACCCTGCGCAATGCCCGGCTGGCCGGTGTGGGGGATGTGACCGGCTCCATTGAAGCGGGGAAGAGCGCTGATTTCATCGTGACCCGGAAGAACCCGCTGGACGACCTGACTGCCTGCGCCAGCTGGAACTGGTGGTCTGCCGCGGCCGTGCCGTGCACAAGCCCGCTCCCAAGCGGAACAAAACGGTGGATGCCCTGCTTGACCCGTATCTGGCATAAATGCTATAATATCCTTAAATTCCGTCCGTGCCAGAGCGGGCGCTGAAAGGATGAAACGCTTACGAAACGCCCTAAGCTAACATTGCAGCTGCAATACAATTCGCCGGTGATCCTGACCTTTTTTCTGCTCTCCCTGGGGGCTTTGTTCCTGGGGCAGTGGACAGGCGGCTGGACCACAAAGCACCTGTTCTGCGTCTATCGCGGTTCTCTGAAAGACCCACTGTTTTACATCCGGCTCTTCGGCCATGTGCTGGGCCATGCCAGCTGGGATCATTTCCTGAACAATATGCTCCTGCTGCTGGTCATCGGCCCGCCGATGGAAGAAAAATATGGCAGCGGCCCCCTGCTCAAGGGCATCCTGCTCACGGCGCTCATCTCGGGTGGTCTGCAGTGTGTGCTCTTCCCCCATACCGCCTGCTGGGGGCTTCGGGCATCGTGTTCATGCTCATCATGCTGGCATCGCTGTCGGGCTTCTCCGGCGGCATCCCGGTGACCATGCTGCTGGTGGCGGCACTGTATCTGGGCCAGCAGGTGTATGATATCATCTTTGCGCACGATAATGTGGCGAACTTCATGCACATCGTGGGCGGTGTGTGCGGCACAGCCTTTGGGTATGTGTATGCCATGCTGCCCCGGAAACGCAGGAGACCGGCTGCCAGAAAAAAGCGATGATCAACAAACGACCCCGGAAAGCTTGACTGCAGCTTTCGGGGTCGTTTTATGGATTATAATTCGTTCAGGACCCGCCGCGCGGCACGGATGGTCTCCTCGCTGGTCTGCCAAACCTCAAACTCGGAGAAGCCGGGCAGGCCCATGGGAACACCTTCCCGCCGGAAGGTCATCCGGCTGTCCAGCACCTGCTTGCCGGACATGTGGAAGGCGTGCGCGCCTGTCTCGGCTGCCAGAGCCGGAAGATTGGTCGGGGTCACGCCCGCACCCACCAGGATCTCAAGGTCAGGCCCGGCGGCCTCCACCAGCCGACGGAGCAGGGAAGCGCCTGCCGGGGCGCTGGCGGCTGCCCGCTGGTCAGGATGGTGTCAAGATTCAGCGCTTTGGCTGCTTCCAGCGCCGCAAAGGGGTCTTTGCAGACATCAAAGGCACGATGCAGGGTGCAGACGACCGGACAGCCAGCGGCCTTTGCAGCGGCCCGGGCGGCCGCGTAGATGGGACGCAGTGCGTCCACGTCCAGCTCCCCCTCCGGGGTCAGCGCACCGGTCACAATGCCGTCTGCACCTGCCTGTACCAGCGCGGCAGCGGTCTCGGCCATCTGGCAAGCTCATAGCGGTCGTAGCAGAAATCACCGAACCGGGGCCGCAGCAGGGCACGCACCGGCAGGCCGGTCTCGGCCTTGACCTGCTGCACCAGCGCAAGGCTGGGCGTGGTGCCGCCGATGATCAGGTCGGCGCACAGCTCCAGCCGGTCGGCTCCGCCCCGCTTTGCCGCCAGTGCGCTGGCGGTGCTGTCTACACAAACTTCCAATGTGTAAGTCATAAATACCTCCAAGGCCCGTCAGCATCTCTACTGACGGGCCTTTCGTTGCCTTGATAAACTTAAACCATTCTGCCAAGGGCTCCCCTACTAGGGGAGCTGGCACGCGAAGCGTGACTGAGAGGTTTAATCCATTACTTTACACTTTCGAGGAACCGTACGAAACCGGCGCGGCCGGCTTCATCCAGCTTGTAGACACCGGCATCTGCCAGCACCTGCGCGAACACCTGGCCTACCTCATCCTGCAGGATCAGGTGGACGCTGTCGCTGTTCAGCTCAGGATGGCGGGCCAGGATCTCCTGTGCCCATGCGGCGTGCTTCTGCAGGGCTTCGGGGTACTGCTCGGCAGGCACCCGGGCCACCAGCATATCTGCCAGATCGAACAGCTCCTGCTTCAGGCGGCTGGGAAGGACTGCCAGACCCATGACCTCGATCAGGCCGATGTTCTCCTTCTTGATGTGGTGGAGCTTTGCGTGGGGATGGTAGACCCCCAGCGGGTGCTCCGGGGTGGTGATGTTGTTGCGCAGGACCAGATCCAGCTGATATCTGCCATCCGCACCCGGGCAATGGGAGTGATGGTGTTGTGGGGTTCGCCGTCCGTCTCGGCAAAGATGAAGCTTGCCTCGTCGGTATAGCCGCGCCATGCGGTCAGGATCTTGTCTGCCAGCTCCACCAGACGCTCGTCATCCGCACAGGTCAGGCGGATGCAGCTCATGGGCCAGTGGACGATGCCGGCTTCCACATCCTCAAAGCCGGGGAACACCCAGCTCTTCTCGATGGGGGCCTTGGCCATGGCGAACTCATAGTGACCGCCCTGGAAGTGGTCGTGGCTCAGGATGCTGCCGCCCACAATGGGCAGGTCTGCATTGCTGCCCACGAAATAGTGGGGGAACAGGCCCACGAAATCCAGCAGCTTGCGGAAGGTGGCCCGCTCGATCTTCATGGGGGTGTGCTGGCTGTTGAACACGATGCAGTGCTCGTTGTAGTAGACATAGGGGCTGTACTGCAGATTCCATGCGCTGCCGTTGATGGTCAGCGGATGATGCTGGTGGTTCTCGCGGGCGGATGTTCATCCGGCTGCATAGCCCTCGTTCTCCACGCAGAGCTGGCACTTGGTAGCGCTCTGGGGGGCCAGCTTGGCGGCGGCAATGGCCTTGGGGTCCTTTTCGGGCTTCGAGAGGTTGATGGTGATGTCCAGATCGCCGTAGGGGGTCTTGGTGACCCACTTCACGTCCCGCTTGATGCGGTAGCGGCGGATGTAATCGGTGTCCTGGCTGAATTTATAGAACCAGTCGGTGGCGGCCTGGGGGCCCTCGCTTTCGTACCGCTCCTCAAAGTTGGCGCGGACAATGGAGGGGCGCGGGGTCAGCACGCCCATCAGCTTGGTGTCAAACAGGTCGCGGGCGGTGGAATTGTCCTCGCATACGCCCCGGGCCACGGCATCGTCCACCAGCGTTTTCAGGATGCTCTCGAGGTCGGTGTAGCAGACATCCCCCTCGGGCTCGGTAAAGCTGTCCAGCTGCATGGTCATCAGCAGCTGGTTGCGGATGTAGATCTCGTCATCGGGCAGGATGAGCCGGTGTCCAGCCCATAGTTGACGAGCTGTTGAATGGCAGTAGAGATCACAGCACGGCACCTCCTTCCGGACGGATGGAGAGGATGTGGCACTTGCCTGCGCCCAGAATGGCCTCCATCTCAGCTTGAAGGCATCCAGCTTCTCCAGCGGCACAAAGGCCTGCACGGTGCCGGCAAAGCCGCCGCCGTGAACGCGGACAGCGCCCGCGCCGTTCAGGAAATGCTTTGCGGCGGCAATGGTCACAGCCACTTCCTGATGCTCCTTGTACCCGGCAGGGATGACGTTCTGCAGGTATTCCCAGCTGCTGGTGCCGGATTCGTTGATCAGCTGCAGGAAGGTCTCAAAATCCCCGGCGCGCAGGGCGTTTACCTGCCGGGCAACGCGCTGGTTGTCCGCGTAGACGTGGAAAGCCCGGAGCACGGCCCGGTCACCGCACTGTTTGCGGCATGCGGCAGATTTGCAATAAAGGTCTCAAAGGCACATCCCGCAGGACTTCGCCGCCGCAGACAGCGGCCACGGCGCGGCACTCGTTGGGGATGGCGGCGTACTCATCGGTCAGGTCGGCGTGGTCTGCACCGGAATCCAGGATGCAGAGGGCAAGGCCTGCCTGAGAGAAATCCACCTGCACCGGCTCCACATCGGGGTGGGCAGGATCGGCAAAGTCGATGGTGATAATGTTGCCCACGCTGGAGGCCATCTGATCCATCAGGCCGCAGGGCTTGCCAAAGTAGACGTTCTCTGCCCACTGCCCGATCTGTGCAATGGCAATGGGGGAGACCTTTTCGGCCATGAAGCGGTCGTTCAGGATGACACCGATCAGCACCTCAAAGGCGGCAGAGGACGAAACGCCGCTGCCCTTGGGCACATTGGAGGAGATGTACACGTCCAGGCCGGAGAGGGCAGCGCCACGCTCCTTGAAGGTCTCGCACTCGCCCCGCAGCAGGGCCATGGTGGTGTTCTCTTCCTCCTTGCGGGCAGCAAGTCGCCAAGGTCGATGACACAGAGGTCATAGCCCTCGCTCTGCACACGCAGCTGGTTCAGGCCGTTGGGGGCAGCGGCAGCGATCATGTCAATGTTCACGCTGCCGGCCAGCACCCGGCCATGCTGGTGGTCGGTGTGGTTGCCGCCGATCTCGGTGCGGCCCGGGGCGCTGTACAGTCCGGCCTCGGTGTGGGCACCAAAGGTAGCTTCCAGCCCGTCCAGCACTGCCGCATAGCGTGCGGCGTGGGCAGCGGTCTGCTCCGGCGAACAGCAGTAGAGGGAGGCCAGCCGGGCGGTATGGGTGCCGCCCGCCAGCTCCTGCTTCCAGACAGAAATAGGCTTCATCATGGCGCGTTCCTCCTTGTATAGGTGAATGATTCTTCAAAGGGCCAGGGCCCGTTCTTCTGATTCTATAATATCGGTTCTGTCGAGAAAAGACCATGTATTATTGTTGCATCTGGATGAAAGGTCAACGCAGTTCCGGCGGTCAGCTCCGGGGCGCGAAATCGCCGCCGGTGAGCCCGTCGAGGTTCAGCATCCCTTCCAGCGCAGCAATGTCGGTGGAAACATCCAGCGCATCGGAGGCAAACAGCTTGTCCAGCTGGTTTTCAAAGGCGGTGATGAGCAGATCCATGCTCCGCTCAATGCTCTGCTTTGCCTCAGTGATGTTGGTGCCCTGCACATCCTGTGCCGAGAGCTGGGCGTAGGTATTCAGCAGCTTCAGCGCGGTGTAGGTAGTAATCCATAAATTTCTGCAGCTGGGCTTTTTTGTCCGGGTCCTTTTTTGCCAGTGCGAAGATGCGGGCGCTGACATCCTCCAGCCGGGAGATCTTGGCCGTCATCACCGGGTCGGGGATGGCATCGTTGGCCTGCCGGAGCTGGCGCTGCAGGGCGGCATACTGATCCTCGGGAGCCGGTGCGGGTGCGGGCTCGGCGGGTCTGGGCGGCTGGGCGCAGCGCCCCGCACACCAGCGTGCCGGTCGGTTGTCGATATAGCATCGGCTCCGAAATAGCCGTGGTCGATGGCGCGCTCCACGGCGGCGCGGCCCCTGTCGGCATCAATGCCCGCAGCTGCAAAGAGTTCGTCCAGCGGGATATTATCCCGGGTCCCAACGATCTTGTCCAGCTGGCGCTCCAGCTTGCGGGCCTGCTTCATCCGCAGGCCCATGGCCAGCGCAGCGCCGCCGCCAATGGTCTGGGCCAGCGCGGTCAGAAACTCGCCCCAGTCGAACCAGTAGCCCCACATGTCAATGATATCGGCAAGGCCTGCAAGGCCCACCACCAGAAAGATGCCGCCGAACACCGTGCAGAGGCTGGTCAGGGTCTTGTGCCGCTTTTTGGCGTTCTGCTGCTCGGCAGTGGGTACATCGTGGCCATAGACCGGCTCAGTGTCCCGGGCCGGCTGACCGGCACCGGTGTCCTGGGGACGGAAATCGCTGGAATATTCCGCGTTCTCCTGCTCCTTTTTTTCGGCATCCCGGTCGATGCACGCAGGATGAAAAACAGAACGCTCAGCCAGGGCGACATGGCGAATACTACCAGCAGGGCAATGGTGGGAATGTGGGCAAGAAAATGTTTGCTGCGTCTGGCTCCATGGGCAGAATCCTCCTAAAATAAAAAAGCCGTGTTCCACTTTATTATAGCGGAGCACGGCCCTTTTGTTAAGGGGGTAATTTATTTGTGGGAAAGGGAATTACTTCATCAGGCTGCAAACGGCCTCGGCGTAAGCGGCGGGATCATCCACGGGCAGGCCCTCGATCAGCTGTGCCTGTGCATAGAGCAGGCTGCTGTATTTCTTGACCTTGTCGGTATCACCGGCCTCCTGTGCGGCCTTCAGCACGGCGAACACGGGGTGGTTGATGTTCAGCTCCAGCACCTTGTCGCTCTTCACGCCCTCGCTGCCGGGCTGCTTGGAGAGCACCTTCTCCATCTCGATGGACAGGGGGCCGTCGGCGCTCAGGCAGACAGGGTGATCCTTCAGGCGGGTGGAGACCTTGACTCATTGACCTTGCCGTCCAGAGCGTCCTTCATGGCATCGAACAGGGGCTTGTTTTCGGCGGTGGCATCCTCAGCGGCCTTTTTCTCGTCCTCGGTCTCAAGGCCAGATCGCCGCTGTTGACGTTCTTGAACTCCACGGTGCCGTCTTTGCCCTCGGCATCCTTGCGGGGGTAACTGCGCATGATCTGCAGGCAGAACTCATCCACGTCCTCGGTCAGCAGCAGGACATCATAGCCCTTGTCCAGAACCAGCTCGGCGGCGGGGAGCTTTGCCAGACGATCGGTGGAATCACCGGCGGCAAAGTAGATGAACTTCTGCTCGGCAGGCATCTTGTCCACATACTCCTGCAGGGTGACCATCTTCTGCTCCTTGGCAGACCAGAACAGCAGCAGGTCGCGCAGCAGCTCAGCGTGCATCCCGTAATCAGAGTAAGCGCCGAACTTGATCTGGCGGCCGAACTCCTTCCAGAATGCCTCGTATTTTTCGCGGTCGTTGACCAGCATGGAGTGCAGCTCGTTCTTGATCTTCTTTTCCAGTGCATTGTGGATCAGCTTGAGCTGATTGTCCTTCTGCAGCATCTCGCGGCTGATGTTCAGGCTCAGATCCTGGCTGTCCACAATGCCCTTGACGAAGCTGAAGTAATCGGGCAGCAGGTCTGCGCACTTTTCCATAATGAGCACGCCGGATGCGTACAGGGCCAGACCCTTCTCATACTCCTTGGTGTAGAAATCATAGGGGCGATGGCTGGGCACGAACAGCAGGGCGTTGTAGTTGGCGGTGCCCTCGGTGCGGCTCACGATGACGCGGGAGGGGTCAGAATAATCGTTGAATTTATCCTTGTAGAAGCTGGCGTATTCCTCGTCGGTGACCTCGCTCTTCTGCTTCTTCCAGATGGGCACCATGCTGTTCAGGGTCTCAAGCTCGGTGTAGGTCTCCCACTCCGGCTTATAGTCCTCGGGCTTGGGATCGGGTTCGGGCTTCTGGCGGCTCTTTTCCCGCTCCATCTGGATGGGATAGCGCACATAGTCGCTGTACTTTTTGACGATGGCCACAATGCCGTATTCGTCGAGGAAGTTCTCGTAATTGTCGGTATCGGTGCTATCCTTGATGTGCAGGATGATGTCGGTACCGGCGGTTTCTTTCTCGGCGGGGGTCAGCTCGTAGCCGTCAGCACCGCTGGACTCCCACTGCCAGGCTTCGTCCGCACCGTATGCCTTGGAGATGACGGTGACCTTGTCGGCGACCATGAAGGCGGAGTAGAAGCCCACGCCGAACTGACCGATGATGTCGATGTTCTCGTCCTTGTTGTCCTTCTTGAAGTCCAGAGAACCGGAGTGGGCGATGGTGCCCAGGTTCTGCTCCAGCTCTTCTTTGGTCATGCCGATGCCGTTATCGGAGACAGTCAGCAGGCGATTGTCCTTATCGCGGGTGAGCAGGATGCGGAAATCGCCCTTGTTCATGCCCACGGAAGGATCGGTCAGGCTCTTATAATAAAGTTTGTCGATGGCATCCGAAGCGTTGGAGATCAGCTCACGCAGGAAGATCTCCTTGTTGGTGTAGATGGAGTTGATCATCATGTCCATCAGCTTTTTGCTTTCAGCCTGAAATTCTTTCTTCGCCATAATACAAAACCTCTTTTGTACAGTATTCAGATCCGGCCCCTCGCAAAAGGAGCGGCAATGCAGAAGAAGCAGCCGATGCTGCATCTTCTTAGCACTCATATCTTTCGAGTGCTAATATACACCGATGCGGGTCAAAAATCAAGGGGTTTCATAAAAAGTTCAGAAATGAACTGGAACAAAATGCCTTTTGTGCGTTGCTACAAAAATTCATAAAGAAATAGTTGACCTTTCACAATTTTTAGCGTATACTGGTCAGCGGAAACAAACGAGGAAAGAGGAATATGTTATGGCAATGAAGCCGGAGATCTCCGTGAAGAACCTGCTGATGCAGGCATTCCTGACGGGCTGGGAACGCTCGGACAAGAGCATTTCGCAGGATGAATACTTACAGAGCGCCATTCAGGTCATTGAGGTGCTGCAGGTGGAACCTGAAAATGTCTACGCCGAGGAGGGCCTGGGCCTGACCGATGGCGATGAGGTGGATCATCTGGACGACCTGCTGCGGGCAGACGGCCAGTGGCTGTATTACGGTGTGGAGGAGGAAAACTTCTTCCTCATCCAGTGGTACCCGGACAAGGCTTCTGCCGAGCCAAGCTGGCCGAGCTGGAGGCGCTGGGCGACGGCAGGCAGTATCTGGTGGACCTGAGCCTGACCCGCGAAAATCCTTCGGCCGCTGAGAACTTCGGCAGCTCCAACCCGGTTCAGCTGCGGAGCTGAGCCCGGCGTTTCTGACAAAAAGAAAGGGAATTTTCCATGCAGCTTTCACAAACGGAACGGGAGCGCTGTCCGCTATTCTGGAACAGTACGACCATCACCCCAAGGTGCAGGAAATGCGTGAGTTTATCCAGCACGGTGATGTGACCACCTACCAGCACTGCAAGAATGTGGTCGTGGTCAGCTGCTGGATCAACCACCGCTTCCATCTGGGAGCCGATGAGACCACGCTGGCCGTGGGGGCCTTCCTCCATGATTTCTATCTCTATGACTGGCACAAGCAGGGCTCTTTCCACGGCCTGCGGCATCTGTTTGAGATGCACGGCTTTTCCCACCCGGGGTCTGCCTGTGTGAACGCACAGCGGGTGTTCGGCATTACCAAAAGGAGCAGAACGTCATTGCAAGCCACATGTGGCCCCTGACCTTCCGCATATCCCGACCTGCCGCGAGGCGGTCATCGTCTGTCTGGCGGATAAATACTGCGCCATTGTGGAGAGCATGTTCCGCCGCACAAGGTGGGCGCTGACGAAGAAGAGTGGTAAAGAAGCCGCCGCACTGTTCACATGAAAGAAAGCAAAAGACCAGAGTTGTAACGCCTTTTGGCGAAACAACTCTGGTCTTTTTTGCTGGGGCTTGTGCAACAGCCTCTTTGAAAAAGTGATCTTATTCTGCTCTCAGAGCCTTGACAGGGTCAGAGCGGGAAGCGGTTTTGGCGGGGATGAAGCCGCCAGAATGGTCAGCACAGTTGCCAGCGCAACCAGCACCACAGCGGCCTTCCAGGGCAGAACGGCCACTACGCTGGTGCCGACGGCGATTTTCTGGATGAGCATGTTGCCGGAATGAGCAGCAGTCTGCTGAGGCCGATGCCCATGAGGCCCGAGCACAGCCGATGATGAAGGTCTCGGCGTTGAACACCTCGGAGATGTTCCGCTTGGAAGCACCGATGGCACGCAGGATGCCGATCTCCTTGCGGCGCTCCAGCACGCTGATATAGGTGATGATGCCGATCATAATGGAGGAGACCACCAGCGAGATGGAGACAAAGGCCACCAGCATGTTGGAGATCATGTTGATGATCCTGGTCACGGAGGTCATCAGGGTGCCCACCACATCAGTGTACTGGATCACCTTGTCTTCCGCGCCCTGCTCACGCATGGCGGCATTGTAGCTGTCCAGCACATTGAGGACCTTAGCCTTTTGCTCGAAGTCCAGCGGATAAATGTTGATCTGGCTGGGGTCGTCCTCGCTGGCATAACCAAAGGCCTGCAGGTTGCTTTCATAGGTGGCGCTGGTGGACATCATTTTCGACTTCATCAGCTCCGCCAGATCGTCCTCGGTCATGTTGAATCGGATGGCATTCCGGAACGCATCTGCGTCGATCTTCAGCGCGCTTTCCATCTGGCTGCCCAGAGAGGAGAAGCGCTCGGTCATCTGGCTCTGCAGGTTCGTGCTGATCTGGCCCATGGCCTGCTCCATGGCAGCGCCCAGCTGGGCCTGCAATTCGGCGACGATCTGTTCCGAGAAGTTTGCCATCACGCTGCCCATGACCTGCTGCATGGCGGCAGTAAACTGCTCCTGCAGGGCAGCGGTATCGATGAGGCTGCCCATGGAATCCTTCATCAGCTGCTGGAACTGGTCGCTGGCGAGATACTGGTCAAAACCGATCTTGTCCAGCCCCAGAATGCCGTTGCCGATGATGTAATCCTTGTAGCCGGTCATCACCTTCTGGGCCAGCTGCTGCATTTTGTCGGCGGGGATGGAAATGTCCATGTTGCGAACACGTCCGTCAGGGCGCTCATGTCGATGCCGGGCGTTTCGGCCAGATCAAATTGGAAGTTGTCCGGGTCAATGAGGGAGGAAAAATCTACGGAACCGTCGCTCAGGTCGAACGCGCCGCTCAGGTCAAGATCCAGCTTGCCGGGGTCGAACTGGAAGGCGCTCTCGAGCTGGTCGGTGTCAATGGAGAAGAGGGAAGCCATGTCCACGGCAGCGGTCTGCCCGGTGCCGAAGGGCTCACCGTTCAGCACATTGGTCTGCGGGTCGGCAATCTGATCCTGTACCAGCCTGCTCTGGGCGGCGGTGTCCATGACATGCCGGGTCAGGGAGGCGGGATAGGCGATGCCGGAGGACAGCATGGCGGCGGAGGCGTTCTCCCTGGGCTGCACCACGCCCACGATGGTCATGGTCTCGCTGTTGGCCACAAGCTCCTGCAGGAAGGCCTTGTCGTCCGATTTATCCACCCAGGTGCTGTGGGCATCGTCGTACTGGTAGCGGTCGGCCGCGTTGACCAGCTTGAAGGTGCGGCCCAGAAAATCGCTGTACCGGTAGGGCTTGAAATCCTCGGGCACATCCACATTCTGGTTCTGGGCGAACTGCTGGATCATCTTGTCCAGCTCGGCGTTGTCCCGCAGGCCCAGCGCGTAGAGGCATAATCGGTGATGGAACCATCCGCACCCAGCACGGCAACGCACTCGTTGTAGTTTTCGGGCCAGCGGCCTGCCTTGACCTCGTACTGGGAATGATACAGGCATCGCTGGCGGGCAGCTGGTAGAACACGCTGGTGTTCATCATGCTGGCCATCATGTTGTTGGTCGAGCTGGTGGAGCTGATGCCCAGAGCGGAAAGGAGGAATCTGGGTTCACCTGCCGGATGCTGCGTCCGGGTCCTGGCGGTAGATCTGAG